>Ga0190271_10000228_pt1 | contig 28032 bp, 26 predicted proteins | sample Popmic356T_FD_133747 | JGI IMG/M metagenome (GOLD analysis project Ga0190271, IMG submission 133747) | Populus adjacent soil microbial communities from riparian zone of Weber River, Utah, USA - 356 T | ecosystem: Environmental > Terrestrial > Soil > Riparian zone | place: USA: Utah | collected...
CTCCGGCACCCAAAGAGCCGGCGGCACATCCGTCAGCTGGGACCAAGGCCTACCCGGCGACATCGTCGGCTTCCCGGGCCACGTCGCGATCTATCTGGGTGAAATCGACGGAACCCCGTACATTCTCGAAGCTTCCTGGGTCGGCACACCGATCCACATCGTCCCGCTCACCCGGAGCGATCACGATTCTCAGCTGCACCGGTACTGGACCTGAGGACCCATGCCGGACCGAACAATGCCCCAACCATTGAAAAGGGAGAAACGAACAATGAGCAGGCTGTCAACCATTGCCAGACGCACGCGGTACCGCCAACCGCCGCCACAAGAACAGCAGCTGCCAGCCATACACGCATACCGGGACCGGTTCGATCACCTGGCGGACGCCGGCGGCGCCTATCTGGTGTTGCCCTATGGGCTGCTGGACCAACTCAGCGCCGAGCAGCAACAGCAAATCGTGCACATCGTCGAAGAGGTTGCTCGCACCAACCCGCTGTGGGCTGCGAACACCACATACCAGGTCTTGCATTGGGTAAGGGTTCATCCTGGCGACCTGAGCGCCGAAGAACTGACCTGGCATGGCATTACCAGTGACATCGACCCGATTACTGGGTCCGTTTCTTACAGCCGGGGTGGCCAGCGGCTGTCGCCGGAAACGACCGTGGGGCACCGTCCAGGACTCGACACAACTCCAGCACCACCAGGAACGCACCCAGGAGCCCGGCCCGCGCTCCTCCCAGCCGCACCCGGCGCGCATCTGGCAGGTTTCCCCTCTACGCCATCGCAAGGGCTACGAACCGACCGAGCCAAGCGGGTGATCGAAACGCACCACAGACGTGAAGTTCTTTTCCAGCGCGCACCAACTGCTGATCCGCAATGGGCCGAGGCCATCATCGCGGCCGACCCGCTCTGGGGTCCAGACGAGGACTGGAAACTCCTCATCGACCAAACAACCATCGAAGCGGACTCGCCGGCCCCACCACCGTTCGATCAAGTCGACATCGAGGAAACGACCGTACCCCCAGCGTTCCCCGATGACCCCCAGCCGATCTCCACCGCGGAGAAACACGAAGCCGAACTCGCGGCTCTGGAAGCCGATCTACAGGACCTCTTCCATCCATGATCAGCCCCGCGCCGACGTGCGACGGCAGCAACCGATGATGACCCCGGTCAATGTCAGGTTGTCCACTCGTCGTAGACCAACAGCACCGCCATCTGCGCGATTGTGGTGTAGATAACGCGGTCGACGCGCACGGGCAAATTGCCGAAATGGGTCCATCCGCCGGGTGAGGTGGGCTGACTCCGTCATCGGTGCACCTTAGGGTTTAAGCGCTGACAGTGAGAATGGGCCTCTTGGCTTTCCAAGCGCCAATCCACCGAACACCATCGGGTAAGACGGGCACGCGCGAGCTTTTTCCACCGTTGAACTTTGGAGAGCCCCGCCGTCTGAGGTCGGCGAGCGCCCGGAGCGACCGGGAGGTCCGCCGTGGTGAACCGCGACGATGTCACCAACGAGCTGCGCGAGGCGCAAGGGGACTTTCATCAACTCGTGGACCGAGTCGATCGGCACGCCCTCAGCGGTCGCGCCGACGGCACTTGGTGGACCAACCGGCAACTGTTGTTCCACATGGTCTTCGGGTACATCATCGTGCGGACGCTTATGCCGCTAGTGCACGTCCTTGGTCGACTCGGGTGGAGTCACCGAGGTCGCCGATACAACCCACTTGCCCATGGCTGTTGCGGTGGTGCCGAATGTCATCTTTCCGCTACCCCCGAGGGGCCTGGTGACCTCGGCCGACCTGAGCGATTCGCGGGCTTGTTGGCGGTGTTCCTCGATGAGCGCGCGGAGCTCTGGCCGCCGGTAGAGGGTTGCCCGGCCGATGCCGGCGAGAGCGGCGACGGCGTCGGCGGTGATGGGTTTGCCGTCGGTGGTGAGTTGGGCGCAGGCCATCTCGACGCGGCTGACGTAGTCGATCGGTCGCGGTGTGCTGGGCAGGTTGTTCATCCAGTCTGGGCGGCGCCGTCGGCGCTGAGCAGCACGTCAAGTCGGGCGATCAGCGCGTGGTGACGGGCCGCTTCCTCTGTCCAGCCGCTGTGTTCGGCGTCGACGGCCAGGACGGCGTGCGGTGTCGGCGCGTTGCGAGTCGGCCTCTCATTTCGGGGTCAGGATCTGCACTCAGTGGTGGGCGCTTGTGGATTGGTTCGGCCGGATGGGCGCGCCGGGTAGCACGACCGACCAGCCGCCATCGATGACCAGGTTTGCTCCGGTCATGTATGACGACTCGTCGCTGGCGAGAAAGGCAGCGCAGGGGACGATGTCGGAGGGAGTCCCGATCCGGCCGAGTGGGATGTGGTCGCGGATCGAGTACATCGGGTGGTCGGGGTTCTCAAAGATGTCTTCCTGGGTGGCTGGAGTCATGACCATTCCCGGGCTGATGCAGTTGACCCGAATGCCGAACCAGGCGCCCTCGGCGGCGAGTTGGCGGGTCAACGCCACCACGCCGCCTTTCGTGGCGGTGTGGGCGCTGCGCATTAACGTCATAGATCCGGTGAGACCGGCGGTGGAACCGACCATGATGACCGATCCACCCCGCTGTTTGAGGTGCGGCCAGGCATGCTTGGTCGCTAGGAAGACCACGTCGAGCTCGTTGCGCAGGGTGAACTGCCAATCCTCGTACGACTCGTCCTCGATGCGGTCGAACCTGGTGGCACCGGCGTTGTTGTACAGGATGTCGATCCGCCCATGGGTAGCGACCGCGTCGTTGATCCAGTCGCGGACCGCGCCTTCGTCCGTGAGATCGATGGGGTGAGTGCTGTTCATGCGTCCGCCTGCCTGATGGACCAGGTCGACGGTCTCTGCGGCACCATCGATCTTCAGGTCGCAGCCCACGACGATCGCACCTTCGGCGGCGAACAGTAATGCGGCGGCCCGGCCCTGACCGCCGCCGGTGCCGGTGATGAGGGCGACCTTGCCCGCGAGCCGACCATCACGGCTCTGACCCGTGATCATCAGCTGGTCACACCCTTCACGGCTGCGTCACGTATTGCTGTGACTGAAATGTCGGCCTCGGTGCCAGGCTCGCGCATCACACCTGGTGATGGACCGGGATAGGGCGGGCGTGCGGCAGCGGCTCTCCGGCGTGCCAGATTTCGTGGATGTTCACACTGGCGAACCGCCACCCTTCGGGGGTACGCCGCAGTGTGCAGTCGTACCAACCGGCTCCGTCGGCGTGCCGGAAGCTGTCGTTGCCGAGCATGTGCGCGGCGAGCAGGTACGAGCGGGTCCTGGCCTGGTCACCGTCGATTTCAATAGCGTGGTTGGAACTCAGGTGCCAGGTCCCGTTGTACTGACCGAGCTGCCGGTCCGATCCGGCGGTCGCCAACTGGTCGCGGCCCTCAAGCCGAAATTTATCGTCCGCGCTCAGCACGCCGTCCGGTACATAGAGGGCGGCGTACTCGTCCCAGTCCCGTTCGTCGAGCGCACGCGCGAACTCGACCAGTAGGTCGCTGATCTGGGCACGGTCAACCAACCACTGGAGCTGAGCTGCGGGGTCGGAAGGCGCCACTGGGTGAATGGCCGGGACGGATTCTGCTGCTGGACTCATTGGGTTCCTTTCGACAGCTAAAGTTGTCGGCTCATGCGGCGAGTTCGGACTGCAGCGGCCTTCGGCGGCAACCGGTGTCGACGGCCATAGACACTGAACCGATATCGATGAGCCCGAGTCCGCAGGCCGGTGCAAGCGTCATTGGCGGGAGTGGCCGGGCAGCAGGTATCGCCAGCCAGCCCTCGCGACCTTGCCTAACAGCAATGACAGCAATGGTGAATGCCGCGATCGGGTCTGCCCAGATCCTCATCGTGCGGCCCGGTCGGCTAGTCGATGCCGTGCTACGGGAACCGGGACCGGAGCAACGCCGGGCACTACTGTGGCGCTGATACTGCCGATGCCCTGCACGGTAAGGGTCACAACGTCGCCGGCTTTCAGTGGCGGTGGGGTCCGAGACCCGTTGCGGCCCCAAAGTTCTGCCAGACAACCACCGTTCCCGCACGTACCTGAAGCGAGGACGTCACCTGGTTTCACCCAGGTGCCACGAGACGCGTAGACGATCATGTCCTCGAACGTCCAGCCCATGTTGGCGAGCCGGTCGTGCCCGACCTGTTCACCGTTGACGAACGCGGTGAGCTCCAGGTCGAGGAACCCGTCAGCATCCCGGTAGGGCTCCAGCTCGTCCGGGGTGACCAGCCAGGGACCGAGGGTGGACGATGTGTCCTTGCCCTTGGCGGGGCCGAGGCCGACCTTCATCTCGGCCTGCTGTAGGTCGCGGGCGGACCAGTCGTTGAAGATGGTGTACCCGATGATGGCGTCTCGTGCCTGGTCGGCGGTGAGGTCCTGGCCGGCCCGGCCGATGATAGCGGCGACCTCAAGCTCGAAGTCCAGAACGGAGGAGCCGGGTGGGATGGGCACGTCGTCAAGCGGGCCGATGATCGAATACGGGTTGGTGAAGTAGAAGGTGGGCGCGGCGTACCACTGCTCGGCCACCGCGGCTTCACCGTCGAGGCTTCGGCGTACTCCTTCGACATGTTCTTCAAAGGTGAGGAAGTCCCGCACGGTCGGCGGCAGCACCGGCGCGAGCAGCCGGACCCGGCACAGCGGGACGGGTTCACCGGCGGCGGCCAGCACCGAGTCGTCACCGGCCCTGTCCTCCAGAAGTTGCAGGACGTCGGTGTCGGAGGGCAGCGGGCTGATGACCGCGTCGTCGCCCCAGCCTTCCACCACACCGGCACGGCGGACACCGTTGTCGTTGAACACAGCGATACGCATGGTTATCTCATCGCAATCGAGTGAATAGAGGCGCAAACGGCTCCGCACCCGCTACCGGTTGAGGTTGCACTGGTTTGGACTGCGCGTGATTCGATGGCTGGAAACATTCTCAGCTGGCGAGGATGCGACGCAGCCATCGCAGCCGTGCCTGACGTGCGTCCTGGGCAATTTGGGATTGGGGGGCGAACAGGTCGAAGCCGTGGTAGGCGCCCGGCCACACATGTAGTTCGGCGGCGCCACTAGCCTGCCAGATGCGGTTCGCGTAAGTGACACTTTGGTCACGAAGCACTTCGACACTGCCTACGTCAATGAAGGTCGGCGGCAGATCGGACAAATCATCGGCGCGGGCGGCCGAACCATAAGCAAACAGGTCTAGTCCACGGCGATCCGACCCCAATAGAGCCGACCACCCAACGTCAGCGACAGCCTTTTCCCACATCATGGACATCTGTTGGGCAGACACGGTGTCGTCACGGTCGTCCAGTGCCGGGCTCATGAGCAGCTGCCCCGCTAACGCGGGGCCGCTCCGGTCGCGAGCCATAAGCGCGACGGCAGCGGCCAGACCGCCGCCGGCGCTACCACCAGCGACTACTACTTTCGGTAGCTGGATTCGAAGCTCTTCGGCATTTGCGGTGATCCATTCCAGGCCGGCGAAGCAGTCCAGAACCGGTCCCGGGTGGGGTGTCTCGGGCGCGAGTCGGTATTCGACCGAGACCACACTCACATTGAGTTCTTCGGCGATATCGAGCATTCCGGGGAGTTCGGTGCGGGCGTTGCCGAGGACATACCCTCCGCCGTGGATGTAGTACATAGCGGCAGTCGGTCCTTTGGCTCGGACCGGCCTACAGATCAGTAGGGGCAGTGCCGGGGCGCCCTCCGGCCCAGGCACCGTGCGCTGCTCGATGGTGAACGCACCGCCGCGGGAGAGGTCAGTGTCGGTCGGGGCCATCTTCGTCATGCCAGCCCGCATTATAGGGATCGCCTCGGGAGTAAGCGGCGGCATTCCAGCCATCCGGGCCAGTCCCGCTGCCGCCTCTGGATCGATGGGCGGGGGACCGGCGGTGGAGTCGGACGGGACGCTGCTCGACAAAGACACAGTCACTGGCAATCTCCTCTGGCAAATGCGCGGGCGAATCAGCGCCGGCTGCGGTGAACTCTCCGCGCGAAGAGGACCGTTGAGCGAACGTGCCTCCGCCCCGGCTAATGCAGGGGCAGAGGCCCTCGGTGGTTCATCAACTCAACTGCGTTCATCACCGGGTTCAATGAGGAACTTCTGAGGAAGGGAGCGCCGAGTCGGTTCTGGCTGGATCAGCTCTGGGTGAGCCTTACTGGCATAGAAGTAACGATGTTGAACCGTTGGTTCGGTGCGAAAGTGGGGGGCTGAAGAATCTCGAATTCGCTGAATCGGGTTAAAAACTTGCGGTAGAAGGTGTTGATCTCCTTACGCGCAAGCGGGGCACCGAGGCAAAGGTGCGGGCCATATCCGCCGAAAGACACATGCTGATTCGGATCTCGCGCGATATCGAACGTCCCAGGAGTAGAGAATACGGTTTCATCGTTATTGCCGGATTCGTAAAAGAGAACAACCTTGTCCCCCTCCTTGATATCGGCATTTTCGATCGTGATGTCGGTGGTCGCGGAGCGGCGGAAGCAGATCACTGCCGATCCGATTCGTAGCATCTCCTCGACGGCCTTGGGCAATCGGTCGAGGTCATCGCGCACTGCCGCCAGTTGGTCCGGATTCTGGAACAAGTTCCACATGCCCTGCATGATCGTCGAAGCACTAGTTTCAGCGCCGGCGCCGAGCAGCAGCGCCACGAAGTATGCAACGTCTGTATCGGAGAGCATCTCGCCTTCGACCTGCGCAGTCGCCACGCGGCTCAGGACATCCTCACCGGGGTTGGCGCGCCGCTCCACGGCCAGCGTCTTCACGTAGTCGATCATGAAGTTGTGGCCGGCGATGGCGGCCTCGCGGTCTGGTCCGAAGGCCTTCATGGTGGCGGCCAGGAAGGCTCCGCGTTCAGACTGCGGGAGCCCGAGGATATTGCAGATGACACTGATCGTGTAGTTGTGGATCAGGGGTTGGACGATGTCCAATTCGGCGGAGTCGGCGAAGATGTCGAGCACCTCGTCGGCGGTCTTCTCTATGGTTGGTGTAAGGCTCTCCAGCAGATCACCGGTGAACGCGGGATTGACGATGCGCCGAAAGCGTCGGTGCTGGGGCGGATCCATGTGGAGCATGCCCAACGTCTCGACCGGGCGTCCCGGCTCATCCATAGGGTTCGTTCCTTGCGCGCTGCTGAAATTCTTAAAGTCCTTCGAAATGCTCACAATATCGGCATAACGGGTGACAGCCCAGAAGCCGCGACCGCCCTCCGGCAGCCAGTCACTGACATTCTCGGGATGCCATGAGACCGGACTCTCGGCGCGCAACCGAGCGTATGACGCCATTCGGTCGCTGTGTGGTTTGCTCCAGAATTGTGGTTCGGTCAGGAGATCGTCTGACGCTGTCTGCAGAGTGTCACTCACTGTCGTTCCTTTCTACGTTGAATTGAACCGGGGAGGTCACGAACCGGTGAAAGATCCGAACCGGTAGGAGAGGTCTGCTCAGGTCTGATACCCACTTGATTCGACTTGCAGGGGCGCGCCAAAGTCGGGCAATCTCTTAGCGGCACAAGTCGGGTTCAGCGCTGAGAACTGTCTGCGTTCACTGCCTGTGCGGTGGCGGAAGGTCGGCTGTTATACGTCCAAAGACGGTGTGGTGCATCATCAATCCTCTGGCCCACCAATCTTCGATGATGGATGGCCTCCACGATGGAACCGTAGCGGCGATTACGGTCTGGCAACCGTAATGACTGCGGTATGGGCTTGTCAAGGCTCTGTTGGAGCCGGGACAGTCGGCCGTATGGTTCGTCGTTGCCGCGACGCCGGATCAATGGGTATGGCACCGACGATGCTCAGCTGAATCGTTGCCGACGTCCCAGCCGCGGGACGGTCACGCGAGCAGGTACCGAATCGCCATATCTTGCAGACCTGCCGCGTAGCTCGGCAGGTCGGTGTCGGGACCGGCGAAATCTGTGCCGTAGGCGTTCCTGAGGGCGATCGCGTAAAACACCATGCTGAAGCACATACGCACGGCCGAGTTGCGATCAGGATGGCGCAGCGGCGGCAGCGACCGCAGAAGGCGTTCGGTAAAGCGATCAGCGAGGGCCTTGGTATTTGCGCTTCCAGCGCGGTAGATCGCGTCATCGGCACCGGATACCAGGACAACGGGTCTCAGAAAGGCTGAATGCCGCCGGAAGATGTTCGTAACCTGCAGGACAGCCTCGGCCACTAGTTCCGGTGGCGAGAACCCTCCCCAATGGTCATCGTCGGCGAACACGATCTGCTCGGCGTCGATCTTCCTGCTGGCGTGCTCGTAGACGGCCAAGAAGAGGGCGTCTTTGCTATCCGCGCGAGCATAGATCGCACGAGGCACAACCCCAGCTCGCTCGCAGACCGCCGCAATTGTGAAAGCTTGGTAACCACCCTCCTCCAGGATCTTCACCCCACTGTCAAGGATTCTCGCCCATGACTTCCGGCTGCGTAGCTGCTGCGGCGGGCGGATCTCCAGATCCCCCCTTGTGGAGTGCATGTCGGTGTCCGGTCGGGGTGCCATCGCCCCATCCTGCCTTCCGTTGAACGAAAGTTGCCTTCGGCGCGAAATTATATGCCGACAGTCTCTTCCCAGAAACCGTAGTCGCTGTTACGCTTTCCGGGAAGGCTCCGGGCTTGTGCAGCGATTGCGTGATCTTGTCATCGTTGGGGCCAGCCGGATCCGGTTGCCAAGTGAAGAACAACGCCGTGGTCCTCCGAAAGACTGGTTCCTCCGCCGAGTGCAATACCAAACGCCGGATTTAGTAAACGGCTCAGCCTATCGCTTTCGTCCCCAGGAGTTCTGAATGACTACAATGGAGTACACACAGCACGGTCACAGCGAGCTGACGCTGGATGTTCGTGAGCACGAAACCAACGTGGTCGTCTCGACCCGGGAGATGGGCGCCGACGGCGTCGTCGTGCTGACTCTGACCGACGTCGACGGGCACCCGCTACCAACATGGACGCCGGGTGCTCACATCGATCTGGTCCTGAGTGATGACCTGACTCGGCAGTACTCCCTGTGCGGAAATCCTGCGGATAATCACTCCTGGCGGATCGGGGTTCTCCGCGAACCTGAGAGTCGCGGTGGCTCCGTCTTTGTTCACGACCAACTGCAAGAAGGAGCCACGGCCCGAGTACGAGGCCCCCGCAATCATTTCAAGCTTGTGCCATCGCCGAACTACTTGTTCATCGCCGGTGGTATCGGCATTACGCCTATTCTGACCATGGCGGCCGCGGCCGAGGCAGCCGGCGCCAACTGGCGGCTGATCTACGGCGGTCGTCAGGCATCGTCAATGGCGTTCATTGACGAGCTGCGGGGTTACGGTGACAAGGTCTCCGTGTGGCCGCAGGAGGAAAAAGGCTTCATCGACCTGCCCGGTCTACTCGACACTCCGCAAGCCGACACCGCTGTCTACTGCTGTGGTCCGGGGCCGCTTCTCGATGCTGTAGAGCAGCGGTGCGAGCCATGGCCAAAGGGCAGTCTGCACATCGAAAGATTCGTTGCCAAACCCCTGACTGCTCCAGTACTGGCCGAGTCATTCGAGGTCGAGCTCGTCCGCTCCGGACTCACTCTCGAGGTCGTGCCAGATAAGTCAATCCTCGAGACCATCCAGGATGCTGGCATCCCCGTGCTGTCTTCCTGCGCCGAAGGCACCTGTGGGACCTGTGAAACGACTGTCCTGGAGGGCGATGTCGACCACCGGGACTCGGTGCTCACGGAGGAAGAACGAGAGGAAAACACTTGCATGATGATCTGCGTCTCCCGCGCCAAGTGCGCTCGGTTGGTGCTCGACATCTGAAGCAACGCAACATTCATAGCAAGCGGCAGCGGCGATCCGCTGCCCTTGGGCTCTTCGACCCATAGCGGTGACCGCGGTCTAGGCCTTCGCCCGTCTCGGCAACGAGCGGCACGTGATCCTGCTCAACTGCGGTGTCACCGACGGCGACCGAGCGGCCCGGACTCGGGCTCGCCGCCATTCTCGATGGCCCCGGCAGCGCAGGGGCCGGGCCCGTGGTCCGCAGGTTCAGATTACTTCGAGCAGCGGGTACTGGGCGCGCCACATCGCGGTTTGGACTTGCTGAATCGGCTCGGTCAGCGGATTGCGAGCGACACCTTCAACCTCGGCCGCCTTCGCCACAGCAAGGGCCACCGCTGCCGACACCATTCTGAGGTCGTCCATGGATGGCAGCAGGGGGGCGCCTGCTCGGGTGGCGTTGGAAAGCCGGGCAACGGCGTCCGACGCAGCGGCGATCATTCCTTCAGTGATTCGGCTGGCTTGAGATGCGATGACTCCGAGCCCAAGTCCTGGGAAGACCAGAGCATTGTTGGCTTGGGCAATCTCATAAATACATCCGCCGTAGGTCACCGGTTCGAAAGGGCTGCCTGTCGCAGTGAGTACCCGACCATCTGTCCACCGGATCAGATCCTCGGGCAGTGCTTCAGCCTTCGAGGTGGGATTCGACAGGGGCATGATGATCGGCCGGTCCACGTGCGCCGCCATCTCGCGCACGATGTCTTCGGTGAACGCGCCTGCGTGGGTGGACGTGCCGATGATCATGGTCGGGTGAACGTTGGACACGACTTCACTGAGCCCAATGCGATCGCCTGTGCGTGCCCATGCAAGCTCCATCCGGCTGCGGGCGTAGGGCTGCTGAAAGTCGAGCAGCGAGGGGAAGTCGTCCGTGAGCAGGCCTCTGCTTCCCAGGGGGTAGAAGCGCCGGGTGGCTTCCTCGGGGGATAATCCCTCGAGAATCATTTGGTCACGCATCATGTCGGCAACACCCAGGCCAGCTGTGCCGGCGCCGTAGATGACGACGCGCTGATCCCGGAGCCGGGAGCCGGCCGCGCGTACGGCGGAAAATGCGGCCGCGAGGACAACTGCGGCGGTGCCTTGCATGTCGTCGTTGAACGTGCAGACCTGGTCGGCGTATTTGTTCAGAATGCGGCGGGCGTTGGTGGCACCGAAGTCCTCCCAATGCAACATGGCGTTGGGGAAGAGTTTGCCGCAGGCGGTCACGTACGCATCAATCAGGTCGTCGTAACGCTGGTCCCTGATTCGCGCGTGTCTGGCACCCAAATAGAGGTCGTCATTGAGGAGCTTGAGGTTGTCGGTGCCCATGTCTAACACGACCGGCAGCACGCGCCGCGGGTGGATGCCGGCGGCGGCCGTGTAGACGGCGAGCTTGCCGATGGAGATTTCAATGCCGCCGACGCCTTGGTCGCCGATTCCCAGGATCCCTTCAGAGTCTGTCGCCACCAGCAGGTCGACGTCCTCTGGGCCCAGCCCTGTGTTGCGGAGTGCGGTCTCCACGTCTTCCGGGTGATCAACCGACAGGTAGATTCCACGGGTCCGGCGGAATTCCTGGCTGAATCGTTCGATGGCCAGGCCAACCGTCGGTGTGTAGACCACCGGCAGCATTTCCGGAAGGTGGTCAGAGAGCAGTCGGTAGAACAGCACCTCGTTGCGGTCACGCAAGTTGGCCAAGTAAACCCACTTGCGCAGGTCGTTGGACTGCTCAAGGTATTGGCCGTAGACCCGGCGTAGCTGAGTTTCTAGTGTCGTCACCCCGGTGGGGAGCAAGCCGGTCAGTCCCAAAGCGTTTCGTTCGGCGAGAGTGAAGGCGGTACCCCGGTTGATGGTGGGAGACGACAACACGGCGCTGCCACGCGCCCGGATCCTAGCGACGATGCTGGCTCCGGCGCCGGTCAATTCGTACGGTCCCTCGGTCATCTTTTCCTGGTCCATTTCGGGGTTGCGGTACCTAGGTGCACTTCAGCGCTGATCGGGCCCGTTCGCCTTAGGGTGTGCACCAGCCGGTGTATGCCTCGGCGAGGTACGCGGAGCCGTATCGGGAGTTGACGACCGCGTCGAGCTCACCGAGTTGGCGTTTGTGATCGAAGATGCTTGCGTCCGGACGCTGGTGGAGCATTGATGTCATCCAGTAGGAGAAGTTCTGCGCCTTCCAGACGCGTTGCAATGCACGGTCACTGTATTGGTCGAGCAGATCCCACGATCCAGTGGACGCCCAGGAATGAAGTCCCTCAAACAACACACGCACGTCTGCGAACGCCAGGTTCAGTCCTTTCGCACCGGTGGGCGGCACGGTATGCCCGGCATCTCCGGCCAAGAACAGATTGCCGTAGCGCAGCGGCTCGCAGACATAGCTGCGGAACCTGAGCACTGTTGTGTCGAAGATGTGGCCCTGTTTGAGTTGGAAGCCGTCCGGTCCATCGAGCCGGCGTTGCAGTTCGGCCCAGATCGTTTCTTCGCTCCAGCCGGCGGCATCTTCATCCGGCGGGCACTGGAAGTACATTCGCTGGATTCTGTCGTCACGTTGACTAATGAGGGCGAAGCCGTGTTCGGAGTTGCAATAGATGAGTTCCGGCGCGCTGGGTGGGGCCTCACACAGAATGCCGAACCAGGCGAAGGGGTATTCGACGAAGTTGTCGATGCGGTGGTCGGTCGGGATAGTCCTCTTGCAGATTCCTTGGGAGCCGTCGGCACCGACGACGATGTCGGCCCGGATTTCTTTCTTCTTGCCGTCGGCATCGGTGAATCTGATCTTCGGTGTATCGCTGGTGAGGTCGAGGACTTCGGTATCCGAGACGCCATAACGGATATCACCGTGATCACGCTGTCGGGCCGCAGCCAGGTCGACGAAGACCTCATTCTGCGGATACAGCCATACAGCTTCCCCGGTCAACTCCATGAGGTCAATGCGGTGGCTGACCCCGCCGAAGCGTAGGTCTATGCCGTCATGCTTGTACCCGGCAGTGAGCACCCGATCTGATACGCCTGATTTGACCAGCATATTGACGCTCCCGGGTTCGAGGATCCCCGCCCGGTGAGTAGTCCTGATCGTCTCGTGGTCACGCTTTTCTACCACTGTGTTGTCCACTCCTGCCTGTGACAGCAAGTGGGAAAGCATGAGCCCAGCGGGACCGCCGCCGACGATGCCGACCCTGGTCCGGATTACTTCGACGTCGGACATGTCTTTTCCTCTTCGACGATGAAGTTCGGTGCGAAAAGTTCGCCCGAAGATGAGGTGCTTCTGTCTTGCGATGCCAACGATCTGGCAGTCTCCGCAGATTAGGCGGGGCGACGGTCGTTGAACACCTGTCGGTGCCCATAACAGGTATCGGTTTTTGGTCTTGCGGCACGGCAAGGATTGGGGTGTTCGCCGCCTGCTCGGCGGCGGTTCAACGTCGGGATGGATCGCGAGCGCTGGTATGCCGATTGAACTCGAGGACTTTAGCGGCCGACCGCAAGGTTTTGATCAGCCACATTGATGCGGAATCTCTCGTTTTTGACGGATGCCAATGAGCGACCTCAATAAGATTTGGTGCCTCCAAAGGTGTTTGGGCCACGACCAGACCTAGCGCTGCCGCGTAGTGATTGGCGACGCGCTCGGGGACGTGGCCGACCATTTCGGTGTTCTGGATCATGACAGGTACCGGCAGGAATCCCTGAACGGTAATTGCGTTGTTCGGTGTGATGCCGGCGGCGGTCAACATGTCGTCGACGATGGTCCGCTCATGGCCGCCGAACTCGCTTCGTACGTGCCGCAGCTCGGCAAGGTCCGACAGGGACAGCTTGCCGTCGCGCAGGCTCGGGTGGTGGGCGTCAACCAAGCACACGAATCGGTCCGAGAACAGGGCCTGTTGTTTTCCTGGAACTCCGCGACCGGCCCCGGTGATGATTGCATCCCGACGTAGCAGGTCTGTGGGCGTGATCTGGGCGTCGGCGGGAAGCCCGTCGAACTCCACGGTGGCGCTGGGTGCTTCCTGCGCGAACAGTGCCAGCAGTGGACTGGTGATAAAGGCGAGAACATAGTCGGAGGCTGAGATCAGGAAGGTTCGCGAGCTTGTCAGCGGGTGAAACGTGGGGGTGACGTCAAGCGTGCGAGTGATCTCAATCATGGCCTCGCGGACCAGGGGTCGGAGTTCTTCCGCTTTCGGCGTCAGTTCGAATGTTCCTCCGGATCGCACGAGGAGTGGGTCGCCGTAGAGTTGCCGCAATCTGGCCAACCCGCCGCTGACTGCCGGTTGGCTCATGCCGATCCGCTCGCCTGCCCTGGTGAGGTGTCGCTCGGTCAGAATGGCGTCGAATACGACGAGCAAGTTGATGTCGATCCGCCGGAGGTCCGTCATCGTTTCCTCGCTTGCCGAAGCCACAGTGCTGGCCACTGAGCATAGGGGTTGCGAGCCGTGACGCATGGATGTTGACAAACTGCACTCTCAACCTGCACCTGCAACGTTGCAGGCGCATCCCGTGGGTGTCCGGACGGCGGCCGGACACCAGGCAGCCGTCGATCAGGGATCCGTTGGAGTCCTATGCGGGAACACGAGGCATCGCGGTGGCCCAGATGGAGCGGATGTTGGTGAATTCGCGGAGTCCTTCGACAGAAAGCTCGCGGCCGTATCCGCTGAGCTTGACACCGCCGAAGGGTAGGCGGGGGTCTGAAACGACGATGGCGTTCACGAACAAGGCCCCGGACGCGATGCCACGGCCGAGTTCGATTCCCGAATCCATATCTTCGGTCCAGACGCTGGCGGCGAGCCCGTACACGGAGTCGTCCGCGAGCTCTATAGCGTTCTCGGCCCCAGCGGCAGCTACCAGCGCGAGTACTGGACCGAAGGTCTCTTCACGGAACACCGGCATGTCGGGAGTCACGTCAGCGAGCACGGTCGGCGCGTAGTAATTCCCGGGGCGGTCGAGGCGGTGCCCACCGGTCACCAGACGGGCACCCATCTCGACGGACCGCCGAACTTGAGAGTCGATGTCGTCGACGAACGACTTCTTCGCCAACGGTCCAATCTGCGTCGCTTCGTCGAGGGGGTCGCCAACGATCAGGGCGGACGCCAGAGCGCCGACCCGTTCTTCGAATGCTGCGATCACTTGCTGATCGACGATGAAACGCTTTGCGCACAAACAGCTCTGCCCGGCGTTGACGAACCGTGCCCGTACCGCAAGCGGGGAGACGGCTTCGATGTCGGCGTCAGCCAGTACCACGAACGGATCTGAACCACCCAGTTCCAGGACCGTCTTCTTCAAGGCCCGTCCGGCGGCCTCGGCGACGCTAGCGCCGGCCTTTTCGCTGCCGGTGAGGGTGACTGCGGCGACCCGGGGGTCGGCGACAATCTCGTTTACAAGGCTGTGTTCTGCCAATACGAGAGTTTGAAAAAGGCCCTCGGGGAACCCGGCCCGCTCAATGAGGCTCTGCAATGCCAGGGCCGTGCCGGTCACGTTGGATGCGTGCTTGAGGAGCCCACCGTTTCCCGCCGCCAGGGTGGGGGCAGCGAAGCGGACCACCTGCCAGTATGGAAAGTTCCACGGCATGATTGCCAGGACGATACCGATCGGTTCGTAGGTGATGAATGATTTGCTCGCCTCCGTTGCCACCTGCGTCGGTGTCAGGAACTCGGCCAAATGCTCGGCGTAGTAGTCACAGGTCAGGGCACACTTGAGCACCTCGGATCTGGCTTCGGTGATCGGCTTACCCATCTCCACTGAAATCAGCCGGGCATGCTCCTCAACCTCGTCGCGCAGCAGGGTTCCCAGTGATCGTAAGCGCACGGAGCGCTCTACCAGTGAGGTGGACCGCCATTCGCGTTGGATCGCCACTGCTTTATCGAGGGCGGTGTTCAGCTCGTCTCGACCGATTGCGGGATGCTCGGCGAGACGTTCACCGGTGGCCGGATTCCAGGTTGTGACGACGTTGTTGGTCATAGTCGGTCCTCACTGTAGCGACGCTGCGCCGGGGCGACCCGATCCGGTGAGGCCGGTGCTGCGACGATGCGGTTCTCGATCGATCCGAGGCCGGCGATGGTCATAGTGACGACATCACCGACCTGGAGCGGTGGGGGAGTGCGGGTGCCGGTGCGGCTCCAGGTCTCGGCCAACGCACCGGACGAACAGGTACCAGAGGCGAGGACGTCGCCGGGACCCACAACCGCGCCACGGGCCGAGTGAACAAGCAATTCCTCGAATGTCCAGGACATGTTGCCGCTGTTGTCAGTGCCCACTATGGTGCCGTTGATTGCCACGGACATGTCCAGGCTGAGTCGACCATCGACCCGGTAGGGTTCCAGCTCATCCGGCGTAGTGATCCACGGACCGAGAGTGTTCGCGAAGTCTTTGCCCTTTGATGGTCCCAAACCCACCTTCATCTCTTGGCCCTGGATGTCACGTGCCGACCAATCATTAAGGATGGTGTAGCCGGCGATGTATTCGCCGGCTACATCGCCGGGAACGTCCCTGGCCGACTTGCCTATGATGGCCGCGACTTCCAACTCGAAATCCAAAGCCTGGGTGTCAGGTGGCATGGGGATGTCGTCGGTTGCACCGTACAACGACCATGGGTTCATGAAGAGAAACGCCGGCGCCGAATACCATTCCTTCGGTACCTCGCCCGAGCCGCCCTCGGACTTCTTCATACCGGCGATGTGCGCTTCGAAAGCAACGAAGTCTCGCATGGCCCGGGGTTCGACCGGGGGCAGCAACCTGACGGTGTCCAGGTCAGCCCTGTGGTACCGGCCGGACTGCAGCTCCAGCCGGTCCCGCTCCCGAGGCGGTAGCGCCAGGATTTCGAGCACATCCAAACGTGTTGGCAGCGAATGGATTTGCCCGTGCTTGATCACCCCGACGTGGGCGAATCCATGATGCTCGTAGCGGGCGATTCTCACTGGTTGTCCAATGCTCGGGGAAGTGGGGTTTCAGTAGTCGAGGGTTTGGTAGAACTCGCGACGCCGCTCCGCTAGCGCTGGGATCGCCTGGCCGAGTGCCCACTGCTTGAAGTGGTCGTATTCGGCATGCGCCTTCACCGCGTCGTCGTCAGTGTAGATCTCGAAGATACGGAAGATCGTTGGTTCCGCAGGGTCCTGGTACGCCTGGTAGTAGATGTTGCCGGGCTCGGTGCGCGAGGCCGGTGAGAGGTTCTCGATTGCTTCGCGGACAAGTTCTTCCTTGCCGGCTTCGGCGATCCAGGTTGCGTTAAGTACGACGGCCATGAGGGGTTCCTTTCGAGGATTACTTCGGAGGTGGAGTGATGAAACCTTGTATTGGCTATGAGACAGGCAAAGCTCAGGAAATGCTCATCCGGCTCGCTTCCTCCGACCGAGATAGGTGGACAGTCCCACCGCGGCCAGCAACGCGATGCCGTTGAAGACGCTGGACGCCCATCCGCTGGCGCCACTGAGGGTTAGTCCGCTGACCGAGATCGACACAAAGACTGCGCCGATGATCGTGCCAATGACGTTGAAAAAGCCCGGAGCAATCGCGGTTGCGCCCAGGAACACCGCAGCCAAGGCAGGAAACAAAAGGTCGTTACCCGCTGACGCGCTGGCGCTGCCGGCGCGGGACAGCTGTAGGACACCTGCGAGGCCGGCGATCATCGATGCGATCACAAAGCTCGACCAGACGTTCCGGTTGACTCTGATGCCGACCAGTTTCGCCGACGAACTGCTCGACCCGATGGCATAGAGGGATCGCCCGAAGGGTCGGTGGGTCAGGACGTACCAGGCGATGGCGGCCACAAAAAGCAGAACAAATACAACGGTGGGTAATCCCAATAGCCGGCTCGATCCGAATTTCGTGATGGCCGGATCAATGCCGGAGACGATTGTCTGACCGCCCGTGTACCAGACCATGATACCGGAGATCAACGTTGCCATCCCCAGCGTGGTAACAAAGGGGCTCATCTCAAGTTTGGTGACAAAGAAGCCGTTTAAAAGTCCGACCAGGCCGGCCAGCAGGATAGGGACAATGATGGAGAGCCACAGTGGCCAGCCGGACTTTGCCATAAATCCAGCCGTGAGAACCTGGGTCATTGCAGCCACCGCGCCCAATGAAAAGTCAAAGAATCCGCAGATCAAGGGGAACAACGCAGCGATCGCGATCATCGCGATCACCGCTTGGCTACCAAGAATGACGTTAAGGTTCGTCAGCGTTGGGAAGGTCGCGCTGGAAGCCGGGAAGAACGAGAAGAAAACGAACACCAGCGCTGTGAGGATCAGCAGCGCGTAGTTCTCCAGGAACCGGGTCATCGCACCGGCCCGATCACTCCTCGGAGCGGGTTCGGTTACTGTGCTCGCCCCGTTTGACGTCGTCGAGGTACTCACGTTGTGCCGCCTTCCCGTTGTACTGATGCGGAGGAGTCTGGGTGGGTCACCGCGCTGGCGCCGGTTGGGTTTCGCTCCCGCAGGACCAAACTGGTCAAGCTGTCAACGTCGATGCTTTCGGCGGCGACCTCGCCAGTGATTTTGCCGCCCGCGAGAAATACGATGCGATCACACAGTGCGTGCAGCTCGCTCATGTCGGAGGAAGCGACCAGGGCGGCGCACCCGCTCGCCGCGGCCTCGCGGATCACCGAGTAGATGTCCGCACGGCTCATGACATCGACGCCCTGCGTCGGCTCGTCCAACAGCAGCAGCAACGGCTTTCGCTGCAACCATCGGGCAAGGATGACCTTCTGCTGGTTGCCACCGGACATCGAGGTGAACAGGGCTCTCGGACCGGCCACCTTGACTTTGAACCCCTTGATCAGGTCAGCGGCGGCCCTGCGCTCGCGAGAGCGGCTCATCCAACCACCATGTGAATATTCCTTCAGCATGGCCAAAGCCAGGTTCTCGCTCACGCTGTGTTCGGGAAACGCTGCATCCCGGCCACGATCCTCAGGGACCATGCCTATTCCGCTGTGGATTGCGTCCTCGATCTGGGACGGACTGTAAGGGGTACCGGCCATACTCATCGTCCCGGAGGTTGGTTGGACCGCCCCGAAAACGGTTTGTAGCAGGGATGACCGGCCTGAACCCACAAGGCCGGCGACGCCAACGATCTCACCCCGGTGAATCTGCAGGTCGACGCCCTCGAGCGGACCGGAGTGCACCTCGCTCATCTCCAGGACCAGTTTCCCCGTACGGTGGCTTACTGAGCCGCTCGGGCGCAATGATTGCACCGCCGCGCCGGCCATCAGTTCGATGAGCTGGTCTTCGGTTGGTGAGGCATCGGTGAGGACCCCGGCCACCTTCCCGTCCCGGAAGACGGTGAAGTCATGCGCAACCGATAGCACCTCTTGCATGCGGTGACTGACCATCACGACGGTCTGGCCCTGGTCCGACCGCCGACGAACAAGGTCGAGCAGCCGACCTGATTCGTGAGCCGCGAGGCTCGCTGTCGGTTCATCGAGTACCAGGATCAGCTCATCGCCTTCTTGGTCCTGCAGCGCACGTGCAATGGCCACAATGGTTCTGTCAGCTGGACGAAGGTCCCGGATGGGACGCCGAGGATCTATGTCGAGTTCATACTCGGTCAGGAGCCCCGCCACTCGCTTGCGCAATTGCCGCCAGTCAACGCCGCCGGCGGAATTGCGGGGGTACCCCGCGTCGAGGGCGAAGTTTTCCTGAATGGACAGGTCTTCGAACAACCCCAGGTCTTGGTGGACAAACCGGAACCCGGCCTGCTGGGCGATTGCCGATGTGTAGTTCGACAGCGGATACTCGTTGCCGAATACCCGGAGTTGCCCGGCGTCTGCCTGGTGAACTGCCGCCAAGATCTTGATGGTCGTGCTCTTCCCGGAGCCGTTTCCGCCCAACAGGGCGTGAACAGTTCCACGCCGGACTCTGAGAGAGGCGTTGGACAGGGCCTTCGTTCCACCGAAATGCTTGTCCAAGCCGGTGATCTCAACGGCCAAGGATGCATCGGCCCCTATCGTGGCGGCGACGAAGCCGCCCCGATCGATTCCGTCCGCGTCGCTTGCCTGATCCTCGCTCATACTCCCCAGGCCGCCTTGAATGCTGCCTGGTAGTCAATGTTTCCGGTGTACTGTCCGCTTGCCGGCATGTTGTTTTCCTGATCGATAGCCTGCATTGATTCACCGATGTAGACGCCCTTTTCGCCGGCAAGAACTCGAGCTGCTGTGTCGATCGATCCCCAGCCACCCCACTGCACCGCAGTGCCGATTGTGGCATCAAGACCTGCGCCGCCCTGTCGGATCAGATCCAGCGCGGCAGCATCGCCACCACGTCCGATCACCAGCAGCTTGTCATCGAGTTGTGCTGACACGATCGCCTGGGAGAGGCCGTTGGTGAGCCAGCCGTCGACGGGGACCACCAAGGTGTTCGCGTCCGGGTTGGCCAGCAGCGCCGTGGTCACCTTCTGGATGTAGGAGCCGTCTGCGATCTCGGGGTCGCTCACTTGGATGGTCGTGAGAACTTCTCCACCACCGAGCGTTTCGAGCTCAGCTTCGAACCCGCCGGAGATCCATGGACCCCACACCTGGGTGGTGAAGCTCAGCACCACTGCCTTGACATCGCCGTTGCTCTTACCGAACGCGTAGTCCGCCTGGAGCTTGCCGAACTCTTCCCATTGCTGCTGCGGAGTGAAGCCTTCCAGCCAGAGACGCTCAGCTGCCCACAATTTGGGTGAACAGTCGTCCACTCCGCCACCACCAATGATCTTGATCCCGGCAGTGACGGCTTCCTGGAAGGCGGCCTGCGCGACGCCGCAGCCAATCCCGATCGGCACGATGACGTTGGCGCCGCCGGCCACGCCCTGCCGGATGGCGGTCGCGAAACCTTCGGGATTGAGTTTGCCGTCCGCGATGGTGACGGTCCAGCCGACCGCTTCAGCGGCCTCCTTCACCGCGGCGGCCGGCACAGAGCAGCCCGGCACCTGCTCTCCGCAGGAGACGACATAGAGGTTGATCGAGGCCTGCGGCGTCACCGGTGTCAGTGCGGTCAGGTCGCTCGAAACCCCTTCATATGCGGCGTCGAGGGCGGTCTGCGCTGCGGGACTGACCGATGAACTGGCTCCGCCGGCCGAACTGGTCGCTGATGTTGTCGATGTGGTTGTGCTGTCCGAACTGCATGACGTCAGTGCAAGGACGCCGGCGACGACCCCAACAGCGGACTGGAAAAACCTATGCTTACGCTTGGTCTCGGACATTCTTTTCTGGGACACGCTTTACCTCCTGCTTGTTTTCTGCGAGGAGGCCTTCCAAAATCGAGGGCCTCGTTGCCATCGGCTGGTGATGAGTGGTGAAGCCACTCGTGAACTGGCCACAGTCAAACAGAGCTGCTGGGCGATGGCGACGGCTCGTGAGCTATAGCTGACATCGGTCCTGGCGATGCTTGAGTGCATCGAAAAGCCCTTTGCTGGTTCGATTGTCGGAGCGTGATCTATTGATCACGCAGTGACGACAATCTTCCCCGCCAAATGCCGAGTTTCCAGGTGATTGAACGCTTCGACGATCCGGTCGATCGGGTACTCGGCAGCGATAGGCAGCTCGATTTGTCCACCAGCCGCCTGTTCGGCCAGCCCGGCCAACGTGACCGCACTTCGCTGGTACCGACCGGGGCTTGCAAGGCCGAACTCAGCGATCGCAGCGTGATCCACAATTGAGCAGATTCGATTCGGGGGCACCCCCAGTTCGAGTCCGGCCAAGATGGTCTCTCGACCGAAATTGTCCTGGACTGCAGTCACCTCGTCGGCAAGCGATCTCACCCGGTCAACGAGGCCGGGGCCATATTCGATGGGCTCGACCCCCAGTCGGCGCAGCAGTTGATGGTTGGCCGAGCTGGCTGTGCCAATAACCCGGGCACCGCGGGCCACGGCGAGCTGGGCGTATATCAGGCCAACTGCGCCGGCGGCCGCGCTGAGCAGGATGGTGTCATCGGCGGAGATGTGCAGGGTGTCCAGCGACGCTACCGCGGTCAATCCTGGCGTCGCCAGGGAGCCGGCGACGGACCAGGACAATGCTGGCGGTCTGCGGGTCACCTGCCCGGCAGCGACAACCAGCTGCGCTGCCAGGCTGTTGGTCGCCCAGCCCAACACCTCGTCGCCGACTCTTACGTCGGAGCCGTTCTCGTAGCTGGCGTCCGCGCCGACAGCCTCAACGACGCCGGCGAAGTCTGAGCCAAGTCCGCGAGGAAAGGGACTGTCCGACGGCGCTATTCCCTGCCTGACCTTGAAGTCATAAGGATTGATGCCAACGGTGGCCACCCGGATCTGCAACTGCCCGTTTTTCGGAGGGACGGTGTCAACTAGCCGCAGGTGGAGTACGTCGGGTCCTCCGGTTTGGGCGTACTGGACGGCCAGGGGCATGAGAACTCCTTAATAAGACGGGGTTTCAGTTATTGATGAGCCAACCCTCGATCGTGCCTGAGGCCTCATACTCGGCGGTATTGACGATCCGCCGGGCGTCGTCCAAATCGGCCAGGAATTTTTCTTCGATGAAGGCGGCAACGACCTCCGTCGCTTCGCCCGGCAACAGCAGGTCGGACGGCAGGACGAGCACGTTGGCATCTGCATGAGCCCGCGCCGCCCGAACGAAACGGGTGTTCAGACCAGGGACAGCTCGGGCACCATTGACCTTGTTGGCGGCAATGGTTTCGCCGCCGCCGTCCCCGCCGACAACGATTCCGCGAACGTCGAGTCCTGCATCTTCGTCCTGAACGACTGCTTGGCCGACTCGGACAGCGAACACCGGGTAGTCGTCGCCCTTATCGTAATCCGGCGGACCCTGCCACACGACTTCGTGTCCAGCCGACCCAAGCTGGGTTTCCAGTGAGCGTCCGAGTGTGTATCCGGCGTAGTTCGCAGCGAGGTGGATGCGCACGATTTCTCCTACAATTCCCAATGGTTGGTGTTGATGACGGTGGGGTCGTGAGCCAGATAACGAACGAAACGTCCGTCAGGGTCACGTTCTTGGATGATCGACTGGACCTTGGTGAAGTTTTCGTCGGCCATGAACTTCAGTTGCCTGTTGGTCATATCTGAATCACCGAGGTATTGCCCGGCGGTGACCGGCTGCGCGTACTCCATCGCCATGTTCAACCATGCACGGTGCGCGGCGTCCTGGTTCGGATCGTCGTAGACGAGATAGGTGGCCACGTAGGCCTCGCTCTGCAGCGAGAATGCCATATCGGGCAACTCGCGGGTAGGGGCATTGCTCATCCAGATGGTGAACCCATCTGGTGTGGGCAGATCTGTGAAAAGCGGTGCGATCCGCTGCACCGCCTCGGCAGGATCTCCCCGCACCCAGATGTTGTCACTCACGTAACGAGCACCCCTCGGGTTGCTCCGTTCCTGTTGCGCCCGCTGTTCCGCGAGCGTTGACTCCGCACAATCCTGCACCATCAGAGCACGGTCGAGGGCAGGGCTGGTATTGAACGGGGCCAACGCCCGTTGAGCGGCGTCGCGGTCCTCGACCAGGGCGACTCCGGTCACCACAAACCGTCGCCGACCGGGCTCGTCACTGACCGCAGGCGGGGTCAGGCTCACCACGACGATCTCGACATCAGCCGAGATGTCCGCGTGAATGCTGTACAGCCAGGTCATCACCTCGGTGAAGTCGACCATGTCATACAGGTGGACCGTGTGACCGAGATACTCAAACTTCGGTCTGGTTTTCAGGTAGAATCGGGTGACGATTCCGGGGAACGATGGCCCGGCGCCGCGTGCGGCCCAGTACAGATCCTGATTCTGGTTATCGTTGGCGTGAACCAGTTTTCCGTCCGCAGTGACCACGTCGATCCCTACGACACTCTCCGCTGCCCATCCCCAGCCACGTTGATTCCAGCCCTGCCCCCCCTGCAGCAGGAACCCGCCGATCCCGACCGACGGGCAGTGCCCACCGTTGAAGAAGCGGCCCAACCCCTCCAGGAACGGCGACAAGGTGTCCCCGCCGCGCACCGCGGGTTGCGCGGATGCCACTTTGGTGGCCGGGTCGTAATCCATCTCCTGAAGTAGGCCAAGGTCGATGAGCAACCCGCCGTCCCGAACGCTCCAACCAGCCCAAGCGTGTCCGCCGGACCGGACGGCAACCTGCCACCCGTTTTCCCGGGCGAGTTTCACCCCTTTGACGACATCATCTATGCAGGCGGCTTGCAGAATGGCGTCGGGGTGCCGGTCGGGGCGACGTCCATTGAACATCCGCCCGACCCGCAGCTCGTCCCATTCCGGATCACCGGGGAAGGTGAGTCTTCCGGAGAATCGTGGCGTCTCGGTGGGGTCTGTCATCCGAGAACCGACCCGCCACCGTCGACGACAAGGTTCACTCCGGTGATCCATGACGCCTCATCGGAGACGAGAAAGACCGCAGCATTGACGATGTCATCGGGTTGGCCGACTCGGCCGAGGGGTATCCGGGCAATATTATTCTTGAACGGCTCGGGGCCCGAGTCCACCAACCACGCTGTTGACGGGGTCACGGTGAATCCGGGACTCACACATACAGCGCGGATTCCGTATTTGCCTCCTTCAGCGGCGAGCTGCTGAGTCAAAGAAATGACTCCACCCTTGGCGGTGCCGTGGGCATTCTGTTCCATGAATTCGACACCGCGGGTTCCGGCGATGGATCCGACGTTGAGTACCACCCCGCCGTGGTCCATGAAATACGGCCAGATCGCTTTTGTCGTGTAGAAGACCAGATTGAGCTCGTTGTTGATGGTGAAGTTCCAGTCGTCGACCGAAAGATTATGGATTGCCCCGAATTTGGGTGCAGAGGCGTTGTTGTAGAGGATGTCTGCACCGCCGTAGACGTCGATTCCGGCGGTGACCCACTGGGCGGCGGCCGTTGGGTCGGTGAGCTCTACAGGCGTGAAGTTTTCAATGGAACCGCCTGCTGCTCGTACCTGTTCGACGGTCGCTGCGGCGCCTTCGGTCAGCAGATCGCAACCGACGATCTTCGCGCCTTCGGCTGCGAACCGTAGGGCCGCCGCGCGGCCCATCCCGCCGCCGATCCCCGTGATCAGCGCGATCTTGCCGTCGAGTCGGCCCATGGGTTCACTCCTCGTTGAGTTGGCACGACCAGGTTTTGTGTTACTTCCGGCGTCAGACTGGGGGGGCGACGAACAGACCGTGGTCGACGTCGTTGAACGATTCCCGGGCGACCAGTTCGCTCATTTCGTTCGCCGTGCCCCATTGGTCCTGGGTGGTGACCAGGTTGACGTCCAGCTTGCTCGGGTGCCAGAGGTCCTCGTCCTCGATGGTCGCCAGTTCGGTGGTGTATTCCAAGGTGTTACCGGCCGGATCGAGGAAGTAGGCGAAAGTGTTGTCGCCGGCGTTGTGACGTCCTGGGCCCCAGACCATGCGGGCCCCGCTGCGCAGGATTTTGCCCGCCCCGCGCATCCATTCTTCGACACCGCGCATTTCGAAGGAGGCATGGTGCAGGGAGGGGTGGGGACCTTTCGCGATCGCGATCGAGTGGTGCGCATTGTTACAGCGCAGAAAGTTCATCAGGTCGCCCATCTTCTCGCTGTACAGGGTGTCGCTCACAGCGAAGCCGAGATGGTCGATATACCACTGGGTGGTGGCGTCGAGGTCGGTGGTGTTGAACACGACGTGCGACAGCTTGACCGGCAGGGGTTCGCGAGGCTGGATTTTCCGGTTCTCCCGGAGAGCGACGTCTGCGGACACTTCCAGGGTGCGGCCGTCGAGGTCGAAGCAGCGGAACCCGTACCCACCGCCGGGCTGGGTCAGTTCCTGCGGCTCGTGCACAAGCTGGACGCCGGCCTGACGGAGGCTATCGGCGAGGGTGTCGACGTCATGACGGGAGTGCGCGCCGAAGGCGATCAGGTCGATCCGCTTGTCGCCCTTCCGTAGCCGGATGGTGTACGGCTCCGGGGATCCTTCGGCCCACAGGTATGCGACATCATCACGCCGGTCAACCTCGGTCAGACCCCAAAAGTTCGTGAGGAACGCCAGTTCCTCGTCGAAGTTCGAGACCGCCAAGGCCAGATATCGCAGGTGGGAGATCAGCCTCTGGGGCCTCCGTCCCGTTGCTGCCTGGCCCGGACTGGTGGCCCAAGCCTGGGCGATGGAGGACTCGGTCATCGTTGATCTCCTCGACGTCTACATGGCGGTAATCGGTGCTGGGTTCGTGTCGAGGTTAGGATGACGAACCACTCAGGAGAAGGCCGTGGCCCGAATACCACCTATCGGCAGAAGGCGAGGCACTCGATGGCCGTGGCCGGTCGTGATCTGAACCTGCTGATCGCCCTCCGCGCGCTTCTGGTAGAAGCGAACGTCACCAGAGCTGGTCAAAGCATTCAGATGGGTCAGTCATCGATGAGCGCCGCACTGGCACGGCTTCGGGAACAGTTCGGTGACGAACTGCTGGTCCGGGTCGGCCGGGACTACGAACTCACCCCGCTGGGTCGACTTCTCCTCCCGCAGGTACAGCTGACCGTTGCCACCATCGAGAAGGCCCTGCTCGGTGAGCCGCAGCTGGACCCGACGACCTTGACCAGGACCTTCACAGTCCTGGCCTCCGATTTCGCAACCCTGGAGATCAAGGACGCCTTCGCGGATGTGCTTCGCTCGGCACCCAATGTAGGGATCGATTTTCACCTGTTGCCGGATCATCCCATGGACAGCGGGCGCGACTTGATGAACGCAGACTTCATCGCCGCCGTCCCCGGCATCGGCATCGAAGGTGACGGTGAAGTCCTCTTCACCGACCACTACGTCTGCATCATCGACCCGGGCAATCCAGCCGTCGTCGACGGCCAACTGAGCTGGGAGGCGTTCCAGGCACTCCCACACGCCGTCGCCAATTTCGGGAAGGCACACATGACACCAGCGGGGAGGCGGCTTCGGGAGCTTGGCTTTCACCGCACACCCCGAGTGATGACGGCCGGGTTCCTCCCGCTGCCGTCGGTCATAGCGGGCACCGAACTCGTCGGTGTCGCACCGAGCAGATTGGCGGCGCGCCTCGCAGCGAGCAGTGGAACGATCAGTGTCCCGGCTCCGTTCGGTCGATTCGATATCCACGAAACGTTGTGGTGGCACCACAGTTACGACGCGGACCCTGCGCACAGGTGGTTTCGGGAGGAGCTGCTCACCCGGTTTCGGCACGGTCCCACAACCTTCGCGAACAAGAATCGAGGCTGACGGCCATCGCGGGGGAGGACCACATGGTCCTCCAAGTCGGATTGAGCGGCGCCTTGCGGCTCGCCCAGGGAACTGCTGTCCGGCGCGGGATCAGGGGCACGACACTGCGCCATGGTGCAGACGTGGATGGGGCGAGTGTGGCGCCTTGGGTGCCGCTGACCTGTCCTCTCGAGATCTTCGGATGATCTGCTTTCGACAGCCGTACTGGCGACCCTGCTTTTGACGAAGACCCGACAATGAGCGGAAGTTTTGACCATCCGCAGCACGAATAGCAATCATCGCTGTTGGCCTGTTCCGTCGGATCTGCCGTATCCCTACTGTCTGGTTCAGCGGCGACGCGGCCGCGTGGGAAGGAGACGGCAACTGTTATGACAGTAAAGAACGTCCTGGTCGTAGGCGGCGGAGTGACGGGCACCGTTGCCGCGCTCTCGCTTGCGCAACGAGGAGTGCAGGTCACCCTTGTCGAGCGATCGCCGGTTTGGTACGGGATCGGCCATGGACTTACTGTCCAGGGTAACGCCCTCAAGGTCTTCCGCGAAATAGGTGCACTGGACGCCATTCTGAAACGCGCTCACCCCTTTTCCAATCTCGAAGTGCACCACGCTGACGGTTCGCTTCTCGCGACCATCGACACACCACGTACCGGTGGTGTTGACCTGCCCCCGACAATGGGTGCATTGCGCAGCGATCTGCAATCAGTCTTGGTGGACATGATCGGCGAAGCCGGCGTGCAGGTGCGCCTAGGCACCGAGCTGGAATCCTTCGAGACCATCGACGACCGAGTCGCCGTGGCGTTATCCGATGGGTCTGAAAGTAGCTTCGATCTGGTGATCGCCGCTGACGGCATCAGATCCAAGACCCGCAGCATGCTGGGGATTGTCGAAGACAAAGCCCCCACCGGCATGGGGATCTGGCGGGTAGTGACGGCCCGCAAACCCGAAATGGACTCTGCGGCGATCTATTTTCATGGTCCTCAGTACAAGGCCGGTTACACGCCGATCTCCGATAAGCTATGTTACGCCTACGTTCTGACAGACCCGGTGCGTGTGGACAACGGATTGTCTGACGCGAATGAGATGAAACGACTGCTCGAGGGTTATCACGGCGCCTTCGATTTCATCCGGGACAACATCAGCGACGACGATTTCATGAATTTTCAGCCCATTGAGTGGCTGATGGTC
>Ga0190271_10000229_pt1 | contig 27997 bp, 27 predicted proteins | sample Popmic356T_FD_133747 | JGI IMG/M metagenome (GOLD analysis project Ga0190271, IMG submission 133747) | Populus adjacent soil microbial communities from riparian zone of Weber River, Utah, USA - 356 T | ecosystem: Environmental > Terrestrial > Soil > Riparian zone | place: USA: Utah | collected...
CTGCGATACCTACGGCGCTGGCTACTACTACATCCCGGGCACCGAGACCTGCCTGCGCGTCGGCGGCTACATCCGCTACGACATCGGTGTGGGCGATCTGTTCGGCCTGAACGACGTCAACGACAAGAACGATGGCGGCACCAGCGACACCTATTACAAGCGCGCTCGTTTCGCTCTGCAGGTAGACGCCCGTTCGGAAACCGAGCTCGGCACTCTGCGTGGCTACGCTCAGGTCAACTTTGATTGGGATACGTATAGGATTGGCAACGACTCTTGGGCCGGCGGAGCGCCTGGTGAAATCGATGACACCGGAACCGATACCAAGCTGAACCACGCTTACATCGAACTTGGCGGCTTCCGCATTGGTAAGACCGATTCGCTGTTCACGACCTTCACCAACTATGCCGGCGGCGTGATCAATGACGACTTCGCCGTACCGTTTGGCCCGTACGACACCCATCAGATCGTCTATACCTTCAACGCCGGCAACGGCTTTACCGCCGCGGTTGGCCTCGAAGAAGGCACGCAAGCTTACACGATTGACTCGTACATCCCGCATGTTGTGGCGGGCGTTGGCTACACCGGCGGTTGGGGCGGCGTGTCGGTTGTCGGCGGCTATGATTCGGTCTACGAAGAGTTCGCGGTCAAGGCTCGCTTGGACGTCAAGGCTTCCGAAACCGTCTCGCTCTTCGTGATGGGCGGCTACAAGTCGGATGAAGACAAGCCGAACTACTACGGCAACTGGGCAGGCGACTGGGCAATCTGGGGCGGCGCAACCGCTCAGGTCTCCGAAAAGGCGGCTGTGAACGTTCAGTTGGCTTACGACGACGCGGCCAATTTCTCGGCTGTTGCCAATATCGAGTATCAAGTCGTTCCGGGCTTCAGGATTACCCCTGAGATCGCTTACGCCGACAACTTTGATGAAGATGACAGCGACGGTGAGTTCGGCGGCTTCCTGCGCTTCCAGCGCAACTTCTAAGGCCTCCGCCTAACGATGAAATGAACCGGACCCGGACGGCAACGTCCGGGTCTTTTCTTTGGTGATCGGTGGCGCCGGGATACGGGGCGATAGCGCAGTTCGATCGATCAGAATTTGGACGCTCCCTGCAGCAGAATTTGCGCAGATGCTGATATGAGTTCTGATGTCTAGTCGGGAGGTTCCGTTCTGTGTAAAGGCTTCTGTCTTTGCATTCCGGAATAGTACTTCTAGTGAATTCTAAAATTAGCACCTTCTTGAATGCTTTGCCTGACGGCAATGGAATCCCAGAATTGGGATACCGTGTGCAATATAAACTGTCACACGTCAGAGAAGTAAAGCAAACGAGCATAGGTCTACTCTTTAGAACCTACAAAGACATTTTGTGGGACGACGGACGTCATAAATACAATGTCAGCTCCTTCATCGGCGAGATCGATGAAATTCTGCTGGGAATGCGATTCAGTTCGTTCGATCAGGAACTTCTAGACAGCCTCATTATAACCCTGCGCCAACGCGGCAATAGCAACGCAACCATCAATCGCAAGATGGCTGCGCTCAGCAAATTGCTGAATAAGGCGGTCAAGATGGGGGAAATTCACAGCCTGCCGGAGTTCCGGCGCCAGAAGGAAGGGGCGGGCCGGATCCGCTTTCTGGAACCTGAAGAGGAAGATCGGCTCTTTTTCGCAATTCGCACGCGCAGCGAGGACGCTTATCGCCTCTGTGTTTTCCTGGTCGATACCGGCTGCCGCCTCGGCGAAGCGATGGGACTGATCTGGAACGACATACAGGGCAGCCGCGTCAGTTTCTGGCTGACGAAGTCGGGGCGCAGCCGCAGCGTGCCGCTCACCCGCCGCGCCTGCGAGGTCGTGCAGAAGCTCCCGCTGGAACCCGGCCAGCGCCGGCCCAAAGGGCCTTTCACCGCGCTCACGCAGCCGCAATTCCGCGCGATCTGGAATACGGCAAAGGCCGAGGTCGGCATGGGAGACGACGACCAGGTGGTTCCGCATGTGCTGCGCCACACTTGCGCGTCACGACTGGTTCAAGGCGGGATCGATCTGCGCCGCGTACAGATGTGGCTGGGTCACCAGACCTTGCAGATGACGATGCGCTATTCGCATCTGGCGACAAACGATCTGGACCGCTGCGTCGTCGTGCTGGAACGCCATTAAGATGTCGGCGCCTCGATAGGAGAGCCGGCCGCTCTTCGTAGCTATCTGTCGTGCCCATATTTGGGTGACGCCAAGCGATTTTTGGGCCGCAAAACGTTCGGGATCCGCACAGGCCTGTGGCCCTCCGGGCCAATTCTCGTGTATCGCCTGCGAAACCAAAGCACTGGGTTTGACAATGACCACGCACGACCGCGGCAAAGTTCACCTCGTTCCGCAGACTATCCCTCTCATCCGCACGCTTCCCGCCACCGTGCCTTTCGTTGGCCCGGAAGCTCAGGAACGAACGCGAGGGCGTCCCTTTCGGGCGCGGATCGGCGCCAATGAAAGCTGCTTTGGCCCGGCGCCGTCGGTTATCGAAGCGATGAATGCTGCCGCCGGCGAGATGTGGAAATATTGCGACCCGGACAATTTCGACCTGAAGCAGGCGCTGGCGGTATTTCTGGGTGTCGCTCCGGATAATATCGTCGTGGGCGAAGGCATCGATGGAGTGCTGAACCTTATCGTGCGGCTTTACGCTGGCCCCGGAGACGCTGTGGTCACCTCGCTCGGCGCCTATCCGACCTTCAACTTCCACGTCGCGGGCGTCGGCGCTCGCCTCTTGACGGTGCCCTATGAAGACGATCGGGAAAGCCTGCAGGGCCTTCTCGATGCAGTGCGGCGGGAGAAGGCCCAACTTGTCTACCTGTCCAACCCCGACAACCCGATGGGAACCTTCTGGAAAGCCGACGAGATACTGCGCTTCATACACGCGCTGCCGGCCACCACCATGCTGGTGCTCGATGAAGCATATGGCGAAACCGCGATCTCCGATCTGCCGCCTATCGACGTGTCGCGGCCAAACGTGTTGCGGCTGCGGACCTTTTCCAAGGCTTACGGCCTGGCCGGGATCCGTTGCGGCTATGCGGTGGGCGAAGCCGACGTCATCGCTGAGTTCGAGAAGATTCGGAACCACTATGGCGTCAACCGCATGGCGCAGGTTGCCGGACTGGCTGCCCTCGCCGACCAGGCTTACCTCACAAAAGTCGTTGCCAGGATCGCCACCACGCGCGATCGGATCACGCAAATAGCCCGCGAAAACCGGCTTTCGCCCATCCCCTCCGGTACGAATTTCGTGACCATGGATTGCGGTGCGGATGGTGCTTTCGCCATGAGGTTACTGCAGGGGCTGCTCGCCAGGGATGTCTTCGCACGCAAACCGATGGCGCCGGTGCTGGACCGCTGCATCCGGATCAGCGTAGGCCTTCCGCACGAGATTGATATTTTCGAGGAGGAGTTGCCCAAAGCGTTGGCCGAAGCCCGTGAAGGCTCCGGTCCGGATTGACGCCGCGCTCGTCGCGCGGCTGATTGCGGCGCAGTTTCCGCACTGGGCCGACTTGCAGGTCATCCCGATCGAGCCCGGCGGCTGGGACAACCGCACCTTCCATCTCGGAACTGAGATGGTCGCACGCTTGCCCAGCGCGGCCTCCTATGCCGCGCAGGTGGAAAAGGAGCAGACCTGGCTGCCGAGGCTGGCGCCGCAACTGCCCTTGCCAATCCCCCAACCCGTCGCACATGGCAGGCCGGGCGAAGGCTATCCGTGGCCTTGGTCGGTCTACCGATGGCTGGATGGCAAACCGGCGACTGTCGAGCAGATCGCGGACGTCGAGCAATTCGCCATTGATCTGGCGGGTTTTCTGGTTGCCTTGCGCAGCGCGGATCCGACGGGCGGTCCCCTGCCCGGCCCGCACAACTTCCACCGCGGTGCAGGCCCGGGCGTCTATGACGCCGAGGTGCGTGCTGCGATGGTAGGTTTGGACGGTCAGATCGACACAAAGGCGGCGAGACGGGTCTGGGCGGAGGCACTCTCTTCCCGATGGACAGGGCCACCGGTCTGGTTTCACGGCGACGTCGCCTGGGGCAATCTGCTTGTGCGTGAAGGCAGGCTTTGCGCGGTAATTGATTTCGGCACTTCGGGGATCGGCGATCCCGCTTGCGACCTCGCCATTGCATGGACCCTGTTTTCCGGCAGAAGCCGCACCGCCTTTCGTGATGCGCTGGGTCTCGATGATGCGACGTGGGCGCGCGGCCGTGGCTGGACCTTGTGGAAGGCCCTGATCACAGCCGCGGGCCACGACGCCAACCAGCGCGAGACGACGAAAGCGCGCCGGGTCATTGATTACCTGCTTCGTTGCGAGTGAAACATCATCTTGAAACACTTCTGCGTTTATTTATTTCGAAAGCAACATAGCCACCACGTCAAGACCGTGCTAAATCTTTCTTGCGCGATACTTGGTTTATTCCATGAACAGTTTCTTCTTTAGCCAAGGCGAAGATTTCGCTGTTCCGCCGCGCGTCTATGCCCGGCTGATTGAAATCGAGCCGGCTGAATATGTGCTCTTCGATGCGGTTAACGCGATCTTCTTCGACAATCTGCTCGAGGCGACGGATGGCTTCACGCCGCCTGCGCGGCCAGGAACGACTAACGCGCGCGCCGCGCTCTCATATGTCTGGAACAACACTCACAAACATCCCAGCACCGCCTCGTTATCAGCGCTGAGCGGCGTCAATTGGTCGATCGGGACCCAGGCAGCCTGTCTTGATGAGCGCCGGACGGAAAATCGTAAGGACAGTGCGGGCGTCAGCAGCCTGGGCGGCGCCGGGCTCGGCCATATCAAGCTCGATTGGCCGTCCAGCACAAGCACGAGCCCAAGCTGCAGGTGCGGCTGCACGCTCACCCCGACTCAATAGTTCAACTCAGAGGCAGGTCATGAAAAGTGTCGTTTTCGTTCCGGGCACCATGGGCTCCATACTCACGACACCGCAAGGCGAAGTGGTATGGCCACCCAAGGCAAGCGAAGTGGTCCTGGGCTACAAGCGCAAAGACAAGTTGCTGCAGGACAATCTCGTGGTGGGCGATATCGTGCGCGAGGTGTCCTGCTTCGATGTTTACAAACCGATCGTCGAGACCTTCGCGGCGATGGGTTTCAAGGAAGCAGGCGCCGGCGACCGGCTGCACACCTTCGCCTATGACTGGCGGCGCGATCTGGAGCACATTGCCGACCAGTTGGCCGCCCGGCTTGACAAGGTCGCCGCAGCGGGACCGACCTCCATCGCTATTGTCGCGCACAGCATGGGCGGACTGGTCGGGCGGCTTGTGCTGGAGTCGGGCAAATTCGACACCAAGCCCTGGTTCAACAAGGTGACAGCGTTCATGACGCTCGGCACGCCGCATCTTGGCGCGCCGCTGGCGCTTGCCCGCATCCTGGGATTGGACGGCGACCTGGGCATCAGCCCGCAGGACTTCAGCGCCATCGCCGCCGATCCGCGTTATCCCTCCGGTTACCAGTTGCTGCCGGCGCCCGGCGAATCTGCTTGCTGGGACATCAAATCAGGCGGTGCACTCGGAGTGCTCGACATCTACGATCCGGTGGCTGGCGGGAAACTTGGACTCGACGCGGCGCTGGTCAACCGCGCCCGCTGGGTGCACACCACCTTGGGCAATGGCAAGCCGCCAAAGCACGTCCGCTACTTCTATTTCGCGGGCACGGGCCACAAGACCGCAACGCGCGTCAATGTCGGGACGTCTGCGAAGCAGATCACCCGCACGGAAGACGCCGGCGACGGCACCGTACCCTTGTGGAGCGCCTTGCCGTCATCCGGTCAGAAGCAGCTCGTGGTCGGCGAACACACCAAATTCTTCACAGAGACCAATTTCAAGGCGGTGTTCTTCCGTCTCTTCGGCAAGAGTTTTGCCACGCCGCCGGTCGGTGTCGCCGCCACGACCGCCACGCTTTCCGTTCAGGCGCTGACCCTGCGCAAGACGGACGACATCGAGCTTATGATTATACCCGGCGCCCCGACGACCGAGGTCAAGGGGACCATCGTGATCGAGCGGACGGTTGCACCGGAAAAGCCCTTCGCCAAGTTCGGCAAGGTGGTGAAGGTCGCCTATGCCGGCCCGCGTGTGCCGATGTTCAAAATGCACCTTCCCCCGATCGCAAAACCCGGCGTTTACCGCATTCGTTTCGAGGGCCAGCCGGCCGTCGCAGAGCCAGTCATGTTCGCCGTAACCGAGCAATAGGAGCGTGAAATGGCCGAAGAAGCGTCAACGCGAACCGTCAAGCTGCACTACATGGCTATGGAGCCCGGCGCCGCGCCGGCGAACGCAAAATCGCTGCTCGAAGGCTGGGAGTATAAGACCCGCGAGCCGTTGCTGAATGGACCGGTGTCGCGGCGCCTCGCGGTGGTCGATATCGACCCGGATACCGGCAACGTCCTGCCAGGTGCAGTCTTCGTGCCGCCGAGCAAGAAGAGCAAGCTCGGCCGCTACAAGGTCGCCAACGAGATGGATGCCGACCAGCCGGACTTTCAGCAGGTCAGCGTGTTCGGTGCCGTGGTGAGAATGATGCAGATGTTCGAGGAACCGGACGTGCTGGGCCGACAGCTGCGTTGGGGGTTCAATGGCGAGCAATTGCTGGTCGTGCCGCGCGCTGGACGGATGCAGAATGCCTTCTACCATCGGGATTCGCGCAGCCTTCAATTCTTTTTCTTCGACGACCCTAAGACGGAAGGCAAACTCGTCTACACCTGCCTGTCGCCCGACATCGTGGCGCATGAGACCTCTCATGCCATCCTCGATGGGATCGCCCCCGACCTTTACGACGCAACCTCGCCGCAATCGCTCGCCCTGCACGAAGCGATTGCCGATATCGGCGCGGTAATGTTCGCCCTGCGCTCCAGCCGGCTTGGCCGGGAGGTTCTGGAGATGACCGGCGGCGATCTCAGGAAGTCAAACGCGTTCAATAAAATCGCGCAGCAGTTTGGCGAAGCAATCCATGGCGATGAGCGGCCGCTGCGCGATCTGTTCAACAAGCACACCATGGATGACGTCTCCAACGAACCGCACGATTTGAGCGAAGTGCTTACCGGCGCGCTGTATGCGGTGATGGTCCGGGTGCAGGACAAGACCAAGAAGGAACTGGCCGCCGAAGGTGGGATATCGGAATTTTCCGCGTCAGGCCGGGCATTGTTTTCCGCCGGGCAGCGCTTGAAGCGGCTGGCGTTTCGCGGGTTGGACTATCTGCCCCCGGGCGAGATCTCGTTTGCCGACTATGCTCGCGCTATCGTCGCGGCGGACACCTCGTCCAACCCTATCGATCACGAGCTGCGCGATATCGCGAAGGAAGAATTCGTTCGACGCAAGATCGTCGCCCAGGGGGCGGAACTCGACCGGGTTCTGCCAATTTCATTCGTCCTGCCCGCCGATCTCGATCTCGACCTGCTGGTACTCAGCGATTGGGCCGCCTATCAGTTTGCCGAGCGCTTTCGCGCCGAATTGATGATCCCTCCCAATGTCCCCTTCGATGTCCGGCCGCGGCTCGACATCAGCAAGAAGACTTTCCAGCATGGCGAGGTGGAGGCGACGACCCGCGAATTTATCCTGAAGGTCGCGTGGAGAGAGAACAAACTCGTCAACACGGGCGGCGGACTCTTCGACGAAATCAGCATCACATTCGGAACGACACTCGCCATCAATTGGGACCAGCGGCAGATTTGCGGCCTTCTCAGCACCAGTCCGCTGGACCCCTCCCAACTCCACGCCGCCACAGCTGTGAACAACATGATGCGCGAGGCGCATCTCAAGGCCTGTCTCGACGAGGGCTTGCTGGAAATCGGCACGCCCAACGTGCAACTGCAGGGCCGCACGCTCCGCGTCCGGGCGATGGGCCAAATGCTGCATATGGTGGAGCACTGACATGGCTACGCTGCGGATCAGAATTTACAATGTGCTGTTCGGCGACGCGATCTTCCTGACGATACCCGAGGCCGGCGGCAAAACGCTGAAGGTGCTGTTCGACTTCGGCAATGCGCTCGGCAAAGGCGGCGACGATACGGCGCTTCAGGCGGTGGCGGACGATCTACAGGCGGAACTCGCGGGCGAACCGCTCGACCTCTACATCATGACGCATGAGCACATGGATCACGTGCAGGGGCCGCTGCTCGTTTCCCCAAGGTTCAAGGTCAAGGCGCGCCAGGTCTGGATGACGGCTTCATCGGCGCCCGACTATTACGAGCGTTTCGCCAACGCCAAGAAGAAGCGCCTCGCGGCCCTGGCGGCTTATGCCGGCATAGCGTCTTTTGCCGCCAAGAGCGCGACGCCAGAGCGCATCCAGACGCTGCTGGAGATCAACAATCCCCGCGCCAGCCGCGACTGCGTCGATTTCATCGCCGCGATCGGCGACGAGGCGCCGCTCTATGTGCATCGCCTGGCCGACATCGCCGGGAAGCATCCCTTTGTCGAGACCAAGATACGACTGCTGGCGCCTGAGGAAGACACATCCGTCTACTATGGGCGGCTCCAGCCGCGCACGCTTGGCGCCTTTTTCGACGGCGATGCCGAGGCGGAATTGCCGGCCGGCGCAATCACACCGCCGCCAGGTGTCTCGGCCGGCGATTTCTTCGATCTGGTCGAATTCCGCTCCAGTGGCATGTCGGCCAATCTGCGCTCCATAGACAAGGCGGCCAACAATTCGAGTGTGGCGATCGAACTCGAATGGCGCGGTTGGCGGTTGCTTTTCCCCGGCGATGCGGAAGAGAAGAGCTGGGAAATCATGGACCGGAACAATGCCCTTCTCCCCGTCCATTTTCTCAAGGTGAGCCACCACGGCAGCAAGAACGGTTCGCCGCCGCTCCAGATCGACAAGGTCTTTCCGGAGCATGCGCATGATGGAAAGCGCCGTGTCAGCGTGGTGTCCACCACGGTCGGCGCCTATCCCGGTGTTCCCGATGAAACCTTGCTGGCCATGTTGAAAGCGCGCTCGACCGAGTTCCATGACACCCGAGAGCTGGCATTGGGCAAGTTTCACGACGTTACATTCGACGAGTGATATCTGCGGGAGCGGAGGCAGGCATGGGCGTCCGCCGCCCCCGCTTCCCCCACCAGCCTTAAGCGGTCAAAGCGTGATCTCCCAGGTTTGGCCGTGCAGATCGTGTCCGAAGCTGCGGTGGCCTTCTTGCGTGACCAAGCGAAAGCCGGCGCGTTCATAGATGCGACGGGCACCGGCAAGAATGTCGTTGGTCCAGAGCATCATGCGGCGGTAGCCGGCTCTACGGGCGGCGTCGAGGCAGGTTTCGACCAGCATGCCGCCGATGCCCTGCCCGCGCGCCGCGCGCTCGACATGGAGCATCCGCAACTGCGCCTCCTCGTCGCTTCGCCGCACCAGAAATACGGCCCCCAGGCGTTGTCCCGCGCGCTCGGCAATCCAGCAGAACTCCTTGCCCGGGACAAAATTGCGCAGGAATGCGGCGCCGATTTCGCACACCAGCGCCTCATATTCCTGGTTCCAGCCATATTCGTCCGCGTAGAGCCGGGCCTGACGCTCGATGACCCAGCCAACATCGCCGATTTCATGCGGACGCAAGCGAAGCGGCGCCGCGGGCGCATCCTGATCGCCGAGCATACGGGCCGCCCTGCGCAGTGCTTCGCCAAGTTCGAGAACGTCGCCATCGCTGACATCTGACAGCACACCGCCAATATCGATATTGGCGGCAGATTGCAGGGCCTGCAGCGCCGTCGAACCCTGCCCCGTGAGCGACAGGATGCGGCGGCGACCGTCGCCTTCGTCCGGCCGCGACGCAACCAGCTTTCCGGCGGCGAGCTTCTTCAATATCCGGGCCAAATAGGCGGCGTCGAGGTGGAGTTGAGCGGCGATATCCGATGCCGACACGCCGTTTTCCCCGCGCGAACGCCTGTCCGGCGAATTGAAATGTCCGATCTCGAAGAGGACCCGCGCTTCGGCCAACGTAAACGCGGAGTTGGTCAGCGTATGATTCAGCAGACCAAGTGTTCGGGTGTAGAAGCGGTTGAAATGACGGATCTGTGCGATGAACGGCGTGCGGTCGAGCATGTGAGCCTCCTTCCGGAGTCATATCGAATTAGTGGCCTTGGTCAACTATTTATTGGACTGCGTCCTCTATATCGCTTTACTCAGATACTTTTGAGCTCCGGCCGAGCGCCGCCACTTCAAGAGCACTTGAATTAATTGAACGTTCGTTTTATTCTTGGTTAAACAGGTGGTCTAATGGCTCGCACGACGGGATCACAGGGCGAAAAGACAGACGCCGCGGTTCGCGAAGCCGCTTTGGCGTTGATGTCCCGACATGGCTATGAAGCGGTGTCGATGCGCCAGCTTGCGGCCGAGGTAGGCGTTCAGGCGGCAGCGCTCTATCGCTATTACCCCACCAAGGAACACCTGCTCCACTCGCTGCTGCTGGAGCATATGGAAGGTCTTATCGCCGGCTGGCGTGCCTTCGAACCCGCCGACGCTGCTCCGGCAGCGCGGCTCGCCGCCTTCGTCCGGCATCACGTCGGCTTCCATGTCTCGCGTCGGCACTCGACGCATGTCTCGAATATGGAACTGCGCAGCCTGTCGCCGGAGCGCCTCACCGCCATCCTCAAGCTGCGCGCCTCCTACGAAAAGAAGCTTCGCCAAATCCTGCGCGACGGCGCGGAGGCCGGCGTCTTCGCCCTGGACGATGTGGGGCTGACCGCGATGGCGATCATCCAGATGATCACCGGTGTGATAGTGTGGTTTCGCCCAGACGAGCGGCTTTCGGTGGAGGAAGTCACGGAAACCTATCTGAAAATGACGATGCGGCTGGTGGGTGCGACAGCCGACCGTACGTCAATCTGAAAATCCCCTAACGCTCGGCCTGGCCGGGACAACGGAGCGGTGATCGAGGCCAAATGAACCAAGAGGTGAGGAGACGAAAATGTACACAAACGGGCTGAACTTCCCCTTAGGCGACGATGTCGAGGCGCTGCGCGATATGGTGCGCCGCTTTGCGCAGGAGCGCATCGCTCCGCTGGCGGAGGAAACGGACCGCAAGAACGAGTTTCCCGCCCATCTGTGGAAGGAACTCGGCGAGTTGGGACTGCTGGGCATCACCGCCGATCCGGATTTCGGCGGCTCGGGCATGGGCTATCTGGCGCATGTCGTCGCCATGGAGGAGATTTCGCGCGCTTCCGCCTCGGTCGGCCTCTCCTATGGCGCCCATTCCAATCTCTGCGTCAATCAGGTCAACCGCTGGGGCACGCCGGAGCAGAAGGAAAAGTACCTGCCGGCGCTCTGCTCGGGCGAACATGTCGGCGCGTTGGCGATGTCGGAGTCTGGTTCAGGCTCGGATGTCGTTTCGCTGCGCCTGCGCGCCGAAAAGCGCAACGATCGTTACATTCTGAACGGCACCAAGATGTGGATCACCAACGGCCCCGATGCTTCGACGTTGGTGGTCTATGCCAAGACCGATCCAGAAAAGGGTTCGCGTGGCATCACCGCCTTCGTGATCGAAAGTTCGTCGCCTGGCTTCTCGGTCGCCCAGAAGCTCGACAAGCTCGGCATGCGCGGGTCCAACACCGGCGAACTGGTGTTCGAAAATGTCGAGGTGCCGTTCGAAAACGTGCTGCATGAAGAGGGGCGCGGCGTCGAGGTGCTGATGTCGGGCCTCGACTATGAGCGCACGGTGCTCGCCGGCGGGCCGCTCGGCATCATGGCCGCCTGCATGGACGTCGCCATGCCCTATGTCCACGAGCGCAAGCAGTTCGGCAAGGCGATCGGCGAATTCCAGCTGGTCCAGGGCAAGCTGGCCGACATGTACACGACCATGAATGCCTGCCGCGCCTATGTGTACGCCGTAGCCGCCGCCTGCGACCGCAAGGAAACGACCCGCAAGGACGCCGCCGGTTGTATCCTCTTCGCCGCCGAAAAGGCGACGCTGATGGCGCTGGATGCAATCCAACTGCTGGGCGGCAATGGCTATGTCAACGAATTCGCGACCGGCCGGCTTCTGCGCGACGCCAAGCTCTATGAGATTGGCGCTGGGACGAGCGAGATCCGGCGCTGGCTGATCGGCCGGGAGATGATGGCGGAAGGGAGCTAGTGCGACCGCGTTCTCACCTTGGTGGAACCTTCATCGACCCGTTTTCGGGCGACTTCCGCCAGCGTGTCGGAAATCCATTGATTGATCGACTTGCCATCGTTGGATGCTGCCTTGCTCAGCAAGGCATGGATTTCAGGCGTGGTGCGCAGGGCAAGCTTGCCCGAATATGGCCTCTGCGGCTCAACGCCCCTCTCCGCGCAAAAGGAGAGATAATCGTCCACGCTGCCGTGGAAGGCTTCAGCAAGGTCTTCGGACGAATGAGCCTCGAAATGAACGGTATCGCGAATTCCATGGACAATTCCATGAAAAGCAGCATCGTCTTCTTCGTACCAGATTTCCGCGGTGTAACCTTTGTACGGTCTCATGGCTTGACCCCTGCGTTCGTCAAAAATCGCCTCAGTGCTTTCACGGCGCCCTTGTCAGTATCTGGACTAGGATGCGGGCGATGGAACACAGCATGGGTGTCTTCGAACTCCACCAGTACACGAGAGCCGCGACCTTCTGAAATCGTCGCTCCCAAGCCGGCCAACATGGACTCGATCTCGCGCCATTTGATCGAACCGCTCACTGGATCGGCGAAGACCGCCCTCAGTATCTCCTGGTGCTCTCCCCGCATCGCGTCCCCCAAGACCGCTCAACGCATTAGCGGCAAAGACGCCGATCGGAATTGATACTAAAATATGATATCATAGCAGGTCCGTCAATGCCCGTCATTCAATCCAACATCTCCCCCGCATCCGATACCTTCAGGACCAACGCTGAGCGTATGCGCGTCCTTGTCGCCGACATTGCCGATAAGGCCGCGACCGTCGAAAAGGGCGGAACGGAAGAGTCGCGCCATCGCCACGTCGCGCGCGGCAAGCTGCTGCCCCGCGAGAGGCTGGCGCAGCTGCTGGACGTCGGCTCGCCTTTTCTGGAGATCGGCCAGTTCGCCGCCTGGGATATGTATTCCAAGGACATCGCATCGGCCGGCATGATCGCCGGCATCGGCCGGGTGGAGGGCCGCGAGGTGATGGTGGTCGTCAACGACGCCACCGTGAAGGGCGGTACCTACTATCCGCTGACGGTCAAGAAGCATCTTCGCGCGCAGGAGATCGCCCTGCAGAACAATCTGCCTTGCGTCTATCTGGTCGATTCCGGCGGCGCGAACCTGCCCAACCAGGACGAGGTGTTTCCGGATCGCGATCATTTCGGCCGCATTTTCTACAACCAGGCCAATATGTCGGCAGCGGGCATTCCGCAGATTGCCTGCGTCATGGGTTCCTGCACGGCGGGCGGCGCCTACGTGCCGGCGATGTCGGACGAGTCGATCATGGTCAAAGGACAAGCGACGATCTTCCTTGGTGGCCCGCCCCTTGTGAAGGCCGCGACCGGCGAGGAGGTTTCGGCCGAAGATCTGGGCGGTGCGGAGGTGCATACCCGACAATCCGGTGTGGCCGATCACTACGCCATCAATGATGAGCACGCGCTGGCCATTACGCGGCGTATCGTGAAGAATTTGAACCGCACCAAGACCGTAAGTCTTGCCTTACAGAAAGCGATCGAGCCGCGTCTCGCGGCGGAGGAGATTTACGGTGTCATACCCGCCGATCTGCGCCAGCCCTATGATGTGCGTGAGGTCATTGCCCGCATTGTGGACGGCTCGGAGCTTGACGAGTTCAAGCAGAACTACGGCACCACGCTGGTGACCGGCTTCGCGCATCTCGCCGGCATGCCGGTGGGCATCATCGCCAACAACGGCGTTCTGTTTTCCGAAAGCGCGCTGAAGGGGGCGCATTTCATCGAGCTCTGCTGCCAAAGGAAGATCCCGCTGATCTTCCTGCAGAATATCACCGGCTTCATGGTGGGCCGCAAATATGAGGCCGGCGGCATCGCCAAGGACGGCGCCAAGCTGGTGACTGCAGTGGCCACCGCACGCGTGCCCAAGGTGACGATGATCATCGGCGGCTCCTTCGGCGCCGGCAATTACGGCATGTGCGGCCGCGCCTACTCGCCCCGTTTCCTGTGGATGTGGCCGAATGCCCGCATTTCGGTGATGGGCGGCGAACAGGCCGCTATGGTGCTGGCGCAGGTCAAGCGCGAAGGCATCGAGCGCAAGGGCGGAGCGTGGTCGGCCGAGGAAGAAGCCGACTTCAAGCGCCCGACGCTGGACAAATACGAACGCGAGGGCCACCCGCTCTACTCAAGCGCCCGGCTCTGGGACGATGGGATTATCGACCCGGCGGAAAGCCGCGAGGTGCTGGCGCTGAGCCTGAGCGCCGCGCTGAACGCGGAAGTCGAGGAGACGCGGTTTGGGGTGTTCAGGATGTAGGCGGGTCCTATTATCAGGCAGCCCGGATGAAGATCGGCGACCTCGCCCCTTTGTTCGCATTCAGTCAGGCGCTACTCTTATTCAATGTAGAAGCGGCACTCGCTCCAAAATGCTTGAATGTCTCTCATTTGAGATACATATTCCCCTCATGAACGCTCGCACCTCCATGTTGCACGTCCGCGTCGAGGATGACACGAAGGAACAGGCAACCGAAGCCCTCAACGCTATGGGGCTGACGATGTCCGACGCCGTGCGCCTCTTTCTCAAGCGGGTTGTGGCAGAGCAGGCTTTTCCCATTGAACTCAAGGTGCCAAATGCTCTCACTCGCGCCGCGATGGCGGAGGCGGACAAAATTGCAGCCAAGGGCAAAGTCCGCTTCAACACTGCCGACGATTTGATGGCCGATCTTGGGAAGGCCAGCGGCAAGTAGACGCGCGGCACAGCCGCGCCGGGCCGACTACACCAAACAATTCCTGAAGGATTGGGAACGGCTCTCCCGGTCCGGTCGCTACGACATGCATCGCCTGAAAGAGGCGATGCTGCTTTTGATCGCCAATGACGGGCCACTCGGCGCGGAATGGTCTGACCATCCTCTCAAGGGCGATTGGGTGGGTCATCGCGAATGCCACATCGGCGGTGACTTTCTGCTTGCCTACAAGCTGGACGACAGCGGCAGGGTGGAGCTTGTCATCTTCGTGCGCGCGGGTACACACGCGGAACTGTTTTCGGAGTAGTCCTGAGCATACCTTGGAGAGTGCCGAAATAGGGTCGCGCGCAGATGTTGATCAAAGACCACCTACGCACTATGATATCAATTTGATATCGGCAAGACACATGGCACAGATTTTGGTAAGACAGTTGGACGACGCCGTAGTCGAGGCGCTTAAAGCCCAGGCGAAAGCCAATGCGCGATCGACTGAAGCCGAGGTCCGTGAAATTTTGTCTGAGGCCGTACGGCCTCGCCGTGTCCTGCTAGGCTCCCTGGTTGGCGCCGGCAAATCCGACACCTCTCTCGAAACCGCGGAACAGATCGTGGCGCATGTGCGGGCGCTGCGCGACGAGTGGGACAAGTGATTGGCTGCCGCCTACTATCTGGACACCAACGTCCTCATCGCGCTGATCGAACCCACCGGACCACTCACGGAGCGACAGGCCGATTTCGTCGCCAAGTTGGATCACGGTGAAGCGAGTGCGGTAGCCAGCGAGGTCGCGCTGGCGGAATGCCTGGTCAAGCCGCTGTCCGATCTAAACACCAAAGCGATCGAGGCCTATCACGCGCTATTTTCGAAACCAAGCACGCTCATCGCAATGCCCGTGACACGCAACATCCTGATCTCTGCCGCAACCTTGCGTGCAGTGACCAGGCTAAGGCTGCCCGACGCCATCCATCTGGCGACGGCCCAGGAGGCTGGTTGCACGGCGTTCGTTACCAACGACCCAGATTTTCTCTCGGTGGCTGGAATGCAAATCGTGCGTTGGAGCGACTTGAACCCTGCTCCTTGAACGGCGGAGAGCTATGGCTGCAGCCCTTCATGATATCCGCGCACGTGCTAATCTTCGCTCTTCTTGCCAGGAAAGGTCGAGCAATGTCGCGTTGCGGTGATGTCTACGAAAACAAGGTCACCGGCGAATATGCAGTGGTGCTGCGCGGCTCGGAGGATCGCGGCGACGGCCCTGCGGTGGTGTATCTGACCCTGAAGCCTGGCGGGGCGGTGGTTGGAGAGCATGTCCACCCGACGATTGTCGAGAGGTTCACGCTGGTCAAGGGCCAGCTCGAGGCGAAGATCGGCGGCAAGGCCATGACGTTGACGCCCGGCCACTCGATAACGGCCGAACCGATGGTGCCGCATGACTGGTGGAATGCCAGCACGAGCGAGGACGCGCATATCATCATCGAGGTTGATGCCGCACCTGGCACGCCGCGCGATCGCGGCGACCGGTTCGAGCAGATGATCGGAACGATGTTCGGGCTCGCCAATGACGGCAAGGTCGACCCCAAAGGTCGCCCGCATCTGTTGCAAGCGATATTGATCGGGGGCGAGTTTTCAGATGTCGTCGTCTTTACGAGCCCGCCGCCGTGGGTGCAGCGTGTAATGATTGCCCTGCTGTCGCCGCTGGCGCGCGCCCTGGGCTATCAGGCGATCTATCCGCGCTATCTCGGCCCGCATGGCCATGTCGAGCCTGACCCAGCAATGCTGGACGCGGCTGGACTGTAAGAACAGTTCAGAGGCTAAATCAAAAGGCGGAAGGCACAGGCGAAAACGGCGATGTCGAGAACCGGGAATCCACGCGTGTTCAAGTTCGTTAGCCCAAGGGGAAGACACCATTTCGGCGCGGCATAACGAGTTTTGGAAGGCCCTTAGAATCGTGGAATATCCGGGAATGCCACTTGTCCGCGGTGCACATGCATGCGGCCGAGTTCGGCGCAGCGGCGCAGTTGCGGAAACACCTTGCCCGGATTGAGCAGATGGTTCGGGTCGAAGGCGCATTTCACCCGCATCTGCTGGTCGAGATCGGCCGGCGTAAACATCTCCGGCATCAGATCGCGCTTTTCCACGCCCACACCGTGCTCGCCGGTCAGCACGCCGCCGACCTTGACGCAGAGGCGCAGGATGTCCGAGCCAAACGCCTCCGCCTTGTCCAGTTCGCCGGGCACGTTGGCGTCGTATAGGATCAGCGGGTGCAGATTGCCGTCGCCGGCGTGAAACACATTGGCGACGCGCAGCCCATAGCGCTCCGACATCTCACGCATACCGGCCAGAACCTTGGGCAACTCCTTGCGCGGGATGGTGCCGTCCATGCAGTAGTAATCCGGCGAGATGCGGCCCACTGCCGGAAATGCCGCCTTGCGCCCGGCCCAGAACGACAGGCGCTCAGCCTCGGAGGTTGACACGCGGCAGGTGGTCGAGCCGTTCCCGAACGCAATGGCCTCGACAGCGCCAATCAGATGATCGACCTCTGCTGGCGGACCGTCGAGTTCGACGATCAGCAGCGCTTCGACGTCGAGCGGATAGCCGGCATGAACGAAATCCTCGGCGGCGTGGATCGCCGGGCGGTCCATCATCTCCATGCCGCCCGGAATGATGCCGGCGCCGATGATGTCGGCCACGCATTGGCCGCCTTGCTCGCTGGTCGGAAAGCCGATCAGCAGCGCCCGCGCCGTCTCCGGCTTCTTCAGGATGCGCACAGTAACCTCAGTGACGACACCGAGCAGCCCTTCCGAGCCGGTCATCACGCCCAGCAGGTCATACCCTTCGCTGTCCAGATGCTTGCCGCCGAGGCGGATGACCTCGCCATTCATCAGCACCATTTCAATGCCGAGCACATTGTTGGCGGTCAGGCCATATTTCAGGCAGTGCACCCCGCCGGAATTTTCCGCGACATTGCCGCCGATCGAACAGGCTATCTGCGAGGATGGATCGGGCGCGTAGTAGAACCCCTCCTGCTCGACGGCGTTGGTGATGCCGAGATTGGTGACGCCGGGCTGGGCGACGACCGCGCGGTTCGGATAGTCGATCTCAAGGATGCGGTTGAAGCGGCTCAGCACCAGCAGCACGCCATCTGCCAGCGGCAGCGCACCGCCCGATAGCGAGGTGCCGGAGCCGCGCGGCACCACGCGGATGTTACGCTCATTGCAGTAGGCGAGGATGCGGGAAACCTGGCTGACCGTTTGCGGCAGCACAACGACCAGCGGCAATTGGCGATAGGCCGTCAGCCCATCCGTCTCGAAAGCGCGCATTTCCGTCACTGCATCGACCACCCCCTCCCCCGGCACGATGGCGCGCAAGGCGGCGACAATTTCGCCGCGCCGTGTCAGCGTCGCCTCGTCGGGCTTGGGCATGAGGAGGCCGGTCATTGTTCCAGTCCTTCACGCGTTGTCTCGGGAACGCTGCGCATCACCTCAATGCTTCCCTGCTTCGGAGTGCGACTTCCGGATGCTCCTGACCGCCCACCATACCAGCAGCAACACCACGGGAACGGCCACCGCGGTCACATGCTCAGGCTTTGCCTCAACGCCGAAGAGCGACGTTCCCTTCGCCAAATAGCCGATCAGGCCGACGACGTAGTAGGACACGGCGGCAACCGACAGGCCTTCGACCGTCTGCTGTAAGCGCAGCTGAAGGCGGGCGCGATTGTTCATCGAAGCCAGCACGTCGCGGTTCTGTTCCTGCGCCTCGACATCGACCCAGGTGCGCAGTAGCGTCGTTGCGCGGGTCAGCTTGCGCGACAGGCTCTCCTGGCGTTCCTCGACCGAACGGCAGGTGCGCATCGCTGGCGCAACACGGCGCTGAAGGAAGCTTCTCCAGGTGTTGAAGCCGGAAACCGACTCCTCCTTGAGCGCATCCAACCGTTCATTGACGATCCCGTAATAGGCCCGGCTGGCCCCGAAGCGATAGAGGCTGGCGGCTGCGTCTGCCTCCAGTTCCGCGGCGAGATCGGTGAGATCGGACAGCAACGACTCCTCGTTGCGGGTGGCGTGGTCGCGCATCTCATGGGTGATCTGCGCCAACCTGTCCTCAATGCGGCGCACGCGGCCGGAGAGACTAAGCGCCATGGGCAGGCCGAGCATGGCCAGAGTGCGGTAGGTTTCGATGTCGATGACCCGCTGAGATACCGCGCCGTTGCGGGCGGGCGACATGCCGCGGTCGAGCATCAGGATGCGCGTCAGCCCGTCGCCGTCTTGCCGGAAATCGCTGATGATCGCTCCCTTGCCTCCCTCGATGACGGAATAGCACAGGCTGGTAGGGTCAAAGGTCGAGACCAGCCTTTCGCTGGCCGGAGTCCATTTGCGGATCTCCAGGCGAACACCTGAAATCACGGTGCCGGGCGGGCTGAAGCCATTGCCGAAGGGCGAATCCTCCTGCTGCCCCGCCCGGAGGGGTCCTTCCCAGAGATAGGTCGAGAACTCGGTGTGGCGCTCCCAGCGCACGCTGCCCTTGCCCCATTTCATCGCATGGTGCCGCGCCTGGCGGTCTGGCGCGGCGACGCCAAGGCGGCGTGAAAGGGCGGCCAGCACCGCATGGTCGACCGAAGAGCCCGCTTCCGTCATGAAGGCAACCTGGATAAGCACGCGCGGCGCTTCGATCAGCGGATACGGCCGGGAATGCACTTCGCCGATTGCGCTGGAGCGGCCGTCATGCGCGGGAAAGCCCAATACGCTGCCAAAGCCGCGCGGGACGAATTCGAGGCTCGATGGATTATCGGCCATGGTGGCCACTTCCCCAATTTTTCCGTCCATCTCGTAGGAGTATTCCCGGCGGCCATCAACCGGCAAGATCAACTCTTCTTGCGCGCCTGTATCGCTGGCTGCGGCATCGGCGCCTTGCACAGGGCACGACCTTGCGGCAATGAGGGCGCTAAACCGAAGCAGGATGGAATGGCCGGCATACATTTTCATGACGCGATGGGCCCCGAAGGCATTCGCGTCTACGCGATCGGAGACGTGCATGGACGGCTCGACCTGCTCACCGCGATGCATTCCGCCATCCATGAAGAGATCGCGCGGGACGGCGTGGCCGACTGGCGTATCGTCCAGCTCGGCGACTATGTCGATCGCGGACCCGACTCCAACGGTGTCCTGGACTTCCTGGTCGCCCGACAGGCGAGCGAGCCGCGGCTGATCACGCTCGCCGGCAATCACGATATCGGCTTCCTCGATTTTCTCGCAGAGCCGGACATGGATGGGCTGTTCGTGAATTGGGGCGGCGACGCCACGTCACGTAGCTACGGCATCGGAGCCGATTTCACTGACGGCGTGCGATTGGCTCGCACGCATTCCGAATTGGTGCAAGCTGTCCCGGTCGCCCACACATCGTTTCTGCGGTCGCTGGGATTTTCCGCCTCGTTCGGCGACTTTTTCTTCTGCCATGCCGGCATTCAACCCGGCGTCCCGCTCGAAGCGCAATCGCCGGACGATCTCGTTTGGATCCGCGACAGATTTCTTAGGCACACCGGACTTCACCCCAAGGTCGTCGTCCACGGCCATACCCCCCACAGCGAGCCCGAAGTGATGGCCAACCGTGTGAATGTCGATACGCTGGCCTACGCGTCAGGCGTCCTGACCGCGTTGGTTATAGACGGTAAATACAAGCGGTTTGTGACGGTGCGCGTACCGGGCCGCTGAAGTAGCTGACACCCGGTCAAATCCGACCAATCTATAATCGGAAATCTGCGCGCCAAGCGGTTCCGCTTGGCCGAAATGCTATCGGCCGGCGATGACGCCGTACCCATCGACCGCCACATGGTCGTTCGCCGCATCGGCGGCATAAATCCCCACGCCGCACACGCAAATTGCGCACACCATAGCCAAGGTAAGAAGAGCTGCCTTCACTGTCGTCATCTCGAATGTTGCCTGCCCTGGACACTATCCACGCGGAGTTACCGGGTGGTTACTGGTTGCCTTGCCCGAACCCCTTCGGGAGGCCTCCCTTGGGCTAACAATGAGCTTTGCGCCATAAGGTTTCGTCGCCATCCGCAAGGAAGTCGCGACACGTGCCAAAAATGCAACGTATTAGGAGGTCGCGGGGCTCGCCGACGGACGGATCGCCGCCACCCATGCGCGCGCGAGCGCAAGACCCATCGTATCCGCCTCGACACCGTGGCGGTCCCCAAGGTCTCCACGCCGAGCCGGCCATTCCGGCTCGCGCTCGGCCAACAGTTCCGCAAACGTGCCCGACCATTCGTCGACCTGTGGCCGGTCAGCTTCGAAATGGAATTGCGTCCCGTAGACAGCTCGGCCGACACGGAAAGCCTGCACCTCGGCCACCGGACTGGACGCCAGCCGCACCGCGCCGGGCGGAAGGGTGAAATTGTCGTCATGCCATTCGAAAATACTGAACGCCTCGGGAAGGCCGGCGAAGACCGGATCCTTCGCAGCAGCCGTGTCGAGCGCTATGCGATGCCAGCCGAACTCGTAGTGTCCGCCGATGCGGTTTTCACCGCCGAAGGTGCGTGCCAGCAACTGAGCACCGAGGCAGATGCCAAGCACCGCTTTGTCACGCGCCTCGAAATCCCGCACCAGGTCGAGGGTCGCCGGAAACCACGGGTGATTGCCATCGTCGAGGGCATTCTGCGCGCCGCCAAGCAGCACCAGCGCATCATAGCCGCCGGAGGAAGTAGGCACCTGACCGCCGGCGAAGGGCTGAACATGCTCGCGCACCGCGCCAGCCTCATCCAACGCCTTGGCTACCTGACCAAGCGGCGTGTTGGGATAATTCTCAATGACCAGTACGCGCATCCGCCCTGCCCCATTGCCGGATCACCGAGGCGATAGCATGCTCGGTCTCGCCGCGAAAGGAGCCAAGCGCTATGCCACTGCAGAACCGCGTTGACCCTCTCGGCGGTATCCATGCCGTCAGCGAGCGCGGTCTCTTCACCGGCAATCGCGGAGTGATTCACGACCCCGACTCGAAGCAGTTGCTGAAACGGCGCTGGACGACAAAGGCCTGGATCATTTGCGACTGCGGATTCAGGAACCGCAACCGCAAGGTGTTCGGATACAACACGCCCAGCGGCACCGCCGGCTGGACAAATCTGTTCTTTCTGGACGAGGTCACCGCTCTTGCCGCCGGACATCGGCCCTGTTTCGAGTGCAGGCGCGAAAAGGCCCGGGAATATGCCTACTGTTTCGGCAAGGCGTTCGGCATTGCAAAGCCGAAGGTCGGGCAGATTGACGAGCGCCTGCATGCCGAGCGGTTGGCGGCGAAGAGGCCTGCGGTCAAGCTAGGGCACGACACCTCGAACCCCCTCGCAAATCTGCCTCAGGGCGCAATGGTCTTCACCGCCGGTCGCTTTTTCGCCAAGCGAGGCGACGCGATGCGCGGCTGGACATTCGCGGGGTATGGCGAGGAATGGTCGATTGACGAATTGCCGGGCGGCCTCTCTCTGGCAACGCCGGCAACGACACTTGCCGCCCTTGCCGCCGGCTATCAGCCCGTGTGGCACCCCAGCGTGGACTCTCCGCCGAGCTAAGCCAAGGTCTCTTGATCCCTCACCGGCACATTGGGAAGGTCGTAATAGTCGCCTGCCGCTTCAGGATAGAGCTGGCTCTCTATTTTCAATCCCGTCGGGCCATCGATCGTGCCGGCAAAAATCGACAGGCGATCGCTGCCGATCCGCCGCCAGAACAGATTGCTGCCGCAGGCGGCGCAGAAGCCGCGTTCGGCCTCCTCGGACGAGCGGAACCATTTGAGCGTGTCGCCGCTGACCGTCGCATCGGTCGCCAACACCTGCGTGGCGGCAGCATAGTGACCCGATGTCTTGCGGCATTGTGCGCAATGACAGGCGACGACCGGCCGAAGGTCACCGCGCAGTGCGTAGATGACGCCGCCGCAAAGGCATCCACCGCGTGTGATCCTGCTCATCCCGCCTCCCCTTCGCTTCCGTTTCGACCATAGGGTGAATGAGCGTGCGCGCGGATGCTCCTGCGACGAAATCTGCTCCGATTGCGGCTTGACCTTTGCGCTGTGCGGCGCTCTTTCCCTGCCATGCGCGCAAACTACAAGATGCAGCGGCTCTTTGTGCCGGACGACCTCGCCGCTGGCGCGGAGATGGGAGCCAGCTCCGAGAAAAGCCACTATCTCCTCCACGTCCTGCGCGTGGCCGAGAGCGCGGAGCTGCTTGTCTTCAATGGCCGCGACGGCGAATGGCTGGCGAAGGTTGCGGCAAAGTCCAAGAAGGGCGTGCGGCTGGCCATTGTCGAACAGACGCGGCCACAGCCGCCGCAACCCGATTTTCACTACTGCTTCGCGCCTCTTAAAGTCGGGCGGCTGGACTATGTGGTGCAGAAGGCGGTGGAGATGGGCGTCGGGCTGCTGCAGCCCGTCATGACGCAGCACACGCAGGGCAAGATCACGGCCGAGCGAATCCGCGCCAATGCCATCGAGGCTGCCGAGCAATGCGGCGTGCTGGCCGTGCCGGAGGTGCGCGAGGGCGCTAAGCTGGACAGGCTGCTGGCCGGCTGGGACAGGGACAGACGGCTGATCTTCTGCGACGAGGATGCGTCAACCAACAATCCCGTGCCGGCGCTGAGAGCGATCCCGGAAAAGAAGCTGGCGCTGCTGGTCGGACCCGAAGGTGGATTTTCGGAGGATGAGCGGAAAATGCTGCGCGCGCTGCCCTTCGTGACAGCGATCCCGCTCGGACCGCGCATCCTGCGCGCCGACACGGCAGCGGTGGCAGCGCTCGCCGTTATCCAGGCGACGATCGGGGATTGGTGAGAAACGATCCAGTTTCCTGCCTTAGTCTGAATAACCCAGCGGAAACAATCCGCCCGGCCGCTTAGCCGCCATATTACGCTCAACGCAAAGCAACCGACGCCATCAGTCGACCTTAGCATGCCATCACTATTTTTCGCTTGATCGCCGCCGCGCCTCGCGCCATCACTCCCGCCGCAACCACAGGCAGGCGACATGGCGCGCGACACCACCGATTTCAGCCCTATCGAAAACTTGGACGAACTCGTCTCCTATCTCGCCGACGGCAACAAGCCGCCCGAGAAATGGCGCATCGGCACCGAGCATGAGAAATTCCCTTTCTATGTCGACGGCAATGCGCCTGTTCCCTATGGCGGCGACCGCGGCATAAGGGCGATCCTGGAGGGCATGCAAACAAAGCTGGGCTGGGATCCGATCGTCGATGCCGGCCGCATCATCGGCCTGGTCGAGCCAACCGGCCAGGGCGCGATCTCGCTGGAGCCTGGCGGCCAATTCGAACTATCCGGCGCGCCGGTGGAGACGATCCACCAGACCTGCCGCGAGGGCAATGCGCACCTCGCCCAGGTGCGCGAAATCGCCGAGCCTATGGGCATCCGTTTCCTCGGCCTTGGCGGCAGCCCGAAATGGACGCTGGCCGAAACGCCGCGCATGCCGAAATCGCGCTACGACATCATGACCCGATACATGCCGAAGGTTGGCACCAAGGGGCTGGACATGATGTACCGTACCTGCACGATCCAGGTGAACCTCGACTTCTCGTCCGAAGAGGACATGCGGCGCAAGATGCAGGTGTCGCTGAAGCTGCAGCCGCTGTCGACCGCGCTGTTCGCCAACTCGCCTTTCACCGACGGCCGTCCCAACGGCCTGGAAAGCTGGCGCGGCGATATCTGGCGCGACACCGACAACCAGCGGTCCGGCCTGCTCGACATCTGTTTCTCGCCTGAGTTCGGCTTTGCCGACTATGTGGAATGGGCGCTCGACGTGCCGATGTATTTCGTCATTCGCGACGGCGCCTATCAGGACATGACGCATATGACCTTCCGGCAGTTCATGGCCGGCAGGGCGCGGGGCGAGATCCCGGACGGCCTGGCCACGATGGGGGATTGGGCAAACCACCTCTCCACGCTGTTTCCCGATGTGCGGCTGAAACGCTTCCTGGAAATGCGCGGCGCCGATGGTGGGCCATGGCGGCGCATCTGCGCCCTGCCCGCATTCTGGGTCGGCCTGCTTTACGATTCCGAGGCGCTGGACGCCGCCGAGACGCTAACCGCCAATTGGACCTTCGAAGAGGTACAGGCGATGCGCAACGCTGTGCCGGTTGAAGGGATCGCCGCCGTTTTCCGCAACCGCACCCTGCGCGAACTGGCGCGCGAGGTGCTTTCGATTTCCCACGCCGGGCTAAAGCGGCGCAATCGCGTCAACCGCGACGGCTTCGACGAGACGCATTTCCTGTCGACGCTGGACGAGGTGGTGGCGCGCGGCACGACCAGCGCCGAGGAAATGCTGAACGCCTACCATACGCGCTGGGATGACTCGATCGAGCCCGCCTTCACGGAATATGCGTATTAGGGGCTACTGAATTCCTCGCCCGAGCCACCTCTCCCCCGCTTCGCGAGGGCGAGGAAACGGCGGAAGCTAACTATTCTAGCTGGTCGAACCCATCAGCGACAGGCTGACCAGCGCGACAGCGACCGCCGCCAGCACGGGATAGAGCGCGAGCAGCGAGGTCAGGACCGCGCGCCACATTTCGTTGCCCGCCTTGGAGTCGCCCTGCACCGGGACGAAAGGACCGGCCTCTGGGAAGCTCGCGCGTTCGGTGGCGAGGCGTTCGCTGGACAACATGCTCATGGGGTGAAACTCGGTGGGTATGGCCTGAGGGATAGTCTGTAAGGTCTCATATGGGACCTGATCGAAGCGGATCTTTGTGCGAATTGCGGAAAACTGGTGGCATTTCCGCGCAGGCCAACGTGCTTGCCGCCCAAATCCTTATCGGCTAGAGCGGGTCGCGCCCGACCGGACGCCGAGATCGCCTCGGAAATATGCTGGATTCGGGCGTTCGACGCCTTGAACCACGGACAAGAGTGAATGGCCGACAAATCGCAAAAGATGCTGGCGCGCCTGCCGCGCGGCTTTGTCGACCGCACGGCGGACGACATCCGTGCGATGGAAAAGATGACGGCAAAAATCCGCGCGGTCTTCGAACTGTACGGCTTCGAGCCGGCCGACCAGCCGCTGATCGAATATACCGACGCGCTGGGCAAGTTCCTGCCGGATCAGGACAGGCCGAATGAGGGCGTGTTCTCCTTCCAGGACGACGACGAACAATGGCTGTCGCTGCGCTACGACCTGACCGCGCCGATGGCGCGCTTCGTGGCGGAGAATTTCGAGCGCCTACCCAAGCCGTTCCGCTCCTATCGCTCGGGCTGGGTGTTCCGCAACGAGAAGCCGGGACCGGGCCGGTTCCGACAGTTCCTGCAATTCGACGCCGACACGGTCGGCACGCCTGGCGTCGCAGCCGACGCCGAAATGGCGATGATGATGGCCGATGTGATGGAAGCGCTCGGCATTCCGCGCGGCGACTATGTGATCCGGGTCAACAACCGCAAAGTGCTGGATGGGGTCCTGGAGGCAATCGGCCTCGGCGGCGACGAGAATGCCGGTCGGCGACTATCGGTGCTGCGGGCGATTGATAAGCTGGATAAGTTTGGCGTCGATGGCGTTCGCCTGTTGCTCGGAGCAGGTCGCTGGGATGGCGGCAAGGAAGGCGAAGGCGATTTTACCAAGGGTGCCGAGCTTACGGATCTCCAATCCGGCTATTTACTGGCAGTTATTCGGAATGAGCCGTTTTTGGAGGCCGGGCCTAGTAGGGAAGTCGATGGATGGAACCTGCGTCTCGAAGAAAATTCGGCGAAAGCCGGTTTTTCTGAACTCGACGAAATTCATGCGCTCGTCATCGCGGCCGGCTACCGCTCAGACCGCATCAAGATCGACCCCTCCGTCGTGCGCGGCCTCGAATATTACACTGGTCCGGTCTTCGAGGCCGAACTCCTCGCGGAAATCCCCAATGAGGACGGCCAGATCGTGCGCTTTGGCTCGGTCGGCGGCGGCGGGCGCTATGACGGCCTCGTCTCGCGCTTTCGCGGCGAGCCGGTGCCGGCGACAGGCTTTTCCATCGGCGTCTCGCGCCTGATGACCGCGCTGAAGAACCTCGGCAAGCTGGATACATCCGATGTCACTGCGCCGGTTGTCGTCCTGGTCATGGACAAGGACACGGCATCGCTCGGCCGCTACCAGAAGATGGTCGCGGCGCTGCGGCAGGCCGGCATACGCGCCGAGCTCTATCTCGGAGGCGCGGGCATGAAGGCGCAGATGAAATATGCCGACCGGCGCGGCAGCCCTTGCGTGGTGATCCAGGGCGGCAACGAGCGCGATGCCGTCGATGAGAGCGGCAATCCGCGTCCGATGGTGCAGATCAAGGATCTGGTCGTCGGGGCGAAGCTGGCTGCGGGGATCTCGGATCACGACGCCTACAAGGAAGCACGCCCCGGCCAGATCACCGTGCCGGAGAGCGAGCTTGTCGAGGCGGTGCGCGGCATACTTGAGGCGCAGAAGGCTGAGCGGGCATGACAGCCACGGCGCGATCCCTCCCCCGTGAGGGGAGAGTGGCCGCGCAGCGGCCGTGTGGGGTCCTCGCGGCAGCGCTCCCGCAACGATTCAGCTTTGCGCCGCGCGTTTCAGAACCAACCCCACCCGGCCGCTGCGCGGGCATCTTCCCCTGCAGGGATTGCGCCGGGCGTTTCCTTACCGGCCTGAGAGGCCACGACCTCCTGATCCCAAATCAGGTGCGCTTCGCATGATCCGCACTCCCGCCTTCGCAGCCGATATCGTCGCCCTCTTCGCCAAACGCGGCGCGGAACTGACCGACGTCGCCATCGTGCAGCCGGCCGATCCCTTTCTCGACATGGCGGGCGAGGATCTGCGCCGCCGCATCTTCCTCACCGAAAGCGAGACCGGCGAAGCGCTGTGCCTGCGGCCGGAATTCACCATCCCGGTCTGTCTCGATCACATCGAAAGCCGCGCCGGCACGCCGCGCCGCTATGCCTATCTGGGCGAGGTGTTTCGCCAGCGCCGCGACGGCCAGGCGGAATTCTTCCAGGCGGGCGTCGAGGACCTCGGCGACACCGACACCGCGCGGGCGGACGCGCGTTCCGTTGCCGACGCGCACGCGCTGCTGCGGACCGTCCTGCCCGGCGCGGCCCTGACCGTGACGCTCGGCGATCAGGCAATTTTCGAGGCGGTTCTGGCGGCCCTTGGCCTGCCGCGCGGCTGGCGCATGCGGCTCGCCCGCGCCTTCGGCTCGCATGAAATGCTTGAGACGGCCCTTGCCGATCTGGCCAATCCACCGCGC
>Ga0190271_10000230_pt1 | contig 27870 bp, 33 predicted proteins | sample Popmic356T_FD_133747 | JGI IMG/M metagenome (GOLD analysis project Ga0190271, IMG submission 133747) | Populus adjacent soil microbial communities from riparian zone of Weber River, Utah, USA - 356 T | ecosystem: Environmental > Terrestrial > Soil > Riparian zone | place: USA: Utah | collected...
CCCGTCCATCGCGATGAGTGTAGATGCTCGACTGGCAGTTGCCGCGCCTTGCGGATGGTGGCTGCGACGCGGCGCCGGATCACCACGCTCACCCTTGTCCGTACCAACCGGTACGGCCTGCAGGCGATCGTGGCACCCGACTTGGTCGCAGCCATCCCCGACAAGCACGCCAACCACCAGCCGAGCATCCATTGCTAGCCGCGCCCGGCCGTATCCTCGCGAGATCGACCTCGGCACCGTCTTCGCGATCGGGATCTTCGTCCTGATCCTCGTCCTCTTCGGCACCCCCGTGCTCGGGCAGCGCGCACTGCGCGCCCAGCGACGCCGAGCGCTCACCGCGCTCGAGAAGGCGCGTGGCGCCCGGGTCATCGCGATCATCCACAGGCAGGAGACGGTCGGCGTCTTGGGCGTCCCCTTCTACCGCTTCATCGACATCGACGACTCCGAGGCCGTGCTGCGCGCGATCCGGCAGACGCCTCCGGACGTCCCGATCGACCTGCTTCTGCACACGCCGGGCGGCCTCGTTCTCGCCTCCGAGCAGATCGCCAATGCCGTGCACGCGCACCCCGGCAAGGTGACGGTGCTCGTCCCCCATTACGCGATGTCGGGTGGGACGCTGATCGCCCTTGCCGCCGACGAGATCGTCATGGACGAGGCCGCGGTGCTCGGGCCGGTCGACCCGCAGCTCGGCGACATGCCCGCGGCGGCGCTCGTCCGCATCGTGGGCAAGAAGCCGGTCGAGCGTCTCGACGACCGCACGCTGCTCCTTGCGGACATAGCCGAGAAGTCTCTGCGCCACATGAAGCAGGTCGTCCGCGGGCTCCTGGCGGAGCGGCTCGGGGCCGAGCGCGCGGAGACGATCGCGGAGGAGCTGGCAGGCGGTCACTACACCCACGACGACCCGATCACCGTGGCGGAGGCGAGGGACCTCGGGCTCCCGGTCACCACCGGGCTCCCGAGCGAGGCCTACGACCTGATGGAGCTCTATCCGCAGGAGGGACGGCGGCGGCCGAGCGTCCAGTTCGTGCCGCTTCCGGGCCCGGGCGCCGATCCCGCGCACCGCCCGTAGGAAGCGTTTTGGAAGGGCCGAGTGCGGGCACCGTGTCCGCATGGCGACCGCGACCGCAACGCCGCAGCTCCTGTTCTTCACGACCCCCCGGTCCGGCCCCGGACGGCGTATGGAGAGCCTCCTGGCGCAGGTCGCACACCGCGAGCGCGGTCGCCTGCGCGTTTCCGAGGTGGACGTCGACGCCTCACCGAAGCTCTGCGACCTCCTCGGCGTGTGCGAGGTCCCCACCCTAGTTCTGCTTTGCGGCGGCAAGCCGGTTGGGCGCCTCGAGGGCCGCGCGAGTGCTCCCGAGATCGAGCGCCTGCTGGCCGAGCACCTCCCGGCAGACAATCCGGACAGCAGTCTCGCCGCGTAGTACCGGCTGAACTCGCGTGGTGCGGGTTGAACCAGTAGGGGGAACGGGAGGTTGCCATGCGAAGGCGCAGTGTTCTGTTGGCCATCGCCGTCCTCGCGGCCGGGTTGCTAGTCGCGTCTCTGGCGGGTGCCGCCGGCGGCAAGAAGAATCTCAAGGCGGACGCGCTGACCGGGTATCAGGAGAACCCGGACGTCTCGACGGCCGCAACGGGCTCCTTCACCGCCACGATCGACGACGGCGCACAAACCATCACGTACAAGTTGAGCTACTCCGGGATCGAGGGCGGGACCGCCTTCGCGGCGCACATCCACTTCGGCAAGCGCGCCGTGAACGGGGGCGTCTCGGCCTTCCTGTGCGGCGGCGGCGACAAGCCCGCGTGCCCGGCGACCGAAGGCACGGTCAGCGGCGTCATCGACGCAGCCGACGTCGTCGGCCCTGCCATTCAGGGCATCGGGGTGGGCGAGTTCGACGAGCTCGTGGCCGCGATGCGCGCCGGGCACACGTACGCGAACGTCCACAGCATGGGCGCGGACCCGGCCTGGCCGGGCGGCGAGATTCGCGCCCAGATCAACGACCGGGACGCCAACAACTAGCGCTTCGGACCGTTCGGAATCGAGAGCCCGGCTCCGGCCGGGCTCTCGTCGTTTCAGGCCGGCCTCTCCAGCCGCCCGATGACGTCGAGCAGGAAGACGCTCGCCCGCGCCCCGTCGACGACGCGGTGGTCGAAGGTGCACGCGAGCCAGCCGATCTCGCGGACGGCGACCTCGCCGTCGACGACGGCAGGGCGCGGCCCGATCCGGTGCAGACCGAGGATGCCGACTTCGGGATGGTTGACGAGCGGGGTCGCGAAGAGCCCGCCCAGCTTGCCCGCGCTCGTCACAGTGAACGTCGAGCCCCTGAGCTCCTCCGGCTTGAGCTTCCCGGCACGGGCTTCCTCGGCGAGCCGGCGCGCCTCGGCCTCGAGCTCGTCCAGCGACTTCTCGTCGGCCGCCCGAAGGACGGGCACGACCAGACCCTCCTCCGTCTGCACCGCCAGGCCGAGGTCGTAACGGTCCCAGAAGACGATCTCCTGGCCGTCGAGCGTGGCGTTCAGCTCCGGGACCTCCTTCAGCCCGCCGACGACGGCCTGCAGCAGGTACGGGAGGTAGGACCGCTCCCCGCGCGCGGCCGCAAGGGCGGTGAAGTCGCACTCCTCGACGACCGTGACCGCCGGGACCTCCTGGTGGGAGGTCGCCAGGTGCTGGGCGATCTGCCGCCGGACGCCCCGCAGCGGCACGCGTCTCCCCGCGCCGTGTCCCGGGGTTGGACCCCCGGAGAACGTCGCGTAGCGCCTGACGTCCTCCTCGGTGATCCGCCCGCCGGGCCCGGTGCCGGCGAGGAGCGCCAGGTCGACGCCGAGCTCGCCCGCGATCTTGCGCACGAGCGGGGTCGCCTTGACGCGCTCGGAAGGCTCAGACGAAGGCGCGCGCTCCTCAACGGAGGGCGTAGCAGGCGCGGCCGCGGTCTCCGCCGGAAGGTCGCCGTCGCCGATGACGACGAGCGGCGTGCCCACCGGCACGAGCTCGCCCTCGGCGACGAGGATGCGCGCGACCTTTCCGCCGGCCGGTGAGGGGATCTCGACGGTCGTCTTGTCCGTCTGCACCTCGACGAGCGGATCGTCCTCCTCGATCACCTGCCCGACCTCGACGAGCCAGCGGGCGATCTCGCCCTCGGCGACTCCTTCGCCGAGGTCCGGCAGCTTGAACTCGTACGCCACGCGCGAAACTTAGTAGGAGAGAACCGTCCGCGCCGCGGCCGCGACGCGCTCCGGCGTGGGCAGGTACTCGTGCTCGATCGACCAGTAGGGGAAGGGCACGTCATAGCCGGTGACGCGGAGGATCGGGCCCTGGAGGTCGAGGATCGCCTTCTCGGCGATGACGGCGACGATCTCGGCGCCGAAGCCGGCGACGCGCGGCGCTTCCTGGACGACGACGACGCGGCCGGTCTTGGCGACCGAGGCAAGGATTGCCTCCTCGTCGAGCGGCTTCAGGGAGCGGATGTCGATGACCTCGGCGCTCGCGTCGAGCGCGTCAGCGGCCTCGAGGCAGACCTGCACCATCGCGCCGTAGGCCACCAGTGTGACGTCCGTGCCCTCGCGCGCGACGCGCGCCAGCCCGAGCGGAACGACGTGCTCGCCTTCCGGGACTTCGCCGCGCGGGCTGCGGTAGAGCGCCTTCGGCTCGAAGATCACGACCGGGTCCGGGTCGCGGATGGCCGCGGCGAGCAGCCCCTTGGCGTCCGCCGGGGTGGACGGGATCGCCACCTTCACGCCGGGCGTGTGCACGTAGTACGCCTCCGGCGAGTCCTCATGGAGCTCGGGCGCACGCACGCCCCCGCCGGTGGGCATGCGAATCGTCAGCGGGAACTCCATCGCCCCGCCGGTACGCCAGTGGTAGCGCCCCACGTGCGTGATCAGTTGGTCGAGGCAGGGATAGCTGAAGGACTCGTATTGCATCTCGCAGACCGGGCGCCAGCCGGCCATCGCCAGCCCCACCGCCGTTCCGAGAATTCCGGCTTCCGCGAGCGGCGTGTCGACGCAGCGGTCGGCGCCGAAGCGGTCCCGCAGCCCTGCCGTCGCGCGGAAGACGCCGCCGGCGCGCCCGACGTCCTCGCCCAGGACCATGATCGCGCCGTCGCGCTCCATCTCCCCGTGGAGCGCCTCGTTCACCGCCTCGACGAGCGTCTTCTCAGCCATCGCGGAGGCTCGGCGGCGGATCGACGTACGCGTGGGCGAAGACGACCGCGGGGTCGGGCGGCGGGAGCGCCTCGACGGCCGCGATCCCAGCTTTCATACGCGCGAGCGCGTCCGCCTTGATCTCCTCGGCCAGCGCGTCGGTGAGGACGCCGGCGCGCCGCAGGTAATGCTCGAAGCGGCCGAGGCACTCGTTGCGCCTCTCCTCCTCGACCCGCTCCTCGTCCCAGTACGCGCTCGGGTCGTCGGCGGTCGCGTGTGGGGCGGCGCGGTAGGTGAGCGCCTCGATGAAGGTGGGGCCCTCGCCGGCGCGCGCCCGGGCGAGCGCCTCAACGGTCGCCTCGTAGACCGCCAGCACGTCGCCGCCGTCCACCCGCACCCCCGGCATCCCGTAGCCGACGGCCTTGTCGGCCAACGACTCCGCGCGCGTCTGCGCGGAGAGCGGCGTCGAGATCGCCCACTGGTTGTTGTTGCAGAGGAGCACGGCCGGCGCGCGCATCACAGCGGCGAAGTTGGCGCCCTCGTGGAAGGCGCCCTCGGAGGTGGCGCCGTCGCCGAAGTAGGCGATCGCGCAATCGCTCCTGCCCTTGAGCTTCGCGCCCCACGCGTAGCCCACCGCGTGCGGGACGTGCGTCGCGATCGGCACCGCGATCGAGGCGACGCGGAACTCCGCCGGATTCCACCAGCCGGCCGGATGGCCACGCCACCACGCGAGCACGGTCTCGGGCGGCATCCCGCGCAGGAGCCCGATCGCGGACTCGCGGTAGGACGGAAAGATCCAGTCCTCGTCGGCCAGCGCGAGCGCCGAGCCGACCTGGATCGCCTCGTGACCCCAGAAGATCGCGTACGTCCCGATCCGGCCCTGGCGGTGGTAGACGAGCGAGCGCTCGTCGTACGTCCGGAGCAGGACCATCCCGCGATACAGGTCCAGGAGCGCAGCGTCGCCGAGGCCCTCGACCTCGCCGTCCGCCACCTCTTCCCCATCGCCGATGATCCGCCGAACGCCCGGTTCAGCCGGAAGCACCTGTGCCACGTCCTAAGAATACGTTCCGAGGTGACGCCTCGTCGCCGGGGTGCGATGGTCGTTCCCTGGCAAGGACGTGGTCCTAGGTATCGCCAACGATGACCCGGAGCGTGTCGCGTTCCGCCTCGAAGCGCGCTTCCTCGACGTCGCCCAGGTCTTCGCCGTCCACCTGGAGCGGGAGCGGGATGTCGCACTCCACCTCGATCTCGTCCATGTCGTGAAGGTAGAGCGCATGCGGCGAGGAGGCCTGCCCGCGGCCGGCGAGGGCCCACGTGGCCAGGCGCGGCAGCTCCCACGCGGCGACCGAGCGAGGGGCAACGAGGTCGAGCCCGAGCTCGAAGCGGGCCTGCGGCGCGGCGTGCACCGGGATCGGCCCGATGTAGGTGTAGGGGTCGCAGTTGGCGACGAGCGCGAGGGCGGCCCGGCCGTGGCCGGCGACGGTCAGGACGGTCGGCAGCTTCCCCCGGCGGGACGCGAGCAGGCCGGCCAGCGCGCGGACGAACGTGGAGTCCCCGGGCCGCTTGCCGTCGCGGCGGCGGCCGAGGTCGTCGACGCGCCGGATCAGCTCCGCGTCGAGCCCGATGCCGGCGCTGAAGGTGAAGCGGCGGCCGTTGACGCGACCGAGCGAGATTCGCTGCTCGCGCCACGAGCCGGCCAGGGCCCGCGCGCAGGCGACCGGGTCGCGAGGGAGCCCGAGCGCGCGCGGGAGCACGCTGGTCCCGCCGCCGGGCACGAAGCCGACGGCGACGTCGGCCTCGACGCCGTTGACGACCTCGTTGAAGAGGCCGTCGCCGCCGAAGGCGTACAGCCGGTCGTAGGAGTGCGAGGCCGCCGCAGCCAGCTCGACGGCGTGGCCCGCCGACTGGGTGAGGAGCGTCTCGATCGGCTCACCCGCGGCGGCGAGCGCCCGCTCGACCGCCACGCTCAGCTCCGGCGTGACCGCCGACGCCATCGGATTGACGATGAGGGCGCTCGGCACGCCGCCACTGTAGTGGGACGGAGGGCGTCCGGAGGCCCCCTTGTCAAGGGCGCCGGTCGACCCTGTCAGGCGGGTGTCGCGTAGCCGCGCATACCATCCACGAGGAGAGCGTAGAACGCGTCCGCGAGAGCGTCCGTGTCGGCGCCCGGCCGCAGCCAGGTGAAGGCCCAGTTGGCCGCCGAGAGGAAGAGGAGCCCAGCCATGTTCTCGTCCAGGTCCGAGCGAAGCTCGCCACCCTCCCGGCCCTCGCGGAAGAGCGCGCGCACGCGCTCCTCGTAGCGCCGGCGCTCCGCCACGAACTGCTCGCGCCGCTCGTCGTCGAGGTAGCGCCATTCCTGCACGAACACGGTGGCGAGCTCGAGCTGTCCGGCGACGACCCGGAGGTGCCCGCGCAGCGCCAGGCGGATCTTCTCGGTCGCAGGGAGCTCTTCGGGGATCTCGTCGAGCGCTCCGTGGAACGCCTCGGCGCCGTGCCGCATCGTTTCGTGGAGGAGGTCCTGCTTGCCCTCGATGTGGGCGTAGAGCGAGCCCTTCTGGACGCCGATCGCGTCCGCAAGGGCCCCGATCGACGTGCCGTGGTAGCCCTTCTCGGCGAAGAGACGGGCGGCCTCACGCGCAAGCTCCTCGCGGCGGGTCATGGTACCCTGCCCATACTAACGATCGTTCGGTTGGGAGGTGTCCGTGCTGGAGCGCATGACCGACGAGGAGTTCCGCGCCTACCTCGCCGAGGGTGGGCAGGTCGAGACCTGCGACCCGATGCCCGAGGGCTACCGCAAGGCGCTGATCAAGTTCATCGAGATGCACGGGAACTCGGAGCTGATGGGCGTCCTACCTGAGCGCGAGTGGATCCTTCGCGCTCCCACGCTCCAGCGCAAGCTCGCCCTGACCTCGAAGGTGCAAGACGAGGTCGGCCACGGCCAGCTCATCTACCGAGTCGTCGAGGACCTCGGCAAGCCGCGCGACGCGTGCTTCGACGACCTGATCGCCGGCAAGACGAAGTTCCACAACGTCTTCCACTACCCCACGAAGACGTGGGGCGACGTCGGCGTCATCGCCTGGCTCGTCGACGCGGCGGCGATCATCTCGCAGAAGGCGCTCCTCAAGTGCTCCTACGCGCCCTACGCGCGGATCATGAAGAAGATCTGCTGGGAGGAGTCGTTCCACATCCTCCACGGCCGCGACGTCGTGCTAACGATGATGACCGGGACCGACGAGCAGCGGGAGCTGGTGCAGGAGGCACTCGATCGCTGGTGGGGCCCGCTGATGCAGTTCCATGGGAACCCGATCCCGGCCGAGGACGACCCCATGTACCAGTGGCGCATCAAGAGCCAGGCCAACGAGGAGGCCCGTCAGCAGTTCCTCGACGGCTACGTCGACCAAATCTGGGAGCTCGGCCTCACCGTCCCCGACCCGGCCCTTCGCAAGGACGAGGCGACCGGCGTCTGGCACTACTCGGAGCCCGACTGGGACGAGCTGAAGTGGGTCGTCACCGGCCACGGCCCCGCGACGGAGCGGCGACTCGGCCTTCGGCGCGCGTCGCGCGACGAGACGGCCTGGGTGCGCCGGGCGGTTCTCGCCGACGCGGCGTGATCTGGGAGGTCTTCCGCCAGGAGCGCGAGGGCCAGCCGTTCCAGCACGGCGGCTCGCTCGAGGCGCCGAACCGCGACTTCGCCGAGGCCTACGCGGCCGAGTTCTACGGCCGCCGCGCGGAGTCCGTCGCACTCTGGGTCGTGCCGCGGGAGGCGATCCTGCAGATCGACGAGCCGTACGTCGCCGACGTCTTCGATCGTGACTACCGTCGGGTGGACGGCTACTCGCTGAAGGTCAAGCTGAAGGAGGCCCGTGAGCGCGCAGGCACCGGCTGAGGCAGCCGTCGCGGCCGTCCTCGCCTTCGCCGACGACGAGCTCGTCCTCGGATGGCGCGACTCCCAGTGGACCGGCGTCGCCCCGTTCCTCGAGGAGGACGTCGCCTTCTCGTCGATCGCGCAGGGCGAGATCGGCCACGCGCGTGCGCTCTACGAGCTGGCGGCCGACGTGCTCGGCGGCGACGCTGACGCTCTCGCCTTCGACCGCGAGGCGAGCGAGTACCGCTGCGCGCCCTTCGTCGAGCTCCCGCTCGCCGGCGACTGGGCGGCCACGGTCGCGCGCCACTGGCTCTACGAGACCGCCGACTCGATCCGGGTTGCCGCCCTCATGGAGTCTGACTGGCCCGAGCTCGCGGGCCTGGCGGCGAAGATGGACCGCGAGGAGGCCTACCACCGCATGCACGCGGAGATGTGGGCCGAGAAGCTCGGCGGCGACGAGCGCTTCGCCGCGGCGGTCGACGGGCTCTGGCCCTACGCGCTCGGCGTTCTCGAGCCCGGTCGGCGCGGGCGCCTCGCCGAGCTCGCTGGACGGGAGGAGGTCGACGCGGTCGAGCGCGGCGCGCACGAGGATGGCTTCGTGGCCCTGCACGAGGAGATGACCATGGTGCGGCGCTCGATCCCCGGTGCGGCATGGTGACCGCCGCGAAGGTCTGGGAAGCGCTCGCGGAGGTCCCCGACCCCGAGATCCCGGTAATCTCCCTGGTCGACCTGGGCGTCGTCCGCGAGGTCGAGGTGGACGGCGAACGCGTCCGAGTCGAGTTCACCCCGACGTTCCTGGGCTGCCCGGCGCAGGAGGTCATGCGGCTCCAGATGGCCGAGGCGGTGCGCGCCCTCGGCGCCGAGCCGGAGATCGACGTCGTCCTCGACGACTCGTGGTCCACCGACCGGATCACGCCGGAAGGCCGCCGCAAGCTCGAGGAGTCGGGCTTCGCCCCGCCGCACCCGCGGACCGCTTCTGGCCCAACCCTGGTCCAGCTCGACGCGCAGGCGTTCCGCTGTCCGTACTGCGGCTCCAACGAGACGCGCCTGGAGAACCTCTTCGGCCCCACCCCGTGCCGCTCGATCCGCTACTGCCAGAGCTGCCGACAGCCGTTCGAGCAGTTCAAGACGATCTAAGGCACGTCCTCAGCCAGCGGGGTGAGCTCGAACACGGGGTGAAGGTCCGCTTCGGCGACGAAGTCGTCCACGGGGGAGTCCTTGCCGGCCCGAAAGTACGGGCGGGCTATGCCGGCAATAGCGACGTAGCGCTTGAGGACCGGTCCGGCTTCGCTGGGGGAAACCTCTCGGATGGCGTAGTCACGCGTGGTGCGACCGTGGCGCAGACTGACCCTCCCGGCGGCGCGGGCGTTGTGCACCCACGGGACGGCTCCGTAGGGGGCGACCAGCCAGCGTTTCCCGGCATGCTCGACGGGAAGCACGGGATTGGTATGCGCCTGGCCGGTCTTGCGGCCACGCGTCGTCAGCAGGTGGACCGGTCCAATCCCCACCCGTGCGAGCAGGCCGGTGATGACGTTGCCCACGCGCCGCCACAGACCCGGCCCGTGCCATTGCTTCGCAGCCGTGGGCGGCCGCTCCTCGCTCGCCCCATTGCTCTTATCTGGCGCTGTGTCAGGCATGGGCCGAGTTCCCTATCCGGCCAGCAGTCGCTTGACGGCTACCGCCGTAAGCGCGGCCGCCGCGACCAGCGCCACCAGGTCGGCCGAGCTGGAGATCCGCTTGAACCGTGCGGTGCCCTCACGCACCTCGATGTAGCCGACCGGGCTCACGACCGCACCTCCACCACCGCCCCCGCCTGACCCTTCCTGGCCGCCGCGCGCTCCGCCGCCGCCACCTCCGCCGAAGCCGAACCGGGCCTTCGCCACCGGGATCACCGTGATGCCCGCGCGTTCGACAGGGTCCCCGAACACGGTCGAGACGTTTGCCTTGTCTCCGACCGTCTGGCCGATCCGTTGCAGCAGCTCGTCGACGAGCGTTGTGCCGCTCTGCATCTCCGTCACCTTGGCCTCCTCGTCGGTTCAGCCCATTGTTGTCAATGCGAACTGCGCTCGCCCACCACGCTGCCGGCAGCTGATGCCGCCCACGCCGGTCGGAGCAACCGGCGGGCTCGCTCAGAGAATGGGACGCCTTTCGAGGCTTCGGACTCGGGCCGCGAGCTCGGCCATGATCGACATCCCGATCTGCGGCTCCTGCTCGAGGAGCTTGAGGAATGGGCGACGGGCGAGCTTCATCGTTTCGAGCTCGGCGCCGGCGGCGATCGTGGCAGACCGCGGCTCTCCGTCGATCAGCCCCATTTCGCCGAAGTAGTCGCCGATCCCCAGCGTTCGGCGAGACTTTCCAACCACCTTCGCACGACCGGCGAGGATCAGGTAGAAGGCGTCGGCGGGCTCGCCGAACTGGACGACGATGTCGCCCGGCGAGAACCGCTGGATCTGCGCCAGGGATGCGATCTTCCGCAGGCGACGTTTACTGACGCGCGCGAAGAGCGGCAGGCCCGCGAGCACTTCTGCCCAGTCGCTCGCCGTCGGGCGAGTCCGTGGGCCGAGAATGCTCTGGAAGTCGAATGGGCGGGTCGCCATGGAGCGCGAATACGCTACTTGGTGGATCGCTCGGTTTCAAACACGGGGCTCTCCTCGAATCTAGCCGTCCTTGACAGGAATAGCACAGCCGCTATATAAATAGCGTACTTGCTATTGCTGGTCGAGCGAGCCGGAGGTGCCCGATGACTGCGCTGAGCCCGCACGTCGACGTCGAGGAGATCCAGACCACCAAGAGCGAGAAGCTTCTTGCCGTTGTCCTCGCCGCCTTCCTCCTGGTCGGCGGTATCTGGGCCTACCAGAAGATCGACGACTCCATCCGGGTCGCGGTCGAGCCCGCCGCGGCCGCCCCGGCGGACCGCGCCGCGGTCGACCGTCTGAACGTGGCCAACGAGCGGCTCGTCGCGGCCGAGGAGGCCGAGCGTCGAGCGCTCGAGGAGATGGAGCTCACCCGGGAGGCCTACAGGACCGCCCTCGACGCCGGCGCGCCTGCGGCCGACCTGCAGCTCGCGTACGAGGACGCCCAGGCCCAGTACGAGCAGGCTCAGGTCGCGGTCGTCGACGCCCGCGACGAGATCGCCGCCGCCGCCCCGGCGGCCGAGGCGGCGTACGCGCGGATCCAGGCCGAGCGGAACCGGGCCGCCACCCTCGAGTCGGTCGGGAGTTTCGCCGCCCGGCTCCTGCTCGTCGTCGCCGCTCTGGCAAGCGCCTACGCGCTCCTCGGCCGACTCAGGAAGACGGGCTCGCGCTACCTGCCGCTCGGCCTCGCTGCTGTCGGGTTCGCGGCGGTCCTCGCCCTGGTCATGGCGGGCGACTACGTCACCGACTACGTCGACCCGCTCGAGTTCGGCCCGCTGGTCCTCGCCGCAGTCGGCGTCGGCCTCACCCTGGTCGCGTTCGTCGCGCTGCAGCGCTTCCTGCAGAAGCGGATTCCACTCCGGCGCGTCAAGAAGGGGGAGTGCCCCTTCTGCGGCTTCCCGGCCCGGGCCGGGTCCCACTGCGAGGGCTGCGGTCACGCGGTTCTCGCCGAGTGCGCGGCCTGCGCGGAGCCACGACGGATCGGCGCGCTCCACTGCGGCGCCTGCGGCTCGGCATGAGGGAATACGCGGCCCCGGCGATTGAAAGTTACGTTCGCTACGAGTACGCTCCGCGGGATTGAGCGGACGTTGAGCACGCACTCGTAGCGTGGGGCGGCGATGAGGAAGACGGTGTCAATCGTGCTGGTGGTGTCCGGGCTGGCCGCAGGCTGCATGGGCGGCGACGGCGAGGAGGCCGGACCGTCGGCCTCCGCCCCACAGGCGACGTCAACGGCGGGCCCGCCTGCGCCCGAGCCGCCGTCGAGCTTTGCCGCCGAGCCGGCGCCGTTCGAGGTCGTGCTGACCTGGGAGCCGCCGACGGAGGACGTCGAGCGTTTCGAGCTCTTCCGTGACGGCGCCCGGCTCGCGACACAGTCCGGGTCGGCGTCCTCCTACACGGACGACGACGTGGTTCCCGGACAGGTCTACGACTACCAGATCGCCTCGGCGACCGACGAGCTCGTCACGACGCGAGTCAACGTGAGCACCGAGACTCCGGTTCCCCCGCTCCGGGCCGCTCGGCTCGAGGGCACGTTCAACATCGCCACCCGCTTCACGAGCAAGACCGGCTACGGCGACTACTCGCGGCCGAGCTACGGCTGGCGGTTCGTGCCCCGCTGTCGCGAGGGCCCCTGCAACGTGGCCTGGCGGGACATCCACGACACCGGCTTCCGCTCGCGGCTCGAGCGCCAAGGATCACGCTACCGCGGCACCTACACCGGGGAGATCGGAATGGAGTGCGAGACGGCCCCGATGACCACGACGATCGACGTCGATCTTCGCGTCGTCGCCGCAGAGGCACTGGACGGCGAATGGATCGCGACGAGGCTGCGGGGCACAATCGACCAGACCGATGCCGCTCAGCTGGGCTGCCGCTCCGGGGCAGCAACGATGGCGGTTCGAGCGCGCCTGGCCCGCTGACGCGGAGGGCCCGCCGGAGCGGGCCCTCCTGTGGAATTGAGACCGGCTATCCGCTGAAGGCATAGCCGTAGAGCTCCGGCCGGAGCCAGCCCAGGAGCTGGGTGGGCCCACGCCGGTCGAGCCCGAGGATCCCCGCCAGCCCCGCCGAGCCGGACGGAACCGACGGCTCCTCCCCGAGGGGCGGGTGGAACTCTGCCGCCGAGTGCTGGGTGAGGAAGTCGAGCGCCAGATGCCCTGGCGGCACCGGCGGACGATCGGCCGGGTTCATCTGCCACGGCACGACCTGGCGGAACGCCTGCCACGCCGCCGTCGGGCCGGCGCCGAACGACCGCGCGATGCCGAGCAGCTGGCCCTGCTTCTCGCGAATGTTCATCCAGTAGGTCGTGGTCAGGAGCTCCTGGCCGAGGAGCGCAAGCGTGTTGGCCACCATGATGCTGGCCTTCTCGACCTTGATCCGGCCCTCGGCCTCGAGATCCTCGACGTTGGAGACGATCGCGTTCCCGAGCGCGGGAACGGGGTTCGCCAGCGACAGGATCTCCGAGGTCAGGTCGGCCACGGTGTAGTCGGCGCCGCGCGGTGCGGCGTTCGTGGCCTCGGCGGACGAGAGGATGCCGCCGGCCGAGGTCGCGCCGGGGCCGATCACGGTGAAGAACGTGTTCGTGAACCGCTGGATCACCTGGCCGACGGCGGCGTTCATGCCCGCCAGGGCGACAGAGAACGCCTCGATGTCGTTGACCCAGGAGATCGGGTCCCAGTTCGAGTTGGAGAGGATGAAGCCGTGCTCGCAGCCCGCGCCTACGCACGCGGCGTTGTTCGGCCCGCCCTCGATGAAGTACTGCAGGAACCACTCCGTGTTCAGCTCCGGCGAGTCACTCGGCGAGGTGCCCGGCATGACCGCCGGATTGTGGTCGGAGGAGTTGACCTGGATGAGGATGTTGTCCTTCAGCCGGCTCCACGCCTCCCAGGCGGAACCGTTGCGCTGGCTGTTGGCCCTGAGGCTCTCGGGGTCCTGGATGATCCGCGTGGGAACGCCCGTGCTGGAGAGCTCGTCCATGTTCAGCAGGTAGCTTCCGCTGATCAGGTCGAGCGCTCTGGCCGCTGAGAAGTTCTGCCACGGGAACGGCCGCATCGCCTGCACGTTCGAGGCGATCGGCGTGACGCTCGAGTTCATCCCGAGCAGCGCCGTCGCGTAGATCATGTCCGCCCAGTTGAGGGCATGGCGGGCGTCGTAGACCAGGATCGCGGCCTGCCCGGCGGAGAACGCGTTGGTGCTGACGAGGGCGGCATCGTCGGCCGCGAACGGAGCTCCGGGCGCGAACGGCTGGGCCGGCTGCTCTTGCAGCGGCTTGAGACCGGCCTTCTTGAGCGCGTCCATGGCGGACATCCGCTTGCCCTTGTAATAGGCGTCGCCCGAGCCGACCATCGTCGCCCCGACGTTGGTCATCTGCGGGAGGTCCCCCTCGCCCGGCGTGCCGCGCGCCTGCACGACCGGGGTGACGTTCTTGTTGAGCAGATCGATGAGCGTCTGAGTGAGCTGCGGCGTCGCCGCCTCGTAGACCATGGTGTTCGCGCGAACGACCATCATCGCGCGGACGATCTCCTCGTCCGCAACCTCCGGGCCGAAGCCGCTCCGCGTGCCCGCCTGGAAGCGCTGGAGCTGCCGCTGAAGGAGGAAGTCCTGGTTGGAGCACGGGACCCCCGTGATCGGGCAGATCTGGGTCGGGACGACGTCGGTCGAGAGCGGATCGCCCGTGAAGATGGGGATCTGCCGGCCGGAACCGGTCCCGCGGTTGAAGAAGTAGATCGGGACGCCCTCGCGCGCGCCCTCGAGCAGCAGGTAGTAGGCGTTGAGCGAGCGCTGACGCGCGTCGTTGGCGAGCTTCACCTTCGCTCCGTAGCGCGCCACTTGCACCACCTCGTCGATCGTGAGGCTCTTCCCGTCCAGCGTGACCGTCTTCCCGCTCAGGGCACTGCCGCTCTTCTTGAACTGGCCGGCGGCCGTGAAGTTGTACGCGGCAGCCGTCGAGACCTGGAGCACGAGCAGCAGCGCCCCGGCAACCAGAACCGTAAGCAACCGCTTCGGTCCCCGGTGCTGCGATTTCGAGCCTGTCATTTTCCCCTCCTCCTCCCAACCGAAACGGAATTCCGGCACGCCAAAGCAGCGCACGCACAGCGCGTCCCCCGCACTTCGGTGGAGAGAATTGATGCGGTGCGCGCCGAGCTCCGTGTCACCGGTAACTGCCCCTGCCGCGCAACGCAGCGTCTAGAAAATCGGTGCCTGCCTAGAGTCGCCGGCTAGAACGGCGGAGGCCAAGGTCTAGAGCGGGTCGACAAACGGCACTGCCCGACCACAGGTCACCTCCTCCTCCCGTCCCTTCGGTCCACGCGAGGCGACATGCGACGTGGACGGCGAACGTAACACCCAGTTCGTTCCGTTGCAAGAATGCGAGCTGGATGCAGCCGGTTCACCGACGAGGATCCTTGCGCCGATCCGGAGTGAGATGCGCGGTCGCGGCCGGAACGGTCGTGCTGTTCACAGCCTGCGGTGGCAGCTCGAAGAAGGAGCCCAGTCCCGAGGACGCTGACCTGGTCGCCGCGGCGGTCGGAGACATCGTGTACCAGTGCGGGCAGTACACGGCCGGCCAGGTCTCGGCCCCCGACGCCTCGGCGCTCGAGGCCGATGTCGACGCCCTCCTCGACGCGTCCGAGCGACTCGAGCCCGATGCGTCGTTCGAGCTCGGCGCCCAGATCGGCCTTCCGCAGACAACGAGCCTGCGCGAGCAGGTCGAGCTCGGCGCGCGCGTGCTCGACGAGGGCTGCGTCCCGGAGCAGGCGGAGCGTCTGGCCGGCGCCCTCGACTGAGCCGCCTCAGCGACCAAGGGACATGGCAGGCATACCGCCCTCATACCGCCTGCCGACCGTTCCCATCCTCTGATCTTCCATGGTGCGACTCGTACCCACCAAAACGAGTTGCAACGAGGGACACGCGGCGACTCACCCCACGAAAGATCGCCTCCGGAGCAGCCAGCGGCGGCAGCCCCGGAAGCGAAAGACGGCCGGCCGATGAGCCGGCCGTCGCTGTTCCGGCGGCTCCTCGAACCGAACGCCAAAGTACGCTCTGCCCACCGGATGAGAACGCCCCTGACCACGATCGCTGCCTGCCTCGCCATCACGCTCGCCACCTGCGGCGGCGGCGACGACGCCGAGGACAACGCCGAGTTCGCGGCCCAGGTCAACGCGATCTGCGCGAACTACGGGCCGAAGCTGGAGCTGATCCCACCTCCCGCGGAAGCTCTCGACGAGTGGGCGGCGATCGGTGCCGACTTGGCCGACCTGCTCGAGGCGTCCGTCAACGAGCTCCGCCTGCTCGCGCCGTCCGAAGGGCTCAGCGAGGACTTCGGCGGCTGGCTGGCGCTTCGCACCGACATGGCCACGGCGATGCGGGATGTCCAGGCGGCCGGCGGTCTTCACGACGAGTCCGCCCTCGACGACGCGCTCGGGCGCGTGGACGAGGCGATGACGACCGCCGACCCCCTCGCCGACCAGCTCGGCTTCGAGAACTGCTCGCCGACCGGCATCGACACGGGCGAAGCGCTCACCGAGGAATGATGCGGGTGCGCACCGCGGGGTGCGCGCTCGTCCTCGCGGCCGCCGGCTGCTCCGGTAGAGGCGGCGACGACTTCGCCGCGGAGGCCAATGCCGTCTGCGCCGACTACGACGAGCGGATCGCTGCGATCGAGACTCCGGCCGATCTCGACGCCCTCAGCAGGTCGGCCGAGGAGATCGCCGCCCTGATCGAGGAGGGGACGACCGCTCTGCGCGAGCTCGAGCCGCCCGAGGACCTCGCGGACGGTTTCGGCGACTGGCTCGAGCTGAATGACGAGGCGGCGGCGAACGCACGCCAGATCTCGGAAGCAGCGGAGGCAGGCGACCGGGAGCGGATCGTCGAGCTCGCCGCTCGCGCCGAGGAGAGCGAGGCGGACGCCGACGCGCTCGCCGTGGAGCTCGGCCTCGAGGAATGCCTGGTCGAGGAGGGTTCCTAACTACCGCTGAAGCGCGGCTCGCGCTTCTCGAGGAACGCGGCGACGCCCTCGGCGAAGTCCTCGGTACGGGTGGCGGCGAGCTGGAGCTGGGCCTCGAGCTCGAGCTGCTCGTCGAGGCGGGAGGCGGCCGCGCGCTCGAACAGGCGCTTGGTCATGGCGATTGCGCGCGTGGGCAGAGCCGCGAACGCGGCAGCGCGCTCCTGCGTTCGCCCGAGCACCTCGTCGACCGGGACGACCTCGGAGACCAGCCCCCACCCCAGTGCCTCCTCGGCGCCGATCTTGCGGCCCGAGCACATCCACTCGAACGCACGGGCGTAGCCCAGGAGCCGCGGCACGAGCCACGAGCCGCCCGTGTCCGGCACGAGGCCGACATTGACGAAGGCGGGGACGAACGCGGCCGAGTCGGAGGCGATACGCACGTCGCAGGCGCAGGCGAGCGAGAGCCCGGCGCCGGCCGCGGCACCGTTGACCGCCGCGAGCACCGGCTTCTCGAGGCCGCGCAGACCGAGGACATGGCGGTTCCAGCGCCCGCGCAGGAGCGCAGCGACGTCGCGGTCGCCCTGGCTCAGCTCGGACAGGTCCTGCCCGACGCAGAACCCGCGCCCGGCGCCGGTCAGGACGACGGCGCGCACCTCCTGATCGGCGGCCTCCTTCAGCGCTCCCGCAAAGGCCTCGTGGGTCGCTGAGTCGAACGCATTCAGCTTGTCCGGGCGGTTGAGCGCGATCGTCAGCACCGCACCGTCGCGTGTCGTCTCGACCTCAGCCATCGCGCTCCTCGGTAGACCTGTCCGCGTCCGGTAGCGTGACCGGATGGTCGATCTTACGTTCATTTCCTCCAGCGAGGTCGACGAGCAGGAGGCCCTCGACGCGTACTCCCTCGCCGTCGTCACCATCGCCGAGAAGCTCTCCCCCTCGGTCGCCAACCTCCGGGTCTCGCGGCGGGTTCGGGGTGGCCGCAGGGCGATCGGCGGCGGAAGCGGCGTCGTCATCACGCCCGACGGGTTCCTGCTCACGTCGGCCCATGTGGTCGCGGGGACCGACGGGAAGGTGGAGGCCTCGTTCGTGGACGGCCGGGAGATCACGGCCGCGCTCGTCGGGGCCGACCCGCTCTCCGACCTTGCCGTCGTCCGCTCCGACGCGGCCGACCTGACGCCGGCCGTGCTCGGCGACGCGGAGCGGCTCCGTGTGGGACAGCTCGTGGTGGCCATCGGAAACCCGCACGGCTTCGCAGGCTCCGTGACCGCGGGCGTCGTCTCGGCGCTCGGGCGCTCGCTACCCGTCCGCTCGCGCACTGCCGGCCGGATCGTGGAGAACGTCATCCAGACCGACGCGGCGCTCAACCCCGGCAACTCCGGCGGGGCGCTCGCCGACGGGCGCGGCTGCGTCGTCGGGATCAACACGGCAGTCGCAGGGGTCGGGCTCGGGCTCGCAGTCCCGATCAACGAGGTCACCCGGAGGATCATCGGCGCGCTCATGCGCGACGGGCGCTTCACGCGCGCGTACATCGGCATCGCCGGCGGGTCACGGCCACTGCCTCCGCGCCTGGCGCGAGAGCTGGGGCGAGCTGCGTGCGTGGAGGTGGTCGAGGTCGTCGAAGGCAGCCCGGCCGCGAAGGCGGGTCTGCGGCCGGAGGATCTCATCGTCGCCGTCGGGGGCATGCCGGTGGAGGGAGCCGACGACCTGCAGCGGCTGATGGACGGCGAGCTGATCGGCGAGCGGGTGACCGCGGCGGTCGTGCGCGAGGGCAGGCAGCTCGAGGTCGAGCTGGTCCCGGTCGAGCTCGACGTCTAGTCTCACCGCGTGACCGCCCACGACTGGTCGCTCCTGCGTCCGCCGCAGCTGCGGACGCTGGAGGAGGACGAGGTGCGCCACGCGAGCTGGCTCGAGCTCTTCTTCGACGTCGTCTTCGTAGTCGCCATCGCGCAGCTGGCGCACGAGCTCGTCGTCGACCACTCGCTGCGCGGCTTCCTCGTCTTCGGCGCGCTCTTCCTGCCGGTCTTCATCGCCTGGCAGGGGTTCACGATCTACGCCGACCGCTTCGACACCGACGACGTCGTCTTCCGGCTCGTCATCTTCGCGGCGATGCTTGCGATCGCGGCGCTTGCGGTGCAGATCCCGGACGTCGCCCACGGGGAGAGCACCGGCTTCGTCATCGCGTACGTCGTCCTGCGGTTGCTGATGGTCGGGCTGTACCTGCGTTCGTACCGGCACGTCCCGTCGGGCCGGCCGCTGATCGCGCGCTACGCGGCCGGCTACTCATTCGGGATCGCGCTGTGGCTCGTCTCGCTCGCGTTCCCCGCGCCGGCGCGCTACCTCATCTGGGGCGTCGCGCTCGCGTGGGAGTACAGCCTGCCGGTCCGTTTCCGTCGCTTCCACTCGGCCATCCCGGTGAGCACGAGCCACGTGCCGGAGCGGTTCGGGCTCTTCACGATCATCGTCTTCGGGGAGACGATCGTCGCGGTCGCACTCGGCACCGACCAGAGCGACTGGGCGCTCGAGGCAGCGTGCGCGGGCGCATTCGGCTTCGCCGCCACGGCGCTCCTCTGGTGGGTCTACTTCGGCACCGGGGCCGGCCTGGAGATGCGGCACACGGTGCGGGACATTCTCGTCTTCACGCACGCGCACATCCCGGTGCTCGCTGCGCTGACCGCCGTGAGCGCCGGCGTCGCGCTCGCCATCAACGACGCGTCCAACGACCACCTCGACCCCGGCGCTCGCTGGGCGCTCTGCGGCGGAGCCGCCCTCTACCTGGCGTGCCTCACAGTTGCGCAGCGCGCGCTCACGCGGGGCGTCTCGCGGCGGAAGGTGATCGCGCGCGGCGTGAGCGGCGCGGCGCTGGTCGTGCTTGCCGCGCTCGGTGCCGCGTTCCAGCCGTGGGTCTTCGTCGCCGTGGTGGCCTTCGCCTTGCTGGGGCTCGTCGTCTTCGAGATGTGGGCCTATCGCCAGGCCCAGCTCGCGGCCGCCTAGCCGATCTCGATCCCGCCGTCGCCGTGGCTGTGCGACGCGTGAGTGGCGAGCTCGAGCACGACCTGAGCCACCAGCGCGCCCGCGAGGATGGCGAGTACCGGGACGATTCCGAGTTCCGGGCCGAGGGCGCCGAGCGCCAGGGCGAGCGCCGCCGTCCCCACCCGCAGCCAGAGGTCGACGTCGCGGCGCGAGTGCGTTGTGACGAGGTGCATGACCGCGACCGAGGACATGAACAGGGCGACGCCGACGCCGATGATCCAGGAGACCTCGTCGGTCAGGCCCGACTCCTGGGTTGCCTTGATCGCCAGCTTGATGCCGGAGCCGAGCGCCGCCAGCCCGATCAGGAGCGGCAGGTGGGCGTAGAGGAAGGTCTGGCCGGCCGCGATCGTCCCGCGCACGACCGACGTGTCGACGTAGTCGAAGTAGATCCACCAGAGCGCGCCCGCGATGACGAAGCCGAGCGCGGCGGCCGCTGCCGACTCGAGCCCCCAGCTCACCGTGGTCGTCCCGATGACGACCGCCAGAATGCTCTCGCCGAAGACGATGATCGTGAACAGGCCGACCCGCTCCGGGATGTGGGAGGCATGGATCGGCACGACGCGGATGCGCCTGCCGCTCGCAAGCGGCGTCCCCAGGTCGATCGCCAGCGCGAGCGCCCACAGCCAGTAGCGGTACGGCGGGGCCACCGCCGCGGAGACGAGGAAGAGCGCGATGCTCGCCGAGAACGCCGGGATGTAGACGTTCAGGAGCGGCCGCGCGGCCGGTAGATGCCACCACGCGCGCGCGTTCAGGAGGACGACGACCGCGCGGACCGCGGCGTAGGCGAGCGCGAAGCCGACCGTCGCCCCGTGGAAGGCCTCCGGAATGACGGAGGCGAGCACCGCCACCATGAACATGCCGACGAGCATGAGGACGCGGTGCGGGGGATCGTCAGTGTCGAAGCGATCCGCGTAGAACGTGTAGCCGACCCACGCCCACCAGACAGCGACGAAGAGCCCCGCGAAGATCAGGAAGCCGTGCAGGCTCGGATCCGCGGCAAGGCCGTCGGCGAGCTGCGCGATGGCGACGACGAAGACGAGGTCGAAGAAGAGCTCGAGCCAGGTCGCGTGCCGCTCGTCCCCGTCGTCGTCTTCGACCGTGCGGAGGCGCGGCGGGTCGTGCCAGCGCGACGAGGTCGCCATGCTCTGGGAGAACGCCCTAGCGGCCGCGGAATTCCGGCTTGCGCTTCTCGGTGAAGGCGGTCAGGCCCTCGCGGGCGTCGTCTGAGGCGAAGGCGAGGTAGAGCGCCTTGCGCTCGTAGTCGAGGCCGGTCTCGAGCATCGACTCGTAGGCCCGGTTGACCGACTCCTTCGCCAGGCGCTGCGCGACTGGGCCCTTCGACGCGATCGCGCGGGCGACGGCCTTCGCCTCCTCGAGCCACGCCTCCTTCGCCACGACGCGGGCGACGAGGCCGGCGCGTTCGGCCTCTTCCGCGGTGAGGAAGCGGCCGGAGAGGATGACGTCCATCGCCTTCGCCTTGCCGATCGCCCGGGTGAGGCGCTGCGTGCCGCCGGCGCCGGGGATGATCCCGAGACCGGTCTCAGGCTGGCCGAACTGCGCGGTCTCCGAGGCGACGATCAGGTCGCACGCCATCGCCAGCTCGTTGCCGCCGCCGAGGCAGAAGCCCGACACAGCCGCCACCAGGGGGGTGCGGACGCGACGGATCGCGTCCCAGCGGTCGATCCGGCGCGCCTCGTACATCTGCATGGCACTGGCCTCGGCCATCTGACCGATGTCCGCGCCGGCGGCGAAGGCGCGGTCGGAGCCGCCGAGCACGATGCAGCGGATCTCCTCATCGTCGTCCAGCGCGACGAGAGCGTCCACCAGCTCGCCCATGACCTCGTCGTTGAGCGCGTTCAGCGCCTCCGGTCGGTTGAGCAGGACGACGGCAATAGGTGCCTCGCGCTCGACGAGGAGGACGCTCATTCCTTGCTCTCCAGGAACTTCTCGACGGCCGCCTTCGGCTCGTCGGTCGCCATCGAAAGCGCGAGCCAGTCGCGCGCGTGGTTGACCGTCTCGTGCCAGGCGAGGTCGCGCCAGAAGTTGAGCTGCTGTTTCGTGTAGCGCACGGTCTGCGGAAGCTTGGCGGCGAGCTTCTCGACGAGTTCGTCCACCGTGGCGTCGAGCTCCGCGGCCGGCACGCAACGGTTCACGAGCCCCCACTCCTCGGCCTTCGCGGCCGGGATCTCCTCGCAGAGGAGGATGATCTCGCGGGCGCGGCGCTCGCCGACCATGATCGGCAGCCACTGGGTTGCGCCGCCGGCCGGGACGGAGCCGTGCTGCGGCCCGACGTGGCGGATGTACGCATCGCTGACGATCACGGAGAGGTCGCACGCCATCTGCAGCTCGTTGCCGCCGCCGACGCAGAGGCCGTTGATACGGGCGAGCGTCGGCTTGCCGATCTCGCGGAGCTTGTCGTGGGCGTCCTTGAAGGCGCCGAACCACTTCCAGTACTCGTCCGGCTTGCCCAGGTAGTCGCGGCTCCAGGCCTTCAGGTCGGCGCCGACGCAGAACGCGCGGCCCGCGCCGGTGACCACGACTACGCGGATCGCGTCGTCCCACGAGGCGTCCTCGGCGGCCCGGGCGATCTCCCGCAGCATGCGGAAGTCGAAGGCATTCAGCACCTCTGGCCGGTTGAGGGTGATCGTGGCCCGCGGGGGCGCTTTCTCGTAGACGATGGCCTCGAAGCCGAGGTCGGCCGGATCGCGCGGCGCCGGGTACGACGGCTCGCTCATTCGACAGTGGCGAAGTGGACCTGGAAGGGGATGCCCATGTCCATGGCGTCCCTCCCGGTGGCAATGAACTCCTCCGTGCGCGCGGCCGCCTTGAATGCCTCCAGATCGGGGAACTCCCACTCGGCGTAGTAGGAGTACCCGGACTCGCCCGTCGGCGCGCCGAAGACCTTCCCGTGCCGAAACGTCCCGCCCGGGACGGCGTGGCAGAGCTCGGCGTGGCGCTCGTAGCGCTCTGCGTCCGGCTCCGCCTCGTAGACGACGAACACTCTGACCAACCGGTCCCCCTTCCTCTCGGCAGCTGTCGTCGGAAGGATTCCCGATCCGGGCGTCAGGCGCTCGCCGAGGCGGCGGCGAGCGACTCCTCGAGGAGCTCGAGGCCGCGCGCGAGGTCCTCGTCGCCGATCACGAGCGGGACGAGGATGCGGATCACGTTCCCGTAGAGGCCGCACGAGAGGAGGATGAGCCCGCGCTCGCGTGCGGCAGCGACCGTTTGGGCCGCGAGGCCGCTCGCGGGTGCCTTCGTCTCACGGTCCTCCACGAGCTCGAGCGCGAGCATTGGCCCGAGGCCGCGCACCTCGCCCACGGCGTCGGTGCGAGAGGCAATGCCGTCGAGCGCCTCCCGGATCCCTTCGCCGAGCTCGCGCGCTCGCCGCTGGAACGGCTCGCTCACGATCTCGTCCAGCACGGCGGCCGCAGCCGCGCAGGCCAGGGGGTTACCGCCGAACGTTCCGCCGAGGCCGCCGGGTCCCACGGAATCGACCACCTCGCTCCGGCCGGTCACGGCGGCAAGTGGCAGCCCGCCGCCGAGTGACTTGCCGGAGACGAGGAGGTCGGGCTCGACGCCATAGTGCTCGATCGCCCAGACCGGACCGGTCCGGGCGACGCCACTCTGCACCTCGTCGTCGACGTACAGGATCCCGTGGCGGTCGCACAGCTCGCGCAGACCAGGGGGGAAGTCGCGCGGCATCGGCACGAACCCGCCCTCTCCTTGGACTGGCTCGAGCACGACGCAGGCGACCGCCTTGGGATCCACATCGGATTTGAAGAGCGCCTCGAGCCCGTGGATCGCGTCGTCGGTCGTCACGCCGCGGTACGGGTACGGGGCGGGCGCGCGGTACACCTCGGGGGCGAAGGGCCCGAACCCGCGCTTGTAGGGAACGACCTTGCTCGTCATCGTCATGGTAAGCAGCGTCCGGCCGTGGAAGGAGCGGTCGAAGACCACGACCGCCTGGCGCCCGGTCGCAGCGCGCGCGATCTTGACGGCGTTCTCGATCGCCTCGGCGCCGGAGTTCAGGAGGAGGCTCTTCTGCTCCGCGCCGCGACACGGGGAGAGCTCGGCAAGCCGCCGGCAGACCTCGACGTACGGCTCGTACATCCCGACCATGAAGCACTGGTGGAGATAGCGGTCGACCTGCTCGTGGAGCGCGGCGACCACCGCAGGCGGGCCGTGGCCGGCGTTCTGGCAGCCGAGGCCGCCGGCGAAGTCGATGTACACGCGGCCGTCGACGTCCTCGACGCGCGCGCCCTCGGCTCGGGCGACCACGAGCGGCGGCGTCGCGACCCCGGCGGCAACGTAGCGCTCCCGTGCCGCGACGACGGCGTCGGTTGCGCTGCGAGCCTGTGTGGCCATGACGGCGAGTCTACTCCCGCACCGGCCCCGGCGACCTTGGCCCGCGCGGCCCAATCCCGGCCGGTATCCTCGCCGCCGTGTCAGCGACCTCCGTTGCGGTGATCGTCTCGCTAATCGCCGGCGTCGCAGGGTCGATCCAGGTCGCCGTGAGCGGCGCCTTCGGGAAGCGCATCGGCGTCCCCGAGGCGACCGCCTTCGGCTCGATCTCGGCGGCGCTCATCGTCTGCGCCGTCCTGCTCGTCTGGCGCCAGGGCTTCGGCAACCTCGGCGAGAGCGTGCGCGTCCCGCCGTGGCTCTGGCTCGGCGGCCTGATGGGCGCGATCGTGGTTCTGTCCATCACATTCACGGCGCCCCGCATCGGCACGTTCGCCACCATCAGCCTCCTCATCGCCGGGCAGCTCGCCATGGGCGTCCTCATCGACGCGTTCGGCCTCTTCGGACTGGAGAAGATCCCGGTCACGCCGGTTCGCGTGATCGGTCTCGTGCTTCTGGCCGCGGGGGCGGCGCTCGTGCTCAAGCGCTAGAGGGCCCAGGGATTCGACGGGCGGGCGCCCGTCGAGAGGAGGACGGCCTTCGTCTCCAGATAGAGCTGAAGCGTCTCGAGCGCCTGCTCCCGGCCGAAGCCGGACTGCTTGTAGCCGCCGAACGGAATACCGGGGAAGGCGCCGTACGGGAGGTTGATCGTGACCGTGCCGGAGGTGATGCGCCGCGCGAGCCGGTGGCCTCGGGCCGGGTCGCCCGTCCACACCGTCGCCATCAGGCCGTAGCGGACGTCGTTCGCGATCCGCACCGCGTCGGCCTCGTCCTCGAACGGGATCACGGCGAGCACGGGGCCGAAGATCTCCTCCTGCGCGACCGTCTGCTCGCTCCCAACGCCGGCCAGGACGGTCGGGGGGTAGAACGCGCCGGCGCCGCCGATCGGCTCGCCGCCGGCGAGGACCTCCGCGCCCTCGTCCCGCCCCATCTCGACCAGGCCGTGCACCTTCTCGCGGTGGCGCCGCGAGATGAGGGATCCCATCTGGGTCTCCGGGTCGAGCGGGTCCCCGACCTTGACCGCGGCGGCCTTCTCGGCCAGCAGCGCCACGACGTCGTCGTAGATGCTGCGCTCGACGAGGAGCCGCGACCGCGCCTCGCAGCTCTGGCCGGCCGAGTAGTAGATCCCGTAGGCGGTCGAAGCGACCGCGTCCTCGAGGTCGGCGTCGGCGAAGATCAGCGACGGGCTCTTGCCGCCTAGCTCGAGGCTCACGCGCTTCACAGGGTCGGCTGCGAGCCGCATGATCTCGGAGCCTGTCGCAGTCGAGCCGGTGAAGGACACCTTGTCGACGCCGGGATGGCTCACGAGGTAGGCGCCCGTCGTCGGCCCGTCGCCGGGGACGACGTTGACGACGCCGGCGGGGATCCCCACTTCGGCCGCGAGCTCGGCCAGCCGCAGCGCGGTCAGCGGCGTGGCAGGGTCCGGCTTGAGGACGACCGTGCAGCCGGCGGCGAGCGCCGGCGCGAGCTTCCAGCCGGCGAGCATGATCGGGTAGTTCCACGGAACGATCTGCGCCGCAACCCCGACCGGCTCCTTCAGGGTGTAGGCGAGGATCGAGCCGCCGATCGGCCGCGTCCCGCCCTCGATCGAGCCGATCGCGGAGGCCATGTAGCGAAAGCTCTCAGCGGCGACGATCACCTCGGGCTTGGTCGAGGCGAGCGCCTTGCCGACGTTGCGGGTCTCCAGCTCGGCGAGCTCCTCGCGCTTGGCGACGATCACGTCGGCGAGCGCGTGGAGGAGACGCGAGCGCTCGGTCGGCGGCGTCTTGGCCCAGGCGCCCTCGAGCGCCGTCCGGGCCGCTGCCACCGCGCGGTCGACGTCGGCCGGGCCGGCCGTGGCCGCCCTCGCCAGTGACGCGCCGGTCGCAGGCTCGCTGAGATCGCGGACGTCGCCGTCCAGCGGCTCCGCCGTCTGCCCGTCGATGAAGAGGCCGTGCTCCCGCCCTGTCGCCACCGCCATCGCGCAGGACGATAGCGCCTGCCGCGTCCACCGGGTCGCGTACAGTCGAGGGCGTGTCGCAGGGGAGAGTCGCCTTCTACGGCGTCGCGCTCGTCTACTTGCTCGGGGTCGTGATCCAGTTCTTCCTCGCGGGCCTCGCGGTCTTCGGGGTGAGGAGCTACGACGCCCACCGGGGCCTCGGCTTCGTGCTCGGAGTGATCTCGCTCGTGCTGCTCGCGCTCGCGATCGGGGCGAAGATGCCGCGCTCGGTGACCGCGCTCTCGACGGTCCTCGTCGCCCTGAACGCGTTCCAGATCGTCCTCATCCAGATCGACATCGCCGAGGTGAACGCGCTCCACCTCGTCAACGCGCTCGCGATCGCGTTCGTCGCGAACATGCTCGTGCAGCGCTCTCGCCGCTACCTGGCGGCGCGGCTCGCAACGGACTAGCGCTGGAAGAGGGCCGCCTGGCCCTGGCCGACGCCGACGCAGAGCGTCGCGAGGCCGTAGCGCCCGCCGCGGCGGCGGAGCTCGTGCAGCAGCGTCACGACCAGGCGCGCGCCGCTCATCCCGAGAGGGTGACCGATGGCGATCGCGCCGCCGTTTACGTTCACCTTCTCCGGGTCGAGCCCGAGCTCGCGGATCACTTGCAGGCTCTGCGAGGCGAACGCCTCGTTCAGCTCGACGAGGTCGAGCTCCTCGACGCCGACCCCCGCCCGCGTGAGGAGCTTGCGTACCGCCGGGATCGGGCCGATGCCCATGATCCGCGGATCGACCCCGGCAACCGCGCTCGCCACGAAACGCCCAAGCGGCTCGATCCCGAGCTCGGTGGCCTTCTCGGCGCTCGCGACCACGAGCGCGGCTGCACCGTCGTTGATGCCGCTCGAGTTCCCGGCGGTGACCGTGCCGTCGGGTCGGAAGGCGGGCCTGAGCGCCGCCAGCTTCTCCAGCGACGTGTCGGGACGCGGATGCTCGTCGCGCGCGACGTCGCCGACGGGCACCAGCTCGTCGTCGAAGCGGCCGGCTTCGACCGCGGCGGCGTGGCGACGCTGACTCTCGAGCGCGAAGGCATCCTGGTCCTCCCGGGTGACACCGAACCGCTCGGCGACGTTCTCGCCGGTCTCGCCCATGGACTCGAGCGGGAACATCGCCTCGAGCCGCGGGTTGGGGAAGCGCCAGCCGAGCGTCGTGTCCCACGACGTCTGGGTTCCGCGCGGGTACGGCCGCTCGGCCTTCGCGGTCACGAAGGGCGCGCGGGTCATCGACTCGGCCCCGCCCGCGACGAAGAGCTCGCCGTCACCGGCCCGGATCGCATGGCACACGGAGACGACCGCGGACAGGCCCGAGGCGCAGAGCCGATTGACGGTGACGCCGGCGACCTCCTGCGGGAGGCCCGCAAGGAGCGCGGCCATGCGGGCGACGTTGCGGTTGTCCTCCCCTGCCTGGTTGGCGGCGCCGAAGTAGACGTCCTCGATCTCGCCCGCCGGGACGCCGGAGCGCTCGACCGCCTCGCGGATGACGAGAGCGGCCAGGTCGTCGGGTCGTTCTGCGGCGAGGGCGCTTGCATATCGCCCGACCGGGGTACGGACCGCTGCGAGAATGACGGCCTCGGGCATCCATTCAGTGTATTCGCGGGTCTTCGTCGCCCTGCTGGTGCTGGTCGCTCTCGCCGCCTGCGGCGGCGGGGACGACGAGCCGGACGCAGTCGAGCCTCAGCAGACGGGCGAAGCCGACGGGTTCGCTGCCTACGAGGTCCCGAGCGATGGGTTCACGATCAGCGTTCCGGAGGAGTGGAAAGCCACGAGCATCGACGAGGTCCTCGACGAGGGCGCCTTGGAGGAGCTCCGCGAGGAGGACCCGGCGCTGGCCGACCAGGTCGAGCGGTTCGCACAGCCCGGCTCACCTGTGAAGTTCGTCGGGCTCGACCCCGA
>Ga0190271_10000231_pt1 | contig 27770 bp, 51 predicted proteins | sample Popmic356T_FD_133747 | JGI IMG/M metagenome (GOLD analysis project Ga0190271, IMG submission 133747) | Populus adjacent soil microbial communities from riparian zone of Weber River, Utah, USA - 356 T | ecosystem: Environmental > Terrestrial > Soil > Riparian zone | place: USA: Utah | collected...
ATCGGCGTGGTAAAGCGCATCTACAGCGTGAGAATCAAGGGCCAATAGGAGTGAACATGACTACAGAAGAATTGAAGGTGCGGTACCCACACCTGTTCCAGACGTTGGAAATTGTTTCCACTGACAACGGCATGCCGTTCCATGAAGAGATCACGTTGCCGCCGTTTCTGGTGCCAAGTCTGGCATTGGCGGAAAATCAGGCCAGCCAACTGTCTGATGACGAGAAGGAAGTCATTGCTACGGGCGACGATGCAGCCCGTGAGGACCTGGTCGATCGTACTGGCTTCGTAGTGCTGGATGACTTCCTTACAGAGGCCTTCGAGGGTATACTCAGCGAGACATTCTGGCGGCCCTAGTCTTGAAGCAAGCGCACGTTCGTATGTGCTATACTGCCTTATGGCAAAAAGGGCACCAGGCTATGAAAATTGGGCAGAGCAAATGAAAGCACGGCGGCACATCAAGGGTGAAGGTACCTTTGTGGGCGAAGTAACCCCCATTACTCTGACTAACGGGGAAACGACAGAGATGGGCACCTACGAGGTAATGCCCCCAGAGAGTCGTATGCTTACTATCAGTATCCCCATTGGCGATGCTAATATCACACAGGTTACTGATAGATGGGGCAACGTTATCCAGAAGCCAGAGTTTACTGAGGCACAATGGCAGGCTATCGAAACGTGCGCGTTGCTCAATATCCATTATCAGATTGAGCATTGGGTATCTGAACTAATTTCCCCAGAGCTAGACTTCTGGGAGCCAAGTGAGAGTGAGTTTCCCAACCCCGAGGAAGAAGGCATTAGCAAAGAAGAAGAGGAAGCACGGTACGAAGCACAGTTCGACGGCATGGGTGCCGTGTGCGAAGTGCTAGAGAAGATTACAGCGCATTTTGGTGGGGGAGAGCATGAGTCTTACAGCGGCTAAGCGCGAGATTACTTTTACTGTCAAGTACGAGCTTGAGAGTGAGGAAGAGTTTACACCAGAGCAGGTGCGCTTCATCGAGGCGCGTGCTTTGGAGCAGTTGCGGGAGTTTGTTGGTGCGCAGCACGAGTTCTTCCATGATAACTTTGTAATGGATATTGACTTCGACGCACCAGTGCCATTGTTTCCCGAGGACGATTACAATGGTGATAACCATGCGTTCTTGCTGCGCGGTGCGGGTGCAATGTCAGATATCATCGAGGGGTTTGTTAGCGAGCTGGAGGACCAGATTAACAAGCGTGATGGTGAGCTACCATGACATTCAGTGATCCCAAGGTACCCCGTAGGTGGGCTACAATTGCTGAGCTACCGACTGATTATGAGTCTGTAAAGGTTATCCATTGGGTGGCTGACAGGTACCCTGAGCCCAATACGGGTTACTACTATCAGTTTACAGATGGTAGTATGTGTATCTTGTATGTACGACATACAGAAAAGTTTACTTGGACTGATGAGGTGCTTGTTGGTGGATGAGTTTCCGCCAGGGCTGTGTGTTGACTGCGGTATTAATCTACCTGAAAGCATGGTGAGATGCAGTGAGTGTACGGAAGCCTGGTCCTCGTTTAGTGCGTACCTGGGACGAGGACGGCACGTTGCTGTACAGCCAGGGATTCAAGAACTTCAAGACCAGGGTACCGTGCAACTGGTGCTCCCTGAAGAGACCAATGATGCATAGGTATGCATTAGCTAAGAAGGGCGAGACGCCCACATTCTCAGAACAGGTGTTCTGTAGCGCGGCGTGCCACCGCAAACGTCAGGAAAGCCCCAATGCTGTGACTCCCCAGGGGCTTGCATAGGGAATGTCCAGGCTGCTACACTGTACCAGGCGCAGCTATAGGGCAAGATAGCGGCCTGGAGATGACAGTGCGTGGCAGAACGCCTGTACAAGAATCTACCGTACATGGTAGAAGGCATGTATGTTGTCGGTGTAAAGCCCAGGTCTTTGGGCGAAGGAGTGGTGCCGCTGGTCTACAGTGTAGACTATGCAAAAATCTACCAATGGTGGCTAGACCATGACGGGTCTAACGCAATATATCAGTGGGCCAGAGGTGCGCTCAGGTGTGTTGGCAAGTATCACCGGAGCAAGTACGGTATCGTGTACCATGCACCAGTCCCACCAGCGCATATGGATACGGCTTAGGGTGGACATCCCTGCCAGGATGCCTAAGCTATGTACTTTCCACCCAAGGGCTGCCGTCGAGCTTCACTCCCTCCGGCAGCCTACGGCCAGGAGTGTGTTTATTTGTGGACATCCCGCTAGGAACGGGGTGACGGGCCGCATATGCGAAAGCTTTCCTAGAGGCAAGTAGCGCGGTCTAAGGGTCTTGCGGGGGCGGAACACTGAGACCTGAAATATGGTGTGGTGCCGCAACTCTCATGGGGCGTTCTGTCATAAGTCAATGGGTCTAATCCTCCTCGTTGGCGTGCGGTGGCAGAACGCCCCACCCTCATGGGGTGTCTTGTCATGGTTGCAGCGGTATCCTCCGTCTGTGGCGCGCGCGGTGACAAGACACCCCACCTTTTTGTGGTGATTAATGGTATCTGAGCAGATGTTGTGGGCGCTAGGGTACAGGGGTGGTACTATCGCGCTTGGAGAACATTGGTCTAGCAATAGACACATTGCATTGTCTAACACCCAGACGCTGTGTGGTAAGAAGATGGTGCTTGCTCGCCTTGTATATGGCAAGGACGGTAAGTTCATTGGATACCAGTCTGATTCGTTTGAGCATGCTTACGGATTTTACGGCTCGCAGCGTTGCAAAGAATGCCTGAGAAGGTACTTGCGTCACAGGCTCAGTCCCTTAGGGAAAAAGCAAGTGAGGCTATACAACGCCAAGATCGCGTTGCGATTGCCCATACGCTTTCCCAGGGGGTAAAATGTGCCTAGCGGCCAAGTAGGGGCCGCTATATTGAAGAGAAAGGAGGAGAAGCACATGAAAGGCCTGCGTATTCTGGTAGTTGCAGGGACAATTGCTGTCATGGCTATGGTTCCGGCCGCAGCCTCAGCGTCATCCTGCACCAGTCAACCTTTGGGTAGCAATGGACGTAGCTCTAGTATCAGCTGTGACAATGGTGTCACTGGCACCACGTACTGCTATGGTTCAAACAATCGCTTCTGCGATACTACCTATAGCACGGGCGTCACAGGTAGCACTGTCTGGTCTTCGAATGGCCGTTACGGTGACACGACGTATTCTAACGGCGCGTCGTCTACAACGTATTGCTACGGAACTAACAATCGCTACTGCAACACCACGGGTAACTGATTAGTGGCGGGCGAAAGCCCGCCTTTCCAGGGAGTGAAGAATGATTGTTGTGCTCGTCCACAGGCCAGAAGGGGTGGAACCACGCCTTCACTACCAACCGCGTCCATTTGATGGCATTGAGGTTCAAGGGATATATTACGATGCCGAAGAGAAGGCAGTTGTGCAGATGATGGATGACCTGCGTAAGCAACACCCGGATTGGGTGTTCCACTTTGAAACTGGCATCAAGGCCAAGATTGGCTTCAATGTGGGCCAGTACAAGATTCCCAAAGGGGCTAGTAATCGATGAGTAATGACGAAGCGACTGTAAATCTGGCCAACGACATCTCAAACTATGTGAATAGATATGGGACAAGTGGCAGCTTGTATCTGGCCGAACTGATGGCTAGGGACCACCGCACACTTCAGCAGGCTAAGATGCGCCTGTTCGTGTTCTTCGTGCGCGAAATGGCTAAGGAAGAGTTCCCTGATGCGCGCAATGAAGCTAGTGTCAAGCTGGCCAAGGGACTAGTAAAGGAGTGGGGTGATGGACCAGCCTTACCAGCCATCTAGGAAAGACATGAAGGACCAGACACTTGTTGACCTGCTGACTGCCAAGCGTTTATGTGAGCGTCTGGTCAAGCCCTACCAGGAGGAGAATAGCAACAAGAATATGGTTGTTCCTTCTCATGCCTGGGAGAAGTTGATGGAGGCCGTTCAGCAAGTATTGCTTGAGGAACTTACTCATTAGTCTAATGGGGTTGGTGCCACGAGCCTCCCATGCCCCATAATGTACCCATGCGGGTAGCATACATGAAAGCAGTGAGGGGTGAGCGTGGCGCTACAACTTAGCCCTCAGCAAGAGGAGATAATGCGGGTGTGTGAGCATGAGCAATGCCACCTGCTTATCAAGGCTCTTGCTGGTACGGGTAAGACGACTACTATACTGGAGGCACTGAAAGTGCTGCCCAGGGGAAACAAAGTAGCATTTGTCTGCTTCAACAAGACAATTGCTGTAGAATTACAGGGTAGGGTGCCACGAGGAGTGATGGCGTGCACTCTGCACAGCCTGGGAGGCCAGGCTGTCGCACGGCATACGCGCAAGAGCTTGCGTGATCTGGTGGACAAAGATAAGGTAGCCAAGATGCTGCCGCCTCTGGCTGCACCACACGTGAGAAGCAGTGTTCTCAAGCTAACATCGCTGTGCAAGAACATGCTAATCGAGCCAACTAATGAGAACCTGATTGACCTGGCTGCACAGTACGGTCTCGAGCTAGAGAACAGTGTCAAGCCAATCTGCAATCTGACCCGCCAGTGCCTTGAACAAAGCAAGGCAGACCTTGGCACCATAGACTTTGACGACATGATTTACCTGCCTGTCGCATTGGGTATGGGTGTTGAGAAGTTTGACGTATTGTTTGTAGATGAGAGCCAGGACCTGAACAGGGCGCAGCAAGAACTGATTATGCTGGCTGGCAGGCGCATAATTCTTGTGGGCGATGAGCACCAGGCTATCTACAGGTTCAGGGGTGCGGATGCTAAGAGCATGGCTAACATGCAGGCTATGCTGGAAGGTACTGGTCGTGAGACCAAGGTACTGCCCTTGACTGTAACGCGCAGATGCCCACCTGTTGTGGTTGAGTATGCACAATCTATTGTGCCAGACTTTGAATGCGTGCCAGAGACATGGCAGGCGTATCAAGCCTGGAGGCTTAACCCTGAAGGAGAGCAACCAGCAGAGTTTGGTGTGCTCAAGCATGGTAGCCAGCTGGAGTACCAGCGCGGTCACATGGCGCTGTGTCGTACGAATGCACCGCTAATCAGCGTGGCCTACGGGTTGATTGCACAGAACATACCCGTCAAGGTGCAGGGTAGAGAATTTGGCCAGGACCTGGCCAAATTGATTAAGAAACTGGCTGCACCACAGGATACCGTGGTGCGTCTAACTGAAGCCCTGGGCGAGTGGCGTGCCAAGGAACAAGCGCGTCTAACGGCAGACCCCACTAAAACTATCAGTAACGAAGCCAAGCTTCAGGTACTGGCAGATAAGTGTGACTGTATTGAGTGTCTTTGCGAAGGAATGGACACGGTACAACAAGTGTTGGACCGCATTGTTCTCATATTTGCCGACATCGAAAAGGCTACAGACAAAACCAAGTTCGTGTTGCTTAGTTCTGTGCACAGGGCTAAAGGATTAGAAGCCGACATTGTGCATATAATCAAGCCAGAATTGATGCCGCACCCATCTGCTAAAAATGATGAGGAGTTGGTACAAGAAATGAATTTGAAATATGTTGCCATCACCCGTGCAATTAGAGAACTGCACATCCATTGATGGGTAAGCCCAAGCTGCCCTGGACAACGTGTGTCAAATGCGGTGGACTCAAGGTTCGCCGCAAACATGGCAGTGGATGGTGGTGCCCTCCCTGTAAGTTTGAGTACACACGTCTATCAAGGGCACGATGGGCGGCAGCTAAGCCTACTCGATGGCGTGTGTATCAGCTAAAGATGAAGTGCAAACGCTACGGCATCGATCCTACTATTTTTGTTCAGGCTTATGTAGACCAAGGTTTCAAGTGTGCAGCATGTCGGGTAGATTTGCCTATACCTCACATTGACCACGACCACACAACTGGCAAATTCCGTGGGTTGCTGTGCAGAAAGTGCAATCTGGGTATGTATATTATTGATGACCCAGTCTGGCAAGAGCAACTAATTCAGTACAAATTGAGGAGTGAGTGATGACTAGGAGTATTTACCGTACCGCCATTGAGATTCAGAATGCTAGCAATCCCAGTGGTGTTATCCTGGCGTTGAGGCATGAGATTCTACCTGCTGTACAGCAGGAGCCTGGCTATCGTGAGCAAGGTACCAAGTACCTTGAGAGCCACCCTGCACTTGTCTTGTTCATGTACAAGCTGAGTGAAATGTTTGGCATCCTTTGCCTCAGTGGCGATAGCGTTAATCGCTATGGGGACATGGAAGAGGAGTGCTTGCGGCGGGCCAAGGTGGATGAAGACCTTGAAGCGTTTGTGGATGCGGTGTGTCGATGACACGCGGCGGCAAGTTTCAAACTGTGGATGAGGCCAAGCAGCGCAGTAGCCAAGAGCTCAGGGTTATGGTGCGTCGCCTGATGAAGTGCCATATGAACAGCGAAGAGATCAAAGAATGGTTTGTGCAGGAACTACCTCAGGCCCTGAGGGGTACACCCAGGGGTATCGCGTCTAGAAGCTAGGGATTGCTTGTGGAGCCGTCGCTGCCGCATAATGTGCCATGCGGCAGGGTACACCTAATATGAACCGCATGGAGTGTTGATGGTAAGTGTGGATAGGCCCGTAGTCACAGCTACGGTGTACCGTCAGGCAGGCAAGTATCGAAAGACTGCTTTTGTCCTGGGGTACCCCGTTATAGAACTGGTAAACGTGGAGGTTAGCATGGTACTCACGGCAGGTACCAGGCAAGAGCTAGCTTTCATGGTTAAGATGGCGGCTGTCGATGGTTGGAAAACAAGTAGGGTGAAGAAATGAACACCATGAGCAAGTGGCGCGCAGCGGGTCGAGTGAAGCATGCCCGCAAGCGTGCTCTCAAGAAGGTCGACATTAAGATGGGACGCGTGCTGTCCATGCAGCAGTACCTGCAGAACACGGCCCATCAAAACCACCAGCACGAAGAAGTGGCTGTGGAAGAGACACCAGTGTCTACCCACCAGTTGGTTGACAAAGACAATGGTGATGTGGTGGACACTGGCACTGAGTACGAGATGCGGAAGCTGCGTACCAAGCTTGGTGCCGCTGACTACAGCGTTAGGAAGGTGAAGTAATGATACAGCGTATAATCAACTGGCTGAAGTATGTGTTCAGCAGCCAGGGGTCTGATGGCGTTGATCCATCGAAGTATGGGAAGGGAAAGTAATGGACAAAATCTCACCAGAGCTACGTGCCGCTATCGCAGCGGCGTTCGCTTCGATGGATGCCCCAGACCCCACCCTGGCCTACAATCCAGGGGACACGGTTACCATGAAGATGTGGAACGGTAGTACCCGTGACGTGCGCGTTATCGAGCGCCATGCCGATATCAAGAACGGCAAGGCTGGTTTCGAGGGCCTTGAGGGTTGGGGCTACGACAATCAGATTGTGGCTATCAATGGAGTGCAACTGTGACACAACGCAAGTGGACAACTGAGGACGGGTGGTCCGTGGTTACGGGCTGGGACCGCCCACTGCAATACTTCTTTGTCAGCATTGACAGAGAGTGTGGTGGCTGTGATGGCGAGGGTATTATTACTGATGGGTTTGGTGGTACCGAGGATGACCCTCGCGACTGCAACACCTGTGATGGCACTGGTACAGAGTACCTGTTCAATAACCTCGACGATAAATCTGGCCAAACAGATGCTCGTGGTGGTATGACCATTGAGCAGGTAATGGTTGTCCTGGCTGATAAGCTAACGGATATGCCGCCAGATATCTTCAATCGGTTGTATGCAGATAAAGCCCATGATGTGGGTAACGATACCACTGACTATGGCACTATAGGGGAAGAGAAGGATGACAGTATCGACGGTTCTAGCTGATGCAATTATGAGCGGCAAGTTTGACCAGCAATTGGACGGGCTTGCCAATCTAATCAACCAGCGTAAAATTTTCCTGGGCCAGTATTTGTTGACTACACTTAGTCCTGGGGATAGGGTGCGGTTCAATAACCGCACTCGGCCCAAGTACCTCAGGGGATGTATTGGTACTGTTGTCCGTACTGAAAGCGGCAAGGCGATAGTCCAAATAGCGTTTGGAATAGGTAAGTATCGTGCGGGTTCTCAAATAGGGACACCTGCTACTCTGCTCGAAAGAGCACCTGAGAACGGCACTCACTAGTGCCGTTTTTCTTTACCTACTGTGGTCATGGAAAGCCGACTACTCCACAGCCCCTCCAGCGCCTTTATAGGCGCATGTGTGTGTTGGGGCCGTGTTTGGCTAAACACATGCCTCTTTGCTTGTCTTTGGTGCCTCTTTTAGCGTGCACATGGGGTGGCTGTTGCGCTAGGCGCACGCACTGACTCCTCCCCACTAATTCTTTGTGGGATGGTGCCTTGAGCGTCCTATAGGGCATACTTTGGGTGCCGCACCAGGGTATGTGCCTTGAGTACATGCGGCAGGAGTGTGTTATGTATAAAGAAGGCGATTGGGTGTGGCTCACGCAGCCACGCCAGAAGGCAGTGGTCCTGGGACCGGAGAGCAACGGTACATACATTGTCAGCTTGAAACTAGCTGGTACGCCAGTAAAGTCTGGCGATGATGGCTTGCGAGAAGTGCCAATCGACCAGATTGAGGGATTAGCATAATGACAATTGGTAATTGTGACTTTTGTCACCTGGATTTCGAGGTGGATGATGATGACCTGGTTAATACTCTGGTCATGCAGTTGGCTCCTGGTCTTGTCTACTACCCTGAGAAACACTTTGGGTCGTACAATGGTACTGAGGTCCACATGACGTGTGCCGCAGAGTACCAGCAGTATCTGATGAGTGAGAAGCTGTTGAGTTTTGACGAGTGAAAGTACAGTACGATGATGGCACTATAAGGGATGAGCCAGATCCCACATGTGGGTGTGGCAAATCCGTGGTGCAGTATGTGCTCCATCGTCTGGATGGCACCCCTGATGAGAACTATTGTCAGGTGTGCCTATTCCAGGAAATACCTAACCTGAAATACTGCATGGTTAGCAAGTGGGATCCTGACTTCCTATTGCCTCTTGTCGATGAAAAATCTGGCCATGAAGACGTGTTGCAGAGTATGGAATGGGATGAATGGGAGTACGATATCTGGTGCCGATGGTGCCGTACTACTGTCAGTACATACAGTGACCCAGGTACTGTCTGCAAGTGTCATCGTGTGAGTTCAGATTGGATGCGGAACAACAGGCAAACTCTGTATGAGCGCAGTGAGAGCCAGTACAATCCTTCACACGTAAGGAAGTTCAGGCCGAATGAGGCTTTCACTCCGTAGGGGGTGGCACCTGGAGCGGTCTGCGTGGCATAATTTGGGCAGCGCACCAGGCAGTGCGTATATGAAACAGGAGTGAGAGTATGACGGGTTTGGCTGTAGAATTTAGCCCCAATCTGCTGTACAAAGAGTACACCCATTGTGATGGAGGGCGTGGCTGGAAGCCCGCCTCCACCATCTACAGGTGGGAGAAAAGGCGGATGGCCAAGCTGTCCCGCAGGAATGGCCGCAAGGTTGTTGCTGAGTACGGTGACGCGGTTGACATGGAGCTGCAAGAGCAGCTCCTGTTTACCCTGGCCTATCTGTACATGATTGAGGCCAACCACTTTGCCAAACTCGTGGTTGAGCTCATGCGCCCGATGTGCAGTGGTCCTGGCTACTGCAATTACTGTGATGGAGTAGGAAATGAGTGATAGTGTGTGCCCTGGTTTCGAGGGTGAAGAAGATTTCCACCCGTGTGAGTGTGGTGACCACAGCCATTGCAATCCGGGCATGACGCCCGAGGAGGCCGCTCGGGTTTACTAATGTCATACGGGTTGGAGTTTCAAGGGGAGCGCAAGCTCCCCTCTTGGTACAATGGTGGATACGATTGTAGAATCTGCATGGCGTTTCGCAGCCATGAAGAGGAGGATCGTTACGAGGCACGTACTGGCCGTAAGAACGTGTGGAAAGATGGCAGGCTTCAGTACCACGTTATGCGTATCCAGGTGGGAGAACTAATTATCTGCCTGCCTGACCATGATTACGCACATGCGGACCACGACAAACAGGAACGGCTAATGTATGGGGAAATGCTAGAGGCGCGTTTCCCACGTGATGAGTGTGAACGCCTCGATGTTTATGGCTGGTTGACGGAGAATAGTGACTGATGATTGCCCTGATAATGTTGTTCGTTTCGCTGCTGCCTCTGGTGCAGCAGCCGCTGGACGCTTGGTCTGATCCTAATGATGACCGTGAAGCTATCTACATCCGCGCTCCCGAAGATGCTTGCCGTGTAACTTTCAACCCAGAGACACGCATCATCATCATTGATTTCTCAGATGCCTGTGAGCAGGAGTGGGATATCGACTAAAAAATCTGGCCATCATACGCATTCCCAGAGTGTATCATAAAGATAGATTGGCAGATCTATTGGAGTCACCCATTAGCTTCGGCCACACTCAGTAAAGGATTGCACAAAGAGGCGTCCATGTGGCATTATTGGGGGGTGCCGCGCCGCATTGGGCCTACTTTTGTTTGGGGTACCAGGCGCGCGTATGGAGTGTATATGAAACAAGCGTTGCGGTTGTGGGACAAGGCCAGCCTTCTGCGGGCCAAGGCGTGGTGGGCGTCCACGGGTGTGGAGCTGTGCGGTAAAATGACGGCCTACAACAACATTGCGGCCATTGACGCCGCGTTGCGGGCCAAGTAGGCTGATGCCACAGTACCACGGCATCATGTGCAAGGAGGGGCCAAAAGGCCCCTTTCACCCCACGTTTGCGGAGATTGTAACCACGGACCGCACCAAGTTTCTGGCCTGGTACGACCGCATGGCTGCTTCTGGGTACCAGGCGCAGGACGATTATGAGCAGCACCTAAACATGCTACGTGCCATGAGCAGGCGCAGGCAGGCTGAGCTAAGCAAGCCATATGAGCCCACGCCCCAGGACGTGGCCAACATGCGCGCCAACAAGCCGTCTGGGTATGGACAAAAGCCCTGGGCCAAGCAGGTGCGCGAGCCTGACAAAAAGGTTGTCACCAGCAAGTGGACGCCGCTGCCTGGCGGCCGATAATAGCGTGTGTCCCGCCCCTACGGGGGCGGACCATGCCCCGTACTATAGAGGGAGTGTAGTTTTTATGAGTGACGTGGTTTTGGTTTCCAACTTTGACGCGCAGCCGCGTGTCTGGCACTTTGTCCGCGAGCAGTGGCGGCTGGACCTGGCGGTGTCGTTTTGCGGCATCGACAACGGGGAGAGCTGGCTCGTTGGGGGCCTGGGCCTGGACGAGGGCACGGTCTGCACGCCTTGCATGTACGGCGTGCTTCAGTCCCGTGGTGTGGCCATCTAATGATTACGCGCATTATCATTGGGGGCAGCGTAGTGCTGCTCTCCCTAATATTCTTCGGGCCTGTGGGCCTGGGGATTGCGCTTGTCCTAGCTCTACTGTTCGGGTCTGTTGGTGGCAGCTGGACGACTGTGACAGAGGAACAAAAAGAGGAAGCGCGTAAGATGGACGAAGTAATGGGTTGGGGACAATATAGGAAGAAGAAGGAAATAGCCCCACCAGTAACGCCAGAAGTTGTGCAGTCTCCTGAAGAAGGCTACCAGGACCTGATGAAAGTGTGGTTGAAGAAGTGATGTTGGGTGAAGTTACGATGCGATGCATGGTGTGCTCTGCGCCTTTTGGCGTAGAGGATTCCCCGCACATTGAGAAAAATACAATCGTGTGCGGCGAGTGTAATGAGCGACTTAGCGGTATTTTCGATGGCGACAGGCCCACATTCTATCAGCAATACAACAAAGAAATAGTTGCGGAAATTGGTGTAGAATTGGCCATGGATGGTAAACGGCCAGAAACGCTTGGTTTCTATATGGGTGGCTACCGGAAACTAGACTGGGACGAAGCCACTTGTGCTTGCCCGCGACAAGATAGGCGTTGGGCAACAGAGAACTAAAAGTAGATGTTAATATTCCAGTAGGAGGGCATTATGACTGGACGTGTTAGCGATATCGAACAGGAACGGTGGTTGGGCACGCGCCTGGAAAACTACCGTCTCGCAGTATTGGCGGGCTTCTACAACGAAGGGCCTGCGACAGTGGCCTACAAGGGTTTTCAGTTCGTACCTGACAACAAGGCATACGCCATTATGCAGAACGGGCGGGCACTAATCCATATCACTAGTCTCCATACTGCAAAGATCTGGGTAACGTGCAGGGTATCCGGGGTAAACATTGTGGAAGCTAATGCAATTATCAGGGAAGAAAATGCATCCTGAAGAAACTATGTTTTGGGCGATAACAGGTATGTTCGTCGCCCTTCTCCTTCTCTTTGCATTGTGGCCGCAGAAGAAATGATCGTATAAAAATCTGGCCATCGTACCTGAAAACGAAAGTATTCTGCTTACCGAGAATGCCGCAGTTTATTTGGGCTTCCTCCAGGCATACCTGTGCGACTACACTATGAAGTATTTGCGACGCAATTCTCAAGGGGGCTAACCATTGATCGCGATCTATACCTTGGCGCACCTTACTCCGTGGGCGGCTCTGCGATGTGTAACTTCGCGCGAAATACCTTACATCTAATCTATAACAATCTAAGAAATCGTGGTGCCCTACTATTCCTTCAGTACAGTGTATATAGCGTAGGTATTTGAAGTGAATCCTAGATATTGCACAGGAATTCTCTAGAAACGTAGAAATGCAACTTTCTTGTGGTTGTGTATACTGTCTCGCTCGTATAAGACCATGATATACTCTATAATGAGCGATAAATTCTGGCCATCTCCTGTAAAGGGATGGTATATTCTGTCTATATGCCCCTAAATTTGGCCATCCTCGTCCCGACGACGGTATACTCTGCGATTAGATCGGGATCTGGATCCCGATCCCGGGGGTTCTGCAGTCTCCTTTTTGTCCCTTAGAATAGGTCGCTCGTGGCACTGTCTTCAGTTCAGTTTATAACCCTTGTACCCTGAGGTTTGGTGGTTATAAAAGGATTTGGCCATCTTTTCCCTGAAGACGGTAGTTTCTAGGGATCGCGATCTAAATCTGGGGTCACGTTCTCATGGAAAATCTGGCCATCTTCCTGCCGAGGACGGTAGTGTCAGTGACGCCGAGGCGTACCTTGAGACGCCGCGCGTCTCGTCCTTAGTGCGTACCCATCCCGTTAGTGCGCGCGCACTAACCGCGTTAGTATGTGCTTGCATACCACATTAGTGTGTGCTTACATACGGCATTAGTACGTGCTAACTAACTCTTGCAGTTAGCTGGTGCTGCGCTGCCATGTTAGCGCTTGCTAACTGCAAGAGTTAGCGCTGGCGCTTTCCGCGGGGGCAGCTGCCAGGGGCGGCACTAATACGGAGTCTTAGCACTTGCATACACTCCGTATTTGCATTGCTTCCGGAGTCCAGGTGCGCGGCTGCCACTCTGTCAAATACTCCACATTTGCATATGCTAAGCGGAGGCATTAGCCGGAGTTCCGGAGTGCTAATATGACATGCTTGCGGATTCTCATATGACAGTCTGGCACTCCGCTTGCACTCCGGAGCCATTTTGCACTCTGTCAGGCTTGCTACATTCGGGGAATCCGCTTGCGACATGCCCAATGTATTGCGACAGGTTTAGCAGTGAACCTGTAAACACTTTATCAACGTTTGCCAAACTGCAAATGCTAACGTGTAACGGCAGCGCCAAACTGCAAAACTGCAAAAACTGCTAAATCTGTTACAAACGGCAATCGTGTGGCTGCAATACAAGGGGTGTGCGCGGCAAGCTGTGCCGCCAAAGGGAGTGCAAGCCGATGGCTCGCAAGATGGAAGCGGCGGAGTCCGCAATTGACAATTCGAGTGCAGTGCAAGCGGAGCAGTCCGCTACGGAGTCCGATGTGGACACCAATACCGTTGTGGCCAGCGCGCCAGTGTCCGATGCAGTTGCCGCCGCGCTGGCGGAAGTGAACGAAACGGAAGCCGCGCTAGCGGTGGCCACGCGCCCCATCATCCGCGCCAGCTTGGAAGCCGCACTAGTGGAGGCGCGCGGACTGTTGGCACTGGCGGAGGCGGAAGCCGCATTGCAAGCGGACCGCGCGCAAGCGGAATCGGAGGCGCGCGCCAGCGTTGAGTCGATCACCAACCCTGAGCGCCGTGCCGTGATGCTGGCCAGCATGTTGCAAGCGATCGAAGTCGAGTTTTCACCCGTCGCGCCTGCCGTTGAGCAGGCGGCAGTTGTTGAGGCGGCAGTTGGCAGGCGCAAGCTTGGCGCGCGGCACACGGCACTCAACGCGGCAGTTGCATCGGACACGGATGCACTCGACATTGGTGCGCTGGCATATACCGTCTGGCTCAAATCGCCTGACAATGATGCGCGCATTTTCGGAATCAATAGCGGCACGCGCTATCCGTCTTTCGTTCCGCTGGCCAGCACTGGTAACGGAGTCGCCAACTACGCTGACTTGGAACGTCAAACGGCGGCAGTGCGGCACCATATGCGGACCGTTCACGAAATTGACGGCGATGGGAATAGCACGGCGGAGGCGGCATGGTTGGCAGCACGCGGCAAGTCATACGGCCCCAATATGGCCAAACACGCCAAGTGCGGCATCTACCAATTCACGGATGGCCGCGAAGTGGCACTCTGCTCCGATGGCAGATTCCGCCTGTCAAATGCGCCTGACGCGCGTTTCATTAGTGATGATGATGCCGCCTACGCGCTATTCACTGGCGGCACGTCGGCAGGCGGCACAGTGTCCGCTAACGCCACTGTGAGCGCGCCTACGGTGCCTGCTAGCAAGCGGACTGCCGTAGGCACGCCAACTGTGCCCACCGCGCCTACGGTGGCCGCTAGCGCGTCAACAGGCAAGCTGGCCAAACCCGCACACTGCCAACACTGCGGCGCGCGGAACGTGATCGGCGATGCCGAATGCGCCACCTGCCACGACACGGAATGGTTGGCAGACTGACGATTGGACGGGTGGCAGGCAACTGCCACCCTACCCTCACACTGGACCCCACCATGCCAACCACTACCCTCACCCTGCTACCCGCTCAGGTATGCCGCCTGCCACGTACCTACGCTATGGCAGCACTCCCCATGCCAGCACACCGCGTGGCAGTGTCACGCGCCAACGCTCGCACAGCGCGTGCCAGCGCGCCTATGTGGACGATTGTGGACTGCCATTCGGACGGCGCGCGTGCCTATCGGAACGATGCTCACAGCATCGTGCCAGCGTTCACCCCATGGCAGGCAGCTTGCCTTGACGCCATCCGAATGATGCGCCGCTGGCATGCCTACTCGGACGGCGCGCTAGAGCCAGCGCAACCGAACATGCCGCTAGACGGATGCAACTGCCGAGTCTGCCTGTCGCGGATGGCGCATCACCTGGAACGCGCCAGCGCGCCTACCCGATAGCCTGCAAGCGCAAGGTACCGGCCCCGCGCATAGCGCGCGGGGCATAGGGTGGGGGGTGGTACTTGCCCTCTTTACCTAGATCGTCTTTTGGTTACCCTCTTTGGATAGATCGTCTTTTACCACACGTCTTTTGGTTGCTCAACCGTCTTGTCGCTTACCGTCTGTCCCTACATCCAGGCCGCTGCGAGTTGCCTGGACAATTCACTGTAGGTACTGCGGTGAGGGTAGGAGGTACAAGAGTAGAGGTAGGCACAGGAGTCGAAGGTACCAGGGTTGCTGTAGGTACCATTGTGGATGGTACTGATGTAGAGGTGGGGACAGACGTAGCAGTCTGGGTGGGTACGACTGTTGGGCTAGGCACTGCTGTAGGTGGCGTAACACTTCCTTCAGGATTCACTGCAAGATGGTCCCAATGGAAACGCAATGCTCTACCTGGGTTCATCCTGTAAGCGAAATCCCCATTGTAGACGTAGAAGTTGTTGTTCAGGATATTACTGAGATTGGTATCAATGAGACCCGCTTCATAGAAGCGCTGCCCATTGACATGCAACAAGACCCTGTTGGACCAGATCTGCCATCTGAACTTGTTCCTGCAGACTGTATCAGGGTCTTGGGTGGATGTGCAGCTCTTCCATGCGCTTGGTGCTAAACCTCCAGGTCCACCACCCTGCTCATAGGTAACATCGCCACCATTCTGGTTGATCTCCCAGATGCGGTCTGGACCGCCTGCGTAATCAAAACCATTGTTGTAGAGCGCGCAGATTGGGTGCTTGCTTTGCTGCATGCGGCACCCAAAGGTCCAGGAGCCAGGGAAAGCCTCGTAGAGGTAGGTGCCATTGCGTCTGAGAGCGCTTCCCCAGGGCTGCATGCCAGGCGGTTGCGGTGCGGTACTAATCACAACCTCAGGCCAGGAATCGCTCAGAGTATCAACACTTCTGGTCCCTGCAATAGGCACAGCAACCTCGAACTCAATAACGACAGAGCCATCAGATTGCAGACGAAACGATCTATTAGGGCGCATCCAGGCTGCAATCAAGGCACCCTCGCCATGAGACTCGATGTCCACCATCCAGTGGTTCAGGTGCTGGAAGTGCAGAGCCTCGCCATTACCGAGGTATCCCTCGCGGTAGGCGGGGTTCAACTGGGCGAAGGTATTGCCGTGGTTGAAGTCGTCGATCCAGCTGTTGGCACCTTCAGTGTGGGTATCGGTGCCAGATCCCAATGCTTCACACCAGATAGGACGCGCGGGAGTAACTGCACCCATAGGCAATGTGGTCGTGCAGGTACCTGCCAGAGCAGGTGAGATAAGGAGGACACTCATCATGGAGAACACGAAAACGATAACAAAACGCATTAACGTCTCTTTCCTTTAGACACTAGCAAATCCTCACATATGTGATTTCTTGGATCCCCGTTGACTTCTTGGGAACAATCTATACAGGTATAGCCCCTGAGGCATGCTGGGATGCCATCACTGTGCTCTGCTGCCCTTTGCTCAGGGTAAACCAACTGGTTATCGTTCTTATAGTGACAGACTATACACATTTCATTCTGGAGGAGGACCAGCAGTAGTTAACTCTAATGGATCTGGCACTGGCACAGGTGGAGTTTCAGTTGGAGGCTCCTTATACTTTACATCAATACCAAGCCCTAGCAAGACAAATTGAAGGAAGTTATCCAGCTGCTGCTCTGTGCATTCATGGGTTCCCTCAATAACCAGATTGATAGTTGTAGTGTTACTATCATTGGTGATCTCGGCAATAGCTTCGTCTCTAGTTACTCGCATCTTGGCTGCGCCTTTCAATAATCTTCTGGTGTAGTAGTTCGACGTCATGGTCCGACATTTTCTCGACTTCTATCAGTTCATCACTGGCTTTAGGTACCGCGCTTACCAACTCATCCATCTTTAGATGGAGAGCTCTGTTGTCGCGGTTCTGGGTGTACTGAATGATGAACACAAGCCAGAAAGTAATCACCGTGGTGCTGGTATTGATTATCAGCTGCCAGGTATCACTGTAGTTAAAGAACGGGCCTGTGATGGCCCATAGTAAGACCACAAGCACAGAGGCCAGGAACGCCCACCATGTGCCTACTAAAAGGGCTGTAGTCTCCGCGAACTTCCGGAACATCTTCTATGGTTACCTTGACTCTCTTGCCCACAAACTCTATCAGCATATCTTCAAACCTCAGGTCATCTAAAGTATATCTATCGGTTACCATACCTGAGTAGGCTGCCACGGTACTCATTCGTCTTCCCTTCTCTTAGATAGCGTAAGGTCTCTGAACAAGTTGCGCTCTGCCATGATGTCTGCTACTTGTTTCTCCAGAGATTCTATGTGTGCGGTCTTGGCAGATACCAGTATTCTCAGCAGGAAGGTTACGGTGCCTATAAGAGCACCGATAATAGTCCCTACGGTTACGACGTCTGCACCTACCATCAGAGCGGACTTGGCACAACGGTAGGAGTGCGACACTCTGGGCGGTTGTTCTCACAGGGCGTAGGAGTAGGTACCACTGTCAAGGTTGGGGTGGGAGTGGGTGGCAGTGGTGTCCTGGTGGGGGTCGGTGGGGCAATAGTAACAGTCGTGGTTGGCACCCCCGTGGAGGTGAGAGTTGGGACCACAACAATAGTTGCAGTCATTGTGGGTACAGCTGTAGACGTTGATGGAGGGACAGCTGTAGACGTCGTAGTCGGTAGGGGCATATTGGGCGGGTTTGCGCCTTGTTCCCCATTACCTGATGTGCTGGTCGCCAATAATAAGGTAGGCGCGCGCGTATTCGTTACAACGGGTGTATATGTATATACGGGAGCGCGCTCGGGTGTATTCGTATACGCGGGAAGCGCGCGCGTATATATAGGCGAGGGCGTTAGCGTAGGCGCGGGTGTGCGAGTGGGCGCGCTCAATTCCGCGTTGTGCTCATTGCTCCAAGCATCTTCTGCTTGACCTCCATAAACTGCTGCAAAGTCTGCCTGAGTTTGCAGAGATTGGCTTGTTAGACGCTGGCCGTCCTGGGTCTGTACTACCTCAGGCTCTTCTATAACTTCTTCAGGCTCTACTATTACTTCAGGTACTGGTGGAGGCAGGGCAGGAGGGGGTGGAGGTGCTGGCTTGACGGCAGGTTTTATCACAGGCTTGGGGACCGCTGCGATAGCAACTATTACGGTCGCCGATGGTAAGGGTGTGGGCACTTCGGTAGGTTCCATAGTTGGCGTCTCTGTAGCCGTAGGTGTCTGCGTGGGCACTGGTGTCTGTGTAGGTACTGGCGTAGATGCTACCAGAGGAGTAGGCTCTGGTAGAGCAGTATTCTCAGGTACATTGGTAGCCACTTCTACTTCTATATGTACACCAGCCGTAGCTTCCGCAGAAGTTACTTCCTCAGCTGCTCTCTGGTTCTGGACGGAACCTAACATCAACGCTCCACACAGGCCTCCAACGGAGATGTAGATAGCGCAGTTGAGGTACAGGTTCATCAGAACCTCTTAGTATCCTCACCTGCCTGCTTGCTTGCGCTCTCGAAGCAGGTTTTTACCGTAGAGCCGAAATGCTCTCTGTTGTCTTTGCATACTGGACAATCTGGTTGTTGGGTATGTTTTACTGATTCCTCTTGCTTCAGGTCTTCTGATGACATCTGTAATGTCCTCTCCTATAAGATGGAAGTAGCCAACACTGGCTCCAATAACTTCGCCATCTTCGTTGGTTTCGATGCTTCCCTTTTTGAGCAGATACTCGCTCACCAGGTCATTATACATTATAGAAAATGCGCCTACATAAGTAGCAGTTTGCATCAATTTACGCCCGAGTGTATCATTAGCGCATGGTGTACAAAACAATGCGGGAGGGTCGGCAGAAGAGACAACAGACACATTATCTGCCTGCCTTCCGTGAAAGAGTGTTCAGGATCTGGTTGCACAACGAACAGAATTGCCACCAGACAGCCAAGGTCTGTAAAGATAAATTACGCACTGAGGTTTCAGTACCTACTATTACTAGATGGCGTGACAAGTTTGACTGGGAAGCTAAAGCCGCCGTCTACAACAATGAACTGCAGAGAATGCTACGCACCAGCGAAGACCCTGTTCTCCAGCAGTTAGCCATGGACGATATTGAGACCGCGCGGGTGCTGACCGAGATACAGCACATTATGCGCGAGGTACTGCGGCATCCCAAGAAGTATGGCATGTTCCCCAAGAATGTGGGCGAAGCAGTTACTCTTATGAAGTTTACCCGTGAGGAACGAGAGCGCATTCTCCGGAAGGTAAACCAGGCGACACCAGCAGTTCCCCAACAGCAGGGGATTACCTACTACGACCAGCGCAAGAACGAACTGAAGGTCAACTTTGACCAGTTGCCTCCAGAGCAACAGAGAGTGCTTATTGGGCAACTTTCTCAGGTAAACGGCCAGGCCAGCAGGGCAGTAAAGCTAGCACGACAGGATGCTTTTGCAGATGAAGATTGACGAGTTTGGTCTGATAACTAAAGATGGCAAAGATTGCCCCAAGTGCATGGATCTCATTATAAAGATACGACGCGGCGAGCTAACTGGTACTGTTCTCAGCTGCCATCCCCTGGATCAGATAATAGACGAAGACCTGGCGCAGTACATCGAGTCCAGAGAGATGAGTCCCAATTGACCTTTGCTACTGTAACCGCAGGCTTTGCAGAGTTATTGAAAGATAACCCTGGTATCGCCAGTGAGATCCTGGGTGATATCGATCCTATTACCTGGATGGCCAACAGGGCACAGCTTAGAACAGAGAAACTCGAGCCGCTAGAGTTTAACGACCATTTACCTATGGTAGATGTATACCGTGACTGGCACCCGATGATTGTGGCCCAGAAGGGTAGCCAGATTGGGATGACTACATGCCAGATCTGCAAGCTACTGTACTATGCGGACACCCATAACATCACGGCCATATACACGATGCCGACAGCGAAGGACGTATTCGAGTTCTCACAGGCGCGCTTTGCTCCGGTTATCAAGGCATCGCAGTATCTCAGTGCCAGGATGGGTAATGTCGACAACGCAACCCTCAAGCGTATGGGGGCTTCCACGCTTTATTTCCGTGGTGCTCAGAAACACAGTCAGGCTATATCAGTCCCAGCCGATATTATTGTCAATGACGAATACGACTTTTCTTCTCAAGATGTCATGGACACTTTCGAGAAGAGGGTTGGTGCTTCTAAGCTCAAGTGGTTCTGGCGATTCTCAACGCCATCGATCCCTGATTTTGGTATCAACTCCCTATACAAAGATACAGACCAAAGACACTGGCTTGTCAAGTGTACAAGCTGCGGAAAGTGGCAAGACGTCACGTTCGAGCACAACCTCCTAAAGCGTACAGGCGGCACCCCCTACTTTGGCTGTAGACAATGTAAGACCCGTCTCAAGCGCCGTCGGGGGGCATGGGTGGCAAAGTACCCCAACAGGGCCACTGATGCAGTCTATGACGAGCAGGGAAGATTGGTACAGCCTGCCGAAGGGATGCGGGGCTACTGGATCAATCCACTTACGTTTACTTACGTTACTGCCCACGCGGTAATGAATGAATGGCGCAAGGTCGAGCGCAAGAACACCAACTATGCGCGCAAGCGGTTTCACAACTTTGATCTCGGGTTGCCTTATCTCAGCGGCGAGGGCTTGATTACCCGTGACACAATTCTTAAGACAATGCAACTGTCTGTTGCCGACGTGGGTTTCAATGTCATCGGGGTCGACCAGGGTGATTTATTGCATTGGGTTGTCCGACGGGTCCTACCAACCGGACGTATGGCAGTCGTCGCATTTGGAGTTACGAACGACTTCGGCAAGATCGATCAAATCATTGGTCTGTACAGGGTGCGGACGGGAATTATTGACGCCCTACCAAATAAGCACAATGCGAGAGATCTAGTACAACGCTTTCGCGGTCGCATGTACATGGCTTATTATAGGGACCAGCGTGAAGAGAAGAAGTATGTAACCGAGAACAAGAAGCGCATGGAAGAGAAGAAGAAGCACGACCAGGAGGTCGAAACCCAGACTATGCACCTGGACAGAACTGAGACTCTGGATGATAGTGCTCAGGACTGGATCGACGGTATGGCTTTTCTGGTGGGCGACCCCATGAAGAACTTGTCCGAAGACCAGGAAGAGTTTATCAAGCAGATGACCAATATGAAGCGCGACCTGGGCGAGGATACCAAGGGTAATACCGTGGCACTCTGGCTGAAGGTAGGCGACGACCACTATCGCCATGCAGATAACTATGCTAAAGCCGCCGCTAATATATACGGGCGCGGCAGAATAGAAGATTTGCACGTCGGTGGGTCCATCGATGGGCTCGTGCTACCTGGGACCAGCAACAGTATAGGTATCTCAGACCTCGTTCCAGCTGGTATGGATTTGCGATCTACTTTTAGGGGGGTCAGGGGATTTTAGTACGCTTAATGAGCAATGCCAGCTGGACGCCCCAAGAATATAGTCAAGGACCTGCAACCGGAGGAGACAAGAGACAAGCCGACACTGGTTGAGATCGGCAGGTCAATTATTTCTCCGTTTAGCCTGTTCGACATAGACGAGCTGTATGATGAAAGCTCTGTCACTCTTGCCGAACTGGATAGAATGGTCCAAACCGATGGAAATGCACAGTCGCTGTACCGTATCCTCACCATGCCTATACGGGCAGGTGAACTAAGGGTAAAGCCTATCAACGGTGGAACAAACGAGGCTGACTTTATCCATGCTCAGCTAGTAAACCCACCAGAGCTAGGCGGGATGACATCACCCTGGTCAACTGTCATCCAGAGCATTGCCAAGTACGTGCTCACGGGTGCGGAAGTACTCGAGAAGGTGCACGAAGTACGCAATGGGCATATTGTCCTGCGAAAGTTGGCCCCGAGACCGCGCAATAGCATTGTCATCCAGATGGACGCTAAGGGCGGCTTCGATGGCGTCAAGCAGGTACTGCCTTCAGGTACTGTAAAGATCCCCCGAGAAAAGTGTGTGCTCTTTGTTGCTGGTAAAGAGCATAACCCACTATACGGGCGTTCAATGCTACTGCCTGGATACGGCCATTATGAGATGAAGCACAAGCTGTACTACATCTCACATCTGGCATATGCTCTAAACGCTATCCCGATTCGCGAAGGTAGCATCCCGCCAGGTGTACAGGAAAGCGAACGCAAGGCATTCCAGAATGCTCTTGACAACGTTGGAGTGAATACCAGCATTATCGTACCCGAAGGTTACGGTATGACGATTCATGAGACTCGGCAGGTGGCAGACTCTATGCCCCTGATCGACCATCATGACATCGAGATGGCTAAGGCTATCCTTGGCCAAATTATTAATATGGGGACCACTGTTTCTGGTGGGTCGTATGCTCTGGGACAGACACAGTTAGAGATGTTGCTCTTGTCGCTCCAAGCACTCAGGGACGACATCGCGCAGATGATCAATAGCTATGTCATCCCAGAGCTTATCGACTGGAACTATAATACCCAGCGATACCCACAACTGAAACTACTGCCACCAAGCACAGATCTCAAGGTGCTAACTAAAGAGATCTTCCAACACATGAGCGCAGCCAGGCAGGTAAACACCAGCGCTGAGTTCTGGCTCAAGATGGAACGCAAGATGGCAGAGATGTTAGGCTTCGAGGACGAGATCGATTACGATAGGCTCGAAGACGAAATGAAGGCTGCTTATGAGGAACGCCAGAAAGCACAAACTGGTGTCTCACAAGTAAAGGTCGCTGAGAAGCAGGCAACAACCGCAGAGAAAGCGCAAAAGGACTCAGCCAAGATTGCTGAAAAGCAGGTTGAGGTAGCGAAGAAAGTAGCAGATAAACCAGCACCAGCGGCGGCTCCTGCGGCCAGGCGACAACCCACGAGGCCAAGTAAGTAAGATGCCTTGGAGCGTTAAGAACCCGCCAGGACCAGCGAAGAACTGGTCGGCTGCTGCCAAGCGTATATGCGTCAGGGCAGCAAACGGAGCATTAAAGAATGGAGGGTCTGATACAGATGCGATTCGGGCGTGCATTGGTGCCGTGAAGCGTGGAGCACCAGGTTCCATCAAAGCACCTAAGCGAGACTGGAAGGGGCGGAAGCACGACGACGTTTCTGCATTAGCCTTCACCGCAGAGTTTTACGCACTACCTCGTATTGAATTGGAGGACGGCGCAGGCAGGAACGTTAGCACGCTACAGGTACTTCCAGAGGGCAGGTTCAAGCACCCACTTTACGGAGACTTGGATTTCACGGAGCAGACACTCCGTGCTATGCAACGAAACTTCGATCGTAAAGTGCTTGGCATCGACATCGCGGTAGATGAGAACCACGATAGAAGTCGTGCGCTTGGTTGGTTCAGGGGACTGAAGCACCGTAAGAACCACGATATGAACGGTGTGCAGTATGCTGGCCTCTTTGCAGAGGTCGAATGGACCGACGAAGGCCGCAGCCTGCTGGAACGGGATATCTACAGATACTTCAGCGCTGAGGTCGGTAGCTTTACTGGCCCAGACGGAAAGAAGTATCCCAACATTGTATTTGGTGGCGGTCTAACGAACCGTCCGTTCTTCAAGCAAATGCCAGCGGTAAAGTTCAGTGAAGGCACCGCTGAAGATCGATTCTTGATTGGTCTCTTCGAAGATAGGGATTGGGCTTTCAACGACGTAGAAGATAACGACGACGAAGAAGAGCGTACCTTCTACGCAGGGTATAGTGCTGAGATCGATGAAGACGAAGATCTAGACGAGGAAGAACCTTTAGAGGATGACGAGGAAGAAATGAAGTACACGGATCTAATTGCCAAGCTCAACAAGGACTACAGCCTTACGTTGAGTGCGGATAACGAGGTGGAAGCAGCCGAGGCGATCGAGCATGCTTTCGGAAGCCAGGCTGCGCTGGCTGGTCTCAGGCACAAGTTTACCGAGGCTGGCTTCAAGTTCAGTGCCAATGCGGATATCGCCGATGTAGTGCTGGCAGGGTACAACACTTTGAAGTCACAGAACACCGAGAACGCAGAGGCCATCAGGGCCATCCGCCAGGAGCTGGACGATACACGGGCTACTACGGCTGTTGACAGGCTCGTAGACAGCGGCAGGGTTACTCCTGCGAAGCGTGACCAGTATGTCAAACTGTTCCACACCAACCACGAACTGTTCGAGGAAATGACCAAGGATCTCGAGCCAGTGGTGGTGCTTGCTGAGATTGGCGGCGATGGTATCCCGCAGGCCCCAGGCAGCAGCACGATGGAGAAGTTCCTCGAGCCTGCCAAGGCTACCGAGGAAGCCGACCGCTACATGAGTCTGGTGCCAGTGCTCGAAGAGCGCATTGCGGCGAAGAGGAAGTAACAGATGCCTGCTGCTCCCAGCGGAAACACCCGCGCTTACGGAACTATTAGCAACGTAGCAATCGTTGATCCAGTTGAGATTCTGCGTAGCACTGCGCTCCAGTGCAAGATCTCAGGTGGTGTCAGCGTTGCTCCTGCTACTGCCAACATCGTGCCTGGAATGGGCTTGATCAAGGATGGTACGTCTGGGCAGTACCGTCCTGTGGTACCTGCTTCTGAGGCTGCTGAAGTCGTGGCTGCAAACTACGTCTACACCAGTGCCACAGAACAGCAGGTCTGCGACTGCTATCTGACAGGCATCTTCAAGTACTCTGAGTTGATCAAGCTGTACACAGCACCTCAGATTGCTACCGTCTTTGTTGGCAGCAAGATTCGACCCAATCTTGACGCCGTTATCATCACAGGTTAGGAGTTAACGGTGCCAGAGATTAGTCTTCTCCAGCCAACGGTACTCAACGGCTTCGTGCGCCGCAAGCCGTACCCCCAGAATATGCTGGGTCTCGCCCTCATGGGTGCCCGTACTGGATATCCTTTCCCGAACTGGGCATATGACATCGTTCAGGGCAACCAGTTGATGTCCAAGCCGAACGTACCTAACCAGGAAGCCCACATCAGGCCACAGCGTGGTGTCGGGCAAGTGGCAGGTTCGTTCATTTACATGCGCGACAAGAAGGTCTTCACCCCAACTGCCATCCACTGGCTGCGTGTTCCTGGCGAGCTTGCTCGCTCGGCCGCAGAGGCAAAGGTAGCTGAAGAGGTTTCGGATCTGGACGACGCAATCGAAAGGTTCGTCGAGTGGTCTGTATGGCAGATGCTTCTGACGGGCACCCTGGTCGTTAACCGACCGGATGCGCCGCGCGTGAACGTCAACTATCAGATCCCTTCGGATCACCTCTTCACACCTGCGCCGCTATGGACGGATCTGGCTAACTCCAACATCCTGGCTAACGTTACGGCTTGGAAGTTGAAGATCCAGACTGACAGCAATATGTCGGTGCGGCGTGTGTTCCTGAATAGCACTACGCTGTACTCTGTCGTGTATGCCAACACCAAGATTCAGGGCTTGCTCAGCGACGATATGCGTGAGGAATTCCTCAAGACTAACGTCGTTCGTGGGTTGGCGGGTGTAGATTGGGTAGTCTATGACAATACCTACACCGACGACTGGACGGTCCCAGGGACCCCCTCCACAAAGTTCTTCATCCCTAACAACAAAATCCTCTTCCTGGCTGAGGATCGCTCAGCTTACGGCATCATGGAAGGCCCAACAGCCGACGACGAGGCCCCCGCAGGGAATACAGGAAAGTACACTAAAACCTGGAAGGAGAAGGATCCTTCCACGCGTCTCGTCCTCGAGGAGTACCCGTTTATTCCCATCCTTCCCAAGCCCGACAACGTCGGTATCGCCACAGTAGGATAATATGACAACAACTGATACGGAAGAAGTCCAGTACGCTGATTACTACCAGTGTTCAGCTGGCCTTACTGTCGGTCTTACCGTTTGCGAAGAGGGTGAGGTTGTCCCAGGCAGCGAGATGGGATTTACCAAGAGTAACCCCCCTCTGAGCGAAGAAGACCAGGTCAAGGCATACGGCCAGGTTATGTACAAAGAGTACGATCCGGAAGATGACGAGGAGGCGGTGCTCCAGCAGCAGGCTTCTTCCGTCAGGGCATTGCAGGGAATGAACACTCCTGACATGCCGCCCGTGGATCCTGCTCCTGGTGCAGCTGAGGTCCCGCTCGAAACCCTCAGTCGGCAGCAACTGCGCCAGCGTGCCAAGAAGCTTGGTCTCAATTTCCCAGAGGACACTGACCGCGAGCAGCTACTTGGCGCTATCCAGAAGAAGCAGCAGGAAACTGCTGGTGCTAGGACCGAAGAAGAGAGCGAGATTATCAAGAAGCGTAGGGAATCAGCCAAGGAAGCCATCGAGGCCAACAACGAGCTGATCTCGGGTGGTGGTTCCAGCGGTGGCGGTAGTGCTACTCGCACACCACGTCGTGCGCCTGCGCGTCAGGAAGTGCCTGAGGAAGAGGAGCGGCCAAATGCCTAAGACCAATGGCAGCAAGCCTTCGCGTCAGGGTGGTCCCAAGCAGTCTGGGGTACCCAAGGTAAAGATGGGTCCTCTCAAGGGAAGCAAAGGCGCCAAGACTGTTGGTTAGGGGGCTTCGGCCCCCTTTTCCTGATAAGGTGAGCAGGTGGCAGTAACAGCAAAGCTCTACGGCAACTACGTCATAGCCCTGCATAAGAAAGAAATCGACTGGGCGAATGACACTATTGCCGTCACGTTACATACTGTCGGGTACGTGCCTGATCAGGATGTACATGACTATGCTAATGATCTCACGGCTGAAGTAGCTGCGACAGGCGGCTACACAACGGGTGGTAAAGTCCTTACAGGCAAGACCATCACCTATACGGCTGGTACCAATACAATTACTCTGGATGCGGCAGATGTCCAATGGGCGGCATCAACTATCACTGCCAGAGTAGCTGTAATCAAGGATGATACCCCTGGGACTGCTGCAACGAAGCCTTTGATTGGCTATCAGTTGTCTGACACAGACATCAGCAGTTCTGGCGGTAACTACGACCTCGTGTGGAATGCCAGCGGTATCGCATCGTTTGTGGTGGCTTGATGGCTGACGCAGTACAGCAACTGGAAGCTCTGGTAGCAATACCTGGAGCATTGCAGGTTATCACAAACGAGCATGCCCACAGTGGGGATTGCTCTTCGGCAGACACAACCCCAGACCTACCTGCACATTTTGTCTGCCACAATGTTACTGAGATAGAGGATGCAGGTGGCGGCCTGTTCAGGGCCAAAACTGCTGAAGGCGACTGGACGATAGGTAATCCCGAAGATCTACTTCGTAGACTACAACAGGCGGGTGGATAAATGGCTGGTAGCAAAACCGACGCACTTGAAGCACGCATTCTGGATCATCTGTTCAAGGGTGCGGCTACGCCAGCCCTGGGAGCACTGTCTACAGTTTGGGTGGCTCTCTATACTATTGTCCCGAGTGATTCTGCGGCGGGTACCGAGGTAACTGGCTCTTCATACGCGCGTGTGTCTGTGGCCGCAGCCGCCTGGACACGTACTGCATCTCAA
>Ga0190271_10000233_pt1 | contig 27396 bp, 27 predicted proteins | sample Popmic356T_FD_133747 | JGI IMG/M metagenome (GOLD analysis project Ga0190271, IMG submission 133747) | Populus adjacent soil microbial communities from riparian zone of Weber River, Utah, USA - 356 T | ecosystem: Environmental > Terrestrial > Soil > Riparian zone | place: USA: Utah | collected...
AGCGGATCGAGCACGCGCGCGATCACCGTCGGCACCTCGTAGCGGCGCTGGGCGATCTGGGCGATGACGATGTTGGTGTTGTCGCCGTCGGTCGAGGCGATGAAGACGTCGGCCCCGTCGATCCCGGCGGCCTCCAGGGCCTCGGTCTCGAGCCCGGCGCCGACCGTGAACTGGCCGCCGAGGTCCTCCCAGCTCTTCTCCAGGCCCACCTCGAGGCGGGCGTGGGACTCGGGGTCCTCGTCCAGACAGGAGACCTGATGCCCCTCGCGGAGCATCGCCCTTGCCACCGAGGAGCCAACCCGGCCGCAGCCGACGATCAGAACGAACATGGCCCGGATACTAGGGGCAAAGCACCCCCGAACGGGCGCTACTCGGGTTCCGGCGGAGCCGTGAGCAGGACCTTGCAGGGCGCTTTCTTCAGCACGTACTCGGTCGCCGCCCCGATCTCCTCCGGCTTGGCGGCGCCGATCCCGCCGAGCACGCCGCCGCCGCGGATCTTGGTCGGCGGCTCACCGCCGATCACGATCGCTTCGGCGTTGCTGCGCCGGGCCGCCTCGAGGATTCCCGCGCCGACCTTGCGGGCGCGGATCACCTCGGTCGTCACCTCGACGTCCTCGTACTCCTCCCCCACCTCCCGCGCCCGCGCCAGCGCCCGCCGCGCCTGCTCCTCGCGCTCCTTCGGCAGCTTCGCGTCGAGCGGCAGGGTGAGCGGCACTTCGATCACGTAGACGACGTCGAGGCGGGAGTCGTGGTCCCCCTTCGGGGTGCGGGCCTCGGCCGCGGCGAGGCGGCCGGCGGTGGCGACGATGTCGTCGTCCAGCTGGGTGCCGAAGACCGGCACGAGGATGTTGCTGAATTCGACCTCGGGCACCTGCTTGGTCAGCGCCCGCTCGGTGACCGAGACCCGCTTGGTCAGCGTCGTCCCCTCGAAGACCTTGCGGTAGACGACGTAGAACATCAGCCCGAAGGCCATCCAGCCGAGCCCGACCCAGCGGGCGGTCGAGTGGTAGACGAGCACGCTGAGGAAGGCCAGCCCGCTGAGCAGGGCGGCGATGATCGCCGGAATCGGCAGCTCCGCGTGCCCCCAGGGGAAGCCCATCGGGATCTTGAACGGGCGGCGCTTGTCCGGCTGGGTGATCCGCAGGCGGATGATCGAGAGGTGGGCGATGGTGATCGCCAGGGTCGCCCCGAAGGCGTAGATCCCGGCCAGCAGCTTGACGTTGGTGGGGACGATCAGGCCGATCGCGATCAGGCCGCTGAGCACGATCGCCACGTAGGGGGTCGCGGTGCGGCGGTCGAGCTTGCCGAGCCAGCTGGGGATCTGGCGGTTGATCGCCAGCGTGTAGATGTGGCGGGAGACGCCGAGCATCGAGGTGCTCGCCGCCCAGATCAGCACCGGGGTCGCGATCAGGGCGACCATCCAGCGCATCGTGTCGGCAACCCAGGCCGGTTCGAAGGCCGAGACGACACCGAGGATCGGCTCCTCGACGAACTCGTTGCCGAGCGCGGTCTGCGGCCCGTCCGGCCCGCCGACCACCGGCACCGCCATCAGCGCGATCGCCGCCATCCCGGCGTAGACCAGCGGCACGGCAAACGCCCCGAGGCTGGCGACCCGCTTCAGGTCCTTGCGGCTGACTTCGATCTCCGGCGCCAGGTCGGAGGCGGCCTCGATCCCGGCGTAGGCCAGCATCGCGACCACCGCCGCGTAGACGATGTCGCGGAAGCTGGGGTCGGAGAAGAGATGCAGCTCCTCGGTGAGACGGTCGGGGTGCATCACGACCAGGGCGCCGACGACGATCACCGCCAGCTGCAGGCCGAGGTCGGCGAGGGCGAGCAGGGTCAGCGACCCCTGCCGCTCACGGCCGGTGACGTTGAGGATGTTGAGGACGCTGATCAGGACGATCACCGCCGCGGCGAGGCCGATCTCCCAGCCGGGCTGGGCAAAATCGCCGCTGACCGGCTCCAGGTAGTGCGGCACCGAGAGCGAGGCCAGGGCGATGACGATCAGGTAATCGATCAGGATCGCCCAGCCGGCGATGAAGGCAACGAGCTCGTTGAAGGCGTGGCGGGCGAAGGTCGAGGAGCCGCCGCGCTCGCGGAACATCGCCCCGCCCTCGACGTAGGTCAGGGTGGTGAGGCCGAAGAGCAGGCCGGCGGCGAGGAAGATCAGCGGCGTCAGCCCCAGGCCCTTGTCGGCGACGACGCCGAGGGCGAAGTAGATCGAGAAGCCGACGGCCGAGTAGGCGGCGGCAAACAACGACGGCACCCCGAGGCCGCGGATCATCAGCTTGCCGCCGCGCGGCTGCCGCGGCTGCGCCGGGCGGTCCCCGTCCTGCCCCGGTGCCCCCGCGGCGCTCATCGCTCCATCCTGGCGCTGACCCAGAGGCGGCCGACACCGACCACGAGGAAGGCGATCCCCATCAGAAACCCGACCGAGGCCGGACCGCCGCCGTTGGCGAGGGTGATGACCAGGACCAGCAGCCCGATCGCGACGAAGGCCAGCGAGAAGGCGCGGACGGCGCCGCGGTAGACGCGCTCGCCGCTCATCGCGCCTCGGCCAGGGCGGCGCCGGGCACCGCCGGCGGCTTGTCGGTCGGGTCGGAGACGACGATCACCCGGCAGGGGCGCTCGCCGAGGATCGTCTGCAGGGTCTTGTCGTAGAGCGGCACGCCGTTGCGGTAACGCATGCCGATCACGATCGCCCCGGCCTTGATCTCCGCCGCCTCCTCGGCGACCGAGTAGCCGGCCTGGCCCGGTCGCACGCGGGCGACGTGGCCGGTGACCCGCTGGCCGCCGATCAGCTTCGCCTCCTCGATCTTGCTCTGCGCCTCGGCCTCCTGCTCGGGCATCTCGGCGTTCAGCGGCAGGTTGGTCGGCACCGTCAGCATCGAGTGCACGTGGATCCCGCGGCGGCGCTTGGAGGCGAGCTTGACCGCGGTCGCGACCATCTCCGGCGAGAAGCTTTCGTCGTCCTCGTAGGCGACGAGGATCGACTTGTACTCGACCTCTTCGACCCCGAGCGGCTCCGGCAGCACCACCTTCACCGTTTCGGTCAGCGGCAGCCGCTGGTTGCGGCGGTAGAGGACGTAGACGGTGATCCCGAGGACCATCCAGCCGAGGCCGACGATCAGCGTGGTCGGGTTGAGGGCCATGACCACGACCCAGGCGATGAAGGTGCCGAGCCCACCCAGCACGGCACTGATCGGCACCTCGAAGCCGAAAGCGCGCACGTTCAGCGGCGGTTTCCAGGTCCGCTCCACGTCCGGCTGCTTGCGTCGCAACTGGATCACCGCGACGTGGGCGATCGTGAACGAGAGCATCGCCCCGAACGAGTACATCGTCGCCAGGAAGTCGGTCTGGCCCGGCAGCAGGGTGATGATCGCGATCACCGAGAAGATCAGGATCGCGATGTAGGGGGTGCGATAGCGCGGGTGTACCTGGCGCAGGCTCTCCGGCAGCTGCCGGTGCTGGCCCATCGAGTAGGTGAGGCGGGAGACGCCGATCAGGCCGGCGTTGGTGGCGATCAGCAGGATCACCGCGGCCAGGATGCCGACGTAGTAGCGCAGGACTTCCGTCGGCATGTGGGCGAGGCCGAGGTTCTCGACGATGCCGAGGATCGGGTCGTCGGCGAAGGTCGAGCCGAGCGCGGTCGCGTAGTTGCCGGCGGCGTCCTGGGTGACCGGCATCGCCGAGAGGGCGACGATCGGGATCAGCAGGTAGAGGGCGAGGACGGCGACCACCGTCAGGCCGACGCTGCGGGGGATCGTGCGCGCCGCGTCTTTGGCCTCCTCGGCCATGTTGGAGATCGTCTCGATCCCGGTATAGGCGATCATCCCGACCGCGATCCCGAGCAGGAAGTCGCTCCAGGTCGGGGCGACGCCGAGGTGGACGTTGCTGACCAGCGTGTCCGGACTGAGGACCAGGACCAGGCCGATGCCGACGAGGATCACCTGGGTGGCGAGGTCGGCGACGGCGAGGACGAGGTTCAGTTTCGCCGACTCTTCGGTGCCGCGGATGTTGATCAGGGCGAGGGCGACGATCAGCACCGCGCCGCCGATGATGTCGCCGGGGCTCTCGCCGAGCCAGGGCCAGAAGACCGCCAGGTAGTGGGGCACGAAGAAGGCCGAGATCGCGACCGTGATCGTGTAGTTGAGCATCTGCCCCCAGGCGGCGACGAAGCTGACCAGCTCGTTGAAGGCGTGGCGGGCGAAGCTGGAGGAGCCGCCCGCCTCCGGGAACATCACCGTCGCCTCGGCGTAGGTGGCAGCAGTGGCGGCGAAGATCAGGCCGGAGATGACGAAGGCGACCGGGGTCAACCCGAGCGCGAAGGCGGCGGTGACGCCGAGCGCGTAGTAGATCGAGGAGCCGACGTTGCCGTAGGCGGCCGAGAACAGCGCCCCGACGCCGTGGACCCGGCTCAGGGATTCGTCGCGGGGGATGCGTTGGGCCAACTAGAGCCTGCCGGAGATCGTCACTCAGCCCGAATATACGGACGTTGCCGGTGCCCGCCGCACGTGCCCGCGGCCGAGCTCGGCGGGACTGGCGCAGCCGCACAGGGCCAGCGCCAGCTCCAGCTCCGCGCGCAGCAGCTCGAGCACGCGGCGGACGCCCGCCTCGCCGCCGACGGCGAGGCCCCAGAGCGCCGGTCGGCCGACCAGGACGGCGTCGGCCCCCAGGGCCAGGGCGATCGCCGCCTCGGCGCCGCGACGGATGCCGCCGTCGACGAGGACGGGGACCCGGCCGGCGACCGTGTCGACGATCTCCGGCAGCGCGTCGGCGGTCGCCAGCGCCCGTTCGAGCTGCCGGCCGCCATGGTTGGAGACGACGACTCCACCGGCGCCGTGGTTCACGGCCAGCTCCGCGTCCTCGCCGGTGAGAACGCCCTTGACGAGGATCGGCAGCGGCGAGCTCTCGACCAGCTTCTCGAGGTCGGTCCAGTCGAGCCCGGGGTCCATCAGCGCGAAGGTCTCGGCGATCGTCACTTCCCGGTCGACGCCGAGCGCCGCCCGCACGCTCGGCACGCCGAGCCCCTCGGGGATCGCGAACCCGGTCCGCAGATCGCGCTCGCGGTTCCCGGCCCGCGCCGTGTCGACGGTCAGCAGGATCGCCTCGAAGCCGCACTCGACCGCTTCGTCGACCATCGCCTCGGTCACCGCCCGGTCGCGGAAGCAGTAGAGCTGGAACCAGTGCCGGGCGCCGGGCGCCGCCGCCGCCACTTCCCCGGGCAGCGAGGTAGCCAGGGTCGAGAGCCCCATCGCCGTCCCCGCCGCAGCCGCGGCCCGCGCCATCGCCAGCTCTCCCTCCGGGTCGACCAGCCGCTGATACGCCACCGGCGCGACCAGCACCGGCATCGAAACCGGCCCGCCCAGCACCTCCGCCGCGGTCGAGACCTCCTCGACCCCGGCCAGCACCCGCGGCCGCAGCCGCCAGCGCGTCCAGGCCTCGACGTTGTCCCGCAACGTCACCTCGTCCCCCGCCCCACCGGCGAAGTAACCGAGGACTCCGGGGTCGAGCTTCTCAGCAGCGGCTCGCTCGAAGTCAGCGACGTTGATCAGCCCGTCCACAGGCGCGAGCCTAGCCGCCTGTCGGGAGGGGGAGGGGCACACAGCCCCTCCCCCCGCCGTGAGCCTAGAAGTGGACGATCGGGATGATCAGGATCGCGACGATGTTCGCGACCTTGATCATCGGGTTGATCGCCGGGCCGGCCGTGTCCTTGTAGGGATCGCCGACCGTGTCGCCGGTCACCGAGGCAGCGTGGGCCTCGGAGCCCTTGCCGCCGTGCTCGCCGTCCTCGATGAGCTTCTTGGCGTTGTCCCAGGCGCCGCCACCGGCGGTCATCGAGATCGCCGCGAAGAGGCCGACGACGATGACGCCGATCAGCAGACCGCCGAGGGCGTCGACGCTGAGCAGGCCGACAATGACGGGAATCACGATCGGGATCAGCGACGGCAGGATCATCTCCTTCTGCGCCGCCAGGGTGACGATGCTGACCGTCTGCCCGTAGTCGGGTTTTTCGGTCCCCTCCATGATCCCGGGGTGCTCGCGGAACTGTTTCCGCACCTGCTCGACGACCTGGCCGCCGGCTCGGCCGACCGCCTCGATCGCGAAGGCCGAGAACAGGTAGACCATCATGCCGCCGATGATCAGCCCGATCAGCACGTCCGGGCTGGTCAGGTTGAACAGCCCGGCCAGGTCGAAGCCGGAAGGCGCTTCGAGTTCCAGCTCGTGTTTGAACGCCGCGAAGAGCACCAGCGCGGCAAGCGCGGCGGAGCCGATCGCGTATCCCTTGGTGACCGCCTTGGTCGTGTTGCCGACCGCGTCGAGCGGGTCGGTGACGTTGCGGACCTCCTCGGGCAGCTCCGCCATCTCGGCGATGCCACCGGCGTTGTCGGTGATCGGCCCGAAGGCGTCCAGAGCGACGATCAGACCGCAAAGCGAGAGCTGTGCCATCACGGCGATGCCGATGCCGTAGATGCCGGCCAGCTCGTTGGCCCCCAGGATCGCCAGGGCGAGGACCAGCGCCGGCGCCGCCGTCGACTGGAAGCCCTGGGCGAGGCCCTGGATGATGTTCGTCGCGTGGCCCGTCTCCGAGGCCTTGGCGATCGTCCGCACCGGCCGGAACCGGGTCGACGTGTAGTAGTCGGTGATCACGAACAGCAGCGCCGTGACGGCGATTCCGATCACTGCGCAGAGCCAGAGGTCGGTAACGGTGACCGCGGCGGCACCGGCCTCGGCGAAGCCGACCCGGAGCGGTTCGGCCATCAGCCAGTCGGTGATCGGGTAGAAGGCCGCGATCGAGATCAGGCCGGAGACGATCATGCCGATGTAGAGAGCGCCCTCGACTTTGTCGGTTTTGGTGCGCACGCAGAGCGCCCCGACGATCGAGGCGATGATCGCGACGCCGCCGATGACCAGCGGGTAGATCGCGACCTCGCGGGCGAAGTCGGCGTTGAATTCGAGGACGCCGAGCAGCATCACGGCGACCGAGGTGACCGCGTAGGTCTCGAACAGGTCGGCGGCCATGCCGGCGCAGTCGCCGACGTTGTCGCCGACGTTGTCGGCGATCACGGCCGGGTTACGAGGATCGTCCTCGGGGATCCCCGCCTCGACCTTGCCGACCAGGTCGGCGCCGACGTCGGCGGCCTTGGTGAAGATGCCGCCGCCCAGACGAGCGAAGACGGAGATCAGCGAACCACCGAAGCCGAGACCGATCAGGGCGTCGACGGCCTCCTTGTCGGTGCTGCCGGTGATGACCAGGATCCCGTAGTAGCCGGCGACACCGAGAAGGGCCAGGCCGACGACGAGCAGGCCGGTGACCGAGCCGCCTTTGAAGGCGACGTCGAGGGCCGGCGGGACGCCGCCGCGAGCCGCCTCGGCGACGCGCGAGTTGGCACGAACGGAGACGTTCATGCCGATGAATCCGGTGGCGCCAGAGAGAACGCCGCCGATCACGAAGCCAACGGCGGTCTTCCAGTCCTGGAGCAGCCAGAGCGCAATCACCAGCGGTACGGCGACCGCGGCGATGATCGTGTACTGGCGGTTCAGGTAGGCCTGAGCGCCCTCCTGCACGGCGCCCGAAATCTCCTGCATCCGCTCGTTGCCCGGTGACTTGGAGAGCAGGCGCTGGGTAACGAGAAGTCCGTAGATGACGGCGGCACCCGCGCATACGAGCGCGACTACCACCCCGTAGTCGGTCAAAAAGCTGGTCAAGTTCGATTCCTCCGGTGGATTTAGCGGCGCGGGAGTCTATAGACGGATTCGGCGGCGCCGCATCCAGACCCGCTTTAAAGCGACTTTGCGGTCTCGCCGGCGCCCGCGTAGGTGCGGCGCGTCTCGGCCACGGCGTCGCGATAGACGTCCTCGATCGAGAGCCCGGCGTCGAGCGCCTGGCGGGCCCGCTGGGCGCCGTTGCGCTCCGGCAGGTCGACCTCGATCCCAAGCTGCGAGCGGGCCGGCTCGGTCCAGGCGAGCAGCGACTCCAGGACCGCCCGGGCCTCGACCTCCACCCCGCGGCGGAAGTCGACCTGCTTGCCGCCGAGGCCGTAGCGGATCGCCCGCCAGAGGTTCTCCTCGATCTCGCGGTCGGCCAGCGGCGGCCCCGCCCCTTCGTAGCCGTCCTCGTCGTAATCGAGCGCGGTCTGGGCGATGCAGGCGGCGATCAGGCCGGCCAGGGCGAAGGACTCGTCGCCGCGCGTCTGGGCGTCGCAGATCCGCACCTCGACGGTCCCGAAGCTGTGGTGCGGTCGCACGCTCCACCACAGCTGCGTCGACTCGACCGCCGAGCCGACCCGCTCCAGTGTGCTCACGAACTCGGCATAGGTGGCCCAGTCGCGGAACGGCGAGGGGACCCCGCAGCGCGGGAAGGTGCGGGTGAAGATCTCGGTGCGGACGGTCTGCAGGCCGGTGTCGCGGCGGTCCAGGAAGGGCGAGTTGGCGGAGACGGCGAGCAGCATCGGCAGCAGCTCGCGCAGCCAGTCGCAGACCGCGATCGCGCGGTCGGCGCCGCGGATGCCCATGTGCACGTGCAGGCTCCAGGTGTTGTTGCGCTGGGCGACCCAGCCGAGTTCGTGCCGCAGCCGGTTGTAGTGGGGCGTGTCGATGATCCGCTGGTCCAGGTAGTTGGCCCAGGGATGGGTCCCCATCGCCGCCAGGTCGAGGCCCATCTCGCCGACCAGCTCGAAGAGGCGGGCGCGCCGCTCGCGCTGCAGGACCATCGCCTCGGCGAAGCTCTCCGCCCGGCCGGAGCGGATCTCCACCTCGGAGGCGATCAGCTCCCCGGCCGCCGACTCGGCCAGCACCTCGTCCTCCTGGCAGGCCGCGTAGACGTCCTCGAAGCGGTGGGCCAGCTCCAGGGTCGCCGGGTCGACGATCGCGAACTCCTCCTCGAGGCCGATCGTGAAGTCGGTGGAGGACTCGAATCTCTCGCGCGCGAGGTCGAGATCGAGGGACAAGGCTTCAGGCGAGGTAGAAGTAGAGCGCGTAGAGCAGGTCGACGGCGGGACTCGAGGTATGGACGGTCACCTCGGGCGGGACTTGGAGCAACTGCTCGGAGTAGTTGAAGATGATCTTGACGCCGGCTTTGACGAGCCGATCGGCGACCTCCTGGGCCGCGTCGGCCGGAACCGCGAGGACCCCGACGACGATCTGCTCCGCCTCGACGGCCGCCTGCAGCTCGGAGATGTCGCGCACCTCGAGCTCGCCGATCCGTGTCCCGACCACCTCGGGATTGACGTCGAACATCGCCACCACCTGGAAGCCATGGTCGGCGAAGATCGCCGAGCTGGCGATCGCCTGGCCGAGGTTGCCGGCACCGAAGAGAGCGATGTTGTGCTGCCCGGAGGTGCGGAGGATCTTGCGGATCTCCGCGACCAGCGACTCGACGTTGTAGCCGACGCCGCGCTTGCCGAACTTGCCGAAGCCGGAGAGGTCGCGGCGGATCTGGGTCGGGTTGATGTGGGTGTACTCGGAGAGCTCCTGCGAGGAGATCGTCTCGCGGCCCATCTTGCGCGCCTGGGTCAGCACCTGCAGGTAGCGCGAGAGTCGCGCCGCGACGCCCAGCGAGAGCCGGTCGCCTTCGACCGGAAGCCCGGCCGCTTCGTATTCCTCGATCACCTCGACCATGCCCCCACAGTATCGAGCCTGGCCCGAAGGCCGGCCTCGTCGAGAAGCAGCTCCGAGACGACGATGCCGTCGACCTCGACGACGGGGATCTTCTCCAGGTGACGGCGCAGCAGCAGCTCGTTGCTCTCGATGTCGACCTCGTGCAGGGAGAACCGAAAGCCCTCCTCGTGGAGGGCGACGATCTTCGCCAGCGCCTCCTCGCAGAGGTGGCAGCCGGGCCGCGAGTAGACGACGACATCGGCCATCAGTGGACGCCCGCCGGGGCACGCTCGCCGCTCGCGAAGGCGTCGTAGCCGAGGTACTCGGGGTACGGGATCGCCGTCGCGTAGCGGGCGGCCGAGCCGATCATCGCCGCGTTGTCGGTGCAGAGCGAGATCGGCACCAGCTTCAGGCGCACCCCGCGGCGCTCGCAGAGCGCCGCCACCGCTTCGCGCAGGGGCCCGTTGGCGGCGACGCCACCGCCGAGGGCGACCGCCTCCCAGTCGCCGCGCTTCAGCGCCCGGTCGAGCTTGCCGGTCAGCTGGCCGACGACGGCGGCCTGGAAGGAGGCGGCGAGGTCGGCCTTGCGCTCCTGCACCGTGTCGTCGCCGAGATCGCGACAGAGGTAGACGAGCGCCGTCTTCAGGCCGCTGAAGCTGAAGTCGAGGCCAGGGTCGCGGGCCATCGCCACCGGCATCTCGAAGGCCTCCGGGTCGCCGTCCTCGGCCAGCTTCTGCAGCGCCGGGCCGCCCGGGTAGCCGAGCCCGAGCAGCCGCGCCGACTTGTCGAAGGCCTCGCCGGCGGCGTCGTCGCGGGTCTGGCCGAGCAGCTCGTAGCCGGCGTGCTCGCGGACGCCGGCCAGCAGCGTGTGGCCGCCGCTGGCGACCAGGCAGAGGAAGGGCGGCTCGAGCGGCTCCGGCTCGAGGAAGTTGGCGGCGACGTGGCCCTGCAGGTGGTCGACCGGGATCAGCGGCAGGCGGCGGCCGGCGGCGATCGCCTTGGCGGTGCTGACCCCGACCAGCAGCGCCCCGATCAGGCCCGGCCCGGCCGTCACGGCGACCGCCTCGACGTCGTCGAGGCCGATGCCGGCCTCGCCCAGCGCCGCCTCGACCACCGGCGTCGCCAGCTCAAGGTGGTGGCGCGAGGCGACCTCGGGCACGACGCCGCCGAAGCGGCCGTGCGCCTCCGCCTGCGAGGAGATCACGTTGGCGAGGATTCGCGGGCCGTCGAGGACGGCGGCGCAGGTGTCGTCGCAGGAGGTCTCTATCGCCAGGAGCAAAGCCGTCGCCTCAGTCGAGCCACATCAGTCGAGCCACGTCAATCCAGCCACATCAGTCGAGCCACATAATTAGCGCGTCCTCGCCGTTGTCGTGGTAATAGCGGGGACGCACGCCGGCGGAGCGGAACCCGAACCGCTCGTACATGGCGATCGCCTGGCGGTTGGAGACGCGCACCTCGAGGGTGAAGGGGAGCGCCCCCTTGGCCTCGTCGAGCAGGCGGGTGAGCAGGCGCGAGGCGACGCCAGTGCGGCGGCGCTCGGGCTCGACGGCGATGTTCATCAGGTGCCAGACCTGGTCGTAGCGCGAGCAGATCACGTAGCCGAGCAGATCCTCGCCGACCTGCGCCGCCAGGCAGATGCCGGATGGCTTCGAGAGCTCAAGCACGAACATCGCCAGCGACCAGGGGGTCGGGAAGGAGCGGCGCTCGATTGCGATCACCGCCGGCAGGTCGCTGTAGGCAAGCCGCCGCACCTCGACCTCGGCGGTCACCTCACTCGGGTCTGGGGAAAGAATCTCGCTCACGCCACCTCTCCGCGTCCGGAGGTCTGAGGTAGATCGGGTCCAGCGGGCCCGCCTTCGCCGCTCCCCCTGCCGCCGCGAGGGCGCAGATGTGCCGCGCGGCAACCCGGTGAACGGGGTCGGCGTCGTCCGCCATCGGGAACTCGAAGCGGGACAGCTCTTGACGGAATCGTACCGCGCCCGAACCGGCGGCCCGCGGGGGCTCGGCGAGCGTCTCGAGGCGCTCCAGCAGCTGCTCGGGGCGGCAGACGAACGGCTCCCAGAGCCTCTCCCCCGCCTCCGCGTAGAGCGCCGCGAAGACCTCGCCGCGGCGGGCGTCGCAGACGACGAGCCTGGCGCCGGGCCCCTCGACCCCGCGGGCGAGCGCGTCGAGGGTGCAGACGCCGGTGGCCGGCAGGCCGAGGCTGGCGGCGAGGCCGCGGGCGGTGGCGATGCCGATCCGCAGGCCGGTGAAGGAGCCCGGCCCGAGGCCGACGGCGATCAGGTCGACTCCGTCCCAGCCGCCAGCGGCGTCGGCGGCCCGCTCGACCTCGCCGAGCAGCGAGGTCGCGTGCCTGGGGCTCCCCTCGGCGGAGAGCCCCAGCAGCGACTCGTGCAGCGACTCGCCGTCGCGCCAGGCGCAGACGGCGGTGTCGGGGGTCGCGGTATCGAAGCCGACGACGACCAGGGCGGCGTCGCTTCTAGCTCTTGACCCGGAAGACGAAGCTGCCGACTTTTTTGCCGGCGACGAACCAGGTGACGCGGTGCTTGCCCGGGATCGTCGAGGTCACCTTGTTGACGTAGAGGGTGCCTTTGGTCGCTTCCTGTTTCTGCGCGCAGAGGTTTTTGCCGCTCGGGAACTTCACGCAGACGCTGTAGACGACGTCGGCTTTGAGGCTTTTGAAGAAAGCGCCCTTTTTGCTCTGCTTGGGACAGAGGTGCGACGGTTTCGCGTTCTGGGAGACCCCACAGCCCACGTAGTGCTTGAACGCCGCCGCGTTGGCCGTCGCGGGCGCCGCGCTCGCCAGCAGCCCGGTCGCGACCACAACCGTCGCAAGCGCTTTCAGTGCCTTCATTCGCCCATCCCTCCGGAATCGAGTTTCAGTCGCCGATGCTACAAGCTGGCCCTGCCCTCCCTGAACACCGCCGCGAGCCGGAGGCTGCGGACCGGCTCCCTACCAGTCGACCTCGACCTGGCGCCGGTCGCCGCCCAGGTGGCGCAGCCGCAGCTCCAGGGCCGGCCGGCCGAGGCGGTCGGCACCGGCATCCGGCCACTCGACGAAGGCGACGCCGTCGGCGCCGAGGTAGTCGTCGAGCAGGGCCGGGTCCTCGCCCTCCAGGGTCTGCAGGCGGTAGAGGTCGAGGTGGGAGACGGGCAGGCGCCCGCCGCCGTAGCGCTGCCCGATCGTGAAGGTCGGCGAGGTGACGTGGTCGGTGACGCCGAGGGCCCGGCAGGCACCGCGGATCAAGGTCGTCTTGCCGGCGCCGACGTCGCCGACCACGAGCACCAGGTCGCCCGGCCGCAGCCGCTCGGCGACGCGGGCCCCGAGCGCCTCGGTCTCGGCGGCGGAGCTGGTCTCCAGCGTCTCCACTAGCCGAAGAAGCCGAGCTGGTCGGCGGGCGGAGGCGGCGGAGCGTCGTCGTCGGCCTCCGCCGCGGCGATCTCCTCGGCGCTGGGGACCGGCGTCAGCGGCGGCCGCGCCAGCAGCTCCGGGATCGTCGCGAAGTCCCCACGCAGGGTCTCCTTGACGGCCGGCGTCCGCAGCGCCGCGGCCGGGTGGAAGAGCGGCAGCAGGAAGACCGTCCGGCCGCCCAGCTCGTGGACCTGCGGGGTGCCGCGGACCTTGGTGATCCCGGTCGGGCTGCCGGTCAGCAGCTTGGTCGCGAAGTTGCCGAGCGTGCAGACGACCTTCGGCTCGATCAGCCGCACCTGCTCGAACAGGTAGGGCTCGCAGGCGGCGATCTCGGCGGGCTGCGGGTCGCGGTTGCCGGGCGGCCGCGACTTCAGCACGTTGGCGATGAAGACGTCCTCGCGCGAGAGCCCGATCTCTTCCAGCATCTGGTTGAGCAGCTGGCCGGCGCGGCCGACGAAGGGCAGGCCCTGGCGGTCCTCTTCGGCCCCCGGCGCCTCGCCGACGAAGATCAGCTCGGCGTCGGCGTTGCCGGCCCCGAAGACGGCCTTGGTGCGCGTCTCGTGCAGAGGGCACTTGGTGCACTTCGAGACCTCCTTGAAGAGCCCGACCAGCTGCTCCCGCCGCTCCTCGGCAGCCGCGCTCATCCCGTCTTCCCCTTCGCGGGGCGCACCGACTCCCCCGCGGCACGCTTCTTGCGCGACTCGACGATCCGGTCCTGGCGGGCGGCTTCGCGCTCGCCGCGCTGCGATTCCCCCGAGCGCACCCTGGCGCCCCGCGGCTGCCGCCCGGGAGGCGAGACCGGCGACATCAATCGCCGCGCCCGCTCCGCGCCACAGCTGGGACAAACCGGGGCGGTCGCCTCGACGGCCACCAGCTCCTCGAACCGCTCCCCGCACCCCTCGCACTCGAACTCGTAGATCGGCATGCCCGCCCATCGTACGACGAGCGCTTCCGACTTTTTGCACACCAGGGGGTGCACAAAGTCGGAAGCGCGGGAGAGGAACCGCTCAGGGCAGCGGCTCCCAGTCCCACGACTGCTGGGAGCTGAGGCTGTCCTCCTCGAGGTAGCGGCGGAACTCGGCCAGCTCGGCGGGCTCGACGCCGTAGACGTGATCGGGTTCGGGGAAGTGGCGGGTGCGGACCTCGTCGCCGTAGCGGCGGACGGCGTCGACCATCGAGTCGTGGACGTCGGCGTAGCGCTTGACGAATTTGGCGACGTGGCCAGTGGTGATGCCGAGCAGGTCGTGGAAGACGAGGACCTGGCCGGCCGTCGAGTGGCCGGCGCCGATCCCGATCGTCGGGATCTCCAGCTTCTCGACCAGCACCTCGGTGATCGCGGCCGGGACCGCCTCGATCACGATCGAGAAGCAGCCGGCCGACTGCAGGGCCAGGGCGTCGTCGTAGAGCCGGATCGCGGCGCCCGCGGTCTTGCCCTGCGCTTTGTAGCCGCCGAGGGCGGTGGCGGTCTGGGGAGTGAGGCCGATGTGGCCCATCACCGGGATCCCCGACCGAACGATCGCCTGCGCCCGTTCGGCCGAGATGCCGCCGGCCTCGAGCTTGACGCACTGGCAGCCGGTCTCCTTGACCAGCCGCTGGGCGTTCTGGATCGCCAGCTCGTTGCTCGCCTCGTAGCTGCCCATCGGCATGTCGCCGATCATCAGCGGCGTCCTCAGGCCGCGGCGCACGGCTTTGCCGAGCACCAGCATCTCCTCCAGGGAGACCATCTCCGTGCCGGGGTAGCCGAGCACCACGTTGGCGGCGGAGTCGCCGACCAGGACGACGTCGACGCCCGCCTCCTCGGCCACGCTTGCCGACGGGTAGTCGTAGGCGGTGACCATCACGATCGGTTCGCCGTTCGCCTTCATCTCGGTCAGCCGTGGCAGGCTGACCGGACGACGGTCGGCGGGCGCGGTATGGGAGCGAGCGCCGGAGCTCATGAGAGCAGCACCTCGGGATGGCTGTCGACGGCGACCGGGTCGTTGGCGTCGTCGACGTGGACGACCACCGGCGAGTAGCGCTCGAGGTCGCTCTCGTCGTAGGCGCCGAAGGAGGCGACGATGATCTTGTGGCCGGGCTCGACCAGGTGGGCGGCGGCGCCGTTGACCTGCATCGTCCGCGAGCCGGGCTCGCCGTCGATCACGTAGGTCACGAACCGCGAGCCGTTGTCGACGTCCCAGACGTGGACCTGCTCGTTGGTGATCAGGTCCGCCTGGGCCATCAGCTCGGTGTCGACGGTGATGCTGCCGATGTAGTCGACGTCACAGTCGGTCACCGTCGCCCGGTGGATCTTCGACTTCAGCATTTGCCTCTGCATGACTCTCCTTGGGGTATGAGGGGCGGGTTCAGGGTCGGATCAAGACGTTGTCGATCAGGCGGGCGCCGCCGACCCGGGCGGCAACCGCGACCAGGACGGGGCTGCCGTTCAGCTCCGCGACCGGCTCCAGCAACTCCGGATCGCGTGCCTCCAGGTACTCGGGCTCGATCCCGGCCTCGGCCAGCACCTGGCGGGCTGCTTCGAGACCGGCCGCGAGCGAGCCGGCGCGGGCGCCCTCCTCGGCGGCGCGCAGGGCGCGCGAGAGGGCGGTGGCGCGCTGGCGCTCCGCCTCGCTGAGGTAGGCGTTGCGGGAGCTCATCGCCAGGCCGTCGTCCTCGCGGACCGTCGGCAGCACCTCGACATGCAGCGGGAAGTCGAGGTCGCGGACCATGCGCCGGATCACCGCCGCCTGCTGGGCGTCCTTCTGGCCGAAGTAGGCGATGTCGGGCTGGACCGTGTTGAAGAGCTTGGCGACGACCGTGGCGACGCCGCGGAAGTGACCGGGACCGCGCCGCGCCGGATCGCCGTCGAGCACGCCGGTGAGGTTGCCCTCGACCTCGACCTGGGTGCTGAAGCCGTGCGGGTAGACCTCCTCCACCGGGGGCGCGTAGACGAGGTCGGCGCCGGCCTCGGTGGCGAGGCGGAGATCGCGCTCCTCGTCGCGCGGGTAGCGGCCGAGGTCCTCCCCCGGTCCGAACTGGGTCGGGTTGACGAACAGGCTCATGACGACGACGTCGCACTCGGCCCGGGCCGCCCGCAGCAGCGAGAGGTGGCCCTCGTGCAGGTAGCCCATCGTCGGCACCAGGCCGATCGAGCGGCCCTGGCGGCGCGAGTCGACGAGCGCCGCGCGCAGGTCGTCCTTGCCGCGCAGCACGGTCACGCCAGCGGTCCCGCCAGGGGTGTTGCCAGTGGGGAGGTTCAGGTTCATCGGGTCCATGCCCTTCGGGTCACGGCCTTCATGAGCCGAGTATAGGGACCATCGGCGCCGATCCAGCCGAGATTGAGCCGAAAATTAAGGAGGCGCTCGGAGTGATCTGGATGACCGTCGCGACCGCATCAGGGGTCAATAGGCATACCCCGACGGAGGGAGCGAGCATGAGTTCCGAGATCAGTCTCGACAAGGTCGACGTGGACGGGGCGATTCGCGAAGCCGCCCACGAGGCCGAGGAGTCCCTGCAGGGCGACACCCGGGCCGGCTTCCTCAAGAAGGCGGGCCTGGCGGGCGGCGCGGTGGTGGGCGGCGGCGCCCTGCTGACGGCGCTCACCCCGGGCGCGGCGCTGGCCGCCAAAGGCAAGGGCCGGCCGCCGGCCAAATTCGGCAAAGGCGATGTCGGCATCCTCAACTACGCGCTCACGCTCGAGTACCTGGAGGCCGCCTTCTACAACGAGGCGACCGCCAACCAGGCCAAATCGAGCTTCCTCAAAGGCGCCCAGCAGCTGGCCTTTCTGAAGCGCACCACCGACGACGAGAACGCCCACGTCGCCTTCCTCAAGAAAGCGTTGGGGAAAAAGGCGGTGGCAGCGCCGAAAGTCGACTTCGGCGGCACCACCTCCAACGAAGCCGACTTCATCAAGACCGCGATGGCGCTGGAGAACACCGGGGTCGCCGCCTACGGCGGCCAGGCCTTGAACATCGCCAACCCCGCCTACATCGCGGCGGCGCTCTCGATCTGGGCGGTCGAGGCGCGGCACGCCTCGGTAGCGGGGCTGCTGCTGAACCCAACCCCGGCGAACATCTCGCCGAATGGGCCCTTCGACAAGCCCAAAACCGCCAACGAAATCCTCAAGGCGGTCGCCGCCACCGGCTTCCTCAAGTAACGCGGTCCTCGCCGCCGGCGTACTTCACCTCGCCTATCTCCCGGGCGGGGGCGCCGGCGGCGATCGTCCGCGGCGGCAGGTCGCGGTTGACGACCGAGTTGGCCCCGATCACGCAGCGGTGGCCGATCCGGACGTCACTCATCACCGCGCAGTTGACGCCGAACCAGCAGTTGTCGCCGATCTCTACCGGCCCCTTCGAGGTGAAGCCCTGCCAGGTGATCGGCATGTCGGGGTCGTCGAAGCGGTGGCTGGCGTCGCCGACGAAGCAGCCGTTGGCGAACATCGTGTGGTCGCCGATCTTGACCCGCTCGTAGGCGGCGATCATCGTGTTGCGGTTGAGAAAGCAGCCTTCGCCGATCTCGATCCGGGCGTGCGGTCCCAGGGTCAGCCAGCAGCCGGGCTCCAGCAGCGTCCCCTCGCCGATCGTCAGCCGGCCGTCGTCGAGTGCCTCGAGGATCTCGCCCTCGACCGGGTGGCGGACGTAGAAGCCACCGCGGGCGGCGTGGCGGTCGATCCGCCAGCGGCGCAGGCGGCGGTGGTTGCGCTCGTACCAGCGCCGCTTCGCCCACCAGATTCGCCAACCAGCCAGCTCGCCCACGCCGCCGACGATACTGGCGCGCTTAGACTGCCGGGCGTGGCGGAGCTTCGCGGCGGCATCGATCTCGGCGGCACCAAGATCCAGACGGCGATCGTTGACGCCGGCGGCGAGGTCCTGGGCGAGGCGAGGCAGCCGACGCCGACCAGCGGCGGCCCGCAGGACGTCGCCGAGGCGATGGCGGCAGCGCTGCGCGAGGCGGCCGCGGCGGCAGGAGTCGAGACCAGTGCCCTGGCCGGCATCGGGGTCGGCTCGCCAGGCGACGCCGACGAGAAGACCGGGGTCGTCTCCGGCGCCCGCAACCTGCCCGGCTGGGAGGGCAGCTTCCCACTCGCGGAGAATTTGAAGGAGGCACTGGGGACCGAGGTCAAGGTCGGCAACGACGTCCAGGTCGCCACCGAAGCCGAGTTTCACCTCGGCGCCGGGCGCGAGTTCCAGAGCCTGATCGGCGTCTTCTGGGGCACCGGCGTCGGCGGCGGCCTCGTCCTTGACGGCAGGCCCTGGCTGGGACGCGGGGCCGCCGGGGAGATCGGCCACATGGTCGTCAAGCGCGGCGGCGCCAAATGCCCCTGCGGACGGCGTGGCTGCATGGAGGCCTACGCCGGCCGCTCGGCGATGGAAGCCGAGGCGCGCCGCCAGCACGAGGAGGGGCACAAGACCGACCTCTTCAAGCTGATGGAGAAGCACGACAAACCGCGGCTGACCAGCGGCATCTGGGAGCGCGCCCTCGACCACGGCGACCACCTGGCGGCGAAGCTGATCGACCGCGCGATCGAGGCGCTGGGAACCGGCGTCGCCTCCGCCGTCAATCTCCTCGACCCGGAAGCGATAGTGATCGGCGGCGGCCTCGGCGTCCGCTTCGGCGACCGTTATATGGAGCCGCTGATGGAGGAGATGCGCAAGCACCTCTTCCTCGACGAACGCCCGCCCGCGGTCCGCGTCGCCTCGCTCGGCGACCTCGGCGGCGCGATCGGCGCCTCGCTGCTGGTCTCCCGCTAGACGCGGCCCGAGGCCGAGCGCTGCTGGCGGGCCAGCGCGTCGACGATCACGGCCAGCAGCAGGACGCCGCCGGTAACCATGAACTTGACCGCCGAGGAGAGGGCGAGCAGGTCCATGCCGTTGGAGATCGAGCCGATCACCAGGGCGCCCATCAGCGCCGTCCAGACCGAGCCGCGGCCGCCGAAGAGGCTGGTGCCGGCGATCACCGGACCGGCGATCGCCAGCAGCAGCAGTTCGTTGCCGCCCGAGTTCTGGTTGACGGCGAGCAGCCGCGAGGCGGCCATGATGCCGCCGATCGCCGCCATCGTGCCGGCGATCCCGAAGACGGCGATGCGGATCCGGTTGACGGAGATGCCGGCCCGCCGCGCCGCCTCGGCGTTGCCGCCGACAGCGAAGACGTGGCGACCGAACCCGGTCCGCCTGACCACGTACTCCATGCCGACCACGAAGGCGAGCAGGATCAGCACCGCCAGCGGCACGCCGCGGTCGGAGTTGAGGATTGCCACGGCGACAAGCGTCACCACCGCGACCAGGCCGAACCGGAAGCCGAGCGTGGCGACGCTCTCCGCTTCCAGCCCGGCGGCAAGCCGGCGCCGGTGGCTGACGAAGAGGACGGCGCCGTAGATGGCGACGATCGCCGCCGCCATCACCCAGCCGACCGCGTCGGAGTAGAAGGTGTTGGCGAGGCCGGTGATTTTCGGGTCGGTGATGTTGATCGAGCCGGTCGAGCCGAGCACCTGTAAGAGCGCTCCCTGCCAGGCCAGTAAGCCGGCCAGGGTGACCACGAAGGACGGGATCACGAAGCGGCTGAAGAGGGACCCCTGCAGGAACCCGATCGCCATGCCGACGGCGATCGCGGCGGCGATCGCCAGGTAGGGGCTCCAGCCGTGTTTGACGTTCAGCACCGCCATCACCGCGGCGGCGAGGCCGCTGACGGCGCCGACCGAGAGGTCGATCTCGCCGAGCAGCAGCACGTAGACGATGCCGACCGAGATCAGCCCGATCGCGGTGATCTGCAGCATCAGGTTGGTGAGGTTCTGGGCGGAGAGGAAGCGGTCGTTCTCGAACTGGAAGATCGCCCAGATCACCGCCAGCCCGAGCACCACCCGCAGCGAGGCGAGGTCGCCTTGAACGACGCGGCGCAGGGTGTCCCTCACTGTTTCTTGCCCTCCTGGCCGACCCCGGTGATCGCCGAGACGACGTGCTCCTCGGTGGTCTGTTCGGCCGAGAACTCGCCGGCCGGGCGGCCGAGGCGGAGGACGAAGATGCGGTCGGCGACCGCGAAGACGTCGACCAGGTTGTGGCTGATCACGACGACGCCGAGCTGGCGCTCGCGCAGGCGCCGGATCAGGTCCAGGACCTGGGCGGTCTGGGCGACGCCGAGCGCCGCGGTCGGCTCGTCGAGCAGCACCACCTTCGGCTCGCCGAGCAGCGAGCGGGCGACGGCGACCTGCTGGCGCTGGCCGCCCGAGAGGGTGCCGACCTCGCTGCGGAGGCTGGGGATCGTCACCGCCAGATTGGAGAGCAGCTCGCCGGTCTGGTGCTCCATCCCCGCCTCGTCGAGCTGGCGCGAGAACTGCCCGGCGCCGGTCGAGACCTCCTCGCGGCCAAGGAAGAGGTTGGCAACGACGTCGAGGTTGTCGCAGAGCGCCAGGTCCTGGTAGACGGTGGCGATCCCCAGCGCGGTCGCGTCCTGCGGCTTGGCGATCGAGACCGGCCGGCCCTCGAACTTGATCGTGCCCTCGTCGGCGCCGTGGATGCCGGCGATCGTCTTCACCAGCGTCGACTTGCCGGCGCCGTTGTCGCCGACCAAGCCGATCACCTCACCGGCGTGGACGGCGAAGTCGACCCGGTCCAAGGCCTGGACCGGGCCGAATCGCTTGCTGACTCCCTCCAGCTCGAGAAGGGGAGCGCCGTCGCTCATCTCACCCCGAGATCCCCGCTTCTTTGCAAGCAGCTGCGTAGGGACCGGTGCAGAGTTCAGAGGCGGTCACGAAACCGTCGGCGACGACGGTGCTTTTCACGTTGTCTTTGATGACCGCGATCGGTTTCAGCAGCACCGACGGCACTTTGCCTTTGCCGTTGTCGACTTCGTCGGTGACTTTGTCCTGCGGCACCTCTTCGCCTTCGGCGAGGGCGATGGCGATTTCGGCGCTGACCCGGGCCTCCGGCTCGATTTCCTTGTAGACCGTCATGAACTGCTGGCCGGCGAGGATCCGCTGCAGGCCGGCGACGGTCGCGTCCTGGCCGGTGACCGGCTTTTCTTCGGGGTCGATGCCGGCGCTTTTCATCGCCGCGATGGCACCACCGCCGGTGTCGTCGTTGGCCGCGTAGACGCCGGCGAAACCGTTGTTGCCGAGCGCCGTGATCGCCTGCTGGGCCTCGCGCTGGGCGTTTTCGGCTGACCAACCGGGCGTGTCATATTCTTTCGCGATCTCGACCCCGGCAGCTTCGAAGCCGGTTTTCGCGCCTTCCTTGAAGAGCGCCGCGTTGGGGTCGGCGGGGTCGCCGTTGATCATGATGATCGGGCCGCTGGCGCTGCCGTCTTCTTTGAGTTTTTCCGACAACGTTTCGGCCTGCAGTTCGCCGACTTTTTTGTTGTCGAAGGAGACGTAAGCGTCGATTTCGCCGTTTTCGATCAGCCGGTCGTAGCTGACCACGGGCACCCCCTGGGCCTGCGACTTTTCGGCGATCGCCGCCGCCGATTTGGAGTCCATCGGGTCGACGACCATCACTTCGGCGCCCTGGGTGAGCGCCGATTCGGCCTGGCTCTGCTGTTTTTCGGCGTCGCCGCCGGCGTTGAGGTAGATGACCTCGCAGTCGGCGCAGAGCTCTTCCACCGCTTTTTCGAAGTCCGGCCGGTCGTTCGATTCGTAGCGCGGGGTTTCGTTTTCGGGCAGCAGCAGGGCGATCTGGGATCCGCCGCCGTTGTCGCTGCCTCCGCAGCCGGTGACGATCGCGGCGATCGCGAGCAGCAGGCCGACGGCAACTGCCGTCCCCCCGCGCCTCGAAACAGCAGATCTGGACATCGTTCCCTCCTCTTTTCGCCTGCCCGGGCGGGAAGTACCCGCTCGGGCGAAAATCACACCCCTTGGGAGGGCTCAGGCGGCGAGCGGCTCGCGACGACGGCGAGCGCGCTTCGGCTTGGCCGGCTCGACCAGCTCGGCGAGGAAGCTGCCGGTGTAGGAGCCGGCGACCGCGGCGACCTCCTCGGGGGTGCCGGTGGCGACGATCCGGCCGCCCTCTTCGCCGCCCTCGGGGCCGAGGTCGACGAGCCAGTCGGCGGTCTTGATGACGTCGAGGTTGTGCTCGATCACGACCACCGAGTTGCCGGCGTCGACGAGCCGGCCGAGCACCTCGAGCAGGCGCTGCACGTCGGCGAAGTGAAGGCCGGTGGTCGGCTCGTCGAGGATGTAGAGGGTGTCGCCGGTGGCGACTTTGGAGAGCTCGGTGGCGAGCTTGATCCGCTGCGCCTCGCCGCCCGAGAGCGTCGTCGCCGGCTGGCCGAGGCGGATGTAGTCGAGGCCGACGTCGTGCAGGGTGCGGAGGCGGCGGTGGATCTTCGGCACGTTCTCGAAGAACTCGACCCCCTCCTCGACCGACATCTCCAGCACGTCGGCGATGCTCTTGCCCTTGAACCGCACCTCGAGCGTCTCGCGGTTGTAGCGTTTTCCGTGGCACTGCTCGCAGGGGACGTAGACGTCGGGCAGGAAGTGCATCTCGATCTTGATCTGGCCGTCGCCTTTGCAGACCTCGCAGCGGCCGCCTTTGACGTTGAAGCTGAACCGGCCCGGCTTGTAGCCACGCGCCCGCGACTCCTGGGTCTGCGTGAAGAGCTGGCGGATGTGATCGAAGACGCCGGTGTAGGTGGCCGGATTGGAGCGCGGCGTGCGCCCGATCGGCGACTGGTCGATGTTGATGATCTTGTCGATCTGGCTGAGCCCGTCGATGCCCTCGTGGGCGCCGGGCCGCAGCTTCGCCTGGTGCAGGCGGTTGGCGACCGCGTGGTGCAGGGTCTCGTTGACCAGCGTCGACTTGCCGGAGCCGGAGACGCCGGTGACGCAGCAGAGCACCCCGAGCGGGATCGTCACGTCGACGTCCTTGAGGTTGTGTTCGCGGGCGCCGCGGATCGCCAGCGCCCCGCTCGGCTGGCGCCGCTCCTCGGGGACCTCGATCTGGCGCTTGCCGGAGAGGTACTGGCCGGTCAGCGAGGCCGGGTCCTTGGCGACCACCTCGGGCGGCCCGGAGACGATCACGTGGCCGCCGTGTTCGCCGGCGCCCGGGCCGAGGTCGACGAGGTGGTCGGCGGCCATCATCGTCCCCTCGTCGTGCTCGACGACGATCACCGTGTTGCCGAGATCGCGGAGCCGGTCGAGGGTCGCGATCAGCTTCTCGTTGTCGCGCTGATGCAGTCCGATCGAGGGCTCGTCGAGGACGTACATGACCCCGACCAGGTGCGAGCCGATCTGGGTCGCCAGCCGGATTCGCTGCGCCTCGCCGCCGGAGAGGGTCCGGGCCGAGCGGGACAGCGAGAGGTAGCCGATCCCGACGTTCTCGAGGAAGGCCAGCCGTTCGGTGATCTCACGGACGATCAGCCGCGCGATCGCCCGCTCGGTCTTGGTCATCTCCAGCTCGGCGATCCACTGCGCCGCCGCCCGCGCCGAGAGGGCGCTGTACTCGGCGATGCTGAGGCCGCCGACCTTGACCGCGAGGGTCTCCGGACGCAGCCGCGCCCCCTTGCACTGCGGGCAGGGCTGCTCGGCCATGTAGCCCTCGATCCGCTCGCGGCTGTTCTCGGAGTCGGTCTCCTCGTAGCGCCGCTGCAGGTTGTTGACGATCCCCTCGAAGCGGACCTTGTAGGAGCGGCGGCGGCCGAAGCGGTTGGTGTAGCTGACCTGATGGCGTTCCTCGCCGGTGCCGTAGAGGAAGATCTCTTTCTCGGATTTCTTCAGCTTCGCCCAGGGCTTGTCGACGTCGACGTCGTAGGCCTCGGCGACGGCGGCGATCAGCCGCCGCCAGTAGGCGCTGATGCCGCGGTTCCAGGGCTGCAGGGCGCCCTCGGCCAGCGAGAGGGTCGGGTCGGGGACGACCAGCTCGGGGTCGATGACCCGCTGGAAGCCGAGCCCGTGGCAACGCTCGCAGGCGCCGTGGGGCGAGTTGAAGGAGAAGATCCGCGGCTCCAGCTCCGGGATCGAGGTGCCGCAGTTGAGGCAGGCGAACTGCTCGCTGAAGACCAACGGCGCCGCCTTCTCGTCGTCGACCATCTCGACTTCGACCAGCCCCCCGGCCAGCCCGGCCGCCGCCTCGACCGACTCCGAGAGCCGCCGTCGCAGGTCGGTTTTCATCACCAGCCGGTCGACGACCACCGAGATGTCGTGTTTGTACTTCTTGTCGAGCACGATCTCCTCGTCGAGCCGCCGCAGCTCGCCGTCGATCTCGACCCGCGAGTAGCCCTCCAGCCGCATCTGCTCGAGCAATTTCCCGTACTCGCCTTTGCGCCCCCGCACGACCGGCGCCATCACCATGAACTTCGTCCCCTCCTCGAGGGTCATCAGCCGATCGACGATCTGCTCCTGGGACTGGCCGGTGATCTCGGCCCCGCACTCGGGGCAGTGCGGGACGCCGATCCGGGCCCAGAGCAGGCGCAGGTAGTCGTAGATCTCGGTGACGGTCCCGACCGTCGAGCGCGGGTTGCGCGAGGTCGTCTTCTGGTCGATCGAGATCGCCGGCGAGAGCCCCTCGATCGAGTCGACGTCGGGCTTCTCCATCAGGCCGAGGAACTGGCGCGCGTAGGCGGAGAGCGACTCCACGTAGCGGCGCTGCCCCTCGGCGTAGATCGTGTCGAAGGCAAGGCTCGACTTGCCGGAGCCGGAGAGCCCGGTGATCACGATCAGGGCGTCGCGCGGCAGCTCGAGGTCGATGTCCTTGAGGTTGTGCTCGCGGGCGCCGGAGATGACGATGCGGTCCGAGGGAGGCACTCGCAGCGAGTTTACCCAAGCGAACAGATGTTCCCTTAAGAACCTGCAATTTGCGGGCGCAAAGCCAGCAGCTCGTCGAGGACGGCGCCGTAATGGCGGGCCCAGATCGAGAGGTGACCCTCGTCCGGCAGTAGATGGGCGCGCGCACCGGGGACGTTGGCCGCGAGCCACTTGCCATGGGCGAACGGGACGAGATTGTCTTTCCCGCCGTGCCAGATCGAGACTGGGACCTCGATCTGTCCCAGATCGAATCCCCAGTCTTTCCAGATCGCCCAATCGTCGTCGTACCAGCCCCAGATGCCGTCGCGGCCGACTCGCATGCAGTCTTCCAGCTGAAACTCGCGGAAGCTGCCGGTGGAGACTTCCCGGTCAGGCTCGCTGAGGAAGTCCTTCATCGCGGCGGTCAACTGCCCCGCGGTCTTGATCGTGCGGTACTTGGTGACCTCCCCTTTTATGTATTGCTCGAGGCTCGACGGGCCTTCTTCAAGCGCTTTGAACTCCTTCTTGTTCTCGGAGCTCATGTCGTCACCCCAGCTCAAACCCCTCGCTGCCCTGGGCGCGAACCCAGCCAGAGCGGCTGCGGAGATCACTCTCTCGGGAAGAAGAGCGGCGCAGGCGAGAGAAAAGTTGGCGCCAACGGAAACGCCAACGACATAGAAACGGTCGATCCCCAACTCGTCAGCCACGGCCAGCACGTCGGCGACGCAATCTGCGAATTGCCTCCCCTGCTTTCGATCCGACCCTTCGTAACCAGGGCGGGAACAGCAGATGTGGCGGAGGCCCCTCCTCGCGCCTTCGTCGACGTGCTCCTTCCAAAGATGCCGCGATCCAGGAGTGCCGGTGTGGAAAAACAGGGGGACGCCGTCCCCTGGCCCATCCAATCGTGCATACACACAGCGCCCGTCCTCGGTCGTGACTAGGCGATCCTCCCCGTTCATAGCTCGAAGCTAGCCGAGCTCTCGCCGCTCCGCCAGCAATCGTGGACGCTCAGCCGAGGGCGGCGGAGAGGCGGCGGCGGTAGGAGCGGGCCGTGGGGTCGGCCGGGTCGACCTCGCTGAGGATCCCGACGATCGCCTGGCGCAGCAGCTCGCGCGCCTCCTCGGCGGCGAGGCCGTCGGCCTCGGCGGGTCCCGCCTCGAGCTCGGCCAGCAGGCCGTCGAGAGCCGCCTCGCGCTCGCCGCGGTCGAGCGCCGCGAAGGCCTCGGCGCCGAGGCTGGCGCGGTTCAGCCGCACCCGGGCGGCGATCCCAGCAGCGCCGAAGTCGGCCTCGTGGCCGGCGACCGCTTCCAGCGCCTCCTCTTCCGCCCCACGCTGCAGCCGCGCCCGGCCCAGCGCCACGGCGACGTCGGCGCGGCGCGGCTCCATTTCCGCCGCCTCGCGCAGCGAGAGCTCGTCGCCCTTGGCGAGCAGCTCGTCGGCGCGCGAGGGCACCAGCGCGTCGAAGAACGCCTCGACCTTCGCCTTCGGGACGGCGCCGACGAACTCGTCGACGATCTCGCCGTCGCGGAAGGCCTTCACGGCCGGGATCCCCTGCACTTCGTAGCGGGCGGCCAACGCCTGGTTGGAGTCGACGTCCACCTTGGCCAGCAGCACCTTGCCGCCGCGGCTCGCCTCGGCCGCTTCCAGGGCCGGCGTCAGGGTCCGGCAGGGACCGCACCAGTCGGCCCAGAAATCGACCACCACCGGCGTCTGCCGGGAGAGCTCGACGACGTCGCGGTCGAAGGTCGCTTCGGTGACGGGGATCGCCATCAAGCGGCAGGTTAGCCGGGCGACGGCACCGGCAGCCCGGGTTGCGCCGCCGGGCCGATCGGCGTACGGTCGGGGGAGGCGGGGAACCGTCTACAAGGAGGTCGAGATGTCGAACGTCGACACCGCCCGGTCAGCCTATGAGGCCTTCGGCCGCGGCGACCTGAGCGCCCTGCAGGATTCCTTCGCCGAGGACGCGGTCTGGGTCACCTCGGACGAGCTGCCGCTCGGCGGGGTCACCGAAGGCCGGGACCAGATCCTCGCCAACTTCGCCCAGATCCCCAACTACTGGTCGTCGTTCAGCGTCGAGCCGGAAGAGTTCATCGACGCCGGCAACTACGTCGTCGTCCGCGGCATGCAGCACGCCGAGAACGAACGGGGCAGCTTCGACGCCCCCTTCGTCCACCTGCTCGAGTACCGCGACGGCAAGGCCATCCGCGGCGAATTCTTCACCGACAGCGCCAAGGCGGCGAAGCTGATCGCCGCCTGAATCCCGGCTAGGCCCCCGCGCGCATCCCGTCGAGGTCCCGGCGCAGCTCCTTGAGCTCGTCGCGGATGCGCGCCGCCTCCTCGAAGCGGAGGTCGTCGGCGGCGGCCAGCATCTCCTCCTCGAGGGCGACGATGTTGCGCTCCAGCTCCTCGGGAGTGGTCGCCTCGGTCCGCTTGCGACGGCGTTTGTGCGGGGCCCGGTCCTCCATCGCCAGGAACTCGGCCATCTCGGAGATGCCTTTGCGGACCGTCTCCGGGGTGATCCCGTGCTCCTCGTTGTAGGCGACCTGGATGGCGCGGCGGCGGTCGGTCTCGCGCAGCGCCGCTTTCATCGCCTCGGTTTCCCTGTCGGCGTACATCACCACCCGCCCGTTGACGTTGCGGGCGGCGCGGCCGATCGTCTGCACGAGGCTGGTCTCGCCGCGCAGGAAGCCCTCCTTGTCGG
>Ga0190271_10000234_pt1 | contig 27209 bp, 28 predicted proteins | sample Popmic356T_FD_133747 | JGI IMG/M metagenome (GOLD analysis project Ga0190271, IMG submission 133747) | Populus adjacent soil microbial communities from riparian zone of Weber River, Utah, USA - 356 T | ecosystem: Environmental > Terrestrial > Soil > Riparian zone | place: USA: Utah | collected...
GCGGTGCTGGCGCATGCGCAGGCGGGCGATGAATGCGCCGCGCAGCTGGGCTCGCGCGGGCTGTTGGCCAGCGATGTGGCTGCCGCGTTGCCCCGCTGCATCAATCGCTGCGCATGAATCGGCTGCTGCTGCCGGAACTGGCCGATACCGAACGGCTGTCGCTGAGTCTGGCGCGGCGGCGGCCGTCGGATCCTGCCTGCCAGGTGGTGTTCCTGGAGGGTGAACTGGGTACTGGCAAGACCACGCTGGCGCGGGCGCTGCTGCACGCTCTGGGCGTGCCAGGCGTCATCCGCAGCCCCACCTACACGCTGGTGGAACATTACCCCCTGGATGCGGGCGGCGGCCGGGCCGTGCATGCCGATCTTTACCGGCTTCGGGATGCCGAGGAACTCGAGCATCTGGGACTGCGCGATGAGCTGCAGCCCGGCACGTTGTTGCTGATCGAATGGCCGGAGCGGGCGGCGACACTGCTACCGGCGCCTGACCTGCGCATCACGTTGCGGATCGCCGGCCACGGTCGGGAGGCGGAACTGCAGGCCGGCAGCGCCAGCGGTGAGGTGTGGTTGCGTGATGCCGTGGCGCAGTTCGGCAATCAGATCTAAGTCGAGATTGTTGCCCTAGCCGTATGAAAGTTATTGAAATTATGTTCAGTCGTGATTTAGAGTTCCGGCCGTGCAGCGCTGCCACCCCAGTCGGATGAGCTACCTGCGCCTGGCATGGGCAGGCTGGCTGCTGTCGGCGCTGCCCGTTGCGGCTGCTACGGGCACCGCAAACCTGCAGGCCATCAGCCTGCAATCCGCGGCCGGCACCGTCAGCGTGCAGCTGACCCTCTCTGCAGCGGTGATCCCACGCTCATTCACGCTGGATAATCCATCGCGCCTGGTCATCGATCTGCCGGCCACGCGCTCGGTCACCGGACTGCGTCTGCCCGCTGCCGTGGCGCCGGTGAAGACGCTGCGTTCGGCGGCGCGTCCCGACGGCAGCCTGCGGCTGGTGCTGGAGCTGGCGCCGAATACCCCCACCGTGGTGACGCGCGCAGACGCTGCCGGCCGTTTCGGCATCCAGGTGCTGGCGGGCGTCACTGCCACCGCCAGCGGGGCAGTGCCGGGCGCGACGGTGACCGTTCCTCCGGCTCCAGTGGCGGTGCGCGCCGCGCATGCGCCCAATGGCAAGGACCGCGACATCGTTGTCGCCATTGACGCCGGACATGGCGGTACCGATCCCGGCGCCAGCGGCCGCGCCGGCACCCGGGAAAAGCACATCACGCTGGCCATTGCGCGCACGCTGGCCAGTCGCATCAATCGCGAACCCGGCATGCGCGCCGTGCTGACCCGCGATCGTGATGTATTCGTGCCGCTGCGCGAGCGCACCGAACGCGCTCGTGCCGCCGGCGCGCATCTGTTTGTTTCGATTCATGCTGACGCCGTGCGCGATCGCGAGGTCGATGGCGCCTCGGTGTATGTGCTGTCGGATCGCGGCGCATCCAGCGAAGCGGCACGCATGTTGGCCGATCGCGAAAATGCCGCTGATCTGCACGGCGTGTCGCTGGCTGATGCCAACGCCAACCTGGCTTCGGTGCTGCTGGACCTGTCGCAAAGCGCCAGCATGGGCACCAGCGCCGAGGCGGCCGGCCAAGTGCTCACGGCACTGGACGGGGTGGGTGTGGTGCGCAAGCGCCAGGTGCAGCACGCGGCCTTTGTGGTGCTGAAATCACCCGCGGTGCCGTCCATGCTGATCGAGGCCGCCTACATTTCGAATCCCGCCGAAGAGCGCAAGTTGCGCGACGCGGGCTATCAGCAGCGACTGGCCAGCGCGATCTTCGGCGGCATCGAAAACTATTTCCGCGATCATCCCCCCGATGGCACGCTGTTCGCGCGCCAGCGGCGTGAGGCGGCTGGCGGCACGCTGGCGCGCGCCGCCCCCTGAGCCGCGTGTAGACTGCGCCACCTGTTTCCAGACAGGTCGCGCATGCCGATCCGCATACTCCCTTCGAATCTGATCGATCAGATCGCTGCCGGCGAGGTGATCGAGCGACCGGCTTCCGTGGTCAAGGAATTGTTCGAAAATGCACTGGACGCCGGCGCCCACCGCATCGACATCGATATCGAAGGGGGCGGGCTGGGGCTGATCCGGGTGCGCGACGATGGCGTGGGCATTCCGGCCGAGGAACTGCCGCTGGCGGTGCAGCGCCACGCCACCAGCAAGATCGCCTCGGTGGAAGACCTGGAGGCGGTGGCCAGTCTGGGCTTTCGCGGTGAGGCGCTGCCGTCCATCGGCTCGGTGGCGCGACTGCGATTGCTGAGCCGCACCGCAGCGGCGACTTCCGCCGCTGAGCTGCGCGTCGAGGGGGGCGAGGCCCAGGCGCCGCGCCCGGCCGCACACCAGGTGGGCACCACCGTTGAAGTGCGTGATCTGTTCTTCAACGTGCCGGCGCGCCGCAAATTCGTGCGCACGGAGGCCACCGAGTATGGCCACATCCTGCGCTGCGTCGAGCGCATGGCGCTGTCGGCGCCAGCCGTCGCCATACGCCTGAGGCACAACGGCCGCGACACACTGGATCTGGCGGCAGCCCATGATGCGACGGCACTGGCGGCGCGCATTGCGCAGGTGGCCGGTGACGATTTCCTGCCACGCGCGGTGCCTATCAACAGCGATGGCGCCCTGCAGCTCCATGGCTGGCTGTGCCTGCCGACGGCAGCGCGCGCCAGCTCCGATCTGCAGTACTGGTTCGTCAATGGTCGCGCGGTACGCGACCGGTTGCTGGGCAATGCCGTGCGGGTGGGCTATCGCGATGTGCTGTACGGCGGTCGGCACCCCGCGTACATCCTGGACCTGCGCATCGATCCGCGTCTGGTCGATGTGAACGCGCATCCGGCCAAGTGGGAACTGCGCTTCCGCGACAGCCGCGCCGTGCACGATTACGTGTTCCATGCCGTCGAACGAGTCCTGTCGCAGACCCGGCCGCGGCACTCAGCGCCGGCGGCAGCGGTGATGTCGCGAACCGCAGGTGCGACGCGTGATAGCCCGGCGGCGGAGTTGCCGTTCAGCACGGCAGCAGTGACGTTTGGCGCGGCGGTGGCCGAGCCCGAGGCGGTGAGCCAGCCGCTGGGCGTGGCGCTGGCGCAGCTGCATGGCCTGTACATCCTGGCGCAGAATGCGCAGGGACTGATCGTGGTCGACATGCATGCGGCACACGAGCGTGTGCTGTACGAAGCCATGAAGGCACAACACGCCGACGGTCAGCCGGCGGTCCAGCAGCTGCTGACGCCGCTGGTGATAGCCGCTCCCGATCACCAGATCGATGCCTTGCTGGCCGATGCCGTGGATCTGGCACGCGTCGGACTGACGGTCGAACGATTGGCGCCGGGGCAGCTGGCGGTACGCACGGTGCCGGCCATGCTGGCGGCGACCGACGTGGCCGGGCTGTTGCGCGATCTGATGCAGATCCCGGACGATCAGCGCGGAGCGCATCATCTGGACGGCGCCGCCCACCGCGTACTGGGCACACTGGCCTGCCGCAGCGCCATTCATGCCCACCGGCGCCTGACGCTGCCGGAAATGGATGCACTGCTGCGACAGATGGAACGCACCGACCGTGCCAGCCAGTGCAATCACGGCCGGCCGACCTGGACGCGCGTGACGCTGGCCGAACTTGATCAGCTGTTTCTGCGCGGACGATGAGCGCGACGCAGTCGCGCGCACGGCCGCTGGTGATGGTGCTGACCGGTCCCACCGGGACCGGCAAGACCGAGCTGGCATTGCAACTGGCAGCGCAATTTCCGCTGGAGATCATCAGTGTCGATTCGGCGCAGGTGTTTCGCGGTATGGACATCGGCACCGCCAAACCCACGCTGCCGCAGCGCAATCAGGTGCCACATCACCTGATCGACCTCCGCGATCCCTCACAGAGCTATTCGGCCGGCGATTTTGTGCGTGACGCGCGCGACGCCATTGCCGAGGTGCACGGCCGGGGGCGGCTGCCGCTGCTGGTGGGAGGCACCATGCTGTATCTGCGCGCGTTGCTGCAGGGCATGGCCCGGCTGCCGCCGGCCTCCGCCGAAGTGCGTGTCGAACTGGAGCGGCGCGCGCTGACAATAGGTTGGGCCGCCATGCACGCCGAACTGATGACGGTTGATCCGCCGGCCGCCGCACGCATTCATCCCAATGATCCGCAGCGCATCCAGCGCGCGCTGGAAGTGCATCGACTGACCGGCAGGCCCATCAGCGCATGGCAGCGTGACACGGTGGGGGCGGGCGACGAATTCCGCTGGCTGCGTGTCGCCCTGTGGCCGACCGATCGCACGGTGCACCGGCAGCGGTTGGCGCAACGCTTCGACTCCATGCTGGAGGCGGGACTTGCCGATGAGGTGAGGGCGCTGTACCGGCGGGGCGACCTGTCGCCGCAAATGCCATCCATGCGCGCGGTGGGTTACCGGCAGCTGTGGGCCTGGTGTGCCGGTGAGGTTGATCTGGCCACTGCGGCGACCGCGGCGGTCACCGCCACGGCCCAGTTGGCCAAGCGCCAGCTGACCTGGTTGCGTGGTGATCGGGAACTGCGACACATCGACGCGGTCGAAGAAACCGCGAGGACGCAAGTGTCTGAAATATTGGGGAAAGCCATTGGTTCCGAGTGAGGGCGCCGGCGGCTCCATGTTAGACTGGCCTCACACCCCCTTCGTTGGCACGGGCACGTGGCAGCGAAAAAATAAGGAGAAAGCCATGGCCAAAGGTCAATCACTGCAGGATCCGTTTCTCAATGCTCTGCGCAAGGAGCACATTCCCGTGTCGATCTATCTCGTCAACGGCATCAAGCTGCAGGGACAGATCGATTCCTTCGATCAATTTGTCGTGCTGCTGAAGAACACCGTCAGCCAGATGGTCTACAAGCACGCGATCTCAACCGTGGTGCCGGCGCGCGCCGTGCATCTGGCCGGCGAAGAAGGCGCGGATGACGCAGCGACCTGATGTTTGAGCGCCCGCAGGCGGGTGAACGCGCCGTGCTGGTGCGGGTGGGACTGGGCGAACCGGTCCGACCCGAGGATCTGCAGGAGTTCGAGCAGCTTGCGACCTCGGCGGGCAGCAGGCCCGTTGCCACGGTGACGGGGCGGCGCGAGCGGCCGGAGCCCCGTTATTTCGTGGGCAGTGGCAAGGCGGCCGAGATCGGCGCTGTAGCCGCTGCCAACGAGGCCGATGTGATCCTGGTCGATCACCCGCTGTCGCCCAGTCAGGAGCGCAACCTCGAGAAGCTCATCGGTCGGCGCGTGCTGGATCGCAGTGGCCTGATCCTCGACATCTTTGCGCAACGTGCGCGCAGTTTCGAGGGCAAGCTCGAAGTCGAGCTGGCTCAGCTCAAGCATCTCTCCAGCCGCCTGGTGCGCGGCTGGACCCACCTTGAGCGGCAGAAGGGCGGCATCGGCCTGCGCGGACCCGGCGAAACGCAGCTGGAGACCGACCGGCGCCTGTTGGCGGCGCGCGTGCGCACCTTGACGCACCGCCTGGAAAAACTGCGGCAGCAGCGCGAGACGGGCCGCAGCGCGCGGGCTGAGATTCCCATGCCAGCGGTCGCGCTGGTGGGCTACACCAACGCGGGCAAGTCGACCCTGTTCCGGGCGCTGACGCACGCCGACGCCTTTGTTGCCAACCAGCTGTTTGCAACGCTGGATCCCACGGTGCGGCGCATGCGACTGCCGGGCGGCAGCGATATCGTGGTCTCCGACACGGTGGGGTTCATCCGCGAATTGCCGCATGAACTGGTGGCGGCGTTCCAGTCCACGTTGCAGGAGGCGCGCAGCGCGCACCTGCTGCTGCATGTCATCGACGCCGCCGATGCACGCCGCGATGAATACATCGAACAGGTCGATGCCGTGCTGGGCGAAATCGGCGCTGGCGACCTGCCGCAACTGGCGGTGTACAACAAGATCGATCGCCTGGGCGTCGAGCCGCACATCGAGCGTGACGCTGCCGGCCGGGCCACGCAGGTGTGGATCAGCGCCGCCCGCGGCATCGGCGTCGAGCTGCTGCAGCAGGTCATCGCCGAGCGCCTGGAACTGCACGGGCAACGACGCTGGCTGACGCTGCCGGCCACCGCCGGTGCACAGCGGGCCCGGCTGTTCGCGGCCGGCGTCGTTCGCGAGGAGCAATCCTCGGCGGAGGGCAATATCCGGCTGCTGGTGGATCTGCCGCAGGCCGAACTGCAACGTTTTGCCGCAACGCCGGGGGTCAGTATCGAAGCTGCGGCTTGTACAGCTTCCGGGCCCTACCTAGAATTCACTGCGCCACCGTCAGGCAATGCGGTGCGTCCGGTGCGCGACGTCCGATAAGCCTCAATCAAGAGTAACTAATGGCCTGGAATCAACCTGGTAACGATCAGGGCGGCAAATCGCGCCGTCCCGGCACGGGCAGTACGCTGGACGAGACGCTGCGTCGCTGGCAGCAGCGGCTGGGCGGTCCGGATGGCTCGGGCCGCGGTCTGCTGGTGCTCTATGGCGTCGGCGGATTGCTGGTGCTGTGGCTGTTCACCGGCTTCTACCAGATCGATGCGCCGGAGCGCGGCGTGGTGCAGCGCTTCGGCAAGTATGCCGGTATCAGCGAACCAGGCTGGGGCTGGCGCTGGCCGTGGCCCATCGAGACCATTTCCAAGGTCAATGTTTCCAGCGTCAACAGCATCAGCTATCAGTCACGCATGCTGACCGCCGACGTGAACCTGGTGAACATCAGTTGTGCCATCCAGTACCAGTACGCCGATCCGCTCAAGGTGCTGTTCCAGGTACGCGATCCCGAGGGCACGCTGCGCGAGGTCAGTGAGAGCGCGATCCGCGAAGTGATTGGCCAGAATCCCCTGGATTCGGTGCTGGCCGGCGAACCGCGCCGCGCCATTACCACCAACACCCGCGACCTGATCCAGAAGACGCTGGACAGCTACGGCAGCGGCATCCGTGTGCTCAGTGTCAACCTGACCGAAGTGCAGGTGCCCGAGCCGGTGTTGCCATCGCAGCGTGATGCCAACAAGGCCATCGAGGACCGCGAACGCTTCAGTCAGGAGGCGCAAGCCTATGCCAACGACCTGCTGCCGCGGGCGCGGGGCATGGCTCAGCGCCAGCTGCTGGATGCCGAGGCCTACAAGCTGCAGGTGGTGGCGGCTGCCGAGGGCGATGCCTCGCGCTTCAATCAGCTGGCCGCGGCGTACGCGCAGGCGCCCGACGTGACGCGCAACCGCATGTATATAGAAACCATGGAACTGGTCATGTCGCGCTCGCGCAAGCTGCTGCTGGATACCCGCAGCGGCAGCAGCAACATGATCTATCTGCCGCTGGACAAACTGATCGAGTCGAGCGCGCCGCGCTCCGCGGCCGGTGCGCCCGCCGGTGACAGCGCAGTGCCCACCGGCGCGACGGAAGCCGCCGGGGATCCGCGTTCACGCGAGAGGGGAGAGCGCTGATGGACAACCGCATTCTGCCCTGGGCCATTGGCGCACTGGCCCTGCTGTTGCTGGTCACCATGAGCACGTTCACCGTCAGTGAGACACAGCTGGCGATACGCACGCAATTCGGTGAAATCGTCGGCAGCGGCTATGCGCCTGGCCTGCATCTGCGCCTGCCGATCGATCGGGTGGTGAAGTTCGAGCGTCGGGTCGTGACGCAGAACTACCAGAGCGAAACCTTCCTGACCAGCGAGAACAAGGGTCTGATCGTCGACTTCTACATCAAGTGGAAGGTGCAGGACGCCGGCAATTATTTCCGTGCCACCGGCGGCAGCGAGGATTCCGCGGGGCTCCGCCTGGCTGAAATCGTCAAGGACGGCATCAAGGCGGTGGTGGCGCAACGCACGCTGCAGGAGATCGTCGCGGCGGAGCGTTCGGCATTCACCGGCGACATGTTTGGCCGCGCCAGCGAGTCGGTCAAGGAACTGGGCATCGAACTGATCGACGTGCGCGTGCAGCGCATCGATCTGGTCGACGAGGTCAGCGGCTCGGTATACCAGCGCATGCAGGAGAGCTTCAACGCGCTGGCCAAGCGGCTGCGCGCCGAGGGCGCCGCCGAAGCGGAAAAGATCCGCGCCGAAGCCGATCGGGGGCGCACAGAGATACTGTCGGCAGCGGCGCGTGATGCACAGCGGGTCCGCGGCGATGGCGACGCGCTGGCCGCGGCGATATACGCGCGCTCCTACGGGCGCAATCCGGAGTTCGCTGCCTTCTATCGCAGCCTGCAGGCCTACCGCAATTCGATCGGCCGCGAAGGCGACATCATGGTGTTGCAGCCCGAAGGCGATTTCTTCAAGTATCTGCACAATTCGTCGCGGCGCTGACCGTGTTGCAATGGTCGGATCTGGGCGCCGCACTGGCGATCGTCTGTGTGATTGAAGGCATGATGCCGTTCTTGAATCCGGCCGGCATGCGCCGGCTGCTGGGGAGATTTGCGGCGATGACCGATCGTGAGCTGCGGGTTGGCGGCTTTCTTGTGATGCTGACCGGGATCGTGATTCTTTACGTGGTGCGTTCCTGATGGGTCGTTTCGTTACCGTGATCGGCACCCAGTGGGGTGACGAGGGCAAGGGCAAGGTCGTTGATCTGCTGACCGAGAGCGCGGCCGCGGTGGTGCGCTTCCAGGGCGGCCACAATGCCGGCCACACGCTGGTGATCGGCGGTCACAAGACCATCCTGTCGCTGATTCCCTCCGGCATCCTGCGCGATGGCGTGCAATGCCTGATAGGCCATGGCGTGGTGCTGTCGCTCGAGGCGCTGCTGCGTGAATCGCAGATGCTGATCGGCCAGGGCGTGCCGGTATTCGAACGGCTGCGGCTGTCGCCGTCGTGTCCGCTGATCCTGCCTTCGCACGTGGCGCTGGATCGCGCGCGCGAAGCGAAGCGCGGCGCCAATGCCATCGGCACCACCGGCCGCGGCATCGGCCCGGCCTACGAGGACAAGGTGGCACGCCGCGCCGTGCGGCTGGCCGATCTGTTCCAGCGCGACCGATTCGCTGCCAGGCTGGGCGAAGTACTGGATTTCCACAATTTCGTGCTGCAGCGCTATTTCGGCCAGGCAGCGGTGGATTTCCAGCGCACGCTCGATGAACAGCTGGCCTTCGCCGAGACCTTGCGACCGCTGTTGCTGGATGTGACGGCGCGGCTGGCCCAGCTGCGCAAGGCTGACGCCAACGTGATGTTCGAGGGCGCGCAGGGCGCCATGCTCGACGTGGATGTCGGCACCTACCCATTTGTCACTTCATCCAATACCACGGCCGGAGGCGCCGCCACCGGCACCGGCATCGGACCGCGCTGCTTCGATCATGTGCTGGGCATCGTCAAGGCCTACACCACGCGAGTAGGCGCGGGTCCGTTCCCCACCGAGCTGTTCGACGAGTATGGCGAGCACCTGTCGCGCGTCGGGCACGAGTTCGGTTCGGTGACGGGTCGCCGGCGCCGCTGCGGCTGGTTCGATGCCGTGGCGCTGCGGCGCTCGGTGGTGCACTCCAGCGTCTCGGGCCTGTGCGTCACCAAGCTCGACGTGCTGGATGGCCTCGACACGTTGCGCATCTGCGTGGGTTACCGCATGGGCAAAGAGCAGCTGTCCGAGCCACCGATGTTCGCCGATGCCTTCGCCGAGGTGGAACCGGTGTACGAGGAGCTGCCGGGCTGGCGCGAGTCCACCATCGGCATTACCGCATTCGATCAGTTGCCGGTGACCGCGCAGCAATATCTGCAACGCATCAGCGAGCTGGTCGGTGTGCCGCTGGACCTGATCTCCACCGGCCCGGATCGCAACCAGACCATCGTGCTGCGCCATCCATTCGCCTCCTAGCGGAACTGCATCACGGTTTGCCGGCAGACCGCGTCGGCCTTTTGCCATCCAGCTCAAGTTCATGCGTCGTGGCGCGATAGTCTTTCCTGATAAAGGACTATCTGGCGCCATCTGTGAGCCAACAATACGGGTTGTCACTGACAAGCGATCTGGAAGTGGCCCTGGCAACGGGTATCGCTGGCCTGGATCGTTCGCCATCGGATTACGCGCGCATGCTGCGCACGCTGATCGGCAACCTCGACGGCATGGTGTTCCGCTGTCGCAATGACGCCCACTGGACCATGGAGTTCGTCAGCGATGGCTGCCTGGCGCTGACCGGGTACAGTCCCGACGATCTGGTGGGCAATTGCACGCTGGGCTACAACGACGTGATCCTGCCCGAGGATCGCGCGCGGGTCCGGGAATCGACCGGCGTGCCGGGACTGGCGCCGGGCCGCTATACCATTGAATACCGCATCCGTCGCGCCGATGGCGCCGTGCGCGTGGTCGGCGAACGTGGGACGCCGGTGCTGGATGAAAGCGGTGCGGTGGTGGCCTACGAGGGTTTTATCGAGGACATCACTGAGCGCAGCGGCTATCGCCTGCGCATCGAACAGCAGGCCAACTACGATGCGCTCACCGGCCTGGCCAATCGCCGCCTGCTCAATGACCGGCTGTCGCAGGCCATCCTGCGCGCCGAGCGCGATCGCGGCCGCGTCGCGGTGGCCTTCGTCGACCTGGACCAGTTCAAGATCATCAATGATACCTTCGGCCACGAACTCGGCGACGACATGCTGCGCACCATGGCCGAACGACTCGGCGATTGCGTGCGACAGAGTGATACCGTCGCACGGCAGGGCGGCGACGAATTCGTGCTGCTGCTGGACGGCTATCAGGATGCCGAGGAGCTGCTGGGCGTGATCCAGCGTGTGCATGCAGCCATCGGCAGGCCCTGGCAAGCCAGCCGCCGCGAGTTTCATGTCACCTGCAGTGTGGGGGTGGCGGTGTACCCGAATGATGGTCGCAGTGCGGAAGTCCTGCTGCGCAATGCCGACGTCGCCATGTACAAGGCCAAATCCAACGGCCGCAACAACTTCCAGTTCTTTACCACCGAACTGAATCGCATGATGGTGGAGCGTGTCGACATCGAGCACCGTCTGCGCAACGCCCTGTCACGCAAACAGCTGCTGCTGCACTATCAGCCACGTGTCGATGTGCGCAGCGGCAGAGTGGTCGGGGCCGAGGCGCTGCTGCGCTGGCGCATGCCGCGTCAGGGCCTGATCCCACCCTCGCGCTTCATTTCAGTGGCCGAAGAGACCGGGTTGATCGTGCCCATCGGCAAGTGGGTATTGCAGGTGGCCTGCCAGCAGGCCATGGCCTGGCAGATCGTCGGCCTGCCGCCGCTGGTGGTGTCGGTAAATGTCTCGCCGCGCCAGTTCCGGCAGGACAACATCGTGCAGACCATCGCCGACGCGCTGCGCGACAGCGGCCTGCCGCCACGCTGTCTGCAGATTGAGCTTACCGAAGGACTTGCCATGCACGATGCCGAGAACCATGTGCGCATGCTGGACGAGATCAAGGCACTGGGCGTGCAGATTGCCATCGACGATTTCGGCACCGGCTATTCCAGCCTCAGCTACCTGAAGCGTTTCCCGGTCGATCAGTTGAAGGTGGACCGCTCCTTCGTCAAGGATCTGGCCACCGACGCCGATGATGCCGCGATCGTGCAGGCCATCATCGCCCTGGGCCATCAGCTCGGGCTGCGCATCGTGGCCGAAGGCGTGGAGAATGCCGCGCAGTACCGTTTCCTGCGTCACAACGGTTGCGACGAGATGCAGGGCTACCTGTTTGGTCGCCCGATGGCAGCCGATGAGTTCGCCGGATTATTGACCCGCGATCAGGTCGATCCCGCGCTGGAAAGGGCCTGAGGACGCACTGACTGCTGCAGGGTGTCGGACAGCAGACGCACCAGACCCAGCACGCCGCAACAGAAGGGTGTCGGCACCGCCTGCCGTTGCGCCAGTTCAACGATGGCGCCCAGCTGCGGAGCAAACTCCAGCGGCAATCCGGATTCGACGTCCTGCAGCATCGACGGCTTGAAGTCGCCGAGCCGGCGCGTCACATTCATGCGCTCGGCGGAACTGATCGGCAGTGACAGGCCCAGCGTCCGGCCACACGCTGCCATTTCCTCCATCATTTTCAGGCACAGCGCATTCACGTCGGCATCCTCCAGCAGGCGGCCGGTGCTGGCACGGGCCAGCGCACTGAGCGGATTCATCGTCATGTTGCCCCACAGCTTCGACCAGATGTCGCTGCGAATTGTGGCGCTGGAGAGGGTGGGGAGGCCGGCGCGTACGAATGCATCCACCAGCCATTGCACCCGCGCTGAAGCCGATCCCGAGGGTTCGCCAAAGAGCAGCCGATCGACGCCGCCCACCTGCACCAGTCCCGGTTCGGGCCGGCTGACCCGCGCGTGCACCACGCAACCGATCGAACGCGGCGCGTCGATGGCGGCCGCGATGCGGCCGCCCGGGTCCACCGATTCAAGGGTGGTATCGCGAAGCGGGCCGGTCAGGTCCTGCAGGAACCACCAGGGAATGCCATTGACCGCTGATACCACCGCTGTTTGCGGGCCAAGCAACAGCTGCAGATCGGGCAGGGCGCGTGGCACATCCTGTGCCTTGGTGGCGACGATGACGAAGTCCTGGACCCCCAGCTCATGCCCCGCGCCGGCAATGACCGCGAAGTGGTGCAACCGGCCGTCGCGTTGCACGCGCAGGCCGTGCTGCCGGATGGCCTGCAACGTCGCGCCGCGCGCCACGACCGACACCGACACACCCGCCTCGGCCAGCGCCGCGGCCAGCCAGCCGCCGATCGCTCCGGCACCGAGGACCGCGACCTTCATTCAGCCCAGGCCGACGCAGGCGTACTTGAGTTCGGTGTAGTCGAGAATGCCGTGCCGCGAGCCTTCACGGCCCATGCCTGATTCCTTGATGCCGCCGAATGGCGCCACTTCGGTGGTCAGCATCCCGGTATTGACGCCTACCATCCCGTATTCCAGTGCTTCGGTAACGCGCCAGCTGCGCGCCAGGTCGCGGGTATAGAAGTAGGCCGCCAGCCCGAACTCGGTGTCATTGGCCATGCGTACGGCCTCGGCTTCGGTGCCGAAGCGGAACAGCGGCGCCACCGGTCCGAATATTTCCTCGCGCGCCAGCCGCATCTGCGCATTGACGTGGGTGAGCACGGTGGGCTGGTAGTAGGTACCGCCCAGCGCATGTCGTGCGCCGCCGCTGGCCACGCGCGCACCCAGGGCCACGGCATCGGACACGTATCCTTCGACCTTCGCCAGTGCCTTGCTGTCGATCAGCGGTCCCTGGTCGGTGACGCCGGCCAGGCCATCACCGACGCGCAAACGCGCCACGGCTTCGGTGAGTCGCGCGGTGAAGTCATCGTAGATCCCCTCCTGCACCAGCAGACGGTTGGCACACACACAGGTCTGGCCGGTGTTGCGGAACTTGCTGAGCAGCGCGCCTTCGACCGCCGCATCCAGGTCGGCGTCGTCGAAGACAATGAAGGGCGCATTCCCGCCCAGCTCCAGCGACAGCCTTTTCAAGGTGCCGGCGCATTGCGCCATCAGCTGCTTGCCCACCGCCGTCGATCCGGTGAAGGTCAGCTTGCGCACGCTGCGATTGCTGCACAGCTCGGCGCCGATGATCGCAGCCGAACCGGTGATGACATTGAAGATGCCCGGCGGCACACCGGCGCGCAGCGCCAGATCGGCCATGGCCAGCGCTGACAGCGGTGTCTGCGCGGCCGGCTTGCACACCACCGCGCAGCCCGCTGCCAACGCCGCGCCCGCCTTGCGCGCAATCATCGCGTTCGGAAAATTCCATGGCGTGATGGCGGCCACCACCCCCACCGGCTGACGCAACACCAGCAGTCGCTTGTCCGGTTGGTGGCCGGGAATGATTTCGCCGTAGACGCGCTTGCCTTCCTCGCCGAACCACTCGATGTATGAAGCGCCGGAGGCAATCTCGGCGCGCGCCTCAGCCAGTGGCTTGCCCTGTTCCGCGGTCAGCAGACGGGCCAGATCTTCCTGATGCTGCATCATCAGCTCGTACCAGCGGCGCAGGATGGCGGCGCGATCCCTGGCGGTGCGGCGCGCCCATTCGGGCATGGCCTTGGCCGCCACGGCGATGGTTCGCGATGTCTCGGCAGTGCCGAACTCCGGCACCGACGCCAGTACGGCGTCGGTGGCCGGATTTCTCACTTCAAAGGTGGCGCCGTTGTCGGCACCCAGCCATTCCCCGCCGACGCAGCAATGACTGCGCAGTAACGGCAGACCTTTCATCAGCGCGCTGGCTTCCTGAACTTCAGCAGGAACTTGTCGCTCTTGCCGCCCAGCGCAAAAACCCGCTGGGTGTGGTCGTCAGCGGCATTGGCCAGCAGATTGCTCTGCGCTTCCAGTACGAAACCCACTGAGGTGATTTCCTGGATGGCGGTGGCCGGATCGATGCGGTGCAGAGTGGTTGTATCGCGAGTGCCGGAATCGGCAGCCGCCGCGTGATCCTCGACGATGAATACGCCGCCCGGCTTCAGCGAGTCATACACGGTCTTGTTGAACGATTGCAGGCTGGGCAGCCCCATCATCTCCAGATGGAAGTCGTGATAGTTCTCGGAAGTCCATACCAGGTCGAGGTTGTTGGCAGGCATGGCGAACGAGGCGCCGCTGGCCGAATTGGCGGTGACGTTGCCGCCGCAGTATTCCGCCGCGGTGGGAACGGCCGGAGTTGCGCCGGCGCCGCCACCCTGACCACCACCGGCTTGGCCGCCACCGCCCTGGCCGGCAGCGCGCGGCGCGTCCGGGGGCGCCGGACCGCGTGCCGCCGCATTGGGCATGAAGCTGATGGTATAGACGCGGCCGCCGGCGCCGACGGTCTTGCACAGCAGACGGGTGTAGTAGCCGCGGCCTGGCTGCAGCTCACCGATGCGATCACCAGGCTTCACACCGGCGAAGGCCAGTACTTCGCCAGGCTTGCGATTGACGTCGCGCGCACGATCCGCCTCGGGACGACCGGTATCCGCGACCGATGCGGCGACCGCGGCTGGCACGGCAGGCGCCGCGGCCAGCGCAGCGCCGCTGAATGTGAATCCCGCCAGAGCCGCAATGCAGGTGTAGTGACGCATGTTCATCCCCCGGGTGTTTTGGATGGCCGTTTATACACTGTCGGCCTCACGGCGCAAAAGTTCCCGCTTGCGCTGCACGCCCCAGCGGTAGCCGGACAGTGCGCCATCGGTGCGGACCACGCGGTGGCAGGGGATGGCCACTGCCAGCTTGTTGCTGGCGCAGGCGCCCGCCACGGCACGCGCTGCCTGCGGTGCGCCGATGCGACGCGCAATGTCTGTGTAGCTGACGGTGCGCCCGGGCGGAATGCGCTGCAAGGCCCGCCAGACCCGTTGCTGGAAGGCGCTGCCGCGCAGGTCCAGCGGCAGGTCCAGCCCCAGCCGTGGCGCCTCGACGAAGCCGACCACCGTGGCTACCAGCCGTTCAAACTGGTGGTCAGCCCCAAGCAATTGCGCCCGCGGAAACTGGTCCTGCAGGTCACGCGCCAGCGCATCGGGATCGTCGCCGAGCAGAATGGCGCAGAGGCCGCGTCCACTGCGGGCCACCAATATGGATCCCAGCGAACATTCGCCCACCGCGAAGCGGATTTCGGTGTCTGCGCCACCGGCCCGGAAGCGGGCAGGGGACATGCCCAGCGCCTGGTCGCTGCTGGCATACAGGCGACTGCTGGAATTGAAGCCGGCGTCATACATGGCCGCAGTCACGGTCTTGCTGTCTGGCAGAATTCGGCGCAATCGGCTTGCGCGTTGCGCCATGGCGTAGTCTCGGGGCGTCATGCCCGTTACGGATTTGAAGATGCGGTGGAAGTGCCCCGGACTGAGCTGCGCCTGCCTCGCGAGTGTGGATAGCGATAACGAGGTGTCTGGCCGGTCCAGCAGTCGACAGGCCTGCGTCACCAGTTGCAGATGCCCGCGGCGGGTGCTGCTGCGATCGCCGGCCACATGACGGCTGGGCCGGTATCCCGCGGCGCGGGCGGTGGCGGCGGACTCAAAGAATTCGACATTTTCCGGACGTGGCAACCGGGCGGCGCTGCTCGGGTGTGCATACACACCGGTAGTCCGTACGGCATAGACAAAGCGGCCATCGGCGCGGGCGTCGCGCAGGCGAACCGCACGCCAGCGCGGATCGCTCAAGACGCGCCGGGCCGCGGTCGCCGATTTCCGTATCAGGGGTTTCGCGTTCACAATGGCGCCAGTCTAGGCAAACAGCTCGAGGCGCGCGCTCCGGATCTTGCGGTCAAATTCCCGATCGATGGCCATGGCATGAACCATCGGGGACAATTTGGTGACCAACGATCGGGTAGCGCCAGACTGGCTTCGGGCGCATCAAGGAGACGGTCATGCAAGGCAAGCGAATTTTGATGGGAACAATGCTGACGACAGTGCTGGTGCTGTGTGCCAGTGCCGCCACCGCGGAACCCGCACAATGGAAGGAGCGCAAGGCAGGCTTCCTCTTCAAGGGCTGGAATACCCTTTACACCTGCAACGGTCTGTACGACAAGCTGCGTGACATTTTCAGGGAACTGGGCGCGCGTTCCACCGACCTACATATCAATATCGGCGACTGCCCGGTCGGCGCGAACACGCCGATGGGCAACTCCTGGGTGAATGTCAGCTTCTATTCGCTGGAACCTGCGGCGGGCGGCGGCGTCGATGCGCAGTGGGCGGCCTTCAAGACCACTCCCGGCACAAACCACGTCTTGAGCACCCGCGACTGCGAACTGCTGGAGGATCTCAAGCCGCTGATCACCGGCAACTTCACGCTGCGCAATGCCACCTACGACACCAATTGTGTGCCGGGGACGAGTCCGAATGCGAACTTCACGGGCGAGACCCTGAAGATCAAATAGGCGGAAGTTCGGAGGCGCGGGTGCGGCCATCATCGCGCACTTCGCATAATGTATATTATGACAAACAAAGGGTGTGGAGACGCTGGCGTATTTCTGATCCGGCTCAGTCGATAGCGGGAATATCGGTATCGACCCGCCCCGCGCGCAGCTGCGCGCGGGCGGCGGCGGCCAGCTTGACGTAGCGCTCGCGTATCGTATCCAGCTCGCGTTCCTCCAGCTCTTCCAGGTCCATCAGAGCATTGTGGGCTCCGGCAGTTACCCGCAATATCTCATCCAGTTTGATCTGGGCCGCTTCGGCGTCCCGGTTCTGCGTGCTCTGGATCAGGAACACCATCAGGAAGGTCACGATGGTGGTGCCGGTGTTGATCACCAGCTGCCAGGTATCGCTCCAGTGGAAGACGGGTCCGCTGATCAACCATGTCAGCACCACCAGCACGGCCAGCAGAAAACTGGTGGGACGGCCGCTGACGCGGGCCGTCTTCTTGGTCAGACGAACGAACCACGATCCGGATTTGACGGGGCGCATGATCACTCCTTTCGCCAGCCCTGCGACAGACCGCCGTCATACCAGTCCCACAGCACATAGGCCAGTACCCGCGTGTCGCGCCGGTCGCGATGATCCATCGGCAACGACGCGCCGATGCTCAGCAGCACGTGCTGACGCAGACTGAGGCTGACCTGCAGTTGCGGAACCAGGCTCCACTCGCCGTCGACGCCCTGCTCCAGTTCGCGATTGCCGATGATCTCCAGCATCGGAGTCCAGCTGCGACCGTACTCAGGCGCTATCCAGGTCTTGCCGACAACCAACTGCAGTGCAGCCTCCTGCGTGGCCGAGCTGCGCAATGGTCCTTCGACCAGCAGCCTCGACTGAATGAAGGCATCGCTGGGCAGCGCCTGACCAAATGCCAGATACAACTCGCCGCCGGCGTCCGGATTGCCCAGGCCGCGCTGCGCGTCGCCAGTGGGCAACGCCAATTCGGCGCCAACCGCCCAGATGCGGCCACCCTGGAAGTTGTGCGCAAAGGCGTACTTGGTGCCGATGGCAATGTCGCCAATGCCGTGATGGCGCTCGCCGGCCGCATCTTGCGCACTGGCAAAGGGCAGGATCAGTTCCAACTGGCCACGGGCGCCGAAGCGCTTCTCCCATATCAGCGTGCTCTGGCCATCGGCGCCGCCTGAGGCATAGTCGAAGGTCAGCACCGCCTCGTCTTCGGGGTAGGCCTTCTCGGTGAACATGGCGCGCGGCAGGTTCAGCTCGCCACGTGGCCACGAGGCATCGGTACAGAATTCCTTGGTGTACTCGACGACGGCCTCGATTTCCTCACGGCTCAGCGCGCTGCCGAAGGCCGGCATGATGGGTGAGAAGGCGCGCACCGGCCCGCCTTCGTGCGTCAACGTGAACCAGTCTGCGGACGCCTCGCGCGAGTTGAAGCTGCAGTCGGTGAAGTCTGGCAGTGGCAGGTCGAAGCCCAGCTGTTCCGGAGTCCTGCCGCGTCCGTCGCTGCCATGGCAGGCCGCGCAGGCCGCGCCGTACAACGCAGCGCCATCGACGGGACTCGCGCTGCGCGCCGTCGGCAGCGACATCGATGTGAACCACAACAGAACGAAGATGGTCGCCAGCGCAATGTTGAAACTGCTTCTCATTCTTTAACTCATTTAGCTTCAGTCGCGTTGTCCCGCATGACTGTAGCATCGACTCAATGGTTCATCGTGAGTGCGGAGGATTCTCATTGCGTTCAACAACTGGCATCAGCGTGACGTTGTGCATGGGGTTGTTGAGCATTGCTGGTATAGCGCAGACACCGCGCGCGCAACAGCAGCGCACTGCAGACTTTCCACTGTTCGTCACCAGTGATCGTTGCATTGCCTGTCATAGCGGCCTGCAGTCCGCGCAGGGACAGGATGTGTCCATCGGCTATCAGTGGCGCGCCTCGATGATGGCCAACTCGGCGCGCGATCCATACTGGCAGGCCGGCGTGCGTCGCGAAGTGATGGATCATCCGCAGGCGCAGGCAGCGATCGAGGACAAGTGCGCCACTTGCCACATGCCGATGGCGCGCACACAGGCTGTGCACGGCGGTGATCTGGGTCAGGTACTGGCGCACTTCGCGCGGCCGCAAGGTGACACGCCACTGGCCTTCGATGGGGTGTCCTGTGCGTTGTGTCACCAGGTCACACCGCAGGGCATGGGTACGGCGGCTTCGTTCGACGGCGGCTATCACATCGACGGCACGACTGCCGTGGACCGTGTCGTGTACGGTCCGTTCGAGGTCGATGCCGGGCATCGGCGCATCATGCAGTCCAGCAGCACTTTCCAGCCGATCACGTCGACGCACATTCAGCAGTCGGAGTTCTGCGCGAGCTGCCACACGTTGTATACCGAGCCGACCGATGGTGGTGGCGAAAAGTTTCCCGAGCAGATGCCCTACTTCGAGTGGCTCGCCAGCGACTATCGCAACACTGACAGCTGCCAGAGCTGCCACATGCCGCTGGTCGAGGGGCCGGCTCCCATCACTGCGGTACTGGGTCTGCCGCGCGAGCCGGTGCGCACGCATGGCTTTGTCGGCGGCAATGCCTACATGATCCGCATGCTGGACCGCTATCGCGGGGAGCTGGGCGTCAAGGCGCTGTCAGCGGAGCTGCAAGCCGGCGCGCAGGCCACCGAGGCATTTCTGCGGGAGCGTACCGCGCAGCTGTCCATCGCTGAGCTGGCGGATGACGGCAGCCTGCTGATCCTGGTGGTGAATGTGCGCAATCTCTCAGGGCACAAGCTGCCCACCGCCTACCCTTCGCGCCGTGCCTGGCTGCATGTGACAGCGCGCGACCAGGCCGGACGCGTGATATTCGAGTCCGGTGCGCCGCGGCCGGACGGTTCGATCGAGGGCAATGACAACGATGCCGACCCGCTGCGTTTTGAGCCGCACTACGGTGAGATTGGCGATCCATCCCAGGTGCAGATATATGAATCGGTGATGGTCGATCGAAGCGGTCAGCCCACGACTGGCCTGCTGTCAGCGGTGCGCTATGCCAAGGACAATCGGCTGCTGCCGCGCGGCCTCGTCAAGGCACAGGCCCACGCCGATATCGCTGTGCGTGGCGCGGCGGTGGACGACGCGGACTTCGTTGGCGGAGGCGATCGTGTGCGTTATCGCGTGGCACGACCGGCCGGCGCCGGCCGCGTGACGGTGACGGCGGAGCTGATGTTCCAGAGCATCGGCTTCCGCTGGGCTCGCAACCTGGAGGGTTATGACGCCGCCGAAACGAACCGCTTCACGCGCTACTTCCGCGAGACCGCCGGGGTATCGGCCGTGACGCTGGCCCGCGCGCAGTTCAGCGCGCCCTGATCAGCAATTCTGTGACCTTTGTCGAGCCGGCCTGCGCGTCAAGCTGCGCCGAGAGATCGCCGGGTTGTTCAATCGGCGAGCCCGTGGCCGAGATGCGCGCCACCACCTGCACGGCCTGATGGGGAGTGATGCCCACACCTTCCAGCATGGCGTCGGCGGCCGACAGCTCCACCTGCTGCGGGAATCGGGCCGGCAGGCGCTTCACCGCCAGCGGCGGTCCGCCGGCCGGATTACGTACAAAGACAAAAAGCATTGCGCCCGCCGGCAGTCGCGATGCGATGGTCGCGTCGGTGCTCACCTGCACTCTGACGCGCGTCGCCGGATCAACGACCGGCGCGGGCGCACTGAGCTGCTGATCCAATGCCGCAACCTGTCGTTGCAGCGCCGCCTTGATATCGGCGGGCGCTTCCAGCATCAGCATCAGCGCGAAACGGTCGCGGGCCAGCTGCAGCTGACCAGTCTGCATGGCGGACAGGGCGGTGTAGAACAGCGCCTTGGGGGACATGGGATCCTGCTTCAGCGCCTCTTCAAACAACGCCGCAGCCTGCGGCGCATTGGCGGTATCGCCGCTGAGCACGATGGCCTCGGCGATGCCGCTCAGCGCGGCCGGTTGCGCGTTGCCCGGCAGCGCGCGCGCGTGCTCGAAGGCGCGGCGCGCCAGGTCGAACTGCTCGATCTGCAGCAAGGCTTGCCCGAGTTGCAGCCAGGCCTCCTGGCTGTCATCGCGTTGCGCTTCGCGTTGCAGACGGCGCACGGTTTCCGCAGCTTCGTTGACGGCGGGCGGTGAACTCCACGGCCAGCTGCTGAGCTGCAGGTACAGTGCGCTGGCCGCGCCCAGCGCCAGCAGCACGCCTGCGATCGGCCCGATCATGGCCCGGTTCACGCCGCCGGCCTGCAGCAACGGCCGCAGCAACAGTGCGCCGGCAACCACGGCACACAGCACCGCGCCAGCAATGAATCCGCCCATCATGATTCGAGACCGTCCTCTGGCGAGTCATCGCCGGCCAGCATGCGGCTGCGTCGGCGGATGATGCGGACAGCCACCGCAACGCCTGCGATCAGCAGCACCGCCGGCGCCAACCACAGCCAGGCGTTGCGCCAATTCATGCGCGGACGGAACAGAATGAATTCGCCATAGCGTGCCGCCATGTAGTCGCGGACTTCGGCGTCGGTCTTGCCGGCCACCAGCAGTTCACGCACCTGCAGCCGCAGGTCAGCAGCCAACGGCACGTTGGAATCGGCCAGCGATTCATTCTGACACTGCATGCAGCGCAGTTCATGCGTCAGCGCACGATAACGCTGCTGCAGGATTTCTGTGGGCAGTGCGGGCGTGTTGTCGACGGCCCAGGCGCACGATGCCACCAGCAACATCAGCAGCAGGCCGCGGCTGCAATTCATGGTGCGGCCTTGGCGGCGGAATCCAGATGCGTCAGGAAACGGGCACGCCAGATCTCGGGGGTCATCACGCCGGTCTGCTTCTCGACCACTACGCCCTCCGGATTGACGAGGAAACTTTCGGGCGCGCCATAGACGCCCCAGTCGATGGCGATGCGTCCATCCCGGTCGGCGCCTATCGCTGCATAGGGATTGCCCAGCTGCGCCAGCCAGGCAATGGCGGCAAGGTCATCATCCTTCCAGTTCAGGCCGATGATGGACACGCGCCCTTCATCGTGGATGGCCAGCAGTGCGGCATGCTCGGCGCGGCATCCCACGCACCAGGTACCCCAGACATTCAACAGATACCACTGGCCCTTCAGCGCCACGCCGCTGACACGCCGCGTGCCATCGATCAGGTCCGGGGCATCAAAGGTTGGCGCAACCTTGCCGATCAGTGGTGAGGCGATGATGGACTTGTCGGGCGCGCGCCGCAGACCCACCGTCAATACGATCACCAGCAATGCAAAGCCCACCAGCGGCCACAGAAAGCGATTCACGGCGTGGCTCGCTGCGCGGCCACGTCCGTGCCGGTGTCGGTTGTCGGTGCGACAGCAGGCGCATAGCGACGATCGAACAGCGTGGTGATGCCGCCGATGGCCATGATCAATGCACCAAACCAGATGAAGCGGATCAGCGGCCGGTACTGCAGGCGCAGGCTCCAGGCGCCGGCCCCGACATCCTCGCCCAGCGCGGCGAACAGATCGCGGTTCCAGCCGGCGCTGATGCCGGCTTCGGTCATCACCGAGCCCGTGGCCCAGTAACTGCGTTTCTCCGGTGTCAGCCGCGCGACGGTCTTGCTGCCGCGCGTAACCAGCACATGCCCGCGAAAGCCGGTGTAATTGGGTCCGGCGATGCTCTCACCGCCCTGGTAGGTAAAGGTGTAACCCGCCAGCTGCGCGCCCTGCCCGGCCCGCAGCGCCACATCGCGCTCTACGGTGGTGGTTTCCACCAGCGTCACGCCCAGCACAAATACGCCGAGGCCGATATGGGCAATGCTCATGCCCATGATTGCCGCAGGAAGTGACAGCTTGCGGCGCAGACGGTCGATGGGATCGATCAGCGAGGACAGGATCAGCCACAGACCCAGCGATGCGCCCACCCACGCAAGCACCGAGCGGCTGCTGTAGGCGCCCATGCCGATCGCCGCCGCCAGCAGCAGGGCCGCGCCCGCCGCGATCAACAGGGATTGTCGCGCATGCAGCAGTCCGCCGCGCCGCCAGCGCGCATGAATGCCCAGACCCAGCAGCGTCAGTAGCGGCAACACCGGGATCATGAAGCTGGGCGCGAAGTACGGCGGGCCCACCGACAGCGTGCCCAGTCCCAGCGTCTCGGCAATCAGCGGCGCCAGTGTGCCGCCGAATACCACCGCGGTGGCCACTACCAGCAGGATGTTGTTGAACAGCAGCATGGACTCTCGGGAGAGCAACGCGAAGCCGGCGTTGGACACCAGTTTCGGCGCACGCCAGGCAAAGAGGGTCAGTGCACCGCCAATCACGATGACCAGGAACGCCAGGATGAACACGCCGCGCGCTGGATCCGCGGCAAAGGAGTGCACCGATACCAGCACGCCCGAGCGGACCAGGAAGGTGCCCAGCAGGCTGAGTGAAAACGTGCCAATGGCCAGCAACAGCGTCCAGCTCTTGAACAGCCCGCGCTTGTCGGTGACGGCCAGCGAATGGATCAGTGCGGTGGCCAGCAGCCAGGGCATGAAGGATGCGTTCTCCACTGCGTCCCAGAACCAGTAGCCGCCCCATCCCAGTTCGTAATAGGCCCACCAGCTGCCCAACGCGATGCCGCAGCTGAGAAAGGCCCATGAAAGAATCGTCCACGGTCGCATCCAGCGCGCCCACTCCTGTCCACGACGGCCTTCGATCAGTGTGGCGCAGGCAAAGGCGAAGCCGACCGTGAATCCCACATAGCCTGCGTACAGGATGGGTGGGTGCACAGCCAGCGCGAAATCCTGCAGCAGCGGATTCAGGTCGCGTCCGTCGAGCGCCCCCGGCACCAGACGCTGGAAGGGGTTGGAGGTGGCGAGCGTGAACAGCATGAAGCCGAAACTGACCAGGCCCATGACGCCCAGCACACGCGAGGCGAAGGCTGGCGGCAGCCGATGCGCGCGCAGCGCCACGGCGACCGTCCACAGACAAAGCACGCAGATCCACAGCAGTAGCGAACCCTCATGCGCGCCCCAGAAGGCTGCGACGCGATAGAACGTTGGTAGCGCTGAGTTGGAGTTGGATGCCACATACAGCACCGAGAAGTCGTTGCTGATGAAGGCGTGGATCAGCGCGGTGGCGGCCAGTCCGACGAACAGCAGTTGTCCGGCCACGGCCGAGAACGTCACCGATTGCCAGTGCGGTTTACCCAGCGCGGGCCCCGCCAGGCCGAAGCAGGCCTGTGCGGCGCACATCATCATGGCCAGCACCAGCGCGAAATGTCCCAGCTCGACCAGCATCAGTAGCTGCCCGCAGCAGCCTTGCCGGCTTCCAGCGACCTGGTGACTTCGGGCGGCATGTAGTTTTCATCGTGCTTGGCCAGCACTTCATCGGCGATGAAGGTGCCGCCGGAGTCGAGGCGGCCGTGCGCGACCATGCCGGCGCCTTCCTTGAACAGATCGGGCAGCACGCTGGCGTAGCGCACCGGCACGCGATGCCGGAAGTCGGTCACGATGAAGTTCACTTCCAGCGTGCCCGGCGTGCGCACCAGGCTGCCCTGTTCCACCATGCCACCGAGCCGGAAGCGCTGGCCAGGTTGCACTTCACCGGCCGCAACGCGGGTGGGATCGAAGTAGAACATCACATTGTCGCGGAAGGCGCGCAGCGCCAGTGTGCCAGCCACAGTGACGCCGACCAGGATGACCGCCACCAGCGTCATGCGGCGCTGACGCGGCGTCATGCGCGCTCCTTCTGCGTGGCGATGCGACGATGTGCTTCCTGTCGCGCGCGCGCCAGGCTACGCCGCGCCCACCAGATATTGAGCGCAATCACAATCAGTGTCAGCGCGTAGGACGGCCATACGTACTGAGCGTACCCGCCCATGGCCAGCCAGTTCATGCCGACTCCTGCTGCAATGCCTCGCCTATCCAGCGCGCAGTGCGTTCACGTCGCAGCACCTCGCCCCGCGCGCGCGTCAACATCAGCGCCACGAACAGCAGCGTGGCGGCGAGAAACATCGACAGCAGAGGCAGCAGCATGGAGGTGGGCATCGACGGCCTGTCCAGCTTCATCACGCTGGCGACCTGGTGCAGCGAATTCCACCACACCACCGAGTAATGGATGATGGGCACGTTGACCACGCCAACGATGGCCAGCACGGCGCTGGCGCGATCGGCGCGCGGGATGTCTTCGATGGCGCTGCGCAGCCCGATGTAGCCCAGGTACAGGAACAGCAGCAGCAGTTCGGAGGTCAGCCGCGGATCCCACTCCCAGTAAGTGCCCCACATCGGTTTGCCCCACAGACTGCCGGTAGCCAGTGCCAGCACCGTGAAACTGGCGCCGATGGTCGCGCAGCTGGCCGCCACGGCATGCGCCACATTCATGCGCCAGATCAGGCCCACTGCGGCACTGACGGCCATCGTGGTGTAGATCATCAACGACAGCCAGGCGGCTGGCGCGTGCACATACACGATGCGATAGCCCTCACCCTGCTGATAGTCAGCCGGCGCAATGGCCAGTCCACCGATCAGACCGTAGGCGCCCAGCAGCACGGCCGGCCACGCCAGCCAGCGCACCCAGCGGCCCGCGATGCGATAGAAATGCGGCGGCGAACCGAGCTTGTGAAACCAGACCCAACTCATTTGTCACTCGCCATCTATTCGATTCCGATCCGCACCGCCGCTGCTGCGGCCAGTGGCGCCAGCGTTGCGGCCAGCACCGTGATCGCCGCCAGCAGATACAGCGGCGCATCGTAGGCCTGTTGCGCGATGGCCATGCTGGTGGCACGCGCACCGAAGATCAGTACCGGCGTGGCCAGCGGCAGCACCAGCAGCGCCAGCAACGCCCCGCCGCGCCTCACGTTCAGCATCAGTCCCGCACCGATCGCTCCCACCAGACTCAGCGCCACACTGCCCAGCAGCAGCGCCGCGAGCATACCGGGCATGGCCGCATAGGGAGCGCCCAGCGCTGTCGACACCAGCGGCGCCATCAGCACCAGCGGCAGCCCGGTCAGCAGCCAGTGCACCGCGGTCTTGGCGAGCAGCAGCCAGGCCAGCGGCACACCCGACAGGACCAACTGTTCCAGCGTGCCGTCCGCACCATCCTCGCGAAACAGCAGATCCAGCGCCAGCAACGAGGACAGCAACGCCCCCACCCACAGTGCCGCGGGCGCTATGTCACGCAATCGCGACAGCTGCGGATCCAGCGCCAACGGAAACAGTGTGGTTACGACCAGAAAAAACAGCAGGGGTTGCAGCCATTCGCCGCCCTTTCGCATGGCGAGACGCAGATCGCGGCGGATCAGCAGCGCCGCGGCGCGGCCCGGCGAGGTTATGTCCATCAGTGCAATTCCAGCGGCGTGGGCTGCGTGCCCTGGAGTCCCAGCAGCTGGTGCGTGGCGATGATGGCCGCCCCACCGGTGGACAGATGTTGCTGCAGGCAGTCTGCGAACAATTGCTGTCCCGCTTCGTCCAGGTTCGAAGTGGGCTCGTCCAGAATCCACAGTGGACATTGCAGCAGCAGCACGCGCGCCAACCCGACGCGACGCTGCTGTCCCGCCGACAGCTGCCGCACCAGGCGCCGTTGCGAATCGCGGTCCAGCTGCAGTTGATCCAGCGCCCCGGCGATCGCGCTGTCGTTCCCATGTCGGCGCATGCCCACCGCGTAGCGCAGATTTTCGATCGGGGTCAGGTCGGCCTTCAGCCCCGCACCGTGCGCCAGCCAGGCCAGCTGACGTTGGAAGGCGGGCAGATCGGAGCGCGCATCCTGACCACGCCAGCGCACCGTTCCCGATTCAAGCGGCAACAGGCCGCACAAGGCTCGCAGCAGGCTGCTCTTGCCCGCGCCGTTGGCGCCGATCACCTGCAGGCATTGTCCCTGCGACAGCGAAAAAGACAGTCCGCGCAGGACGTGCAGATCGCCGCGCCAAAGGTGCAGATTGTCAGCTGTCAGCTCGCTCATATGGTGCGGACGGCGGGACTCGAACCCACACTCCCTTTAGAGGAAGCAGATTTTCCTGCCACTTCGACTTTCGCCGCCGCTGCGATCATGCAGCGTTCGTGGTCTGGACTATCCCTTCGCCATGGCTTCCGCAAGGAAGCTACAGGCGCCGCCCGTCTAGTCTCTACACCTTCCTTCGCGTTGCGAAGGCTTGGCTCGGGATTGGCTTGGGTCACAGCCGGTAGCGTTCCCCGAATTTGAGCGGTTCTGCACCTCGGGTTTCCCCGCGGGCACTCCTTGAATCAAAGTCTGCTGCGTCTACCAGTTTCGCCACGTCCGCGTTTATCGTGGAGGCTAGGGTCGGAATCGAACCGGCGTACACGGCTTTGCAGGCCGCTGCATGACCACTCTGCCACCTAGCCGCGCTGAGTGAAGGATTGGAGCGGGAAACGAGGCTCGAACTCGCGACCTCAACCTTGGCAAGGTTGCGCTCTACCAACTGAGCTATTCCCGCGTCACACGAGGCCCGGAATTGTATGTGGCGCGGCACGCAAGTCAAGGAATTATCAAATTAAACTGCTCCGGA
>Ga0190271_10000235_pt1 | contig 27125 bp, 26 predicted proteins | sample Popmic356T_FD_133747 | JGI IMG/M metagenome (GOLD analysis project Ga0190271, IMG submission 133747) | Populus adjacent soil microbial communities from riparian zone of Weber River, Utah, USA - 356 T | ecosystem: Environmental > Terrestrial > Soil > Riparian zone | place: USA: Utah | collected...
CCCGATGTCGGAATCGGACATCGAGCAGAAGATCGGCCGCGCGAACCTCGACCGCATGGAGAAGCTCGGCATCGAGTTCTTCCAGAACGAGCCGCGGAACGAGGAGATGTACACGTACGTCGGCGTCTCCTCGCGCGGCACGCCGGTCTGGCTTCACTCCGAGGTCGCAAGATGCGACGTCAAGATCACGATCGGCCAGGCGCAGTCGAACCACTGGGGCGCGGGCGGCGGCGGCAAGCTCATCCTGCCGGGCGTCGTCTCCGACGAGACGATCGAGTCGAACCACTGCGCCTTCGTCCCTTCCCCGCAGACGCACTACGGCGCCTACGCGGGCCCGATGCGCTCGGACATCGACGAGGTGGCGACGATGTGCGAGCTCGACTGCACGATGAACGTCGTCCTCGACACGCGCGGGCGGGTGATCGAGCTCATGTTCGGCTCGCACCCCGCCGCGCACCGCACCGCGATCGAGCGCTTCAACCAGATCTACGCCTACGAGCACCCGGGCGACCAGGCGGACATCGCCGTCTGCGGCGTCTTCGCGCCGACCGACCACCTCTTCTTCCACACTGGCTGGGGGTGCATGTCGGCCGACTTCGTCCTCAGGGACGGCGGCACGATCATCTACACGAGCCCCTCGCCCGGCGTCTCGACCGCGGTCGGCGACTTCCCTGGCCTGGCGCTCATGGACCTGATGAAGCCGTACATGCCGGCGACCCCGGAGAACTACCAGCGCGTGCTCAAGGACATCCACGCCCGCGAGATCCAGATGTGGGCCGGCTGCATCTGGGTGCCGATCTACGAGGTGATGACCCGCAAGCACCTGAAGCTCGTCACGCTGGAGGAGAACCTCGAGCTGGCGGCGGACATCGGCATGGACGCGACCACCTCGCTCGACGAGGCCTTCGCCGAGGCGATGGAGCGGCACGGGCCGGACGCGAAGGTGGTCGTCCTGCCGTATGCGCGCTACCAGCTGCCGAGCAACATGGTGCGCATGGACGCGGAGGCGCTCCGCTTCCCGCAGGAGGTGCGCGTCCACTGACGCAGGGCGACGTGCGGGGCATCAGAGGTGCTCGCGGCACCACCGCCGCGCCGCCCGCCTCGCGCGAGATCAGGGGGTCGACGACGATCGTCGAGCTTCTGCGCATGTTCCCCGACGGCGAGGCCGGCCGCCTCCTCGGCGAGCTCGCGCTCCCCTGTGCGCACTGCGGCGGCGCGTTCCACGAGCCGTTGACGCTGGCGGCGAAGCGGCACGGGCGCGACCCGCGGGCCCTGCTGGAGGCCTTCCGGGCGTTGGAGCACGGCGCGCTGAGCGCGGAACAGGTCGAGGCGGCTAGACGGCGTCGAGGAAGCCGAGCGCGCGCTGCCTGACCAGGGCGGCGGCGGCCTCGTCGTAGTCGGGCAGGCTGTCGTCCGTGAAGAGGTGCCCGTCGCCCGGGTAGAGGAAGACCTCCGCGCCCTCGACCGTCTCGGCCAGCTCGCGCGCGACGTCCACGTCGCCCAGCTCGTCGTCCTCCATCGTGTGGATCTGCAGCGGAACTCCCTTCGGCCAGGCGCCGCCGAACTCCGAGAGCGGGATGGCGGCGTGCAGGAGTAGGGCGCCCTTGGCGCCCGAGCGAGTCTGGGTCAGCATCTGCGCCGGCATCGCCCCGAGTGACATCCCGGCGTAGACGATCTCGGCCGGCAGGCTCTCGGCGGCGAGCCGGCCGCGCTCCATGATCGTGCCGAAGCCGGCCTCCCGGACGTAGGCCATACCGTCGGTGAGCTCGGCGAACGTCCTGCCCTCGTACAGGTCCGGCGTGTGAACGACGTGGCCGGCGGCGCGGAGTGCGTCGGCGAAGGAGACACACCCTGGCGTCAGGCCCTGCGCATGATGGAAGAGCACCAGCTCGGTCATGGCTCAGCGAGGACGGCGAGGCGGGTGGTGAAGCGGTTCAGGGAGCCCGAGCGGAAGGGCTCCTCGTCGATCTCGACCTCTGCGTAGCCCGCCGCGCGGACGGCCGCCTCGACCTCGGCTCGGCCGGCGAGCGCGCGCGGGAGGTCGTCCGCGGCGATCTCGACCCGACCGAGCTCGCCGTAGTGGCGGACCCGGACGATCGGGTAGCCGAGGGCCTTGAGCGCAAGCTCCGCCCGATCCACCTGCCGCAGGATCGCCGGGTCGACCTCGGTGCCGTAGGGGAGGCGCGAAGCGAGGCACGGCGACGCCGGCTTCCAGGCGCTTGGGACGCCGAGCTCGGCCGCGAGCGTGCGGACCTCTTCCTTGCCGACGCCGGCCTCGAGCAGCGGATGGACGACGCCCTGCTCGGCAGCTGCGCGCAAGCCGGGACGCCAGTCGCCCGTGTCGTCGGCATTCGCGCCGGAGAGGACTGCTGCGTACCCGCGCGTCCGGGCCAGGCCCCAGAGCTGCTCGTAGAGCTCCGTCTTGCAGTGGTAGCAGCGGTCGCGGTCGTTCCTGACGTACCCCGCGCGCGCGAGCTCGTCCGTCGAGATGACCTCGTGGGCGACGCCGACGGCCTCCGCGACCCCGCGCGCCCCGTCCAGCTCGCCGGTCGCGAGCGCGGGCGAGACTGCGGTGACCGCCAGCGCGCGCGGCCCGAGCGCCCGCGCGGCGAGCGCCGCGACGAGCGACGAGTCGACGCCGCCCGAGAAGGCGACGACGGCGCTTCCCAGCGAGGCGATCCGGGTCTCGAGCTCGTCGGTTCGGCTCATGGCTCCTGCGCGGCCGCCAGGGCCGCGGCCCAGACCGACTTTACCGGCCTCCCGAGCCGCCGGGCCGCAGCGGCGCAGTCGTCGTGCTCGGGCGCCACGTTGACGACGCGGCCGTCGAGGCGGCCGAGCTTGACGCGGATCTCCTCGCCGTCCACGGTCACGACGCGCTCCTCGCGCTCGAGCTCGTAGCGGCGCAGCCTCGCGACGCGGACGCCGAGCGCGCTCGTCTCTTCGAGGATCGCTGTGGCCACAGCCGCCTCGTCGGCGGGCCGCGAGAGCGCGGAGAGGACGAACCCGGGCCTGCCCTTCTTCATCTGCGCCGGGACGGTCCAGACGTCCAGGGCGCCCGCGGCGAGGCAGCGCTCGACCGCGTCCGGTACGAGCTCGGGGAGGAGGTCGTCGAGGTTGGTCTCCAGCAGCGAGACCTCGGCCTGCGGGTCGGCCTCGGCGGCCTCGCCGATCAACACGCGGACGACGTTCGGCCGCTCGGCCGTGTCCATCGTGCCGGCGCCGTAGCCGATGCGCTCCACGGTCAGCGCGGGAAGCGGCCCGAACCCCGCCGCCGCGAGCGTCACCGCGAGCGCCGCGCCGGTCGGCGTCACCAGCTCGCCCTCGCCCTCGACGCCAACGAGCGGCACGCCCTTGAGCAGCTCGAGCGTGGCCGGGGCGGGGAGGGGGAGGACGCCGTGGGCGGCGCGGGTCGTTCCGCGCGCCACGGGGAGCGGCGAGCATCGCACCTCCTCGACGCCGAGGTCGGCGAGGAGCGCGACGCAGCCGCAGACGTCCATCAGCGCGTCCACTGCCCCGAGCTCGTGGAGCTCGACCTCCTCCGCGGGGACGCCGTGGATGCCGCCTTCCACTTCGGCGAGCCGTCGGAACGCGGCGACGGCGCCTACGCGCACCGCCGGGTCCAGGTCGGCCTCCTCCAGCATCCCTCGGATAGTCCGCCAGTTGCGGTGGTGCACCTCGTCGCCGGTGCCGATGTCGACGTGCCGCGCGCCGATCCCGTGTCGCTCCTGCCGGGTGACGACAACCTCGACCCCGTCGAGGCCGAGCGCGGCGGGGAGCGCGTGCAGGATCCGCTCGTCCGCGCCCGCGTCGAGCAGCGCCGCGAGCAGCATGTCGCCCGCCAGCCCGCCGACGCAATCCAGGTAGGCGAGCCGCGTCACGGGCCGGGGTGCGCCGCCCGCGCGATGCGTGCCGCGATCGTCCCGGCGCCGAAGCCGTCGTCGATGCCGACGACCGCGAGCCCGGCGGCGCAGGAGCAGAGCATGGCGTTCAGCGCGGTACGACCGCCCTCGGCCGAGCCGTAGCCGACGCTGGTAGGCAGCCCGATCACGGGCGCGGCGACGAGCCCGCCGACGACGCTCGCGAGCGCGCCGTCCATGCCGGCGACGACGACAACGCAGTCGGCGCGGACGAGCGACGGCAGCGCATCGGCCAGGCGGTGGAGGCCGGCGACGCCGATGTCCTCGTGGACGAGCACCTCGGTGCCGAGCAGCTCCGCCCGGATCCGCGCCTCATGCAGAACGGGCCCGTCGGAGGTGCCCGCGGAGACCATCGTCACGCACCCGCGAACCTCCGGGACGCCACGCGCCACCCAGACAGCGCGGGCGCGCTCGTCCTCCTCGGCGTCCGGCGCGACCTCGCGGACCGCGGCGCGCGCGGCCTCGTCGGCTCGCGTCGCGAGGACGCTGCCCGCGCCGGCGTCGAGCAGCGCCGCCACGATCGCCGCCACCTGCTCGGGCGTCTTGCCCTCTGCCAGCACCGCTTCGGGAGCGCCCTGGCGGACCTCGCGGTGCGTGTCCACGCGGGCGAAGCCCAGGTCGCGGTACGGCAGCTCGGCGAAGCGGTCGAGAGCGTCCTCGGGCGAGACGTGGCCGCGGCGGACCTCCTCCAGGAGCTCGGCGAGGTCGGAGCGGAGGTCGGGCATGCGCCGATTATCGCTACCGGGTAGTAATACGGCGTGAGTACCGCGACCGAGACGGCAGCATGGGTCGGTCGGGCGCTGCCTCGCCTCGAGGACGAAGTCCTGCTCCGCGGCGAGGGCAGCTTCATCGACGACCTCGATCCGGTCCCGAACGCGGGCCATGCCGCGATCCTGCGCTCGCCGTTCGCGCACGCGCGCATTGCCAGGCTCGATCCGAGCGGCGCGCTCGAGCTCCCCGGCGTTGTCGGCGTGCTCACGGGCGAGGACGTCGCGGCCATGTCTCGGCCGTTCCCGGTCGGCGTTGACGGGGCATGCCCGTACTACGCGGCCGCGCACGAGACGGCGCGCTACGCGGGGGAGCCGGTGGCCGTCGTCGTGGCGAAGGACCGCTACGTCGCCGAGGATGCCCTCGAGCTGATCGAGGTCGACTACGAGCCGCTCGACCCTGTGCTCGACGCCGGGCGGGGCGAGGTCGTCTCCGAGCGGACTTTCACCTACGGCGACCCCGACGAGGCCTTCGAACGCGCCGACCTGGTGATCGAGGAGACGTTTGCCTTCCCGCGCTGGACCTGCGCGCCGGTGGAGTGCTACGGCGTCGTCGCCGACTGGGACGCGGCCGCGGGCTCGCTGACCGCTTGGGCGAACTTCCAGGGCCCATTCACGCTTCATTCCGTCGCTGCGGCCGCGCTCGGGCTCCCCGGCTCGAAGCTGCGGATCATCACGCCGCGCGATTCGGGCGGGAGCTTCGGGATCAAGTCGACGATCTACGTGTACATCGCGCTGATGGGCCTCGCATCGCGCAAGCTCGGCGTGCCGGTGCGCTGGATCGAGGACCGGCTGGAGCACCTGGCCGGGAGCTCCGGCTCGACCGCGCGGACGACGGCGGTGCGGGCGGGCTTCTCCGGGGAAGGCGAGCTGCTGGCGGTCGCCTACGACGTCGTCGAGGACGTCGGCGCGTACATCCGCGCCCCAGAGCCGGCGACGCTCTATCGGATGCACGGCTCGCTCTCGGGCGCCTACCGCGTGCGCAACGTCGCCTCTCGTAACCGCGTCGTCCTCACGAACCGCTGCCCGACCGGGCTCAACCGCGGCTTCGGCGGGCCCCAGCTCTACCTCGCGCTCGAGGGGGCGATGAACCTGGCCGCGGCGCGGCTCGGCCTCGACCCGGCCGAGCTTCGGCGGCGCAACCTGATCCAGGCCGGCGAGTTTCCCTACCGGACACCGTCGGGTGGGCTCTACGACTCCGGCGACTACGAGGCCTGTCTCGACGACGCGCTCGAGCTCGCGCGCTATGACGAGCGGCGCGCCGAGCAGGCCGAGGCCAGGTCGGAGGGCCGGCTGGTCGGGATCGGCGTCGCCTGCGTGGTCGAGCCCTCGGTCTCGAACATGGGCTACATCACGCTCGTCCAGACGGCGGAGGAGCGCGCCGAGGCACTGCCCAAGTCGGGGAACGCGGAGGGCGCGACCGTGATCGTCTCCCCGCTCGGCGGCATCACCGTCCGGATCGGGACGACGCCGCAGGGTCAGGGCCACCGCACCGTCTGCGCGCAGGTGGTCGCCGACGCGCTCGGCGTCGAGCCCGCCGACGTCGACGTGCTCACCGAGATGGACACCTCCACGAGCGCCTGGAGCGTCGCCTCCGGGAACTACTCGTCGCGCTTCTCCGGCGTCGGCGCGCCGGCCGTTCACCTCGCCGCCCTCAAGGTCGCCGCGAAGCTCAGGACGATCGCCGCGGCCGAGCTCGGCTGCGATCCCTCCGAGGTGGAGCTGCGTGACGCGCGAGCGTGGCGCGCCGAGGAGTCCGTCTCGCTCCGCCGCCTGGCCGGCGTCGCGCACTGGAACCCGCATGCGCTCCCGCCGGGGTTGGAGCCCGGTCTGCACGAGACGGCCTTCGCCGCCGCGGAGAACCTGGCGCCGCCCGACGAGGACGACCGCGTCGCCTCATCCGCCGCCCACGGCTTCATCGCCGACGTGGCCGTGGTCGAGGTCGACCGCGAGACCGGCGCCGTAACGGTTCTCGACTACGCCACCGTCCACGACGCCGGCCGCCTGCTCAACCCGCTGCTCGCGGAGGGCCAGGTGCGCGGCGGGTTCGCCCACGGCGCCGGCGCGGCTCTGTTCGAGCGCGTCGTCTACGACGAGGACGGGAACCTGCTCACCGGCTCCTTCGTGGACTACCTCTGCCCGACGGCGCCGGACCTGCCGCCCCTACGGCTCGGGCACCGGGAGACGCCGTCGCCGTTCACGCTCCTCGGCGCGAAGGGCCTCGGCGAGGGGACGACGATGAGCGCGCCGGCCGCGCTGGCCGCTGCGGTCGCAGACGCGCTCGGAGTCGAGAAGGTGGAGCTGCCGCTGACGGCGCCGCGGGTGTGGGAGGCGCTCCGGTGAAGCCCGTGCCGTTGGAGTACCGGCGCGTGGAGAGCGTCGAGGAGGCGGTCTCCGCGCTGGCGGAGGGCGGGACCGAGGCGAAGGTGCTTGCCGGCGGCCAGAGCTTCGTGCCGATGCTGAACATGCGGATCGCCCGGCCGGCATTGCTCGTGGACGTCAACCGTGTCCCCGGCCTGGACGGGATCGCGACGGCGAACGGACACCTGCGGGTCGGAGCCATGTGCCGCCAGCGCGCGCTCGAGCGCTCGGCGCTCGCTCGCGAGCGCTGTCCGTTGCTCGCCTCGTGCCTGCCCTTTGTCGGCCACGTCGCCACCCGGAACCGAGGGACCGTCGGCGGCTCGATCGCGCATGCCGACGCCGCCGCCGAGCTGCCGCTCGCGCTCGTCGCACTCGGGGGGTCGGCCGTCGCCGAGTCCCCGGGCGGCCGGCGGACGATCCCCGCGGACGACCTCTTCGTCTCGTACTTCACGACCGCGCTCGAGCCCGACGAGCTTCTCGTCGAGACCGTCTGGCCCGCGGCGCGTCCGGGCGAGGGCTTCGCGTTCGAGGAGCTCGCGTTGCGCCACGGCGACTACGCGCTCTCGATGGCGGCATGTGTGCTGCGCGTCGAGGGCGGAGTGGTTGCGGAAGTGCGGCTCGTCGTCGGAGCGGTCGCCGCGCGGGCGACCGTCGTGGACGTCCCGCTCGTCGGCCGCGCGGTCGACGTCGCCGCGGCGCAGGAGGCCGCGGAGGCAGCACGGGCGGCCGTCGCTCCGTCAGGCCATCTGCACGCGTCCGCCGACTACCTCCGCCACGTCACCGGCGTCCTGGCCGAGCGGGCGGTGCTGCGCGCCTGGGAAGGCGCTGCATGACCGCGATCGAAGTCACCGTCAACGGCCGCCGCTACCGCGAGGTCGTCGAGCCGCGCCTGCTCGCCTCCGACTTCCTCCGGCACACGCTCGGGCTCACCGGCACCCACGTCGGCTGCGAGCACGGCGTCTGCGGCGCGTGCTCGGTGCGGGTGGACGGGGCGGCCGTTCGCTCCTGCCTCCTGCTCGCCGTCCAGCTCGACGGGGCCGAGGTGCGGACGGTCGAAGGGCTCGCGCCGGAGGGCGAGCTGACCCCACTTCAAGCGGCCTTCCGCGAGACGCACGCGCTCCAGTGCGGCTTCTGTACGCCGGGGATCCTCATGGCGGCGTCCGAGCTGCTCGAGGCCGACGGCCCGCCGACCCGCGCCGAGATCACGGATCTGCTCTCCGGCCACCTCTGCCGCTGCACCGGCTACGAGCCGATCGTCGAGGCGATCGCACGGGCCGCCGGAACGGCTCCGTCGTGAACCTGGCGCTCTCCCTCCTCTATGCGGCGGAGAGGAACCCCGGAGCCGAGGCCGTCGTGGACGGCCCGGTCCGGCTCACCTACACCCAGCTCCTCGAGGACGCACGCCGCGTCGCGGGCGGCCTTGCGGCGTCCGGCGTCGGCGCCGGCGACCGCGTGACGGCGATCGTCAAGCCGACGCGGGAGGCGGTGACCCTCTACTGGGGCTGCCAGTGGCTCGGCGCCGTCTACGTGCCGCTTTCCCCTCGAATCTCGCCGGCCGATCTGCAGTACTGCCTCGACGACGCCGCGGCAGCGGCCCACTTCGACCTCGGCGCCGAGCTCCCCGTGGCCGACGCGCATCCGGGCGCGCTCGACCTGGACGAGCGGGCGCCGTCGCTCATGCTCTACACCTCGGGCACGACCGGGCGGCCGAAGGGCGTCCCGCGCTCGCACCGTGCCGACCGCGCGGGCGGGCTCTCACAGGTTCTCCAGCACGGCTATCGCCACGGCGACCGCACGCTCGGGGTCATGCCCCTGTACCACACGATGGGCATGCACTCGCTCCTCGCCATGCACGCGATCGGCGGCTGCTTCGTGTGCCAGTCGGACTGGGAGGCCGGGCGCGCGCTCGAGCTGATCGAGGCGGAACGGCTGACCTCGCTCTACCTGGCGCCGACGCTCTTCCACGACCTCGTCCACGATCCGCGCCTGGCGGAGCACGATCTTTCCTCCGTCGAGGCGGTCTCCTACGCGGGCGCGGCGATGACGAGCGCGCTGGTCGAACGCTGCACCGAGGTTCTCGCGCCACGGATCTTCGTGAACCACTACGGCTCGACCGAGATCTACACCTTCACCGTCCACCGCGATCAGCGCGCAAAGCCCGGCTGCGCGGGGCGGGCCTCGCTGAACGCGCGCGTGCGCCTCGTCCGGCCGGACCCCGAGGCGGGGCCGGACGAGCTCGTCGTGCCGGGCGAGGAGGGCCAGATCGTGTGCCACCTGGACTCGGACGAGGCCTTCACCGGCTACTGGAACCGCCCGGATGCGGACGAGGCGGCGATCCGCGACGGCTGGTACTTCACCGGCGACCTGGGCCGTCTCGACGCCGACGGCGACCTCTGGATCGTCGGCCGCGTCGACGACATGATCCTCTCGGGCGGCGAGAACGTGTACCCGCTCGAGGTGGAGGACGTCCTGGCGCGCCATCCTGGCGTGCGCGAGGTCGCGGTGGTCGGCGCGCCCGACGACCGCTGGGGTCAGCGGGTCGTCGCCTACGTCGTCGCCGACGGTGCGCTGACCGCCGAGGAGCTCGACGCCCACTGCCTCGCCTCGGAGACGCTCGCGCGGTTCAAGCGGCCGCGGGAGTACCGCTTCGTGGAGGATCTGCCCAAGAGCCCGTCGGGCAAGCTGCTCCGCCGGCTCCTGCGAGAGGAGGGCGTGTCTGCATGACGGAGTACGAGGGCTTCAGGGTGGAAAGCGCCGGCGGCGTGGCGACGGTCACGCTCGACGTCCCCGACAAGTTCAACCGGGTCACGCTCGGTGCTCGCGCGCAGCTCGACGAGGTGTTCCGGGAGCTCGGCGCGGACGAGTCCGTGCGCTTCGTCGTGGTCACCGGCGCCGGTGGGGCGTTCACAGCGGGCGGCGACATCGCCGGCTTCCTCGAGGCGAGCCCGGAGGAGCTCTCGCGCCTGCACTGGAACGTCGCCGCGCCGGAGCGCTGCCCGAAGCCGGTGATCGCGAAGCTGCAGGGCTATGCGTTCGGGGTCGGGCTCGAGCTCGCGCTCGCCTGCGACTTCCGCATCGCCGCCGACGACGTTGAGCTCGCGCTCCCCGAGGTGAAGCTCGGGATGATCCCGGGAAGCGGCGGGACGCAGCGCCTCGTCAGGCTGATCGGCCTTGCGCGGGCGAAGGACGCGATCATGCGCGGGCGCCGCATCGGGGCGGAGGAGGCGCTCGCGCTCGGGCTCGTCACCAGGGTGGTGCCCGCAGCGGAGCTCGACGCGGCCGTGGACGAGCTCGTCGCCGAGCTGGCGGAGCTCTCGCCGCTGGCGCTCGCTCTGGCCAAGCGCGTGCTCGACCTGGCCGAGGAGAGCCCGCTCCACGTCGGCCTCCACGTCGAGGGCCTCGCGTACGGGCTGCTCCGCTCGACCGACGACTTCCGCGAAGGCGTCGAGGCCTTCGGCGAGAAGCGCAAGCCGAGGTTCGAAGGGCGCTAGCCCGACTCGAGCGCGAGGCCTGCCGCGAGCACGACCTCGTCCCGCGGCGCGACGAGCTGCAGGTTCCCGATCGCGAGCCCGGCCCAGCCGAGCAGGTTGAACGGCCGCAGGAAGGCGGAGAAGGCGACGCGCACCTCGAGCTCGTCGCAATCCTCGGGCGGCAAGTCGATCCCGATGCACGGCGAGACGTACAGGTCGACGTCGGGCTCGTATCGCCGCCAGCGCTCGAGGGCGCGGTAGGCCGCCGCGACCTCGCCCGGGTCGACCTTCTGCGCCAGCTCGAGCTTCGTGCGAACGTTGTCGGAGTACTCGTCCGCGCGGGCGGGGAACGTCGCTGCATGGGACCGGGCCGCCTCGTGGAAGAAGAGCGGCCAGGTATTCGCCTCCGGCTCGGGGATCGTCGCCGGGACGACCCGCGCGCCCAGGTCCTCCAGCGATCCGATCCACTCCTCCGCGGCGAGGCTCTCGGGCGGCGCCGACCCGTCCCCGACCGTCGGCGGGCGGGTCAGGAGCCCGACGGTGCGCCCGGCCAGGCGTGGCGCCGGGGCCGGCTTGTCGGTGAGCACCGACCACATGAGCGCGACGTCGGCGACGGAGCGTGCCATCGGGCCTACCGTGTCCAACGTGGGCACGAGCGGAAAGACGCCCTCGATGGAGACGGACCCCCAGCTCGGCTTCAGCCCGACGGTGCCGCAGCAGGCCGAGGGGAGCCGGATCGAGCAGCCGGTGTCGGTGCCCAGTCCCAGGTCACAGAGGTCTGCCGCGAGCGCGGCCGCGTTGCCGCTCGAGGAGCCGCCGGTCGTCCGGCCCGGGTGTAGCGGGTTGACGGCGGTCCCGTACCAGGGGTTCTGCCCGGTCACGTTCCAGGCGAACTCGGGCAGGTTCGCCTTGCCGACGAGCACCGCGCCGGCGTCGAGCAGCCGCTGCACGGCGGGAGCGGTCCGCGTCGGGACGTGATCCGCGTAGATCCGCGAGCCGTACGTCGTACGCACGCCCACCACGTCGATCAGGTCCTTGACGAGCAGTGTGCGGCCTGCGAGCGGCCCAGGCAACGGCCTCGTCGAGGGCACGACCCGTGTGATGATCGCGGCGTAGTCGTCCGTCATTCCGGCTCCGGCACATGGTATGAAGCTTGTCTCGAATGGCCCGTGAGATCCGCTACGCCTCGAGCGACGGGGTGCAGATCGCCTACGAGGTCTTCGGCTCCGGTCCGCGGGACCTGGTTCTCGTCCACGGCTGGGTGACCAACCTCGAGCTTCTCTGGGAGCAGCCGCGGGTGGCGCGTGTCCTCGAGCGGCTCGGGTCCTTCTGCCGGGTCGTCAACTTCGACAAGCGAGGCACCGGGCTCTCGGACCGGGTGCCCGTCGACCGCCTGCCGACGCTCGAGCAGCGGATGGACGACGTGCGAGCGGTGATGGACGCGGCCGGATCCGAGCGCGCGGTCGTGTTCGGCCACTCCGAGGGCGGCCCCATGAGCCTCCTGTTCGCCGCCGCGTACCCGCAGCGGACCGAAGGCCTCGTCATCTACGGCAGCTTCGCGGTCCGGCTGCGGCAGCCGGACTACCCGTGGGCGCCCACAGCCGAGGAGCGTGAACGCCACGTCCGCCGCGTCAGGGACGAGTGGGGCGGCGTCGTGCACCTGGACGAGCTCGCACCCGGGGTCGTGGACGACGAGGAGTTCCGCGCCTGGTGGGCCAGGTATCTGCGCACGAGCGCGAGCCCGGCCGCCGCGGCCGCCCTCACCAGCATGAACAGCAGCGTCGACGTGCGCTGCGTCCTGCCGAGCATCACCGTCCCGACCCTGATCGTCCACCGGCGCGACGACCTGCGGGTCGACGTCGCGGGGGCGCGGTGGATGGCGGAGCAGATCCCTGGTGCCCGCTTCGTCGAGCTGCCCGGAGACGACCACCTCATCTGGGCCGATCCCGACCCCATCTTCGACCTCGTCGAGGAGTTCGTCACCGGCGTCCCTCCCGCCGAGGTGCCCGACCGCGTGCTCGTGACTGTCCTCTTCACCGACATCGTCGGCTCGACGGAGACAGCTGCGAAGGTCGGCGACGAGGCTTGGCGCCGGCTGCTGGACCGCCACGACGAGACCGTCCGCCGCTACCTCGAGCGCTACCGCGGGCGCGAGGTCAAGACCACGGGCGACGGCTTCCTGGCCGTCTTCGACGGCCCCGCCCGCGCGGTCCGCTGTGCGCAGGCGGTCGCCGAGGCGGTCGTGGCACTGGGGCTCCAGGTCCGTGCCGGCCTCCACACCGGGGAAGTCGAGCTCCGGGGCGACGACGTCGGCGGCGTCGCCGTTCACGCAGGCGCGCGGATCGCGGCGCTCGCGGGGCCGGGGGAGGTCCTGGCCTCGCGAACGGTGAGAGATCTGACCGCGGGGTCCGGCATCGTGTTCGCGTCGCGCGGGACGCACGCGCTCAAGGGCGTCCCCGGCGAGTGGGATCTCTACGCCGTTTCCTGACGCTGCTCAGGGCCCGACCGGGAGGGCCGGTCGCGGCGCCGGCATCCTGGCGACGGCGGCCGGCCAGCGCCAGAGCGGGGACCCGCGCGCGGTCGTCGGCAGCACCCAGACCGTCGTTCCGTGCCCCCAGCGGGCGTAGAGCCCCGGCGCGAACCAGTTCGGTAGGCGGACGCACCCGTGGCTCGCCGGCCAGGGCGGGACGGAGTGGTAGCCGTGCATCGCGAAGCCGCCGATGAAGTACATCGAGTAGTACATCGAGAGCGAATTGAAGCCCGGCGTCTTGCGGTACACGCGCCAGCGGCCGATCGGCGTGTTCCCGGTGGCGCCGGTGGAGACGTGCACGATGCGGACGACTCGCCCGCGGCGGACCTCGAAGAGGACCTGGCGCGCCTTGTCCACCTCGATGTGGTTGCCGCGTGGGACGGCGGCGATCGGGGTGCGCGCCTTGCGGAGCGCGCGCCAGACCTGCGCGCTCATCACACCGCTCCGGGAGAGCCCGCGCACCTTCTGGAAGGCGTACAGCGCCTCGGTCGTGTCCCAGGCGAAGCGCCCGTCGACGCCGCGCAGCACGTAGCCCAGGCTCCTGAGGCGCCGCTCCAGGAAGCGAACGGCGCGACCGTGGGAGCCGAGGCCGAGGCGCGGCGCCGCCACCGGCCGCGACATCCGCCTTCCCACCGCGGCGTACCCGGCCGCGGGCGTGACCGCGAGCCGCACGCGCAGGCGCCTGGCGGGGAGCCGCGCAGACGCGAGCACGTTGAAGCGGCCCTGGGCGTCGAGCGCCACTGTCCGGGTACGGCCGAGGACCGTGAGCTCGAGCGTTCCGGCATCTGCCGGACGTAGCCTCCCCCGTAGCCTCAGAGGGGCTCCGACCACGGCGAGGCCGGTGAAGGTGGCGGACAGAGCCGGCCTGATCCGAACGGAGGCCTGCGGCGACTCGGCGGCGTCCGTTCGCGCCACGTAGACGCCCGGACGGGTCGCCGTAACTCCGAACGAGAAAGTGCCGTTCGCCCGGGACTGGACCGCCGACACGAGCTGCCACGACCCGGACTCGAGCTCGAGGAGTTCGACCTGCGTCTGACGGGCGGGGACGAGCGCGCCCGCGAGCCGCACAACCGATCCGTAGGGCGCCGTCTCCGGCGCCGGCGCGAGGCTCACGGTCTCGGCCGCCGCCGGCCCCGCGGCGATGGTCGCCCACGTCAGGGCGGCCAGGAACGCCCAGAGCACGATCCGCTGCTTCGGCATCGCGCTGGAAAGTATCCCGCGGCGGTCGGCTGCCACAAGCGCCCTAGACTCGCATGCAGTGGCGAGCCGGCTTCCAGATTTCCTCCGCCGGCGGCGCGTCGTCGTCGGGCTTCAGCTCGCTGCCGCCGTCGTCGTCCTCGCGTTCTTCGGCTACGTCCTCCGGGACGTCTGGGCCGACGCGCTCCCAAGGCTCGCCGACGCCGACCCGGTCTACCTCGTCGCGGCCCTTGGGGTGCTGGCCGTGTACTACCTCCTCTTCGCGGTCGGCTGGTGGTGGCTGCTCGCCGCCCTCCGGATCCGGGTCGGATACGGCGTCGCGCTCCAGGCGGAGATGGCCTCGATGCTGGCCAAGTACATTCCGGGAGGGGTGTGGACCCCGCTCGCGCGGATCGTCTGGCTGCGCCGAGCAGGGGGCGTCTCGGACACGTCGTTCGTGGTCAGCTCGATCCTGCTCGAGGCCGGGCTCTCCGCCGTCGCCGGCATCCTCGTCTTCACCGCGGGCCTGGCCGCGGTGGACGCCGTGGACGCGCCGCTCGTTCCGCTCTTCGCGTTTGCGGCGGTGACCGCGATCCTGCTCCATCCGCGCGTCTTCACGGCGCTGGCGCGGGTGATCTTCCGGCGCTTCGACGCGCCCGTGCCGGCGCGGCTCCCGTACCAGATCCTGGTCGGGCTGCTCGGCTACTACACCTTCACGTGGCTCGTCGGCGGGACCGCGCTCTACCTGATCCTGCGCTCGCTCGATGCCGATCCCGGGCTCGACACGATCCCGTACCTGGGTGGGGCGGCAGCCGTCGGAGCGATCGTGGCGGTGCTCACCGTCTTCGCGCCCTCCGGCCTCGGCGTGCGCGAGGCATCGATGTACGCCCTGCTCGTGGTCGTCGTGCCGCCGAGCGCGGCGCTCGGGGCCACCGTGCTCAACCGGCTGGCGATCACGCTGGTGGAGGCGGCATTGCTCGGCGGCGGAGTGCTGGTCACCCGCCTGCGGCGCTCACCAGCCGCGGCGGACGGTGAAGTAGACGAGCGAGCCGAGAAACGGGAAGAAGATCGTCGCGAAGACCCAGACGGCCTTCTCGCCGCCCGAGACGTCGGGGTTCCGGAACACGCTGACGAGGGTGACGACGACGAGGACGAGCGCGGCCAACCCGATCACGGAATACAGCCCGTAGATCACGTCTAGCTCCTTCGGTCGTTGAGGTCGTTCCGCCAGCCGAGCAGGATTCCGTGCACGGCGGCGGCGCCGATGATGCCTCCGTCGGGGACGCTGAGGCTCGCGGGGTGGAGGATGAACGGCTCCGTTTGCGGCCCGCCGATGCCGCCGTGGAACGAGATCAGCTCCTCGAAGGCGCAGCCCTCTTCGAGAACGGGGTCGTAGAAGCTCCCGACCATGATGTCGGCGACGTAGCCGAACCCGTCCGTCCGCAGGAGGTGCTGCGGTGCGGTCGGGGAGAACAGCGCGAGTGGGTCCTCGCCCTCGACTCGGCCGTCGGCGAGGTAGTGGGCGCCGTCCGCGCCGAGCGCGACCGGGCCGTGCTCGGACGAGCGCACGAGGATCCAGCCCACGTGCGGGTGGTTGCGCAGCGCGGGAACGAGCTCCGGATGGCGCTCGTTCAGCTCCTCGAGCGTGAGCCGGCGGTTCTCCTCCATCAGGTAGACGAGCCCGAGGTTGCCGGAGCCGAGGACGACGACGCTCTCGCCGCTGACGTCGTTCTTCGGGCGCTTCTGCTTCTGCGTGCGCCCTGTGGCCTCTCCCAGCGCGTGCCCGACCATCGAATCCTGCTCGTCGCCACCGGCCACCTCGGTGACGCTGCCGGTCGCGAGCGAGCGCTCGACCAGGTCGTCGAGCCCGTAGCCGTTGCGCTGCTTGAAGGTGGCGCCCTGCGTCTGGCCGTGGTCGGACAGGACGACGATCTCGTACGGCCGCGGCGCGTAGCGGCGCGCGCGGTCGATGCGCCCGAACTGGTCGTCCAGCTTCCGCAGCGCCTCCAGCGTGTCGGCGCGCTCGAGGCCCGAGTGGTGGGCGACCTCGTCGTAGCTCGAGAAGGTGGCGTAGATCGCGGGGCGCCCCTTCATCATGTCCGTGAGGACGCCGTAGACGATCAGGTCGCGGACGACGACGCACATCGCGGCGCGCATGAACGGGTAGGGGCCGCCGCGGTGGCCGCGCGGCTGCACGTCGCGCCGGCGTTGGCGGGCCGAGGCGGTGATCTCGAGCGCGACCTCCCAGAAGAAGAGGACGAGCGCGCGCGTGACGTTGAAGCCGTTCGCGAGGAAGGCGCGGTAGCCGGGGTTGGCCTTCTTCTCCACATCGAGCCTGCTGACGGTCAGGATCACGTGGTCGGCCTCGCCGGAGAGGAGGTTGCCGCGGCTCGCGCCGCCGTTCGCGAGCAACCCGATCCCGGTCGAGTGGCGGCGCTCGATCTCGGCGCAGTCGGGCGGAGCCGAGCACGTCATCATCGTCCCCGTCTCCTTCTCGACCCAGCGGAAGGCCGGCATGTTGTCGTTGGAGCCGAGCAGGATCCCGGCCTGGCTGGCGCCGGTCTGCGACGAGAGGTCGGGCTCCCACTCGGTGAGCTCGTGCGAGCCGTCGGCCACCCAGCGGGCCATGTTCAGCGCGTTGCCGTCGCGCATCGCACGACGGAGGACCGGGAGCGCGAGGCCGTCGATCTCGAGAAAGACGACGCCCGGTTGCTCGGTCGCGATGCGCTCGCCCGAGCGCTTCGCGAGCCGGTGGATCACACGGAGCGTGTACGTGTCGTCGTCGGTCGCGCCGACCATCACCTGGAGGACGATGCTGACGGCCGCCGCCACGAGCGCGACGAACAGCGCCGTCCAGAAGGAGTCGAGCTGGATCGCCCCGTCCGTGAGCGCGTCGGCGGCCAGCAGGATCGCCGCGTCGGCGGCGAGCACCAGCAGGAAGCCGGCGACCAGCGTGAACGGAAGGCGCAGGGCGGCGATCAGCGGCGGTAGCACGGCGTTGAGGACGGCCACGACCATCGCGACCAGGAGGGCGCCCCAGAAGCCCGCGATCTCGGCGCCGGGGACGATCCACGCCGCGGCCAGGAGGGAGAGCGCCGCGACGAGCCAGGAGGCGATCAGGCGGGCCGGGCGGATCTTCGGGAACTCGGGCTCCCAGGAAAGTCGTTCGCCGAAGCCCGGCGAAGGTTCAGCCATCTAGCTCTCCTCCTCGTTCTGCTCGGTGCCGTTCGACCCGGAGCGGTGGCGCAGGCGGCTGAACCTGCCCTCGCCAGATTCCTCGAGCTGCTCCCGCTTCGCCTGCTTCTTCTCTTTGCGCTGCTCCTTCTGCTCCGCGACCTTGACCTTCGCGTCCGTGTACGACTGTCCGACGAGCAGCTTCCCACCGGTCCAGCCAAAGACCCAGATGGTTAGGACGATGGCGAAGAAGACGTTCCAGGCCGTCGTGATCAGCTGCTGCGCCGTCGAGTAGTCCACTGCCTGCCCTTTCGGGACGCCGCAGCAGGTGCTCAGGGCGAGGGCGTTGGTCGCCTGCGTGATGCCGACGGCGCCGGGCGTCACCGAGACGACGTTCGCGAGCGAGCCGGAGCCGACGACCCACATGATCGACTCGAACGTGACCGGGATGGCAAACGCCGCGAGGAAGATGCCGACCACGATGAGCTTGCAGGTCCACGACAGGAAGGAGGGGAGGAAGACCCGGGAGAAGTAGCGCTTCGGCTGGGAGAGGATGACGCCGCCCTTCTTCGCCTGTGCCCAGAGCTTCTTCACCTGCTTCCAGAAGATGCGGCCGAGGAGGACGAGCAGGAAGACGATGCCGGCCACGATGCCGACGGCGAGGACCGGGTGGTCGGTGAGGTTGCCGAGGTTCTCGTCGAAGGAGTTCGGGACCGAGAGGAACAGGTAGAGGTAGACGAAGGTCCCGGCGATCGTGAAGAAGATCTTCTGCACAAGGTACGCGGCGAGCGCCCCGGCGAACTTGCAGGCCGGGATGATCGCCACGAACATCAGCAGCGTCACGAACGTGCCGATGTTCGCGGGCAGGAAGCCGTTCATCGCCACGCCGACCGCGTAGGCGGTCAGGATCGGCGGGAACGTGACCTCGCCGGGGTACGCGGCGCTGAGGATCCCGTAGTACGAGATCGCGGCGAACATCGTCACCCCTGTCTGAAAGAGGAGCCCTGCGGCCATATAGCCGGCCGGGACCGACTTGATCTCGTCCCAGAGATTTTCGAGCCAGCCGCGCACGTCGACGCCCAGAAGGTTGAGGATGACGATCGCCACGGCGATCCCGAGGAGCCAAATGACGACCTTCTTCAGCCGGCGCCGGCGCGAGGGGTCGCGGAAGGGCAGGACCCGGGAAGGATTCTCCTCGGCGTGCGTGCTCACGTGCCTACGCCGGTTCTGGCTCGGGCGCGTCGGGCCGCGGCGCGGCGGCCTCCGCCTTGGTCGCCGCAGCGGCCTTGGCCCGCGCCAGGTCGGCGGCGATGTGTACCCCGGCCGACGTGAGCGGAGCGGCGAGGACGAGCCCGACCATGCCGAAGAGGGCGCCGGCACTGATCGTGACGATGAGGACGACGAGCGGGTTCAGGCCGAGCGTGGCTCCGTACGCGATCGGCTGGACGATCTGCTGGAGCGCGCCGTTGGCGAGGATGACGACCACGAGCATGATCAGTGCGTCAGTCGTCCCCTCCGAGCCGAGCGCGATGATGACGGCGAACGCGCCCGCGAAGAATGCCCCGATGTACGGGACGTAGGCGCAGGCGAAGGTCACGACCGCGATCGTGCCTGCCAGCGGGACTCCGAGCAGGAGCGCGGCGACCCCGACGAGGATCCCGTTGTAGGCGGCGACGATGGTCACGCCGGCGAAGTAGCGCTGGAACGAGGTGATCACGTCGCCGGTAATCGTCCTGGCAACGGGCGTCGGAATACCGGAGTGGTCTTCGACCCAGGACCTCAACGAGGGACCGTCCTTGAGGAGGAAGAAGAGGCTGAGGAGGAAGAAGGAGAGCCCGAGCGCGAGGGAGGTCAGGCTGCTGGCGGCGGTGGCGAGGCCGTGGACGAGCGTCGAGATGACCTGTGGGACGTCCTCCTTCGCCGTGCTGCTCGCGCTTTCGGCTCCGGACGAGTCGACGCCGGCGTCCTCGAGCCAGCCCTGGATCTCGTCGGCGGCGCTCGAGCCGTTCGCGGAGATGTCGTCGGCCTGGGAGGTGATCCCGCCGATGACGAGCACGCCCACGAGGATGCCGATGGCCAGGAGCAGGAGGAGCGCGATCCCCGCGGCTCCGCCCCTGCCGACGCGGTGGCGCGCGAGCCTGCGCACGAGCGGCAGCGTCACGCACGCGACCACGAAGGCCACGATCAAAGGCTGTGTGATCGTGGAGGTCGCGCCCACGAGCCAGATCAGTCCAAGGAGCACGAGCAACACACCGGCGAGGAGCCACGACGCCAGCCCCAGGTCGCGAAGCCAGCGCGGGGCGGCGAAGACGGCGGACAGCTGCCCGAGCTGATCTTCGTCGAGCTGAACGACCTCCGGCTCGTCGGGCTCGCGTGGCTTGTCCGATCCCGCGTCGTCCTTGTGCGTCGTTCTCCGGATCCTCAAGCCTCAGCTCCGTGATCGGGTTGACGTCGTCAGCCTACGTCCGTTGCCGGACGGTCGATCGGTTCCTCGACCGCCAGAGTTTGGCACCTGGCGGTGCGGGGCGCATCGTCCCAGATTCTTCGCGTCGGTGAGTGCAGTCTGTGGCGGCGTTCGAGGCCCGCGAGGGCACTGGTCCGAGCTTCCGATCGGGATGATTCCTTCGGGCCGTCGGGCGGTCGACCATGAAGCTGCCGAACCGGAGTCGACCGCATGTTCCTCCGGTCTAGTGCAGGATGACGACCACTCGAGAAAGGAGTACGAGCGATGGTCCTAGCTGACTACCCGTTCCTGGACGTCCTCTGGACTCTGTTCGTGATCTTCATCTGGGTGATCTGGTTCTGGCTCCTGATCACCGTTTTCGCGGACGTCTTCCGCCGCCACGACATCGGCGGTGGCAAGAAGACGCTCTGGCTCATATTCGTCATCATCGTGCCGTTCCTGGGGGTGTTCATCTACCTCATCTCTCAGAGCAGTGAGATGGCGGAGCGCAACGCCAAGCAGATGCAGGCGCAGCAGGCGCAGATGGACACCTACGTCAAGTCCGTCGCCGGCAGCGGCGGCGCGGCCGCGGAGATCGAGAAGGCCAAGCAGCTCCTCGACAGCGGGGCGATCTCGCAGGCCGAGTACGACGCCATCAAGGCGAAGGCGCTGTCCTAGACCCGCTGGCGGGCATAAGGGGAGGCCGGCGGGGCCGGCCTCCCCTACGTGTGTTCAGGCGTACCCCTGCCTCGGCGGTCGCATGAACGCGCCGATGAGCCAGAGGAACGGCAAGAAGATGCCGAAGAAGAACATCCACCCGTGACCGTTCCTGAGTGTCATCAGCCCGAGCGTGAACAACAGGATCACGTACAGGACACCTCCGAATCCGATCCACACCCACATCTCGCTCTCCTCTCTCCGATTCTTGGGTCTCGACCTGCCGTCTAGGCCGGGCCGAGCGCTTCCTTGATCGCCTCGAGCGCGGCCGTCTCACCGGGCTTGACGCCGCCCTTTGCCTCGGCGACCGCCTCGGCGGCGTCCAGTACGAGCCGGCGGTAGGCACTCACCTCATCCGGCGCCTTGGCGGCGAGCGTCGCCAACGCGTCGTGAAGGGCAGCGAGCGTCTCGGCCTGTACCTCCTGGGCGGAGTCCGTCAGTCCGAACCCGCTACGGCGGACGTTGGCCAGCTCGCGGACAAGCTCGCTCTCGCTAGTCTCGCGTTGCCCGGCGAGATACTTCGCGAGCGCCCCGGCCTCACCGAAGCTGTCGGTGAAGTCGCGGTCGCCCGCCGAGACGAGGAAGCCCGCGCCCGTCACGCCCTTCTGCATCGCCTTCCACTCTTCCTCTGTGAAGTCTTCCTTGGTCGCCATCGATACTCCTTTCCTGGCGGTCAACCCCGAGCACCGGCGTCGAGCGGCTGCCGGAGAACGCCGTCCGCGAGGCTGTCGACGAACCCGGCTTCAGGTTCGGCGGCGGCATCTTAACGCCGAGGCAGCGCTCCTTCGGCTCGCCGTGCTTCGTGAACCGCCACCGGCGGCGGCTTCGATCACTTGCCCCTTGAGGTCAAGACCTCGTAGCCTCCCCTGTCATGAAGACGCGAACGGAGTTCATGGCCATCCCGATCGTCGCCGTCGTCCTCGGCGTGATCTTCCTCGTCATGCTCACCGCCGAGGTCGGCGTGTGGGGCTGGGTCCTCTTCGGCATCGCCGCGATAATCGCCCTGGTCGTCGTCGTGGCCGTTGTGGGTCGGCGCCATCAGCACCCCTCCGAGCTCGACGCCCCGGCTACCCGCGCCCGAGCCGCCGGCGACGGGAAGCACCGCATCCTCGTCATCAGCGACGGGACGTCGACGTCCTCGGCCTTCACCGACGAGGTCGTCGGCCGGGCGGCCGGACGGCCGCTCGAGGTGCTCGTCGTCGTTCCGGCGCTTGGCTCGCGCCTCTCGCACTGGACGGGCGACGACCAGGCGCGCCACGACGCGGAGGCCAACCTCGAGCAGACCGTGGCCGCGCTCTCTGCCGCCGGAATCGACGCGCGCGGCGAGGTCGGCTCGGACGACCCCGTGCAGGCGGCCGACGACGCGCTGCGGGAGTTCGCCGCCGACGAGCTCATCTTCGCCACGCATCCCGACGACCACGCGAATTGGAAGGAGCGGGGAGTCGTCGAGATAGCGCGCGATCGCTACGACCTGCCCGTCGCTCACCTGGCGGTCGACCCCGACTGAGAGAGGAGCACTCCGTGACGCTCAAGCACCCGAAAGCGGCCAAGGGTCGGCAGACAGATCTCGCCCCCGCGCCCCTTTTCAGCCTCGAGGGCGAGCACATCCCGCGGCACAGGTTTCCGGAGGGCGAGCTGCCGCCGGACGTCGCCTACCAGATCATCCACGACGAGCTGATGCTCGACGGTAACGCGCGGATGAACCTCGCTACCTTCGTGACGACCTGGATGGAGCCCCAGGCGGAGCAGCTCATGGCGGAGTGCTTCGACAAGAACATGATCGACAAGGACGAGTATCCGCAGACCGCGGAGGTCGAGAACCGCTGCGTCAATATCCTCAGCCGCCTCTGGAACGCGCCCGACGCCGACGAGGCGACGGGCTGCTCGACGACCGGCTCGAGCGAGGCGGCGATGCTCGGCGGGCTCGCCCTCAAGCGCGGCTGGCAGAAACGGCGCCGGGCCGAGGGGAAGCCGGACGACGCGCCCAACATGGTCATGGGCATCAACGTCCAGGTCTGCTGGGAGAAGTTCGCCAACTACTGGGACGTCGAGATGCGCCTGGTGCCGATGGAGGGCGACCGGCTGCACATGAACGCGGAGGAGGCCGTGAAGCTCTGCGACGAGAACACGATCGGCGTCGTCCCCGTCCTCGGCTCGACCTTCGACGGCTCCTACGAGCCGGTGGGGGAGATCTGCGCCGCGCTCGACGACCTGCAGGAGCGGACGGGCCTGGACGTCCCGGTTCACGTCGACGGCGCCTCCGGCGGGTTCATCGCGCCGTTCGTCGACCCGGACCTCGAGTGGGACTTCCGCCTGCCTCGCGTCGCCTCGATCAACACGTCGGGCCACAAGTACGGCCTGGTGTACCCCGGCGTCGGCTGGGCCGTGTGGCGCGACTCGTCCTCGCTCCCGGAGGATCTGATCTTCTGGGTCAACTACCTGGGCGACAACATGCCGACGTTCGCCCTCAACTTCTCGCGCCCCGGATCCCAGGTCGTCGCGCAGTACTACAACTTCCTCCGGCTCGGGTTCGACGGCTACAGCAGGGTGCAGGGCTACGCCCGCGACGTGGCGACGAGCCTGTCGGCGCGCATCGCCGAGCTCGGGCCGTTCGAGCTGATCACGAAGGGCGACGAGCTGCCGGTGTTCGCCTTCGCCCTGAAGCCGGAGATCGACAACTACACCGTCTTCGACGTCTCGAACGCCCTGCGGGAGCGCGGCTGGCTTCTGCCCTCGTACACCTTCCCGAAGAATCGCGAGGACCTCGCCGCGCTCCGCGTCGTGGTCAAGCGAGGCTTCAGCCACGACATGGCCGACCTCCTGATGGACGACATTCAGCGCCAGCTCCCGCGCCTGCAGAAGCAGGCCGAGCCCGTCCACGACGCCGGGACGGCGACAAGCTTCCACCACTGACCGCCCCCACGGTTGGCCGACACGGCGTCCCGGGTCCTCGTCTTCGCCCTCGTTGCGGCGGCGAGCCCGGTTGCGCTGCTGGCCACAGCGGCCGTGCTCACCAGCCGGCGGGGGCGGACGAACGGCAGTCTCTACATGGTCGGCTTCCTGCTCGGCCAGTCGATCGCCTTTGTGGTCGCGATCCTGATCGGCTCTGCCGCGACGACGAACCGGGACGGGAACGAAGAGCTCGCGGCGGCGCTCGAGCTCGCGTTCGGCGTCGGCCTGCTCGTGCTCGCCTGGCCGCAGCGGCACGCGCGGGCCGAGCCGGACCCGGCTGGGCGGAGCAGAGTGAAGGCGATGCTCGCCCGGCTGCACAGGCTCCGCCCGGGCACCGCGTTCTCGGTGGGCTTGCTGCTCGGTGTCGGCGGCGTGAAGCGGCTCACCATCACGCTCGTTGCCGGCGCAACCGTCGGCATCGCCGGCCTCACGCCCGTCGAGGACGTGCTCCTCGGCGTCCTCTACGTCCTCGTCGCGGCGGTGCTCGTTTGGGTGCCCGTCGGCGTCTACCTGGTGGCCGGGGAGCGGGCCGCCGAATGGCTGGAGGCAGCCCAGGGCTGGCTGACCGCCAACGAGCGCCGGATCACGTTCGTCTCGACCCTGCTCTTCGGGTTCCTGCTCACGAGCGACGCGCTCGTGCGGCTCGTATGACAGCGGGGCCATGCCTTAGGGTGGAGCGGTCTTGGACGAGGTAGCGGCCCTTCTCGCCGTTCTCGCGGCCATCTGCTTCGCGCTTGCCGCCACGCTCTGGCAGCGCGCGTCGATGGCGCTCGGCGTCTCGGCCGGGCAGCCGGGGTCGTTCGTCCGCCTGTTGGGGAACGGGGTCTGGCTACTCGGACTCGCCGTGCAGGTCGTCGGCGTCCTCCTGCAGGCGGCCGCGCTCGACCGCGGGCGCGTGGCGGTCATCCAGCCGCTGCTCGTGACCGCGGTCGTCTGGGCGATGCCCCTCGGCTACTTCCTCACCGGGCAAGTCATCACCCGCCGGCACGTCCTCGGCGCCGCGCTGGTCGTCGCCGGACTGGCGGTGTTCGCGACCGTCGGCGACCCGGCGGGCGGCGTCGACAACGCGCCCGCGTCCGATTGGGCCATGGCCTTCCTCGTCCTCGGGGCGATCTGCATCGGCCTGCTCCTGTTCTCGCAGCGCGGCGGCTCGGACTCGAAGGCGGCGGTCTTCGGGGCGGTCGCGGGGATCCTCTACGGCATCTCCGCGACGTTGATGAAGCCAGTGGTGGAGACCCTGCACGAGGAGGGTGCCGTGGCCGTGCTCGAGGGCTGGGAGCTGTGGGTCATGGCGATCGGCGGGCTCGTGGGCTTCTACATCCAGCAGCTGTCGTTGGCCACGGGCAAGCTCGTCACCTCGGTGGCGACGGTCTCGGTGGTGAACCCTGTAGTGAGCGTCCTCCTCGGCGCGCTCGTTCTCCAGGAGCGGCTCGACCGCGACCCGCCCTGGCACGCGGTCGTGGCGGTCGGCGCCCTCGCGCTGGCGCTGCTCGGAGCGGTCGTGGCGGCCTCGGCGTCCGAGGAGGACAAGGCGCCGGCGGCGCCTCAGCCAGCCGCGGCCTGAGGCCGCAACAGCAGGCGCGCGCCGAAGAAGAAGCAGACCGCGCCGAGGAACGTGAACGCGTTCGTCGCCTCCGTGTTCAGGAGCTCGCCGGTGTCCGCGACGACCCACGAGGCGATCGCGGCGATCCCGAAGAAGACGGAGCCGACAAGGTTCCAGACGGCGATCCGCCGGCCGATGCCGCGGTCGCTCCACACCGGGGCGAGCGCGAGCGCGCTCGCGACCAGGAAGCACACCGACCCGAGCGCATCCGGCGACCACACGCGGACATCCTGCTCCTGGACGCTCAGCGTCTCGTCCAGGGCGGCGAACGTGGTCACGTTGAAGAAGAGCGTCCCGACGAACTGGACGGCTGCGGCCCACCAGTCCGGCCGGTCGACCTTTGGCGTCTGCTTGAGCTGCAGGAGCGAGGCCGAGGTGAAGAAGATCGAGCCGGCGAAGAAGGTGGCGCCGACGACCTCAGGGGGGACGAGCTCCGCGTAGAACGGCGCCGAGCCGAGCGCGAAGAGCGCTGAGCCGACCATGAAGAGGACGCCGATCCACCAGAACCTGGGCTTCATCCTGCGGGGATGATGCGGATGCGTCATGCTGTCGCGAGTTTGAAGGCGGATTCGAGTGCCCGGACAAGGGCAGCCAGAGGACACCCGTGGGAGCTAGCCCCCAGCCCGGTGAGAACGCGCCCAAGCGCCCATGCGTCGCCGTCCTCGGCGGTGGCTTCGCAGGGATCGGGGCCGCCCGCGCGCTGAAGGATGCCGAGGTCGACGTCGTCCTCGTGGACGAGCACGACTACCACACGTTCCAGCCTCTCCTCTACCAGCTCGCCACCGACCTGCTCGCAACCGAGGTGGTCGGGCACCCGATCCGGGACCTCTTCCACGAACAGCCGAACGCCACGGTCCACCAGGACGCGGTGACGGGCGTGGACCTCGCAGGCCGGCAGGTGCACTTCGCCGAGATGGCGCCGCTGGCCTACGACTACCTCGTCCTGGCGCTCGGGGCCCGCGTCAACTTCTTCGGGACCAAGGGAGCGCCCGAGCACGCTTTCCCGATGTACACCCTCGCCGACGCGGTGCGGCTCAAGGAGCACGTTCTCCGCAGATGGGAGGCCGCGGACAAGGATCCGGCACTCGCGGACGACGGAGCGCTCAACGTCGTCGTCGTCGGCGGCGGGCCGACCGGCGTCGAGAGCGCCGGAGCGCTGGCAGAGCTGTACACGGGCGATCTTGCCGACGACTACCCGAGCCTGTCGACCGACAAGGCGCGCGTCACGCTGGTCGAGGCCGGCCCGGCGCTCCTGACCATGTTCAAGAAGAACATCCAGACGTACACCAAGAAGGCGCTGGAGGAGCGAGGTGTCGAGATCCTCCTCGGCGAGCTCGTCGCGTCCGTCTCACCGACCCGCGTGACGCTCAAGTCCGGAACGGTCCTGAAGGCGCACACCCTCGTCTGGGGCGCAGGCTTGCAGGCGAGCGCGCTCGCCGACGAGCTCGGCCTCGATCTGGAGAAGGGCAACAGGGTCGTGGCCCAGCCGGATCTTTCGGTAGCGGGGCATCCGGAGATCTTCGCGGTCGGCGACATCGCGTGGATCACCGACACGAAGACGAACCGCGTGCTGCCGCAGCTCGGCTCGGTGGCGCTCCAGGCCGGCGAGCAGGCCGGCGCGAACATCGCCCGCCGGATCGCGGGCAAGGAGACCGAGCCGTTCGCCTACCACGACAAGGGGACGATGGCGACGATCGGCCGCGGCGCCGCGGTCGTGCAGTTCCACCGAGGCAGGACGCTGAAGGGCAAGTCCGCATCGCTTGCCTGGGGCACCGTCCACCTCGCGCTCCTCTCCACGGGCGAGGACCGCGCGAAGGCGATGATCGAGTGGAGCTGGGCCGGGTTCACCCACGAGCGCTCCGGCCGGATCACTGTGCGCACCGAGAATGACTAGCGGAGCGAGCGAGAGGAGAACGGGATGAACCAGGCTGCGCCGGCGGACGTCTTCGTCGTCTTCGGCATCACGGGCGACCTCGCGAAGGTGATGACCTTCCACTCGCTGTACCGCCTCGAGG
>Ga0190271_10000236_pt1 | contig 27035 bp, 11 predicted proteins | sample Popmic356T_FD_133747 | JGI IMG/M metagenome (GOLD analysis project Ga0190271, IMG submission 133747) | Populus adjacent soil microbial communities from riparian zone of Weber River, Utah, USA - 356 T | ecosystem: Environmental > Terrestrial > Soil > Riparian zone | place: USA: Utah | collected...
TAGATTCAACGCACTATCAAAGTCCATTGCCGCGATGAAGATTTCCATTGTTGTCGCATGTGTCGCCGTCTTCGCCTGCTCACTGCCCGCGGGCGCCGAGGACGGATACGACTTATGGCTGAGATATCGCGCTGTCGAGCCTTCGATCGCTCGCTCGCTCGCTCCTTCCGTGCAGGAAGTGGTCAAGGGTGCGGGTTCTCCGACTCTGGACGCCGCTGGCACCGAGCTCTCGCGCGGCCTCGCGCAGCTGACAGGCCGTCAATTTGCGCTGGTCGATTACGCCAGCAGGGCGGGCGCCGTGGTTTTCGGCACGCCGGCCAGTTCCACGCTGATCGCCGGACTTCCGCTGTCGCTCGAGCGCGCCGGGCGCGAGGGCTACGTGATCCGCAGCCTGAACGTGAACCAGCAGCCCGCGATCGTGATCGCCGCGAATTCGGATATCGGGGTGTTGTACGGCGCGTTTCACTTCCTGCGGCTCATCCAGACGCGGCAGCCACTGACTGCGCTCGACATCGTGTCGCAGCCGCGTACGCAGATTCGTGTGCTGAATCACTGGGACAATCTCGATCGCCACGTCGAACGCGGTTATGCCGGGCAGTCGATCTGGGACTGGCACAAGCTGCCGGCGTACCTCGATCCGCGCTACACCGACTACGCGCGCGCCTGTGCCTCGCTGGGCATCAACGGGGCGGTGCTCACCAACGTGAATGCCAACGCCACCAGCCTTACGCCGGCCTATCTGCAAAAGGCCGCGGCGCTCGCTGGCGTGTTTCGGCCCTACGGCGTGCGCGTGTATCTCACCGCGCGTTTCAGTGCGCCGATCGAGCTGGGTGGCCTGAAAACCGCGGATCCGCTGGATCCGCAGGTGCGGGACTGGTGGAAGGCCAAAGCGGCGGAGGTGTACGCCCTGATCCCGGACTTCGGCGGCTTCCTCGTCAAGGCGAACTCCGAAGGGCAGCCTGGACCGCAGGACTACAAACGCACGCATGCCGACGGCGCCAACATGCTGGCGGAGGCCGTAGCCCCGCATGGCGGCGTTGTGATCTGGCGTGCGTTCGTTTATTCGAACGAATCGCCCGACGATCGCGCCAAGCAGGCTTACAACGAATTCGTGCCGCTCGACGGCAAGTTCGCCAGCAACGTGCTGGTGCAGGTCAAGAACGGCGCCATCGACTTTCAGCCGCGTGAACCATTCCATCCTTTATTCGGCGCCATGCCGAAGACGCCGTTGATGATGGAGTTCCAGATCACCAAGGAATATCTCGGTTTCGCCACCCACCTGGTGTATCTCGGCACGCTGTTCGAAGAAGCGCTGGATTCGGACACGAGAGTGAAAGGCAAAGGTTCGACGGTGGCCAGGGTCGTCGATGGCGAGTTGCACGGCTATCGCAAGACTGGAATGGCCGGTGTGTCGAACATCGGCGCCGATCGCAACTGGACCGGCTCGCATTTCGACCAGGCGAACTGGTACGCATTCGGGCGGCTGGCATGGGACCCGGATCTTTCCGCGCAAGCCATCGCGCGGGAATGGGTGCGCATGACCTTCAGCAACGACCCCGCGTTCGTCGAGCCCGTAGTCGCGATGATGATGGGTTCGCGTGAAGCGGTGGTGGACTACATGATGCCGCTCGGCCTGCATCACCTCTTCGACACGGGCCACCACTACGGACCGGGGCCGTGGGTCAACAACCTGAACCGCGCCGACTGGAACCCGACCTACTACCACCGGGCCGACGCCAACGGCATCGGCTTCGATCGCGGCCCCGGGGGCAGCAATGCCACTGCTCAGTACAGCCCGACGGTGGCCGCGCAGTTTGCGAACCCCGGAAAGACGCCGGAACAATTCCTGCTCTGGTTCCATCACGTGCCTTGGGACTACCAGACTTCGTCGGGACGCATGCTGTGGGACGAGCTGGTCTATCGCTATACCCACGGCGTGGAAGTAGTTAGTCAGATGCGCCGCACCTGGGCGGGGCTCGGGAAATACGTCGACGCCGGACGATTCGCGCAGGTGAGCGCCTTCCTCGCCATCCAGGAGCAGGAAGCGAAGTGGTGGCGCGACGCCTGCATCGCCTATTTCCAGACTTTCTCGAAGCGGCCGCTGCCGGCGGGGTTCGCGGCCCCGGCGCATCCGCTCGAGTACTACCAGGCTCTGAAGTTTCCATACGCACCCGGCCGTTGAGCGGGTGAGCGAGGGGTCGATGCGCACCGTTCTGCTGGCTTGCGGAGTCCTGGTCGCGGCGGTCACGGCATTCGCGGCCGCGCCGCCACCCCCGCTCGAGCTCACCGCCGAGCAGGACCATCGCCTGATGATGGAACGCCTGGGCATCACCTCGATCCGGCAGGGTGCCAACGGGCGCGATCCAAATGCACCCAACGCGGCTAACTACGACGAAGGGAAGGGAAATCCCTTTCCGGACTTGCCCGATGCGCTGAAGTTCGACGACGGCAAGCCGGTGAAGAGCGCGCGTCAATGGTGGAGCAGGCGAAGGCCGCAGATCGTCGAGCACTTCGATCGCGAAGTGTACGGACGGATGCCGAAGCACATGCCGGACGTGAGTTGGACGATCGCCGAAACGACGAATGAAAATAAGGGCGGAATTGCAGTGATCACGCGCAAGCTGCTCGGTCACGTCGACAATTCCGGCTACCCCCTGATCAACGTCGACATCGAACTTTTTCTGACGACGCCCGTCGGCGCGAGGGGCGTGCCGGTCATCGTCGAATTCTTTCCGCCCGAATGGGCGGCGCGTCTGCCGCCGCAGCCATCGCCTTCCTGGCAGGAGCAGGTGATCGCGCGCGGCTGGGCGTACGCGATCCTTTCGCCGACCAGCATTCAGGCGGACAACGGCGCCGGCCTCACGCGCGGCATCATCGGCCTCATGAACAAAGGGAGATCACGCGCTCCTGACGATTGGGGCTCGTTGCGTGCCTGGGCGTGGGGCGCCTCGCGCGCGCTCGATTACCTCGCGACCGACCCGTCGGTGGACGCGAAACGCGCGGTCATCGAAGGTGTATCGCGCTACGGCAAGGCATCGCTGGTGACGATGGCCTACGAGCCGCGGTTCGCCATCGGCTTCATCGGCTCGTCGGGCATGGGTGGCGCGGCGCTGCATCGCCGGCGTATCGGCGAATTGCTCGAAAACGTCGCAGCCAGTGGCGAATATCACTGGATGGCGGGCAACTACATCAAGTACGCCGGGCCGCTCACCGCGAAGGACCTGCCGGTCGATGCGCACGAACTGATCGCGCTCGCGGCGCCGCGCCCGTTGTTCATCGGCGCGGGCAGTCCGGACGAGGGCGATGCCTGGGTCGACCCGCGGGGAATGTTCATGGCCACCGTGGCTGCGAGTCCCGTGTATCGCTTGTTAGGCAAGCGTGCGCTCGATATCACCGAGTTCCCGCCTGTCGAGACGGCATTGACGTCCGGGGAACTCGCCTGGCGGCAGCACGCCGGCGGACACACGTCGTATCCGAACTGGCCGACGTTCCTGGATTTTGCGTCCGGGTACTTCGAACCTAAGTAGTTAGGGAAATGGCCCCCTACCAATCCCACATCGTGCCGTCCTCGAGACGGGCGATGGGAAGCTGCTTCGGCGAGTAGGGATATTTCGCCGCGAGTTTCTCGTCGATGGACACGCCGTGCCCCGGCGTCTCGCCGCAGAACAACCGCCCGTCCTTGAAGGTGTAGTCGTGCGGGAACACTTCATCGGTCTCGGGCGCGTGCTTCATGTATTCCTGGATGCCGAAATTCGGGACCCAGGTATCGAAGTGCAGCGCCGCGCCCATGCACACAGGCGAGAGGTCGGTGGCGCCGTGGAACCCGGTACGCACGCCGTGCAGCGCCGCGAAATCCGCGATGCGGCGCACGTGCGTGATGCCGCCGCCGTGCACGATGGTGGTGCGGATGTAGTCGATGAGCTGATTCTCGATGAGATGCTTGCAGTCCCAGATGGAGTTGAATACTTCGCCGACTGCGAGCGGAGTCACCGAGTGCTTGCGGATCAACTCGAAACCCTTCTGATTCTCGGCCGGCGTTGAATCTTCGAGCCAGAACAGGCGATAGGGTTCGAGATCGCGCGCCAGCCGCGCAGCTTCGATGGGCGACAGGCGATGGTGCACGTCGTGCAGCAGTTCGATGTCGGGGCCGTGATCCTTGCGCAGGCGTTCGAAGAGTTTCGGAACGACCGCCAGGTATTTCGGCGTTGCCCACACGGTCTCCGCAGGCAGTTCGCTCTCGGCGGGCTCGTACGCATTCTTCAGATTCGAAATGCCGTACGCCTTCTTGATGCCGGGCACGCCGCATTGCGCGCGAACCGCCTTGTAGCCCTGCGCTATGTATTTCCCGACTTCTTCGCTCGCTTCGTCGATGTCCTTGCCGTTCGCATGTCCATAGACGAGCGCGCCTTCGCGCGAGCGCCCGCCGAGCAGCTGGTACAGCGGCTGGTTGCTCATCTTGCCGAGGATGTCCCACAGTGCGACGTCGACCGCCGCGATTGCGGTCATGGTCACCGGGCCACGGCGCCAGTAGGCACCGCGATAAAAAAACTGCCAGACGTCTTCGATGCGGCCGGCGTCGCGGCCGATCAGATTCGGCACCAGGTGGTCCTTGAGGTAGGACGCCACCGCGAGTTCGCGGCCGTTCAATGTTGCATCGCCGATACCCGTAACACCTGAACGCGTAACAATTTTCAGCGTGACGAAGTTGCGTGCCGGACAAGTGACGATGACATCGGCGGCGACGATCTCGCGTTCACGAGCCGTCCCGGCGTTTGCCAATCCCGAATTTGAAATATTCGCGCCCATATCGCTTACGCCCATTGCCCCTTCAAAAGATAAGAATTAGTGTCGCCCGCCGCGGCCGATATTTGGCGGCCGTCAAACCGGGCCCGCATACTACCAATATGGACAAACTCAATCCCGATCGGCTTTTTCCCGCCGATCCAACTACGCGAGCGATTGCACGGAACCTCTACCGGCTCGTCAAGGACCTGCCGATCATCAGCCCGCATGGTCACACGGATCCAAAATGGTTCGCGGACAACAGCCCGTTTGCCGACCCCGCGAGCCTGTTGCTGACGCCCGATCACTATGTCTTTCGCATGCTCTACAGCCAGGGCATCAAGCTCGAGGAGTTTGGTGTCGCGCGCGTCGACGGCGGCGCCACCGAGCGGGACTCGCGCAAGATCTGGCATCTGTTTGCGTCTCACTATTACCTGTTCCGTGGCACGCCGACGCGCATGTGGTTCGACTGGGTGCTGTCGAGCATCTTCGACGCGCCGATTCCGCTCACGCCCGAAAACGCCGAGGCGACCTACGATCGCATAGCGGAGCGGCTGCAGAAACCTGAATTTCGTCCACGTGCGTTGTTCGAGCGATTCAACATCGAGGCGCTGGCCACCACCGAATCGCCGCTCGATGACCTCATGCAGCACGTCACCATCCGCAAGAGCGGCTGGCAAGGGCGGGTCATCACGGCATATCGCCCGGACCCCGTGGTGGATCCGGATACTCCCGGCTTTCTCGACAACCTGAAGCGCTTCAGCGCGATCACGGGCGAAGATGCGCTCTCCTGGCGCGGCTACATCGCCGCGCATCGCAAGCGCCGCGCGTTTTTCGCCGTCATGGGCGCCACGTCCACCGACCATGGCCACCCGACCGCGCGCACCGCCGATCTGAGCCCCGCGGATGCGGAAGCGTTGTTTACGCGCATCGTGAAGGGCGAGGCCAGGCCGGGCGATTCCGATCTTTTCCGCGGCCAGATGCTCACCGAAATGGCGCGCATGAGCCTCGACGACAAGCTCGTGCTGCAGATTCACCCTGGCGCGTGGCGCAATCACAATGGGCCGTTGTTCGATCGCTTCGGTGCGAACGTGGGCGCCGATATCCCCACCTCCACCGATTACGTCGGCGCGCTGCGCCCGCTGCTCAACCGCTACGGCAACGACCCGTCTCTCTCCATCATCGTCTTCACGCTGGACGAGAGCAGCTATGCGCGCGAGCTTGCGCCGCTGGCCGGGCACTACCCGGCGCTCAGGCTCGGGCCCGCCTGGTGGTTCCACGACAGTCCGGAAGGCATGATGCGCTTCCGCGAACAAACTACCGAAACGGCCGGTTTCTACAACACGGTTGGCTTCAACGACGACACGCGCGCATTCCTTTCCATTCCGGCGCGCCACGATGTCGCCCGCCGCGTCGACTGTTCGTTCCTTGCGCGCATGGTTGCCGAGCATCGGTTGCCGGAAGACGAGGCGGCGTTGCTCGCGCCGCAGCTCGCCTACGAATTTCCAAAGAAAGCCTACAAACTTTGAGCGATGAATCCTTGGGGGGTCTGCTGAATGAGTTCTAACAACCTATCGAATGACACCGGTGGCACTGCACTCGGTGCCGTCGGCGCCCGCGTGGGCAACTACCGCTGGGTGATCTGCGCGCTGCTGTTCTTCTGCACCACGATCAACTACGTCGACCGCAACTCTCTGTCGGTGTTGAAGACCACATTGCAGGGCGCGCTCGGCTGGACCGACGTCGACTATGGCTGGATCACCTTTGCATTCACCTTCGCCTATGCCGCTTTCCCTTCGCTCATAGGCGTGTTCGTCGATCGCTTTGGCGTGAAAAAAGCGCTGGCCGGCGCCCTGGTAGTGTGGTCACTCGCGGCGGCGGCTCACGGCCTGGTGGCGACGGTGCTCGGCTTCGTCATCGTGCGTTTCGTGCTGGGTATTGCCGAGGCGGCCAACTTCCCGGCCTCCATCAAGGCCGTGGGAATGTGGTTCCCGCAGAAGGAACGTGCACTCGCCACCGGCATCTTCAACTCGGGCACCAGCGTCGGCGTCATGGTGTCTTTCCTCACGGTCTGGATTGCCGGGCACTGGGGCTGGCAGGGCGCCTTCGTCTTCATCGGCGTCATTGGCCTCGTGTGGCTGTTCTTCTGGCAGAAATACTTCGACGCTCCCGAAAAACAGTCGCGCGTCGGCAAGGCCGAGCTCGACTACATCAAGGCGGGTCTCCCGACCGTTGAAAAAGCCGTCAAGGTGCCGTGGACTTCGCTGCTGCGTTATCGGGAAATCTGGCCGTTCATCATCGGCAAATTCATCACCGATCCGGTGTGGTGGTTCTACCTGTTCTGGTTGCCCTCGTACCTGGAACGCGAACGCGGCCAGAACCCGCTGACCAGCGCGTTGTGGATCGGCGTGATCTACACCGGCTCTTCCGTCGGCTCGATCCTCGGCGGCTGGCTTTCGGGAGCGATGATCAAGCGCGGCTGGCCGGTCGGCAAGGCGCGCATGACCACCATGTTGTTAGCCGCGATATTCATGCCGGGATCCATCTTCGCGTACTACGCCGACAGCTTTGGTGCGTGCGTGGCGTTCATCACGCTCGCGACCGCCTGCCACCAGGCCTGGTCCGCGAACCTGTTCACCAACGCCACCGACATGTTCCCGGGCAAGGTTGCCGGTTCAGTGGTCGGGCTTGGCGCCACCGCGGGCGGCATCGGCGGCATGTTCATGACTTTGTTAGCCGGCCTCGCCGTGCAGTGGACCGGCAATCAGCAGATCGTCTTCGTCTGGGCCGGCGGCATGCACCTGCTGGCGCTCGCGCTCTTCTGGTTCTGGTTCAAGGGACGGTTCATCCAGGTGAACGTTGACGCGGGCAACGACGAGTCCGTGGCGCACCGCGGCCTGGTGGTCGCAGGTGCGGCGGTTACGGCATTCGGATTTGCGCTATCCGCGCTGGTCTATAACTACTGGGAAACGATGGTCGCAGCGGTGAAGGCAACGGGCGCGGCGCAGGCTGCGGTCGTGGCGGTGGGTTTCGTCGTGATTGGCGCGGCGCTGCTGTATGCGGGCACGCCGAAAAAGAATCAGTTGCCGGTCTGATCCCACGACGTCACGGGCGGTCACCCGCCTTCACAGGCCGGGGCTTCCGGGCTCCGGCCTTGCTGCGCGTCACCGAGGTGTAGCGGCGGCGCTTTTCGGCGGCTACCGCGCGCGCGCGCTCCAGTTCCTTGACCTCGGTGACCTCGAGCATGTCCTCGATCACTCGCGAGATGTGCTCGTGCATGGCGGTGCGCGCGGCCTCCGGATCACGCTGCTTCAACGCCCGCAGGATCGCCGCATGCTCTTTGATGGGCGGTTTCAACCCGCGCGCGCGTCCCTTGTCGTCCATCGAGTGGCTTTGCGGCGAGCGTGCGCGTGCATCCCACAGCATCTGCACCGCTGCGATGATGCCGCTGTTCTGCGTCGAGCTCGCGATCAACTCGTGGAACCGGCGATCCGCGTCCTCGCTCTTCAGGATCTCGTGATGCCGGTTGTCATCGCGCATTTCCGCAATGAGATCGGCGAGCTGCCCGAGCTGCTTGTCTTCAATTCGTAATGCGGCAAGCGCGCACGCTTCCCCCTCGATTGCGAGTCGAGCCTCGAGTAGTTCGAATGGGCCAATGTCCTTGGTGCCTTCCGAACCGCTCGGCGGGCGAACGTTTTTGACATAGACACCAGATCCGAGGCGCACGTCGACGAGTTCATCCAGCTCGAGGGCAATGATGGCTTCGCGTACCGTCGGACGGGAAACATCGAAGGTCTGGGCCAACTCGCGTTCGGACGGCAGTCGTTGCCCCAGCCCGTATTCGCCGCTAGCAATGGAACTGGCGAGCGTGCGGGCAATTTGTTCGTAGAGTCGCCTTGGTTCGGCCATGACACGCAGTATCGGTGCCCCCGGAGCCTCCAACAAGCGAAAGTGCGGTTGTCGCTCGATTGTCGGCCTGTCCAGTCGGGTCAGAGTGGTCAGGGTACTTGTTGCTTTTGGTCTGACCAGTTTGCTACGGTATCGCTAACACGCTGCGTGGGGGACGGACGCGTGCATTACGTCTCTCGCTCGTAGCGCCTGCATATTCAAAATTCGAGGGGGTGCGGTATGAGCGAACAATCACTGTTTCTTCGTCTGTCGATTCGACAGGCAATCCTGGGGTGTGCCGGCGTGGCCGGGCTCATCTCTCCAGCCGCTTACGCGCAAGAGGCCAATCCCGCGTCCACGGAGCAGGAGAGTGAGGAAGTCGAAGAGGTGGTCGTCACCGGCTTCCGCGCCTCGCTGAAGAATGCCACCGACGCCAAGCGCGAATCGGTAGGTTTCTCCGACTCGGTATTCGCCGAGGACATCGGCAAGTTTCCCGATCTCAACATTGCCGAGTCGCTGAATCGCATTCCCGGTGTGCAGCTCTCGCGCGAAGTGAACGGTGAAGGCCTCAACGTCGCGATCCGTGGCCTCAACACGAACTTCACGAAGACCACGATCAACGGCGCCGCGTTCGGTGTCGCCTCCACGGGCCGCGTCGATGGCCAGGGGCAGAACCGCGAAGTCGACCTCGACCTGTTCCCGACCGAGCTCTTCACGCGCCTCGACGTGAACAAGGCGCCCAAGGCGAGCGAGCTCGAAGGTGGCGCGGCGGGTACCGTGGACATGCGCACTGCGCGGCCGTTTGACAATCCCGGCACACACTTCAACTACCAGCTGCAGGCCAACTACGGCGAGGAAAGCGACACCTACAATCCGCGTGGCGCCCTCACGGCGAGCTGGTCCAACGACATGTTCGGCGTGCTTGCCGGCTTTGCGGGTGTGAGCAACGACTCGACGACCACCGGCTTCGAGACCATCGGCTACACCAACCCGAACATCAGCTACAACCAGTGCGGCGTGGCGCCGCCGGTGCAGACGCCGGCGATCAATCCGGCCAGCGGAGCGGGCGGCTTCTCCAATTGCAATGTCGGCGGCGGTAACGGCTGGGTCATTCCCAACACGGTGCCTAACAACGCTGGCGGCGGCCTGGTCGCCACCACGCCCATCACCGGCGCCTATCTACAGCAGATCAACCCCGGCCTGACGCTGCGCCAGATCGACCAGGCGATCATGCCGCGCCTGGGTCGGCCGGCCTATCTCGACGGCACACGTGACCGGTACTCCGGCCTGGTGTCGTTCGAGTTCCGTCCGAGCGATGATCTGCATTTTTACTTCGATACTTTGTATTCCGAGGCGGAACGCGATTTCAACCGCCTCGACATGAACTTCATCGGCCGCAACGGCGCGTCGATTCCGACCAACATGCAGGTTGACGGCAACAACGTCATCACCAGCGCAACATTCGCCAACGCACAGTTCTTCCTGGAAGCCCGCCCGTACAACGAGCAGGTCGACTACTGGGGCTTCAATCCCGGCATGCGCTGGCAGTTCAACGAATCCATGCGCTTCGATCTCGGGCTGAACAAGAGCCGCAGCTGGTTCTTTCGTGAAGCGCCGACGATCCTGGTCAACACTCCGCTCAATTCCGGCGTCATTGCCAATTTCGACAACACCGGCGCGGACTTCGTCGATATCACCTCCAACGTCGACCTGAACAATCCAAACCTTGGCTGGGTGTGGACTGGTGGCGGCCGAGTGAATATTCAGAATGAAAAGCGTCTGGTCAAAACTGAAGGTGCACACCTCGACTGGACCTGGGGCGACGACCAGACCAATGTGGTCGTGGGTGTTGCGTACGACAATTACCACCGTGGAATCTCGGGCCGTGACAACAGCCGCGAATGGCAACAGCTGGTGTGCGGCGGTGGCGGCACATACATCCCGGCTCCCGCGGCTGCTCCGGGCTGCAACGGACAGACCGGCTCCGCCATCACGCAGGCCAATCTCGCCCAGTACCTGATCCCGGGTCCGGCGGGCTTCATCAACGTGGATTACGACGCGTTCTTCGCCGCGACTAACTACCACGAGCTGTCCAGGAACGCGCCGGTGGGCACGGGTGCTGCGACCGGCGCCGCGAATGGCACCATCGAAGAGAAGACCATTGGCTATTTCATGGAGTTCAACGGCGAAAGCGAGTTCTTCGACAAGCGCGTTCGTTACAACCTCGGCGGCCGCTTCTTCACCACCGACCAGTTCGTCGCCGGGCCGGTGACGTTGAACAACGGCACCTCGGTGAGCATCGTCGAAGCGTCTACCGACAGCTCGTATTCGGACTTTCTGCCCTCGTTCAGTGCCGCATTGAACGTCACGGAAGACATCGTGGTGCGCTTCGCCGGTTCGAAGACCATTACCCGCGCCAATCCGCGCGACATGTTGCCGAACGCCACGTTCAGCGATCCGTCGGCACAGGCGGTGACGCTGGGCAATCCGGATCTCGAGTCCTTCACATCGACCAATGTCGACCTGGGCGGCGAGTGGTACACCGGCGATGAAGGTTACGTCGGCCTTACGCTGTTTCAGAAGAACATCACCGGCTTCACGATCGGTGCTGTCTCGGTGGTGCCGTTCGCCAGCCTGGCCCCGTTGGGAATCACGTTCGACACGCTGTCTCAGCAGCAGCAGGGTGCGATCAACTCTCGCGGCGGCCCGGGTGCCGCAACGGTGAACGCCACGCAGCAGATCAATGCCGCGGGCCAGCTGCGCATCCGCGGATATGAAGCCGTGTGGGTTCAGCCGCTGACGCGCGTCCTGGATGGCCTGGGCTTCCAGCTCAATTACACGGATGTCACGCAACATCCGGAGGGTAGCAGTGGTCAGCCAGCCGTGGCGGTGGGCATCTCGCCGACCACCTACAACGGCACGGTCTACTACGACCACGGCCCCGCTTCGATCCGCCTGTCGTACGTCTTCAACGACAAGCAGATTGCTTCGGGCACGAATCAGGAAGGCCTCACTGGCAATCGCTTCTGGACGGATGAGTACGACCAGCTCGACTTGTCGGCCAGCTGGAAATTCGAGGGCGTCGCGTCACAGCCGCAGATCACGCTGAACGTGATCAACATCACCGGAGAGACGCAGCGCCAGACCTGGGGTAACGACGACATCCAGTTCGAGAACGCGGCCCGCACGTTCTACGACCCCGGTTTTGCCGTGCTGCTCGGAGTCCGCGGAACGTTCTGATCGTCAGCGACGAAGTTGCAAGTGATAGGGAGGCAACGGAAGTTGCCTCCCTTTTTTATCGCACTCTTTGTCCGGGACAGCCGCGAGATTGTCCGCGCGGCCCGAGAACGAATGTCCCGCGCCTCGAGTAGGCGCATTTTTTCCGGCAGTCAACCGGCGAATTTGCCGCAATCAAGGATATTTGTTTCCTATCTGCCGGTCATGCGCGGTGGCGTTTTGGGGGCCAGGAAAAAAACTTGATGACATGGGTGTCACAAATCGCCGTGTCCTTGCAGAACCGGTCACAACAACACAAGCATTTTCCGAGTTCTGTTTCAGGGAGAGGACTTGGTGGACTACGCCGCAACGGATGCGCCACGCGCCGCAGGAGACTCGGTGCTCGAGTCACTGGTTTTGCCGCTCTCATATCTGGATCGTCTTGCCGATTCGGATCAACCCCGGAATTTGCCAGGCAAGGGCTCCGCCGCCGTCGAGGCCGATGATCTCGCGCGCCTGGCCAGAAAGCCGGACGTACAGGTGCGCAAGGTGCGGGCTGAAACCAGCGCACGCCTCGATTGGCTGCCGTTACCCGCCATCGCAGTCATGCGCGACGACACTTTTATGCAGGTGTCGCCCACCAAGGCGCTGGTTTTTCCCCGCCTGGTAAAGCTCGCAGCTTTCGACATCAAGGTGGACAACAAGCGGGTACCGCTAGCGACGGGTTTCGCGGCGATCGCGGGGATCAAGCCCGGCGAGCGACGTATCGTCGAGTTCCTGCTGTCGCCGCTGTCGCGCCGGCTGCAGGAAGCGGGAAGGGAGGGGTGAAGGCGAGCGCGTCCGGAAGCGCGCTCGCGAGCCTGGCTGCGCTGGCCGCCGCCTGTGCAACCGACGTGCACGAAATTACGCCACTACCGGCGCCGCCAATCGAGCTCGCGGCTGCGCAACGGGCGCTGGACACCGCATTGACTACGCCGGCCTGTGGCAAATGCATCGTCGAAACGCCGCGCTTTTGCGCGGAACTCGGCAAGTTTCCGCTCGTTGCAGCGGTGGCCGGCGCGCGCATGGTCCGCGATCTAAATACTTGTGCACACATCCGGCATCTGCCGGGACCGAACGACTCCTATCCCTGCGCCCATTTCACGGCGCTGCGATTCGACGAGGTGAGCACCTTGTCGAAAGGTGACCCGGCGCGCGGCGACGATCTTTTCCGGATCAGTTACTCACACGACATATGGACTCCGGGGAGCACCGAAGGTGTCTCGCTTGCGCCGGGCAAGCGATACGTCGTCTTCGCGTATCCCGGGGCGAATGCCAAACCGCATGCCAATTGGGATGTGGGCGCCGCTTGCGAATTCTGAGGCGATCTCTAACTATTTCAGGGGACGAACATGCCGATCATACCGAGGAATGGCGGAAATACCGGGACGATCAATAACAGCAGCATCCAGAGTATTTATTCGGTCTACCAGGCAAGCCCGGGTCTGGCGAAGGCCAAGCAGTATGTGAACGCCTACTCGGTCAAGGGAAAGGTGACGACGTCACCCACTCTCACCTACGGCCAAAAACCAATTCTCGATCAGTCCGGAGCCGTGGTGTTCACGATTCCGGAGATGATTTTCATCGGTTACACGGACGTGGAGTTCCAGGTCCTGGATGACATGTATGACGCGATCGTCTCGGAACTCACCTCGAATCCATCGAGCCGGACGACCGACTATTTTCGCTGGCTTGGCCTTGGGCAAACCTCGGAGCAAGCGGGCGCGCCGGCAAACGACCTTCGCCGGGTCCCAGCGCAAACCCTGTACTCGCTGCGCTCGAAAGGCGAGTTGGACCTCAACACCGACGAAGGGCCGGCGCGCGGCGTGACCGCGCCGATCCGATTCGAGCAAAACGACCAGCAGCTCGAGACCCTCATCGACGCCACGTTGACGGATTCCAAGGGCAAGAAAGTTGCACTCAGTTCGGTTGCCGGGAGAACCGAGTTCATCTCGCGCGTGATGCACGAGTTCATGCACGAATCGTTCGGCCACACCGAGAACGCCTACGACAAGACGCTGAGTCCCAGTGCCAACCTGACGGGAAGCGAATTCACACTGACTGACATCGAAACCCTGGACCTTGCGTATGGAGCCACCAAGGCGGCAATGCACCGCCTCCAGGGCCGGCTGGGCATCACTACAGCAGCGATCGACAGTTTGGCGAATGATCTGATGAACGAGCAGCGCCAACACTACGAGCAACGAAGAGAGACCGACGCCCGAATCAAGATATTCAGCAATATCGGCAGGCAGAACCCACCTGATGCAGCCATGTTCAATCGCGCCGAACTCGACCGGCTGGTAAACCTGGGCTACATCAAACCCCTTCCGTTCCGTCCTGAAGATGACACGCCCGCAGAGCAACAGGCGTACCTCGACAACCCGAAGAACTACAAGATGAGGTTCTGGAAGAAGCTCGGCATCAAGAAATCCACGCGCGACATCATCGACTCGAGGATCACGGTGGTGGGAGTCGACCTTGAGCCTGGCGCATTCGAGCAGACCATGGAAATGGCGTTGGCCGCGGCGGAGGAGTTTCTCGGGGAGTACGCGTCGGAGACCGGCCAGGTCTTCGGATCGACGCTCGGCAGGCTGCTTACCACGCACGAGAACCAATTCACGCAGATTACGGCGTCCACCGTGCTGGGAACCATCGGCGAGAACCTCGGCCAGGAACTCGAAAACTATCTTTGGGAGAGGGCCAATCCGGAAGAAGCGATTCGTAATCCGCTGACGAATGGCTTCGAGGACTTTGGACAGGACTTGCTCAACGCCGGCATTGGTGCGCTTTCTTCATTCCTGACGGCAGAGCTATTCGATTCGCTCGGCATCGATGGCACCCTGGGTGAGATTGGCCAGCAGCTCGTTGCGAGCCAACTGACGACACTGGTAACCCAGCTTGCGGGTACCGCCACCAAGGCCGAAATCATCGCGAGCATGACCAACTGGACGGCGATGGGCAACGTGGTGGGTGCCTGGGTCGGGCAGAAGCTCGCATCCGAATTGGTCGAGTTCGACACCATCGCGGGCCAGATCGGCGCTGGCTTGGGCAGCGGCATTGGCGGTGCCGTCGGCCTGAAGATGGGACTGAAGATTGGCGGCATCTGGGGTCCGATTGGCGCTGCCATCGGCGCCTTCATCGGCTACATCGTGGGCGGCCTCATCGGCACGTTGTTCGGCACCATGCCACGATCTGGCGCGTCCCTGATGTGGAACGAGCAGACGCAGCAATTCAGCCCGATGGGTGCCTGGGGCAAGGGCGGAGCACCGAAGAGCGGCGCGATCTCGATCGCGTATAGCGCGGGCCAGGTGTTGAACACGCTGATCGAGCTGAGCGGCTCGACCATTGTCGACGGCGATGACGTGACCTTCGGTGAGTTCGGCACGCGCAAGAAGGAATTTGTCTATCGCGGATACACCGCCGACGGGAAGTGGGTCACCGCCTTCCGTTCGCTCCAGGCGGACATGGCGATCAACTTTGGCCTGGCGTATGCCGTTGCACAGCTCATCCCGCGAATGGCGGGAGGCGATATCTACACCAAGCGCGCCATCGCGCGCACGCTCGCGCTCGCCGAACTCGACTATGAGCACATGCCTACCCTGCAGGAAGGACACCGGATCAGCGAGAAACTGCGCTTTCACATTGCGCCCGCGCAATACGACGTCGATTCGCTGGAGACTGCGTCGCAGTTCGATTCGTCGATGCTCCTCGGCAACATTTCGGTCGCTCAGGATTATCGCCAGTACCTCGCCGACCGGGACACCATCGACACGCTGATCGCCGCCGAACCCACTTCCACGTTCGCGGCAGCCTGGGTGGCCACCTTTGCACGCGTGATCGATCTCGGACTCACCAAGCGTGCGATCACGGACTGGATCGGCGGCTGGAACTTGTTCCTCGACCAAACACCGGACGGCGCTGCCGGAGGATTTGCCCTCACTGGCGCGAATCTCGAAATCGCCATCGACGCGTCGAACCAGGAGCGTCTCATCGTCTTCCGCGGCATGGAGAACGAAATCAACGGAGTTCTCGGAGACTCGATCGATGCCGCCGGAAAAGATCACATCATCGGCACCGGCGGTGCCGACAACATCGTGGTCAATGTCGATCGCATCGCGAACGCCTCGTCGCTGCTCGTCAATGGCGTGGCGGGCGCTTCCGCGGGGCATCTGATCAAGATCGCCGCGCGCATCGAGGGTGGCGCAGGCAATGACACGATCGTCGGTGGGGACCTGGGCAACGATCTCGTGGGCGGTGATGGCAACGATACGCTCGTCGGCGGCAAGCTCGATGACTGGCTGTTCGGCGATGCTGGCAATGACCGGTTGTTCGCCGGTGCCGTCGCCAACACATCGTTTGCCGACACGGACACCGCGGCGGTCAATGCCGCACTCTCCGCGCGCGGCAACGGCGACATGCTCGCCGCCGGCGACGGCGACGACACGCTTTATGGCTCCGCGGGCAGCGACTGGATGCGCGGCGGCGCCGGTGTCGATCTCATTCGCGGTGGCGCGGGCGGCGACATCATCGATGGTGGTGCCGGGAATGACCGCGGTCTCAACGGTGAAGCGCGGCTGTTCGGTGGCGCGGGAACCGATCAGTACGTGTTTGGTTACGGCGACGGTTGGGACGTCATCTTCGACGAATCCGACCCCGCCTCCGCGCCGGGCGCCACCGGCGATTCGATTCACGATCGCATCGTCAACATGGACTCCAGTGGTACGGGTCGCAATTGGGTGGGCGGCGGCGTCTACGAAGTCGATGGCAGCATCCGCGGCGGCGAAGATGCGATCTCCTTCGGGGCGCGCATTACGATGGCCGACCTCATCCTGCGCCGCTCGAGCATCGACGGGGTTCCGGGTAATGACCTCATCATTCAACTCACTTACCAGGACCCGACGACAGGCTTGCGTTCGCCGACCGGTGATCAACTCCAGGTCAAAGACTGGTTCGAATCCACGCGCCGCGTCGATTGGCTGCGCTTCGCCAACGGCGAAGACATCCGCATCGGCGATCTCACTTCATTCATCGTGGGTACCAGCGGCCCGGACGTGATCCTGGGCACGGCCGCAGCGGACTTCCTCTATGGCGGCGACGGCAACGACACGATGTACGGCCTCAGCGGCGATGATTTCGGCTTCGGGGCCGCAGGCAATGACTTCGTCTCCGGCGATTCCGACAATGACTTAGTCACGGGCGGAACGGGCGATGACGTCGTGATCGGCGGCGCCGGCAACGACACCGTGTTCGGCGATGCGGACAACGATCGCGTCGTCGGCGGCACCGGCTCCGACATCCTGGCCGGTGGTGAGGGTAACGACGACATCATCACGGGTGCTGGCGGCGACATCATTCGTTACCAGCGCGGTGACGGCCGCGACACGTTGATGGACGACCTGGTCGACAACTGGGATGTCGTCTTCCAGAACGGCGTATACGTCAACGGCTACGTGCTCGATCCGAACGTGGGGCGAGTGACCAAGAACGGCGTGACGTACTTCGAATTCGGCCAGTGGGCCGGCACCTACGACTACGACGATGCGACGCGCACGCTGCGCCGCCACCTGGGTGCGGTCGGTGGCGCGCTGGCCGCCAACAATGGCACCGACTATCTGGAGTTCGGTGTCGGCATCGACATCCAGGATTTGCTCCTGCGCCGCAACGGCAACGATCTGCAGATCGGCATCACCGGGCTCAGCGGCGATGCGATGGACTTCGAATCCATCTCCGACCGCATCACCGTACGTGATTGGTATCTGACCGGAAATTCCATCGAGAATTTCGTGTTCGCTGCGACCGGCACGCAGTACGTGGCGGGCATGTCCGTGCTCGGACTGGGCACCGAGGGCGCCGACACGCTCACGGGTACCACCGCCGCAGACTGGATCACCGGCAACGGCGGCGACGACATCATCACCGGCGACGCCGGCACCGACGTGTTATCCGGCAATGGCGGCAACGACACCATTCGTGGCGATGTCGGCGCGGACGTGCTGTACGGCGGTTCGGGCGACGACATTCGCGAGGGCGGTGCAGAAGGCGACATCCTGGTCGGCGGTTCGGGTGTCGACATCGCGTCGTACGCCAACACGACCACGCCCGGTCTTCGCGCCTACGTGGGCGCCAGCTTCGGCAACACGCGAGATGCCGACCGCGATCAGTACGCTGACATCGAAGGCCTCGAGGGCACCTCGGGTGCGGACCGCCTCGGCGGCGACGCGGGCGCCAACGTGCTGCGCGGTCTCGTCGGCAGCGACATGCTGATGGGCGGCGCGGGCGACGATATCTACGATTTCAATTCCTCGAATGGCCAGGACACCATCGTCGACGCTCCGCTGCAGGTCAACGAAATCGTCTCGAGCCTGGGTGTATTCAACTCGGCGCAGTACACCGCGAACTGGGTGTATCTCGGCAATCTGCCGGAGGCCAATAACCAGCGCTGTTACCGTCTGACGGTCACGCGCAACGATACGGGCGAGGAGGTCTATCGCTCGCGTGATGCGATCGACTACGTCTACGGCGCCACCTCGTCGACGACGCGCCCGATGCCGGCAGCGGGGTCATGGATTGGATCGAGCAACCAGTGGAATGCGGCGCTCGGCATTCAGCGCCTCAACGGAACTTCGCTGGTGGTCCAGGAAATCTTCGGCGCCGGCAACGGCGGCATCGACGAAATCGAGTTCAACGCGAACGTCAGCTTCTCCGATCTCATCATCACGCGCCTCAACGGCGGCGCGGATCTGCGCATCACCTACGGTGCCAACCACTTCGTCACCATCACCGGTCAGAACAATCCGAATCGTGCCGTCGAGTACGTCTCGCTGCGCGATGGCCAGTACGCGGAGCTCACGCGGCTCGTACTGGTTGGCGAAACTGCCACGGCGGAGAGTGATTTCGTGGTGGGCGATGCATTGGCCGATACGCTCGACGGATTGGCCGGCGATGACGTGATTTCCGGAGGCGCCGCGAACGACACGCTGCGAGGTGGCGACGGCGACGACGTGCTCGAGGGTGGCGTCGGCAACGACACACTCGATGGCGGTAACGACTCGATCACCTCCGGTGCCCCAGCGGGTGAAAACATGGGGACCTACGGAGACACGATCCGCTATGCGCGTACCAGCGGAGCGGTTGTCGTCGACCTGCAGAACCGCACGGTGACCGGTGGTGGCGGCACCGACGTGATCGTGGCCGTCGGTGGCGTTTCCACGATTGAAAATGTCGTGGGTTCGGAAGCCTTCAACGACACGTTGCGCGGAGATGCGCGCACCAACGTCCTTTCTGGTCTTGCTGGCAATGACACCCTCGAGGGCCGTGCCGGCGACGACGTGCTCGTCGGCGGTATCGGCAATGACACGCTGCGTGGCGGCGACGGCGAGGACAACCTCTCCGGTGACGAGGGCAATGATTTTCTCTACGGCGGCAATCAGGACGACTTGCTCGCCGCCGGCGATGGCGACGACCAGCTCGAAGGCGAGGCGGGAGCCGACACGCTGAGCGGCGGCGCGGGCATCGACATCCTGCGCGGTGGCTCTGAAGACGACACGCTGGGCGGAGACCTCGGCGACGATCAGCTGTACGGGGATGCGGGAGCAGATCAACTCGCGGGTGGTGAAGGCAATGACACCATGTCGGGAGGTGACGGCGACGACGTGCTCGACGGTGAATCGGGCAACGACATCCAGAACGGCGATGCCGGCGCGGACACTTTCGTCTTTGGTGCGAATACCGGCATCGACACGATCACGGACACGTCCGGAGCGAATGTCCTGCGCTTCGCCGACGTGGCCTCCGAGCAACTCTGGGTCACGCGCTCCGGCAACGATCTACGCATCGGCGTCATCGGTGGAACTTCGATCGTGACCGTGCAGGGTTACTATGCAGCCGGCACGCCCTCGGTGGCGCGGAGTATCCAGGCCAGCGACGTCGAGTTGTTGCTCGCGAACGCTCAGCCATTGATCACGGCCATGACGAATGCGTCCACGTCTACGCCGGCGGAAATGCCCGCGACCATCGCGGCGATGCTGGAGACCTACTGGTTCGCGCCCGGAACGGCAGCACCCGTGGTGACCGACAAGCAAGTCACCACCAGCGAGGACACGGCGGTCTCCGGATCGGTGGACGCCACCGACCCGGACAACAACATCACGGGTTACTCGGTGGTCACGAACGCCGCGCGTGGCGCCGTGAATCTCAATGCCACCACGGGCAACTGGACCTACACGCCCACGGCGAATCTGAATGGTCCGGACAGTTTCACGATTCGCGTGACGGATGCCGACGGCAACATTGCCGTCCAGAACGTCGCTGTGAACGTGACGTCGGTCAACGACGCGCCCACGGCGATCAACGCTTCGGGCCTGGTCGCGAGCATCGATGAGCGTGACCGGCCGATTTCCGGATCCTCGTCGCCCGCGATCGTGCTGGCGACACTCACCACCTCCGATCCGGATGCGGGTGAAGCCGGTGATTACGGGTCACATGCTTACACCGTCAACAATTCGAACTTCGAAGTGGTCGACGGGCAGTTGCGCCTGCGCGCCGGTGTGGCCCTCGACTACGAGACCGCGACCAGCGCTTCGGTGACCGTCACGTCCACCGATCGCAACGGCGCCGGACTCGCGATCGCGCGCACCTTCACGTTCGCCGTGAATGATCGTGACGATTACTTCTACGGCACCGCTGGCGCCGACAACATCACCGGCACCGCCGGCAGGAACCTGATCTACGGCAATGGCGGCAACGACACGCTGACGGGCGCGAATGCCAACGACCTCATCGACGGCGGCGACGGTAACGACATCCTCAACGGCAGCGGCGGCGCCGATACGCTCTACGGGCAGATAGGCGATGACAGCCTGAGCGGAGGCACGGGCAACGACACGCTGTATGGCGGCGACGGCGTCGACTCGCTGCTGGGCGGCGATGGCGCCGACGCCCTGTATGGCGAAAGCGGCAACGACACGCTGGATGGCGGCATCGGCGACGATGTGCTCGAAGGCGGCGTGCACAACGACACGCTGACTGGCGGTGACGGCAATGACACGCTGCGGGGTGGCGCGGGCGTCGACCTGCTCATCGGCGGGGCTGGCGCCGACCGGTTCAACGGCGGCGCGGGCGCGGTCGGGGAGGTCGACACCGTGAGTTACGCGGCGGCCGGCGCGGGCGTCACACTGAATCTCGCTACCGGTACCGGCACCGGCGGAGAAGCCGCCGGTGACGTGTTCGAGGACGCGATCGAACGCATCGTGGGTTCGATTCATGCAGACAACATCACGGGTTCCGTCAATGGCGAGACCATCGAAGGCGGTGCCGGCAACGACACGATCAATGGCGGTGCAGGAAATGACATGCTGCTGGGCGGTGATGGCGACGACGTGCTGAATGCCGAGGCCGGGGACGACTTCCTGAATGGTGGCGCGGGCTCGGACACCCTGAACGGCGGTACGGACAACGACACCTACCTGATGGATGTGAACTCCGGCTCGGACCTGATCTTCAATTTCGATCCCAACGGCGAAAACATCGACGTCCTCGGCTATCAGAACATTGACCACACCAGCCTGTGGTTCCGGAAGAGCGGTGACGATCTCATCGTGAATGTCGTCGGCACCACGGTGCAAACCACGATTCGCAACTGGTACGGGTTGACGACCGCAGGCGAACGAGGCAATCACAGGATCGACTTTTTCCTGGCAGGCGGCTACCAGAACAAATGGATCGACGCGCAAGGTCTCGTGGACCTCATGGCAGGGCGTCCAGTACCCGCGACGCAGGCGGAATTCAACAATTTGCGTTCCAGCGACCCGACGTTCAACCAGAACTGGAGCATCCACTGGAGGGAGGACACGGCGCCGACGATTTCCGCCGTGGCGAATCAGACCATCAACGAGGACGCACTCCCGATCGCGGTGCCCATCACGATCAGCGACACCATCACGCCGGCTGCGGGACTGACGGTGACTCTCCAGACGCTGCGTCCTGACAACTTCAACCCCGACACTTCGTTGGTGACCGCTTCGCTCGGCGCGACGGACATCAATGGCAATCGCCAGATCGGCATCACGCCCATGTCGAATGCTTCGGGCCAGGTGGTCGTGCGCGTCACGGCCTACGATGGAAACCTTACCTCGACGCGCGATTTCCTGGTGACGGTCAATGCAGTCGCGGATGCGCCCGGCCTGAGTCCTCCGATCGCGGCGAACCCGACGGCGCCGGCGACGATCCGTACCTTCGATGGCAGCGGATTCATCGCCATCAATACCGATGCCTGGCTCAACGACACCGACACTTCCGAAACGCTCGAGATCCGTATTTCCGGCGTTCCCTCGGGCCTCACTTTCAGTGCCGGCAGCGAGACTTCAACCGGAAGCGGCATCTGGGTCTTCACGCGTTCGCAACTCTCGGGACTGCGCCTGCTGGGCCCCGCGACCTGGAGCCAGGACCTGTCGCTGACGGTCACTGCCACCTCGCGGGAGATCAGCAACGGCAGCACCGCGCAAACCAGTGCGACGCTGGCATTCCCGATCAATGCGCGTCCGACGGCCATCGGGGTGTCGGGTGCGATGTCGATCGCGGAGAACTCGGGTGCGGGGATCCAGATCGGCCAGTTCACCCGGACCGATCCCGACGGCGATTCGGCGACATACCAGCTGCTCGACTCCGCGGGTAACCGCTTCGCGTTGAGCAGTTCGGGAGTCCTGACCACGTTGGGCGGCTACGACTTTGAATCCGCCCAGTCTCACTCCATCACCGTGCAGGTGACGGACTCCGGCGGACTCACGCGCTCCTCGAACTTCACGGTCGGCGTGACGAACGTCAATGAAGCGCCCACCGCCATCAACGTCGTTTCGGGGCCGATGGCGTGGGATGAAAACGCCGGACCAGGCAATGTCGTCGCCCAGTTCGGCCGCACGGACCCGGATGCCAACGATACGCCGACGTTCACGCTCGTCTCCAACCCGGGCGGACATTATGCGATCAGCAGTTCGGGACAACTCACTACCAGCAGTACACCCACCAACCGCGAAGCGGCGACGTCGCACGCCATCAGGGTGCGCGTCACCGACGGCGGCGGCAACTCGATCGAAGCTCCGTTCACGATCGGCGTACTGAACGTTGATGAAGCGCCGATCCTCATTCCTGCAGCCGCTCCTTTCAACATCCGCGAGTCGAACGTCGTCGGCACTGCCGCCATCAATTATGGAGGTACGAACAACACGCAAAATCTCGGACAGGCCGCGGTGACCGGCAGTGATCCTGATTTTGTGCCGCTGCGTTACCAGTTGGTTGGCGCGTCGCCGTTCCGCATCAACGAGCTCACCGGCGGGCTGGAAGTGCACAATGCGCTCGACTACGAAGGTCCGGCGCCGCGCAACTACAACCTGACGGTGGTTGCCTGGGATGGTGGCGCGGTTGGGGCGGGGAGGTCCGGGCAAACGCCAATCTCCGTCAACATCATCAACGACAACGAATCGCCGACCATCAATTGGGTGTCCGACCCGAACACGACGAGTTACAACTCGCTGATCGGCACCATCACGGCATCGGATCCGGAAAACAATCCGGTGACCTACCAGCTTCTGACGACGGAGTTCTACGTTCAAGTCACGGAATGGGAGTCGGGTTCCGTTCTCTACTACAATGAATTCTATGAGCCCGGATCCGGTTTTTCGGTGGATTCGGCGGGCCGAGTCTACTTCCCGGCTTCCGGCTTTCCATGGGAGGACTATGGCGACATCTGGACGTATCGCTACCAGAAAATTTCCGGCATGGGCCGCTTTACGGCACGTGTAATCGATTCCGGCGGTGCTCCGTCCGGACACATGACCGTGAACTTCTTCCCCGCGACTTCCTCGAGGGCGCCCGTGGTGCTCGATCTCGATGGCGACGGCGTGGAACTCACGTCGATGCGTGAGTCGACGGTGCGCTTCGCGATGGACAACGGCACGATGCGCAACGCCTGGATCGGCGCGGATGACGCCTTCCTGGCCCTCGACCGTGACGGCGATGGCGCCATCACCAACGGCTCCGAAATCTCGTTCACGGATGACCTCGATGGCGCGGTGTCGGACCTTGACGGTCTTACCGCGTTCGATACCAACGGCAACCTCTCGCTCGACTCCGGAGACGAACGCTTCGGCGAGTTCCTCGTCTGGCGTGATGCGAACCAGGACGGAATCAGCCAACACGAGGAATTGCGGACGCTCAACGAAGCCGGCATCGCTTCGGTGGGCCTGCTGCGCACGCTGGTGGATCCCGACGAGACATCGACGGCTGATTCCAATGCGTCGGCTCAAGCACAGGAGACGAGCGGAAACGTCGTGTCGGCGCTGACGGACTTCGTGCGAATCGATGGCACGCGCGGCGTGGCCGCCGATGCCGCGCTCGAATATCAAACTATCCGTACGGAGGTCGTCTACGAACCGATTACCAGCGAGGTTCCCGCAGATGCGGAGGACATCACTACCATCGATCGCAGCGCCCACGCGCCTGCGCCGCTGCCCGAGTGGCGGAACGCTCCGCCGCCCGAGCCTACGACGATGCCCGAAATCGCAATGGGCCAGGCGCCTGCCGAGAGGGCACCACGCGAGAGCAACCCGGCCGCGCGCGCCGCGGATATATTCCGGGTGCTGCGTAATGATCGCTGGAAACCCCAAGACACCGACGATTGGCAGCCGACAGTTGCGAACCAGCCGGGCGCCCTGCGTGCACCGCTCAGCCTGGTGGCGCGGCGCCGCCTGCAGATGATCGATGCCCTGGCGAGCTTCTCACCGGAGGGGGCCGCTCAACTCGCGCTGCGGCCGGATCGGCATGTGGATTCGCGCACTCTTGAGTTACTTACTTCGGTCTCCCGGCAAGGGAGGATCGCCCAGTGATGACGCAAAGCACGCAACCAACTATCAAGAAGCCGCCTGACGGTGCGCCTCGCACCGTGGCGGAGGCATTGGGTCAGGTGGCCTGGCTGTTTTCGCAGTCCGCGATCCACAAGGAACTCCGCATCACGGGACGGCGCGATAAAGTGCACATGGCCGGCCACCTGGCAACCGCGCATCCCGCGGGCGCACCGAATTGAGCGACTGTCCGAGTCAGGCCCGCGTCTTGGACAGGAACCAGCGGAACAGATCTTCGCCCTCGTACACGCGCACCCAGGTCAGGTGACCCAGGTCTTCTTCGACGGTGAAGCGCACTTCGGGGTGGCCCAGTGCTTCGAGCTTGTTGAGCGCGGGGTAGAAGAAGCGCAGCGGCACCACGGGATCGCGCCCGCCGGCGAACACCCACAGCGGTAGTTTGGCCCTGGCGATGGGTGCGGCATGGTCGGGATGTCCATAACCCACGATAGGCGCCAGCGCCGCGAATTTCTGCGGATGGCGCGCCGCGAGATTCCACGCGCCAAAACCGCCGTAACTCAGGCCGGTGAGATAGACGCGCTTCGCATCGCCTCTGAAGTCCGCGACCGTGCGATCGACCATCGCCAGCAATTCGCTTTCCATCTCGTTCCAGCCCTCGGGTGGCCCCGCGGGTCCGTCGGGTAGTTTGTTGTCGGACATCGCGCCCTGCATGGGTACCGGCAGACGCACATCGCCGGCATTCGGTCGCGCGTTGATGCCGGCCGGCAGGCGACGCGGAATCTTCGAGGCGTCGCGATTCTTGATGTACGGAATTTCGCCGCGGCTGAACTTGTCGAGTTGTGGCGAGATGATGACGAAGGGCAGGTCGCGTCGCTGGCACCAGGCTTCGAACACCGGGCCGTGGACGAGCACGAAATCGAGCTCACCCTTGGCATCGCCGCGCTCGCCGTCGCCGTGCAGGAACAGCATCACCGGCCACTGCGCCTGTTGCGCGAAGCCGCGCGGCAGATAGACGAAGTAGTCGCGTTCCTTGCCGGTGCGTGCGCTCTGGTAGGAAACGCGCCGGAGCTCGGGCTCCGACGCGGCAGCGGCGTTTGCGGGTGAAGCGGCGGCCGAAAGCCCGGCCGCCCCCGCGAGCAAGGGGAACACTTCTCTTCGTGTAGTCATGAAACCCCCTCGCGCTTGCGAACGCCTTCAGCGAATGACGCGAGCTCCCTTGCCCTTCATCACCGCTTCGACTTCCTTCACGTTGACCATCGACGTGTCGCCCGGCGTGGTCATGGCCAGCGCGCCGTGCGCGGCACCATATTCCACGGCAGCCTGCGGACCCTTGCCTTCCATGAATCCATAGGCGAGGCCGGACGCGAATCCGTCGCCGCCGCCCACGCGATCGTAGATCTCGAGGTTCTCGCGCATCATCGATTGATAGAAGTTGCCGCCGGCGTAGAGGATGGCCGACCAGTCGTTGAACGTTGCCGTCTTCGCATTGCGCAGCGTGGTGGCCGCGACCTTGAAGTTCGGGAACTGTTTCACCGCGGTCTGGATCATCTTCTTGAAGTTGGCCGGGTCGATCGCCGAGATGTGCTCGTCGAGACCTTCGACTTCGAACCCCAGGCAGGCGGTGAAGTCTTCTTCGTTGCCGATCATCACATCGACGTACTTGGCGATGTTGCGGTTGATCTTCTGCGCGCCTTCCTTGCCGCCCTGGCTCTTCCACAGGCTGGCACGGTAGTTGAGATCGTACGAGACGATGGTGCCGTACTTGCGCGCGATCTCCACGGCTTCGATCACGGCTTCCGAGGTGTTAGGCGCGAGTGCGGCAAAGATGCCGCCGGTGTGGAACCAGCGCACGCCTTCTTCACCGAACAGTTTTTCCCAGTTCACTTCCCCGGGCTTGATCTGGGACGCGGCGGAATGCCCGCGATCCGAGCAGCCGAGCGCCGCGCGGATGCCGAAACCTTTTTCCGTGAAGTTGAGGCCGACGCGCGTATTGCGACCGAGGCCGTCGAACTCGCGCCAGATGATCTTCGAAGTGTCGACGCCGCCCTGCATCATGAGGTCTTCGACCAGCCAGCCGAGGTCGTTGACGGGCAGCGCGGTGACGGCGGTCGAGCGTTTGCCCCAGCACTTGCGCATGGCGCGCGCGACGTTGTATTCACCGCCGCCTTCCCACACCTGGAACGTGCGCGCATTGCGCACGCGGCCGAAGCCGGGATCGAACCGCAGCATGATTTCGCCGAACGAGGCGCAGTCCCA
>Ga0190271_10000237_pt1 | contig 26995 bp, 23 predicted proteins | sample Popmic356T_FD_133747 | JGI IMG/M metagenome (GOLD analysis project Ga0190271, IMG submission 133747) | Populus adjacent soil microbial communities from riparian zone of Weber River, Utah, USA - 356 T | ecosystem: Environmental > Terrestrial > Soil > Riparian zone | place: USA: Utah | collected...
AGAGCCTCGCCGACGCGATCTGGTTGCGCAACCACGTGATCGAAACGCTCGAGTCCGCCAACGCCACCGAGGACCCGCGCCGGCGCGAGGAGCTGCTCACCTACGTCTTCGTCGGCGGCGGCTACGCCGGCCTCGAGGCGCTGGCCGAGCTGCAGGACTTCGCCGCCGACGCCATGGAGTCATATCCCCGCGCCCGCCTGCACGGGATGCGCTGGGTGCTGGTCGAGGCCAGCGACCGGGTGCTGCCGGAGATCGACCGGCAGCTGGCCGATTATGCGCTCCGCGAGCTGCGCGGCCGCGGCATCGACATCCGCCTCAACACCACCCTGGACCGGGTCGAGGCGAACGCCGCAACGCTCTCGGGCGGCGAGACGCTGCCGACCCGGACCGTGGTCTGGACCGCCGGCGTCGCCCCGCAGCCGATCCTCCGCGATCTCAACGTCCCGCTCGAGGAGCGCGGCCGCGTCCCGGTCGACGAGTACCTGAGGGTCCAGGGCATGGATTCGGTCTGGGCGATCGGCGACTGCGCCGCCGCCCCCGACCCGCGCGGCGGGCTCTGCCCGCCGACCGCCCAGCACGCCGTCCGCCAGGGCCCGGTGGCGGCTCGCAACATCGCCGCCGAGCTGGGGATCGGCACGCCGCGGCCCTTCGAGTACCGCGGCGAAGCCGCCTTCGTCAACCTCGGCCGCTACAAGGCGGTCGGCAAGATCGGCGAGCGAACCTTCCGCGGCTTCCCGGCCTGGTGGCTGGCCCGGACCTACCACATGAGCCAGATTCCGGGCACCGCTCGCAAGGCCCGCGCCGTCCTCGACTGGACCGCCAGCCTGCCCTTCAAGCGCGACATCTCCGAGGTCGGCTCGATCGGGCACCCGAAGCAGCTGCGCTAGTCGCCGGCTGCCGCGAAGCGCCAGAATCCAGCTGTGGAATACCTCGTCATCGTCTTCTTCTTCGGCCTCGCCACCGGCATCGTCGGCAGGGGCAAGGGCAGCTCCTTCTGGATCTGGTTCATCGTCGGCTGCGTCCTGCCGCTGCTCGGCCTGATCGCCGTCGTCCTCTACCGCGTCGAGAAGAACGAACCGGAACGGCAGTGCCCGAACTGCCACAAGGAGCTGAAGCTCTACGTCCAGGTCTGCCCGCGCTGCGGCACCGACCTCTACCTGCCCGACCCGGCCGCCGTGCGGCACCCCGGGGTCGAGTGAGTCGCGCTAGACGAAGCGCTTGACGAACTCGAGCGCGGTGTCGCAGACCTGGCGCCAGCCGCTGTCGATCGTCAGCGAGTGTCCCCGGTTGGGCATTTTCGCGATCTCGGTGACCGCCTCGTTGCGGCTCTGGCGCTTGTAGGAGGCGTTGGCGATCGCCCAGGGAACGGTGTGGTCGACCTCGCCGTCGATGATCAGCAGCGGTCCGCGGTTCGGGTTCTTGGGGTCGAGCCTGGCCTCGGTGAAGGGGTTGAGGTTGGCGTTGGCCATCTGCATCAGCGCCGCTCCCGGCGCCGCCACGTGGTAGGTCTCGTACAGCTCCCGCGCCTCCTTCTCGTCGAGCGCGTTGGCCCAGCCGTACTTGAACTGGTCGAAGGTGAGGGTGACGGCGCGGCCGCGGTTGAGCGGGTTGGCGAGCACCGGCTTGGCGGCTTTCAGGGTCGAGAGCGGCAGCGGCAGGACGCCGCGGAACGGCCCCGGGTCGATCGCCACCGTCGCCGCCGAGAGGCCGCGGTCGGCGATCAGCTGGGCCAGCAGCCCGCCGGTCGAGTGGCCCATCACGGCTGGTTTGCGTTCCAGCTTCCCGATCACCTCGGCGGTGTGGTCGGCGATCTCACCGAGCGTCTTCTTGGCGAGGACCTCGGGGTTGGCTCGCGCCTCCTCGACGGTGAGCGGGTCGTCGGGCCAGGTCGGTTTCAGCGCCGCATAGCCGGCCTCTTCGAAGACCCCCGCCCAGTTGTCCCAGCTGCTCGGCAGTAGCCAGAGCCCGTGGATGAAGACGACCGGGGTGCGGCCGCTGGCGTTCGCCTTCTCGACTTCGGCGGCCTCGTGCTCGGTGATCGCCATCTCGAACCTTTCGCGCGCGGGAAACCCCTAACGCAGCCAGGTTCGCACGATCGCGTTGGCAAATCCAACCCCGTAGCGGAACACGGCCGGCTTCTTGGAGTGGCCGTGGAGGCGCTGTTCGACGGTGATCGGCACCTCCCTGGCCGGGATCCCGCGCTTGATCGCCTCGATCATGAACTCGGAGGTGTGGAACTGCTCCTGGCGCAGGACCAGCTGCGGCAGGACGGTGGTCCGCACCGCCCGGTAGCCGTTCGAGCAGTCGGTGACGTGGGTGCGGGTGATCAGGGAGACGAGACGGTTGAAGAAGACGATCCCGAGCTCGCGGGCGAAGTGGTTGCGGTCGGCGTGGCCGAGCACCCGGGAGCCGTGGGCGACGTCGATTTCGCCGTCGAGGATCGGCTTGACGAGGCGCTCCATCTCCGAGGGCAGGTGCTGGCCGTCGGCGTCGAGGGTGACGACGATCTCGGCCCCGGATTCGACCATCAGCCGGTAGCCGGTGCGCAGGGCCGCGCCGCCGCCGCGGTTGGTGACGTGGCGGGCGACCGCGGCTCCGTGCTCGGCGGCGACGTCGCCGGTGCCGTCGCGGGAGCCGTCGTCGACGACGAGGACCTCGGTGCCCACCCCGCAGACGGCGGGCGGCATCTGGGTCAGCACGTGGCCGATGTTCTCGGCCTCGTTGTAGGCGGGGATCAGGATCGCGATCTTGCCGCGGAAGCGCTCCGGCAGCCCCGCCTGGCGGAACTCCTCCCAGGCCAGTCCCTCCAGCGCCGCCGCCAGCTGGCGGGAGTTGCGGGCCGCCTGCGAGAGCGCCCGCAGGGTCAGCAGGAAGAGGATGAAGATCGCGAAGACGGCGAGGCCGAGGATGCGGCCGCCGTTGCCCTTCTCGAAGGAGAAGGCGGAGAGCAGCCCGTCGACGATTTCGGTGCCGGTGACGAGCGCCAGGCCGAGCCCGGCCAGCAGCAGGATCAGCACGTCGGCGTTGCGCAGCGAGCGTCGCCGGGCGACCGCGTAGGCGACGATCAGCGCCGCGACGACGAGGCCGGTGGCGCGCAGCGCCGTCAGCTCGGCGGGGAAGATGCCTGCTCCGGGGACCATTCGCGGCCAGAGGATATGGCCGCGACGGCGGATGACAGGGTCAGGGCGACGAGGGGAAAGACGAGCGTCATCAGCACCTCGTTGCGCCGCGGCGCCGCCAGCGAGACGGCGCCGACCGCGGTGACGAGCAGGATCGGCGTCGCCAGGGCTGCCAGCTCCCACCAGCGGCGACGCAGGCCGAGCAGCGCCAAGCCGGCGAGGCCGAGGGCGACGAGGAGGATCTGGACCGCTCGTCCGGGGCCGCTGCTCATCGCTTCGCCGATGCCGCTGCTCCACATCCGCCCGACCTTGCGGGCGGTCATCCCCGCGTAGCCGAGCGGGTCCTCGCCCAAGAAGGTGGAGAGGTTCTCCTTGCCGACCTTGCCGAGGGCGGCGTCGCGGGTCAGCTCGGGGTAGCGGGCGGCGACGCGGTCGAAGAGCGGGGTGGGGTCGATCCGGTCGAGCGCCTCCGAGCCGGGCTCGAGGTCGCGGCCCAGGTAGCGCTCGGCGAGGACCGCCTTGACGCGCTGGTATTCGCCGTCGGCCGGCAGGAAGGTGCCGACGTAGAGCGCCTTGCCGCCGCCGGTGGAGATCGGCACGACCCGGTCGAGGACGACGTAGTTGCGGACCGCCCAGGGGAGGATCAGGACCACCAGCGCGGCGAGGAAGACGGCGGCGCCGGCGAGCGCCGGGCGCCAGCCGCGGGCGCCGAGCAGGCGCAGCGCCGCCAGCACCGCGAAGGCGCCGCCGACCAGCAGGTACTCGGGCCGGAACATCGCCGTCAGGCCGAACAGCAGGCCGGGGACCAGCCAGGCGGCCAGCCGTTCTCGCTCGCTCGCCCAGAGGAAGCCCAGCACCGCGGCGGGCAGGGTGAGGATTGCCGGCGGCTCGCTCATCAGTTCGCCGGTCGAGTGGATGAAGGGTGGGTAGACGGCGACCGCGAAGGCGGCAAGCAGGCCTCCCGCCCCGGCCAGCCGTCGCCCGGAGGCGCCGCCTCCCGCCCGGACGAGTCGCTCGGCGAGCGCGAAGACGACGAGGATCGCGGCGACCCCCAGCAGCGCCTCGACGATCCGCGCCGTCCCTTCGCGGGCGCCGCCGGTCGCGTAGAAGGAGGCCGCGTAGAGCAGCGGCGCCCCCGGCGACCAGTCGCTGGAGTCGCGGAAGTCGGGGCCGCCGAAGCTGCCTTCCTTGTAGAGAGCCTTGGCGAGGGCGAAGTAGGCGCGCGAGTCGTCGGCCGGCTCCGCGGCGGGGTTGACGACGGCGTAGGCGCGCAGGCCGAGGCCGAGGACGACGATCAGGCCGAGGACGACGAGGGTCCTCTTCCCGTAGCGCCCGGGCAGGGCGCGGATCCAGGCGGTGGCGGCGGTCAAGGCCGGCCCAGGCTATCCGGGGCGCAGGGCACCGGGCCCTGGCGGCGAATCCTGCTTCGCACAGTGCAATCCGACTGAGGAGAACCTCGATGCGTCGAACCTTCCTGATCGCAACCTCCCTGGCGATGCTCGCCTCCCTGGCCCTCGTCGCCGGCGCCAGCGCCAAGCCGCTGGAAAAGACCTGCACGGCGAGCTCGCCGAACGTGGTCGGCGAAAAGATCACCGGCACCCTCTACGCCACCAACGTCGATCCCTCCCAGGCCCGCTTCGCGACCTGCGCCCAGGCCAAGAAGGCGATGGTGAAAACGACCGAACTGCGCGTCGAGGAGCCGCGAATCACGGCGGCCTTCCGCTGCACCCCGACGGTGAAAAGCACCAACCCGGACGTCGTCTCCTACAAGTGCGTCTTCAAAGGCGCCGACACGGCGACCTACATCCGGGTCACCTTCCAGGTGAAGTACAACCAGGACTAGCCCGCTGAGGCGGCGCCGGCCTCGCCTGGCCGGCGCCGTTCTCGCAGCGCTGCCCAGGCCCCGGTCACGCCGACCCCGGCACAGGCGGCCAGCAGCGGCAGCATCGCCAGCACCCGCCGCGGCGAGGCGACCAGCAGGGCGCTCAGCGCCGTGATCGCAACGAACACGGTCGCCAGCACCAGCGCCTCCCAGCGCCGCCGCCAGGCGAGCAGGCCGAGGCCCAGCAGGCCGAAGGCGACCAGCGCCCAGTGCAGCAGCACCCAGGCCGGCGCCTGCATCACGTCGCGCGGCCCGTGTCCCCAGAGCCGCCAGACCTTCTTGGCGAGGAAGCCGGCGTACTCGAGCGGTTCGCCGAGGTCGTCCCAGAATTGCTCCCGGCCCATCTTCGCGAGCGCCTGGTCCGTTTCCAGGTCGGAATAGCGGTCGGCGGCGAGGCGGGCGAGGATCTGCTCGAGGCGCAGCCGCTGCACCGCGTTCGGGCCGAACAGATCCGGGTGCCGCTCGACGACCTCGGCGCCGACCCGTTCCGGGTTCCCGTCCGAGGGCAGGTAGGTGCCGGCGAACAGCACCTGGCCGCCGCCGGTCGAGATCGGCACGAAGCGTCCCAGCGCCTCGGCGTTGCGGATCGTCCAGGGGGCGACGACGACGAGGGCGCTGAGAAGCAGGACCGCGGCGGCGGCGAGCGAGGCCCCCCAGCCGTCGCGGGGCACGCGCCGATCCGGCCGCGCCGAGGCGCCGGGCGCAGTGGGGGTGCCGAAGAGGGCGCCGGCGAGGACCGCCAGCGCCAGCAGCACCGTCACGCCCAGGTACTCCGGCCGCACCAGCGCCAGCGCCCCGAGCAGGGCGCCCGGCAGGATCCACCGCGGCAGCGCACCGCCGTCGCGCGCCCAGAGCATCGCCAGCACCGCCCCGGCCAGCAGCGTCGCCGCCAGCGGCTCGCTCATCAGCATCCCCTGGTACTCGAGCAGGGCCGGGTAGACCGCCACCGCCGCCGCGCCGATCAGCCCCGCGACCACGTCCGCAGCGCTGGTCCGATTTTCCTTGCCAGGGCGGGGAAAATGGACCCAACGCGCCAGGCGCCGTCCCAGCAGATAGGTGAGGAGCACCGCCAGGGTGCCGAGCAGCGCCAGCGTCAGCCGCGCCAGGCGCTCGTGGGCGCCCCCCGTCACCTCGTAGACGCCCGCCACGAAGAGCGGCAGCCCGGGCGAGTAGTTGCTCGACGGCTGCGTCGCCCCGGCTCCGACCGTGAAGCCCTCGCCGCGCTCGAGGTTGGCGGCGATCGCCGCGTAGGCGGCGGCGTCGTAGACGGGCGCCCGGCCGTCCCAGGCCTCGCCGACCCGCAGGCCGAAGCCGAGCAGGAGGATCGCGACCAGGGCGGCGAGGCCGACCCGACCCCCGTTGCGCGCCGCCAAGCCGTCGACCATGGGACGGATGCTATGTCGCTTCCCAGCGGCCCCGATTGCCCACGCCATCGGCTCCGACAGCTACGATGCCGCGCCTATGAGAATCCTCATCCTCGGGGGTGACGGGTACCTCGGCTGGCCCACCGCGCTGCGGTTCTCCGCACGTGGCCACGAGGTATCGGTCGTCGACAACTTCGCGCGCCGCCGCTGGGTCGAGGCGCAGGGCTCCGACTCGTTGACCCCGATCGCGCCGCTGCAGGAGCGGATCGCGGCCTGGGAGGAGATCTCCGGCAAGCGCATCGCCAGCTACGTCGGCGCCGTCGAGGAGGGCGACTTCCTCGACGGGATCGTCGCCGAGACCCGCCCCGACGCCGTCGTCCACTACGGCCAGCAGGCCTCGGCTCCCTACTCGATGGCCTCGCGCCAGCAGGCGGTCGAGACCCAGCACGCCAACGTGATCGGCAACCTCAACCTGCTCTTCGCGATCCGCGATCACGTTCCCGACTGCCACCTGGTCAAGCTGGGGACGATGGGCGAGTACGGCCAGCCCGAGATCGACATCGAGGAGGGCTACATCGAGATCCATCACAAGGGGCGCAGCGACACGCTGCCCTACCCGAAGCTGCCGGCCTCGCTGTACCACTGCTCGAAGGTCCACGACTCGACCAACATCCACTTCGCCTGCCGGACCTGGGGACTGCGCGCCACCGACCTCAACCAGGGCGTCGTCTACGGCATCGAGACCGACGAGACCGCCACCGACGAGCGGCTGATCACCCGCTTCGACTACGACGAGGTCTTCGGGACCGTGCTCAACCGCTTCTGCCTGCAGGCCGTGATCGGCCACCCGCTGACCGTCTACGGCAGCGGCGGCCAGACCCGCGGCTTCCTCAACATCCGCGACACCCTCAACTGCGTCGAGCTGGCCGTCGAGAACGCCGCCGACGCCGGCGAGTTCCGCGTCTTCAACCAGTTCACCGAGCAGTTCTCGGTGATCGAGCTGGCCGAGCTGGTCAAACAGGCCGGCGAGCACCTCGGCTACGCGGTCGAGATCCAGCATTGCGAGAACCCGCGGGTGGAGAAGGAAGAGCACTACTACAACGCGATCCACACCAAGCTGCTCGACCTCGGCCTGCAGCCGACCCTGCTGGGGGAGGAGCTGGTCGAGTCGATGATCCACAAGATCGAGCGCTACAAGGCGAACGCGATCGAGGGCGCGATCGACCCGCGGACCCGTTGGAACCCGGCCAAATCGCCTGCAGGCCGCGCCTAGTTCCGCTGCTAGCATCGCCAGTTCATGCGCGCCGCAGACACTCTGATGGAGTCGCTCAAGGCCGAGGGCGTCAAGCACGTCTTCGGGATCCCCGGCGGGGCCAACCTGCCGATCTACGACGCCGTCGTCGACGCCGATTTTCGCCATGTCCAGGTCCGCCATGAGCAGGGCGCCGGCCACGCCGCCGAGGGTTACGCCAGGGCCTCCGGCAAAGTCGGGGTCGCCTTCGCCACCTCGGGCCCGGGCGCGACCAACCTGATCACCGCGATCGCCGACGCGATGCTCGACTCGACCCCGACCGTGTTCATCACCGGCCAGGTGAAGACCGAGCTGATCGGCACCGACGGCTTCCAGGAGGCCGACATCCTCGGCGCCACGCTGCCGTTCGTGAAGCACTCCTTCCAGGTCACCGACGCCCGCCAGATCCCCGAATACGTCCACGAGGCCTTCCACATCGCCTCGACCGGCCGTCCCGGCCCGGTCCTGCTCGACATCCCGCAGGACCTCTCGCGCGCCGACATCGACTATGTGCCGCGCACCGAGCCGGTCGACATGCCCGGCTACAAGCCTTCGACCGACGGCAACATCAAGCAGATCCGGATCGCCGCCAAAGCGCTCGCCAACGCGCGCCGGCCGATCTTCTACACGGGCGGCGGCGTCGTCAACGGCAACGCCTCCGAGGAGCTGCGCGAGCTGGCCGACTCGGACCGCTTTCCGGTCACCTCGACCCTGATGGGCCTCGGCTCGTTCCCGGCCTCCCACCAGAACTGGCTCGGCATGCTCGGCATGCACGGCACCTTCGCCGCCAACTACGCGATGGACAAAGCCGACCTGATCGTCGCCATCGGCGCCCGCTTCGACGACCGCATCACCGGCAAGCTGAGCGAGTTCGCGCCGCACGCCAAGGTGATCCACATCGACATCGACCCGGCCGAGATCTCCAAGAACGTCGGCGCCCACATCCCGATCGTCGGCGACGTCAAGCAGGTGCTGCCGAAGCTGACCCGCGAGTACCGCGCCCTGCAGACCGACACCTCGCGGCTCGACGGCTGGTGGAGCCAGGTCGACTCCTGGCGCGATCAGCACCCGCTGCGCTACGAGCCCGGCCAGGACGGCGAGATCAAGCCGCAGTACATGATCGAGGCGATGCACCGGGCGACCGGCGGCGACGCGATCGTCACCTCCGACGTCGGCCAGCACCAGATGTGGACCGCCCAGTACTACGGCTTCGAGAAGCCGCGCCGCTGGATCAACTCCGGTGGGCTCGGCACGATGGGCTTCGGCCTGCCCGCCGCGGTCGGCGCCAAGGTCGCCTGCCCCGACGAGACCGTCGTCTGCATCGCCGGCGACGGCAGCCTGATCATGAACATCCAGGAGCTGGCGACCTGCGTCACCGAGGGGATCGCGGTCAAGGTCTTCCTGATGAACAACGGCTACATGGGCATGGTCCGCCAGTGGCAGGAGCTGTTCTGGGACCGCCGCTACAGCTCGGTCGAGATGGGCGCCAGCCCCGACTGGGTGAAGCTGGCGGAGGCGTTCGGCGCCACCGGCCTGCGCTGCGAGAACGCCGAGGATCTCGAGGCGACGATGACGAAGGCGCTGGAGACCGATGGCCCGGTCCTGCTCGACGTGCGCGTCGCCAAAGAAGAGAACTGCTACCCGATGATCCCGCCCGGCTTCGCCGCCCGCGACATGGTCGAGGCGCCGGAGGGGGTGCGCGAATAGTGGAGGCCGGGACCCCGGATCTGCTCAAGCTCGAGGACCTGCACGTGCCCGGCCAGCTGAGCGGCCGCAAGCACGTGCTCTCGATCCTGGTCGAGAACAAGCCCGGCGTGCTGGCTCGCGTCGCCGGCCTCTTCTCGCGCCGCGGCTTCAACATCGACACGCTCGCGGTCGGGCCGACCGACGACCCGACGATCTCGCGGATCACCCTCACCCTCGACGGCGCCGTCCACCCGATCGACCAGGTCACCAAGCAGCTGCACAAGCTGATCAACGTCCTGAAGATCCGCGACATGGAGCCGGAAGAAACGGTGGCCCGGGAGATGGCCCTGTTCAAGGTCTCCTCGGCGGTCGAGAATCGGGCCGAGATCATCCAGTTCGCGGAGATCTTCCGCGCCAAAATCGTCGACGTCGCCCGCCGCACGATGACGATCGAGGTGACCGGCTCCGCCGACAAGATCGAGGCCTTCGAGCGGATGGTCCGCCCGCACGGCCTGGTCGAAATGGTTCGCACCGGCGAGATCGCCATTGCGCGCGGTTCCGACTGAGTCGCTGCTGAGCAACCTTCGCGAGGGGGTGGAGCGCGCCCTCGATCGCGACGGCCGCACCCTCGTCAGCGTCACCGTCGAGGTGGAGATCGAGGACCCCTGCGCGGCCGTCTTCGCCTCCCGACTGGCCTCCGACCGCTGGTTCTGCTGGGAGCAGCCCGATCGCGGCTTCGCGCTGGCCGGGCTCGGCGTCGCCCACGAGGTCGTCTCGCGCGGCCGCGAGCGCTTCGCCGACGTCGCCCGCGAGTGCCTGCGAACAGGCGGCGACGCGGTCCTCGACGAGCCGTCGGGGCTGCCGGCCGGGGCCGGCCCGGTCTGGCTCGGCGGTTTCGCCTTCGCGGCCGGTGGCGGCGGTTCCTCGACCTGGTCCTCGCTGCCGCCTGCCTCGATGGTGTTGCCCGAGCTCTCGCTCTGTCGAATCGCCGGCGCGACCTTCCTCACCGTGAACGCGATCGTCGGCACGGGTCCGCTCCCGAGTCCGGATAGCGGACGCCAGGGCGGACTCGTCGCCGAGAGCACGCCCGTGGCGGCCATCGAGGCGCGACTGGCCGGTCTCCGGGACGAGCCGCTGCCGCTGCTCGACCCGCACCCGACCGCGCCGGCGAAGATCCGCAGCGCCCGGCCGCCGCGCGAGTTCGAAGCCGCGGTCGAGGCGGCGACGACGCGGATCGAGGCGGGGGAGATGACCAAGGTCGTGCTGGCCCGCGAGGTGATCGTCGAGGCCGCCGCCGCCCACGACACCGCGGCCCTGTTCGGGGCGATGCGCGAGCAGTTCCCCTCCTGCTTCTGCTTCTGCTGCGGGACCCCGGAGGCTGCCTACGTGGGCGCCAGTCCCGAGCTGCTGGTGCGGCGGGCGGGGGCCAGCGTCTCCACCGTCGCCCTGGCCGGCTCGACCCGGCGCAGCTCCGACCCCGCCGTCGACGACCACCTCGGCGAGCAGCTGCTGCGCAGCGACAAGAACCGCCGCGAGCAGCGGATCGTCGCCGAGCGGATCGTCCGCGCCCTGCGCCCGCACGCGGTCTGGGTCGAGGCGGCGGCCGAGCCGGAGATCGTCAAGGTGGCCAACATCCAGCACCTGGCGACGCCGGTGATCGCCCAGCTCGCCGAGCCCCACTCGGCGATCGAGCTGGCCGGGATGCTGCACCCGACCCCGGCCACCGGCGGCGAGCCCTGGGCCGCCGCCGAGCCGGCGATCGCCGAGCTCGAGGGCATGGACCGCGGCTGGTACGCCGCCCCGGTCGGCTGGATGGACGCCACCGAGGACGGCGAGTTCTGCGTCGCCCTGCGCAGCGGCCTGATCCGCGACCGCGAGGCGCACCTCTTCGCCGGCGTCGGGGTCGTCGCGGGGTCCGATCCGGCGGCGGAGCTGGCCGAGACCGAGGTGAAGCTGCAGGCGTTGCTGCCGTTTCTCGCTGAGTAGGTGGTGGTGGCCTCTCGACGCCGCTCAGGCGGACGCGACGGCGGCGCTGACGCTCTTGGTGAGGTCGCGGTGAGTTGCCACGTTTGCGTGGCGGTCGGTCCGTACCTCGATCAGGGAGGTACCGGCGGCCAGCGTCTCGGGAAGCTCGCTTAGGGACTCCAGGCGGTGGTGGGGCAGGTCGAAGAGGGCCGCGGCCTTGGCGACGCTGACGCCGCGGGGGGTGCCCAGGAGAGCTTCGAACTCCTCGCTTGCCAATGCCTCATGCTGTGGCAGGAAGTGGAAGATGCCGCCGCCGTCGTTGTCGATGACGACGATGCGGACGGGGGTCTCGACGTCGCGCAGGGAGGCGAGGGCGCCGAGGTCGTGGAGGAGGCCGAGGTCGCCGGTGACGATGGTGGTCGGGCGGCCGCTCTCGATCGCGGCGCCGATGCCGGAGGAGATCAGGCCGTCGATGCCGTTGGCGCCGCGGTTGCAGAGGAACAGGGCGTCGGCGTCGCCAGGGGCGAGGAACGCCTCCTGGTCGCGGATCGGCATGCTCGAGGCGGTGTAGACGAGGTCGCCGTCGCGGTGGGCGGCGCCGAGGGCTCGGTGCAGCGCCGGCTCGGCGATCGCCGAGCCATCCGTCGCCGCGCCGCTCCCCAGCTGCGCTCCGATCGTCTCCTGCGCCGCCCGCTCGGCCGCCAGCCAGCGCTCTGGCGCCGGCCGGCTCTCGCCCGCGAGGCCTTCCAGCCGCGCCGCCCAGCCGGCGGCCAGCTCGGTCGGGTCGGCGCGCAGCAGCGCCGCCGCCCGCCGCGTCGGATCGTTCCAGCCACCCCGGGGGTCGACCGCGATCTCGTCGGCGCCGCTGGCGGCCAGCCAGGCCCGCAGCGGCTTGCTGGTCGGCATCTCGCCGAAGCGGAGGACCAGGTCGGGGACCACAGAGCGGGCGAAGTGCTCGTCGCGCAGCAGCAGGTCATAGGAGGCGACGACCCGGGATCGGTCGTGCGGTCCGCAGCGCAGCTGCGAGGTCGGCTCGGCGAGGATCGGGAAGCCGGAGGCGCGGGCGAGATGGGCGAGCGGCTCGCGCAGCTCCGGGTCGAGCTGGCGCCCGGCGACGATCACGCCGGCGATCGCGTCGCCGACGTGTCCCGCCATCTCGTCGAGCAGGAAGGTCGAGGGCTCGACGTCGACCCGCGTCACCGCGGTCAGCGGCCGTCCGTCGCGGCCCTCCAGCGCCAGCGGGTCCGTCGCCGTGACGGCGCCCGCGACCGGCTGCGGCGCCAGCGGCTCGCGCCAGGGCAGGTTGAGGTGCACGGGGCCGGGCCGGATCTCGCCGCGCGCCGCCGCCAGCGCCCGGCAGGCGACCGAGCGGTAGTGCAGCAGCCCCTCGTCGTCGGCGTCGTGGGTCCCGACTTCGCAGAACCAGCGCACCGCCGAGCCGTAGAGCTTCACCTGGTCGATCGTCTGCCCGGCGCCGACGCCGCGCAGCTCCGGGGGCCGGTCGGCGGTGAGCACCAGCAGCGGCAGCGCCGACTCGTCCGCCTCGCAGACGGCCGGGTGGTAGTTCGCCGCCGCGGTCCCCGAGGTGCAGAGCAGCGCCACCGGCTCGCCACCCGCCTGCGCCGCCCCCAGCGCCAGGAAGCCAGCGCAGCGCTCGTCGAGCACCACCGTCACCTCGATCTCCGGCTGCCGCCACAGCGCCACCGCCAGCGGCGTCGACCGCGAGCCCGGCGAGACCACCGCCCGCCGCACCCCGCCGCGCGCCAGCTCCTCCGCGAAAGCGGAGGCGAGCGCGGTGTTGGCGTTGGTCGTGTCCATGGAGGTGGCGCACCTTTGTGCACCCATGGGGAAACAAAGGTGCGCCGGAGGCTAGAGCCGATGCGCTTGCAGCGCCTCCTCGTCGATCTCGATGCCGAGGCCGGGACCGGGGGGTGGGTGGAGTCGGCCGTCGCGAAGCTCGCACTCGACGCTGGCGACCGTGGTGGCGAAGAGGCGCTGGGTGGCGAGGCCGTGGGCGAGCTCGAGGCGCTCCGGCCGTTCGCTCTCGCTCAACGTCGCCGCCACCTGGGCCGCGGCGGCGATCCCCACGGGACCGTCCAGTGCACTGGAGACGTAGGCGGGGAGGATGTCGGCGATCGCCACCGCTTCCTCGGGGCCGCCGACCTTCGAGAGCTTGATCCCGGTGAACTCGCAGGCGCCCATCGCCGCCGCCCGCTCGGCGTCCTCGCAGCTCTCGACGCTCTCGTCGGCGGCGAGTGGGATCGAGGTCGCCGCCGCCAGCTCCGCCATCTCCTCCAGGGATCCGACCGGCTGCTCGGCGAGCTCGACGTCGAACGGCTCCAGATCGGCGAGCACCGCCGTGGCCATCTCGACGTCCCAGGCTTCGTTCGCATCGACCCGGATCCGCGCCGTCGGCCCGACCGCCTCGCGCACCGCCCGCACCTGCTCGACGTCGTCCCGGACGCCCAGCTTCAGCTTGAAGGTGGCGAATCCCTCGGCCGCCCAGCCCGCCGCGTCCTCGGCGACCGCCGCCGGCTCCCCCGCGACCAGCGTCGCGTTGCAGGGAACCCCGCCCGCCGCCTCGGGCGCCCCTGCGCCGGTGCCGGCCCGTCGGCTGCGCAGGTCGAGCAGCGCCGTCAGGGCCGCGCAGCGCGCCGGCGCCGAGAGGGTCGGGGCCGCCGCCTCGATCTCGCCCTCGCTCAGCGAGTCGAGCTGCGTCAGCGCTTCCAGCTCACGGACCACGGTGACCAGCGTGGCGCCCCCGCGCAGCGAGAGCGGCACCGCTTCGCCGAGGCCCACAACGCCCTCCGGGGAGCGCAGCCGCAGCAGGACCATCTGGCGCTGCTCGAGCCGCCCCCGCGCGGTCACGTAGGGCTGCCGGAAGGGCAGCGCGTACGGAATCACCTCGGCCGTGGCGAGCCTCACGCCCACAGCCTTGCACTCGGCCGATCCGGCCGCAGGTGGCAGTCGCTCAGCTGGAGATCAGCAGCCCCGCGGCGACGAGCAGGCTGAAGACGGCGAGCACGGCCCCGGTCTGGGCCAGCGCGGCGTTCAGCGAGGGACCGTCGCTGCGGTTGGTCATCGTCCGCATCGGCTTCACCGCCATCGGCAGCGCCAGCAGCCCGATCAGTGGCAGGGCGCTGGCGCCGCCGCCGGCCAGCGAGATCGGCAGCAGCAGGAAGGCGCCGAGGACCAGCAGCCGGTAGAGCATCACCGCGTTGCGGCGGCCCATTCGCACCGCCAGGGTCATCTTGCCGGCCCGCCGGTCGGTTTCCAGGTCGCGGACGTTGTTGACGACGAGGATCGCCGTGGAGAGGAAGCCGACCGCGATCGAGAGGCCCAGCGGCAGCGCGTCGAGCTGCTCGACCTGCACGTAGTAGGAGCCGTTGACGGCGACCAGGCCGAAGAAGAGGAAGACGAAGACCTCGCCGAGGCCGGCGTATCCGTAGGGCCGGGGGCCGCCCGTGTAGAGGACGCCGGCGGCGATCGAGACGGCCCCGATCGCGAGGATCACCACCCCGGCGACGGTCGCCAGGTAGATGCCGCAGGCGACCGCGACCGCGAAGGCGACCCAGGTCGCGGTCAGCACCCGCTGCGGAGTGACCAGGCCGGCCGAGGTGACCCGCACCGGCCCCAGCCGGTCGGCGGTGTCGGCGCCGCGGCGGGCGTCGGAGTAGTCGTTGGCGAGGTTGGTGCCGATCTGGATGAAGATCGAGCCGACCAGGGCGGCGACGAAGGCGCCCCAGCGGGGCAGGTGACCGACCCACTGGACCGCCGCCGCGGTGCCGACCAGGACCGGGGCGATCGCCGCCGGCAGGGTCCGCGGCCGCGCCGCCATCAGCCAGATCCTCATCGCGTCTCTCCCGTCCCGAAGGCGCTCATGGCCGCCGCGGGAATTTCGAGAACTCGGGCGCCCGCTTCTCCTTGAAGGCCTCGCGGCCCTCGGCCGCCTCCTCGCTGCCGTAGAAGAGCAGGTTGGTGTCGTGGGCCAGCTGCTGGATCCCGGCGTAGCCGTCCTCGTGGGCGTTGAAGCTGGCCTTGACGAGGCGCAGGGCGAAGGGGGAGAGGGCGAGCATCTCGCGGCACCAGGCGACCGTCTCCGCTTCCAGTCGGTCGAGCGGCACCACGGTGTTGATCAGCCCCATCTCGAGCGCCTCCTCGGCGTCGTACTGGCGGCAGAGCAGCCAGAACTCCTTCGCCTTCTTGGTCCCGACCAGGTCGCGCAGCAGCGAGGCGCCGAAGCCGCCGTCCCAGGAGCCGACCCGCGGGCCGGTCTGGCCGAAGCGGGCGTTGTCGGCGGCGATCGTCATGTCGCAGCAGATGTGGAGGATGTGGCCGCCGCCGATCGCGTAGCCGGCGACCATCGCCACGATCGGCTTCGGCAGCCGTCGCATCTGCACCTGCAGGTCGGTGACGTGGAAGCGGCCGACGCTGGCGCCCTCCGGCATGTAGCCGGTGTCGCCGCGGACCTGCTGGTCGCCGCCCGAGCAGAAGGCGCGGTCGCCGGCGCCGGTGAGGACGATCGCGCCGACCTCGGGATCCTCGCGCGCCAGCTCCAGCGCCGCGGCGACGTCGATCAGCGTCTGCGGGCGGAATGCGTTCAGCACCTCGGGCCGGTCGATCGTGATCTTGGCGATCCCTTCGCCGGTCTCGTAGCGGATGTCCTCGTACTCGCCGACGCTCTGCCACTCGATCGGCGCGTACAGGTCCGCCTCCGGCGGTGCTTGCTTGTGACGCTGGGGCAAACCTTCCTCCAAGTCCGGGGTTCGACGCGGGGCAACGATAACCAGCGGGCCGCGTCTCGTAACGTTCGGCGGCGATGAAGCTCGACGACTGGCTCGCGCAACGCTCGCAAAGCTGCCCCGACCGGACCGCCCTGCTCGCCGACGGAGCGGAGGTCACCTACGCCGAGCTGGAGGCGGAGGCGACCTGGGTGGCGCGGCGCCTCGCCGCCCATGGCGTCCGTCGCGGCTCCGTCGCCGCCCTGACCATGCACGCCCGCCGCGAGCAGGTGGTGCTGGTCCACGCGCTGATGAAGATCGGCGCCGCCGTGCTGCCGCTGAGCCCGCGCCTCACCGAGGCCGAGCGGGCCGAGCTGATCGCCGCCGAGGAGCCGATCGTCGACCTCGACGACGCCGGCGAGCTGACCCAGACCGAGGCCGACCTGCCGCTGCTCGGCGAGCACGACATGGACGACGTCTGCGCCCGCGTCCTCACCAGCGGCAGCACCGGCTCGCCGCGCGCGGTCGGCCTCAGCTACGGCAACTTCCTCTGGAACGCGGTCGGCTCCGCCTTCAACATCGGCGTCGAACCCGAGGACCGCTGGCTCTGCTGCGTGCCGCTCAGTCATATTGCCGGCCTCGGGATCGTCATGCGATCGGTCATCTACGGCACCACCGCGGTCGTCCACGACGGCTTCGACGTCGACCGCGTCGCCGCCTCGCTCGAAGAGGGAGGGATCACCCAGCTCTCGCTGGTGACGACGATGCTGACCCGGCTGCTCGACGCCGGCGCCGACCTCTCCGGCCCCCGGGCGATCCTGGTCGGCGGCGGCCCGGTCCCCGAGGAGCCGCTCGAAGAGGCGATCGCCAAGGGCGCCACCGTGGTCCAGACCTACGGCCTCACCGAGACCTGCTCGCAGGTGACGACGCTGGCCCCGGCCGACGCCAAGCGCAAGGTTGGCTCCGCGGGCCGGCCGCTGCTGACCACCCACCTGCGGATCCAGGACGGCGAGATCCTCATCCAGGGCCCGACCGTCGCCCCCGGCCGCGCCGACGCCGACGGCTGGCTGCACACCGGCGACCTCGGCCGCATCGACGAGGAAGGCTTCCTCTACGTCGAGGACCGGATGGACGACCTGATCGTCAGCGGCGGCGAGAACGTCGCCCCGGCCGAGGTCGAGAAGGTGCTGCTGCGTCACCCCGAGGTCGCCGACGCGGCGGTGATCGGCCGCGAGGACCCGGAGTGGCAGCAGGCGGTGACCGCGGTGGTGGTCCTGGAGAGCGATTCCAGCGTCACCCCGGACGAGCTGCGCCGCCACTGCGCCGAGTCGCTGGCCGGCTTCAAGGTGCCGAAGCGGGTCGAGCTGGCGGCGGCGCTGCCGCGTACCCCCTCCGGCAAGCTGATGCGCAGAGCGCTCCGATAGCCTGCCCGCCCATGCGAACCGACGACATCTTCTACGACAAAGACGCCGACCTCGGGAAGCTCGACGGCAAGACCGTCGCGATCCTCGGTTACGGCTCCCAGGGGCACGCTCACGCCCTCAACCTCAAGGACTCCGGCGTTCAGGTCGTGGTCGGCCTGCGGCCCGATTCCGCGAGCCGCGCCAAGGCCGAAGAGGCCGGCATCGAGGTCCTCGACGTCGCCACCGCCGCCGCTCGCGGCGACCTGGTGATGGTGCTGCTGCCCGACGAGCGGCAGGGCCAGGTCTGGCGCGAGGAGATCGCCCCCGGGATCGAGCCCGGCAACCTGCTCCTGTTCGCGCACGGCTTCTCGGTCCACTTCAACGAGATCGAGCCCCCCGAGGGCGTCGACGTCGGCATGGTCGCCCCGAAGGGCCCGGGCCACCTGGTCCGCCGCCAGTACGAGGAAGGCAACGGCGTCCCCTGCCTGATGGCCGTCCACCAGGACGCCAGCGGCACCGCCCACGACCTCGTCCTCGCCTACGCCTCCGGGATCGGCGGCGGCCGCGCGGCGGTGATCGAGACGACCTTCAAAGACGAGTGCGAGACCGACCTCTTCGGCGAGCAGGCCGTCCTCTGCGGCGGCGCCTCGGAGCTGGTCCGGGCCGGGTTCGAGACCCTGGTCGAGGCCGGCTACGACCCCCGCCTCGCCTACTTCGAGTGCCTCCACGAGCTGAAGCTGATCGCCGACCTGATGTACGAGAAGGGCATCCAGGGGATGCGCTACTCGATCTCCAACACGGCGGAGTACGGCGACATGACCCGCGGCAAGCGCGTCATCGGCGAGCCCTCGCGGACCGCCATGAAGGAGATCCTCGCCGAGATCCAGTCCGGCGAGTTCGCCCGCGAGTTCATCGGCGAGAACGAGGCCGGCAACCAGAACTTCGACCGCATGCGCCAGCAGGGCGCCGACCACGAGATCGAGAAGGTCGGCAAGGAGCTGCGGGACATGATGCCTTGGATCGACCAGGAGTTCTAGGACTTCGGGATGTGAGCGGGGGGAGGGAGCCCTGACCCCCTCCCCCGAAGGCCGTCGCGCAGCTGGGGCGCACCTGGCGATTCGAAGCGTCGCCGCTTGAGCCTTCGTGGGAGGGGGTCACGGCTCCCTCCCCACAGACACCGCCGACGGCCTCGGGACTAGTCCACCGAGTGCTTAGTCCCTCGGCACTGACGCCACGCAGTGAGCTCTTGGCACAGTCCGAGCAGGAGCGGTTGCGCCATCCGACAAGTGCCCGAGGGGCGTGTTGGGGGTGGGGGTCGGTAGGTCCCGGGGGCGAATGTCGCCGTCAGGCGGCGATATGCAATCTGTCATTTGCGCGGCCGTTGTTGGCCGCGCTCAAACACCCTGGAGCGCTGCCCCCATAGGGGGCACGCGACTGAATTCGCCCCCGGGACCTACCGACCCCCACCCCTACCGATGCTCCTCACCAGGCGCCAGGTTGCCGTCCCGCCCGACGTACCCATCCTTCCCTCCGATCACCACGTAAACCGCCTCCTCGGAGTCACTCACGTTGTGGACCTTCCGGTGCGTCGGCGCGTCCACCCACGCCAACCCACCTGCCTCGAGTCGGTGCTTCGTCCCGTCGCCGAACTCGATCTCGACTTCGCCTTGGTGGAGGAAGTAGAGCTCCTCCTGCTCGTCGTGGTAGTGGCTGCCGGTCGAGTAGGAGGGGGGAAGCACGATCGCGTTGACGCCGAAGGCGGTGACGCCCAGGGGCTTGCGGATCTTGCGGAAGCCCGGGCCCTCGCCGAGGTCGTCGAGGTTGGCTACGGCGTAGCCCTCGCCACTGCTGATTCCGTTCTCGCTCATCGTCGTCCTCCTAGACGGTCGGGGCCGGGGGCGCCGGAGGCGCCGCGGGCGGGGTGGTGGCAACCGGCTGGGCGCCGGACGGCCGTCCGGCCTCCGGGCCGACCGGCGGGTAGTCGTCGGTGAGGAAGGCCATGTAGGCGTAGACCCGAGTCTCGAAGCTGTGCAGCGCCGTCAGCGTGTTGAACATCCATTCCGGCAGGTAGCCGCGGAAGACGATTACCAGCCAGGCGCCGATCGCGATGATCTGCAGAGCGTAGGAGATGACGTAGGAGACGAGGATCAGGACCGGCAGGGCGAGGATGATCCGGAACAGCGCCTTGAGGCGGCTCTGCCGCTCGGCCGGGGCCGGCACGTTGACGCGGATCGGGTAGCTGGGGTCGTCGGCGAGCGCGAAGGGTGGCCAGACGTCGGTCTGCAGGAAGACCCACGAGGAGACCCGCAGCCCGAAGCGGATGACGCCGGCGTTGAAGTCGTAGAGCCACTGGGGGTAGCGGCCGAGGACGACGATCGCGACCCAGGCGAAGAAGTGGGTGAAGATGAAGAGGATCCCCCAGAAGGTCGCGACGACGAACCACGGGATCGCCAGGAGCAGCCGGAAGAAGGTCGTCCAGCGGTTTGGCGTCGGGTTGAAATCGGCTTCGTAGGTGATCGGATACATCGGTCTTCCCTTCGTAGGACTTGCCACTAGCTGAGGCGCCGCCAGCCTAACCCTGGCCCCGGCGGTAGTCCACCCGCGCCTGTCAATAACCTGTCGAGCCCGATGGCTGCCGCGACCACCGACACCGCCCGCATCCCCGCCGAGCTCAAGCCCGGCGACGGCCGCTTCGGCTGTGGCCCCTCGAAGGTGCGGCCGGAGGCGCTGCAGGCGCTGGCCGATCGCTCCGACCTGATCGGCACCTCGCACCGCCAGGCGCCGGTCCGCGACGTCGTCCGACGCGTCCGCGAGGGCCTCGCCGACCTCTTCTCGCTGCCGGACGGCTACGAGGTGGCGCTCGGCAACGGCGGCACCACCGCCTTCTGGGAGGCGGCGGCCGCCTGGCTCGTGCGCGAGCGGGCGCTGCACCTCACCTACGGCGAGTTCTCGCAGAAGTTCGCCAAGGCGACGGCCGCGGCCCCGTTCTTGGCCGACCCGATCGTGGTCGCGGCCGAGCCGGGCGACGCGCCCGCGCCGACCGCCGACCCCGTCGCCGACGCGATCGCCTGGGCCCACAACGAGACCTCGACCGGCGTCGCCGTCCCGGTCGTCCGCCCCGACGGCGCCGGCGACTCGCTGGTCCTGATCGACGCCACCTCCGGCGCCGGCGGCCTGCCGGTCGACGTCGCCCAGGCCGACGCCTACTACTTCGCGCCGCAGAAGGCCTTCGGCGGCGACGGCGGCATCTGGCTGGCGCTGCTCAGCCCGGCCGCGATCGCCCGGATCGAGCAGCTCGACGGCGCCGCCGACCGCTGGCAGCCGGCCTTCCTCTCCCTGCAGACGGCGCTGGAGAACTCGCGCAAGGAGCAGACCTACAACACCCCCGCTCTCACGACCCTGCTGCTGCTCGCCGACCAGGTCGAGTGGATGCTCGGCAACGGCGGCCTCGACTGGTGCGTCGCCCGCACCGCCGATTCCTCCGGCCGCCTCTACGGGTGGGCCGAGGCCTCGGAGTTCGCGACCCCGTTCGTCGCCGACCCGGCCAAGCGCTCGCAGGTGGTCGGCACCATCGACTTCGCCGACTCGGTCGACGCTGCGGCGCTCGCCGCCGCCCTGCGCGCCAACGGCATCGTCGACGTCGAGCCCTACCGCAAGCTCGGCCGCAACCAGCTGCGTGTCGGGATGTTCCCGGCCGTCGAGCCCGCCGACGTCGAGGCCCTCACCGCCTGCGTCGACTGGGTCGTCGCCAACGTCGAGGGGGTGGCCCGGTGAAGGTCCTGGTCAAGGAGAAGATCGCCGACACCGGCGTCGAGCTGCTGCGCGAAAACTTCGAGGTCGACCTCGGCCTGGAGATGTCCGACGAGGAGCTGCGCGAGAAGATCGGTCAGTACGACGCGATCCTGATCCGCTCGGCGACCAAGATGACCCCGGAGCTGATCGACCTCGCCGACAACCTCAAGGTGATCGGCCGCGCCGGCACCGGCGTCGACAACGTCGACATCCCCGCCGCGACCCGCCGCGGCATCGTCGTCGCCAACGCCCCGGAATCGAACTCCGTCGCCGCCGCCGAGCACACCCTGGCGCTGGCCCTGGCGCTGTTCCGCAACGTCCCGCAGGCGCACGAATCGCTGGTCGCCGAGCGCTGGGACCGGGCCAAGTTCAAGGGCGCCGAGCTCTACGGCAAGACGCTCGGCGTGATCGGCTTCGGCCGGATCGGTCAGCTCGTCGCCAAACGCGCCCAGAGCTTCGAGATGGACGTCGTCGCCTTCGACAAGTTCGTTTCCGCCGAGCGCTTTCGCGAGCTCGGGGTGGAGGGGCTCGACAGCGTCGAGGAGCTGCTCGGGCGCGCCGACCTGGTCACCCTGCACGTGCCGAAGACGCCGGAGACGATCGACCTGATCGACGCCGAGGCGATCGCGGCGATGAAGGACGGCGCTCGCGTCGTCAACTGCGCCCGCGGCGAGCTCGTCGACCTCGACGCCCTGCAGGCCGGCCTCGAGTCGGGCAAGCTGGCCGGCGCCGCGCTCGACGTCTTCCCCTCCGAGCCCTTCACCGAGCACCCGATCTTCGCCCGCGACGACGTCGTCGTCACCCCGCACCTCGGCGCCTCGACGGCGGAGGCGCAGGATCGCGCCGGCGTCGTCACCGCCGAGCAGGTGACCGCCGCACTGAACGGCGGCGTCGTCACCAACGCCGTCAACATCGCCGCCGTCCGGCCCGAGGCGATGGAGGCGCTGGCGCCCTTCGTGCCGCTCTGCGAAAAGCTCGGTCGCCTCGCCCAGGGCCTCGGCGACGGTTCGGTCGACCGGGTCACAGCCGAGTTCCGCGGCCGCATCGCCGCCCACGACACCCGCCTGCTGGGGATCGCCGTCCTCGTCGGCATCCTCTCCGGCCACACCGAGGAGCAGGTCAACCTCGTCAACGCGCCGCAGATGGCCGAGGAGCGGGGGATCGACCTGGTCGAGACCAGCGATGCCAGCGCCGGCGACTTCACCGAGCTGGTCACGGTTCGGGTCGGCTCCGGCGACCAGGAGGTCGAGGTCGCCGGGACCAGCGTCGGACCGCGCAACGAGCCCTACCTGGTCTCGGTCTGGGGCGAGGACTTCTACCTGCCCTTCGCCGAGCACATCACCGTCTTCCGCTACGCCGACCAGCCGGGGATGATCGGCCGCGTCGGCACGATGTTCGGCGAGGAGGGCGTCAACATCGTCTCCGCCGCGGTCGGCGCCCAGGCCGGCGGCGAGAAGGCCGTGATGGCGCTCACCACCGACGCCCCCGTGCGCTCCGAGACGATCGAGAAGATCCTCGGCGTCGCCGGTTTCTCGGTCGGACGCTCCGTCGACCTCTAGGCTGCGGCAATGAAGGCAGTGGTCTTGACGGGGACGGGCGGGCCCGAGGTTCTGCAGGTCCAGGAGCGCCCCGACCCAACGGCAGGTCCGGGCGAGCTGCGAATCGCCGTGCGCGCCGCGGGCGTCAACTTCGCCGAGACGCTGGCCCGGGTCGGTCTCTACCCGGACGCGCCGAAGACCCCCTGCGTGCTCGGCTACGAGGTCGCCGGCGTGGTCGAGTCGGTCGGTCCCGGGGTCAGCGCCCACGCCGTCGGCGACCGGGTCATCGCCGGCACCCGCTTCGGCGGCCAGGCCGAGCTGGTGACCGTGCCCGAGGATCAGGCCCTGCCGCTGCCGGAGCGGCTCAGCTTCGAGGAGGGGGCCGCCTTCCCGGTCAACTACGGAACCGCCTATGCCGCCCTGGTCCTGATGGGCAGCATGCGCGAGGGAACCCGCGTCCTCATCCACGGCGCCGGCGGCGGTGTCGGCATCTCCGCCACCCAGCTCGCCCGCAACGCCGGTGCCGAGATCTTCGGCACCTCCTCGCCCGGCAAGCACGAGGCGATTCGCGCCCAGGGCGTCAAGCACGCGATCGACTACCGCAACCAGGACTTCGCGACCGAGGTGATGCGGCTGACCGACGGCGAGGGTGTCGACCTGATCCTCGACGCCCAGGGCCCGATCAGCTTCCGCAAGGACTACCGCCTGCTGCGCGCCGGCGGTCGCCTGGTCATGTACGGGCTCTCCGAGAACACCAACGCCGGCGTCCGCGACCTGCCGGCGACCCTGAAGAGCCTGCTGAAGATGCCGCTGGCGACGATGCCCTGGTGGAAGAGCCTGATGCTGATGAACGAGAACAAGGGGGTCTTCGGCCTCAACATGCTGAGCTGGTGGGAACGGGAGGGCAACCTCGATCGGGTCACCGAGCCGCTGATGGCCGACCTCGAGGCCGGCCGCCTGCAGCCGCTGATAGCCGCCTCCTTCCCCTTCGAGCAGGCCGGCGAGGCTCATAAGTTCATCGCCGAACGCCGCAACGTCGGCAAGGTCGTGTTGTTCCCTTCATAGAGGCCACACGACTCCTTTTCTGCCAGGGAACTCCACGATGAAGAAGCTGCTCCTGATCGCCGCCGCGGCGATCGCGATAGCCATTGGCGCCGCGCCCGCCCAGGCCACCCCTGGCGTGGTCGTGATCCTCGCCGGCGACGAAGAAGCGAACGCGATCTCGATCGTGGTCAGCGGCACGGGTCCCAGCTTCGTGATCGACTCCGCCGCCCCGCTCGAAGTCGGCGGTGGCGTCTGCACCCATCCCGAAGGGATGACGACGGAGCTGCTCTGCGACGCGACCAAGATCAGCGGCTTCGAAGTCAACGCCGGGGGCGGCGACGACCAGGTCACGATCGGCCGGGTGGTCGGGGTGCCGGTGACGCTCCGCGGCGGCCCCGGCAACGACCACCTGTCCGGCGGCGGCAGCGCCCTCGGCGACAAGTTGATCGGCGGTCCCGGCGACGACGTCATCGCCGGTAGGAACGGCCCCGACCTCCTCTACGGCGGCCCCGGAGTCGACGACCTCTCTGGCGGTCCCGGCGACGATCGACTCGTCGGCGGCCCCGGCGACGACGTCCTGCACGGCGAAGGCGGCGTCGACGAGCTGCTCGGCGGCCCCGGCGAAAACAGCCTCTTCGAGTAGCGGCCCGGCCCGTCGGGCTCAGGCGGCGCTCGGCTCGCGCCGCGCGAACAGCCGCCCGCCGACGAAGAGCACGGCGATCGCCAGGCCGACCAGCGAGAGCGCCGCGTCGAGCCGGAAGGCGGCCTGGATGCCGTCGACGAAGGGCGGCACCTGCGAGGAGAAGACGGTGGTGGTCAGTCCCAGCCCGATCGAGCCCCCGGCGATCTGGAACATGTAGATGATCCCACCGGCGAGGCTGGTCTGGGAGTCGTCGACCGAAGTGACGCCGGCCGTCGTCGCGGTCGGGTAGAAGCTGCCGATCCCGATCCCCAGCACGACCATTCCCGGGATCAGGGAGGAGTAGCCGGAGTCGGCGTCGACCTGCGAGAACAGGAACGGCGCCAGGGTGATGCAGGCGGCGCCGAGGACGGCGAGGCGCTTGGCGCCGACGCGGTCGTAGAGCGGGCCGGCGACGAAGGAGACGATTGCGAAGACGCCGAGGAAGGGCAGGATCCCGACCCCGGCCTCGAGCGGCGAGTAGCCGAACTGGTTCTCCATGAACTGGGGCAGGTAGAGCAGCGAGGCGAAGAAGGTCGCCGACATGAAGAGGATCGCCACGCAGGAGGCGGTGAAGCTCTGGTTGCGCATCACCTCGCGCGGGACCAGCGCGTGCGAGCCGGCGCGGCGCTCGATTGGCGCGAAGGCGACGAGCAGGATCGCCGACAGCGCCAGCAGCCCAACCACCCGCGGGTCGCCCCAGCCCCACTCGGCGACCTGGTCGAGGGCGATCAGCAGCGAGACCAGGCCGACCGAGAGCACCGCGATCCCGCCGTAGTCGATCCGCTGGTCCTCCGCCTCCGGCTCCTTGACCTTGACCAGGAACCAGGTGACGAGCACCGCGAAGATCGCGATCGGCACGTTGAGGAAGAAGATCCAGCGCCAGCTCAGGGTCTCGGTGAGGACGCCGCCGATCAGCGGTCCCAGGGCGTTCCCGAGCCCAGCCGCGCCGAGGATGATCCCGCCCGCCAGGCCGGCCTTGTCTTCGGGCAGGATCGAGAAGGTCATGCCGAGGATCGCCGGCCACATCAGCGCCCCGCCGATCCCCATCAGGGTCCGGCAGGCGATCAGCCAGGCCTCGCTCGGCGCGGCCCCGCCCAGAGCGGACATCGAGGCGAAGATCGCGGTGCCGAGGAAGAAGGCCCTGCGGCGTCCGAACATGTCGGCGAGCCGGCCGCCGGTGACGATCATCACCCCGAAGGTCAGCGCGTAGGCGTTGACCACCCACTGGATCGTGTTGATGTTCGTGTCGAAGTCCTTCTCCATGGTGGGAAGAGCGACGTTGATCGCCGAGAAGTCGTTGGCTATCACCACCACCGCGATCCCCATCGCGAAGAGGGCCAGCCAGTTGATGCGCTGTGGAGAGGCCTCGATCCGCGGCACCCTACGGAAACGTCCCGATGCCGCGGCGATCTGCGCTACCCTGACCGAACGAATGTCCTACCGGGCCCACAGCCTCGCGCTACTCCTTCTCCTCCCCCTTCGGGGGGAATAGCGCTGGGCGGCGCGATAGCCGCGAGAGACAAGGCCATTCGAACTTAGGAGAGAAGGAGAGATCCAATGGGATCCGCATCCGACGCCAACCGCGTCCACATCTTTGACACCACCCTGAGGGACGGCGAGCAGTCGCCAGGCATCTCGCTGAACACCGCCGAGAAGGTCGAGATCGCCACCCAGCTCGCCCGCCTGGGCGTCGACGTGATCGAGGCCGGCTTCCCGATCACCTCGCCCGGGGACTTCGAGGCGGTCCAGGAGATCTCCCGCAGGGTGGAGGGCCCGACCATCTGCGGCCTGGCCCGCACCCACAAGGCCGACATCGACGCTGCCTGGGGGGCGGTGAAGGAGGCGCAGAGGCCGCGCATCCACACCTTCATCTCCACCTCCGACATCCACATCGAGCACCAGCTGCAGACCGACCGCGAGGACGTCAAGGGTCAGGCCCGGGCGGCGGTCGCGCTGGCCAAGTCCTACTGCGAGGACGTCGAGTTCTCGCCGATGGACGCGACCCGCGCCGACGTCGAGTTCACCGCCGAAGTCTGCGCGATCGCCGTCGAGGAGGGCGCCACGGTCGTCAACGTCCCCGACACGGTCGGCTACACGACGCCCGAGGAGTACGCCGCCTACCTGGCCCGGCTGTACGAGCTGGTGCCGGGGCTGGACGGGGTCGAGCTCTCGGTCCACTGCCACGACGATCTGGGGATGGCGGTCGCCAACTCCTACGCCGGGGTCCTGGCCGGAGCCCGCCAGGTCGAGTGCGCCGTCAACGGGATCGGCGAGCGCGCCGGCAACTGCTCCCTGGAGGAGATCGCGATGCTGGTCCACGTCCGCGAGGACGTCCACGGCCTCACGACCGGGATCGTCACTCGCGAGATCGCCCGCACCAGCCGCATGGTCTCGCGCCTGACCGGCTACCCGGTCCAGCCCAACAAGGCGGTGGTCGGCCGCAACGCCTTCGCCCACGAGTCCGGGATCCACCAGGACGGCGTGCTGAAGGAGCGCAGCACCTACGAG
>Ga0190271_10000238_pt1 | contig 26994 bp, 33 predicted proteins | sample Popmic356T_FD_133747 | JGI IMG/M metagenome (GOLD analysis project Ga0190271, IMG submission 133747) | Populus adjacent soil microbial communities from riparian zone of Weber River, Utah, USA - 356 T | ecosystem: Environmental > Terrestrial > Soil > Riparian zone | place: USA: Utah | collected...
GGCAATAGGTACTACTAGTTTAACTGCAACTACATTGACTATCGGTGCTGGAACCCTTACTGCTACAAACTATTCTGGAACTGCAGCAACGGCTACTCAAGCAACTAACGCTACTAATGCAACCAACGCTGCTCAAGCAACTAACGCTAATAATGCAACCAACGCTCTTTCTGCAAATAACTCTACATATTTGAATGGTCAACCGGGTTCTTATTATTACCCAGCAGCAAGCATTGGTGGTGCATCAGTCAGCTATGCAACTGCTGCTGGCAACGCGACTACTGCAAATACCGCAGTCAATTCAACAAATTTGGCCGGCCAACCAGGTTCTTATTATTATCCAGCATCAAGCATTGGTGGTGCATCGGTTACTTATGCAACTTCTGCAGGCTCTGCGGGTAGTGCAACTAATGCGACCAACGCTACAAACGCAACCAATTCTACCAATGCTACGTTGGCTACAAAAGCTTCTACAGTTTCCTCAGGCGGCGGTAACGGTACTGCAATGACTTTCAACTGGTCTGGTCAGAGTGGTCAACCAGCTTGGCTGTGGGGTGGCGGTGATGGCGTAAGTATGTATGTCTATAATCCATCAAATTTCTCAGTCAACTATGCTACTTCCTGTGGTACTGCATCCAATGCAAATGCTTTCGGCGGACAGGGCACGGCTTATTTCTTAAATGCTGGCAATCACAATGGTACGCTCCCTGATGCATGTATTGGTGACGGTAATTCTTATTCTGCTCATATTTTTCATGCATTTAACTATCTCTATGCACAAGGAAACGTCTATGCTGTCGGCGACGTATATTCTGCATATTCTGATATAAGATTAAAAAGAGATCTCGAACCAATTCATGGTGCATTAGACATTATTGACCAACTTACTGGATATACATATTATCAAAATGATTTGGGAAATGAATTGGGGAATGTAAATAATGAACGTCAACTTGGACTTTCTGCACAAGAAGTTCAAGCTATACTTCCCGAAGTTGTTTCGCTAGCAGCATGTGATATTACTAGAGAAGGCGTTTCAAAGTCTGGTGAAAATTATCTTGCTATTAATTATGAGAAATTGGTTCCTGTTCTTGTTCAGGCAATCAAAGAACTTAAACAACAAGTTGATGAATTAAAAGGAAACTAAAATGGCAGTCGGCGGTCCTCCAAATGTAAGTCTCCGTAACGTACAGGGTGAATATGGGGGCGGATATAGTATGAATTGGTATTTGGGTAGAACATACTATAAATCTAGCGTCATTGCCGGGAATTGGCCAGGTAACAATCTTAGCTTGAATAGCATGGCAGGTTCTTCTCCAGATGATGATTGGTGGTGGGAACGTAATTGTGCCTGTGATTGTAACTGCAATTGTAAATAAAGGAAAAAAGTGAATGTTATTTGATTATGTTTATAAAATCCACACTATTGATTCTTCGGGCGTAGCAACAGTAGAATATAAAAATGATAAGTTAGGTTCAGTTACTAGAGTTTTTTTTGTACCTTATGCTGATAATGAATCTGTAATCCATCGAGTAATTAAAGAAAATTTTCCTTATTCATTATTTTATAGTAGATATTTGACGCGAACGAAAGCGGTTATACCAGAATCTGTCGCTAATTTATCTGGAAGATTTTCTACTTCGTTTGAAGATTATTTTTATGATGTAAACGTCGAGGTGATAGCACAAAATGAAGAGAAGAGTTCTTAAATTTGATGATTTTCTTGTTTTCGTTTTCAACATGAATAAAGGAGATACAAAAACCTTTAATGCTGCAGAAGTAAATAAAGGAAATTTTACAGAATATGGTGAAACTACTCTTTCTACTATTCCAATCTATGTCAAGGGATCCTTTGTAACATTTCTTCCAGATCAGAAACCATGGTACTCAAAGGCTGGTGAGGGAGCTTATCGGTGGCTTCAGACTGATAAGGACAAAGTAAGTTCAGTCAGATTGGTTGCATTAGAAGATAACTCCGAATTTCATTGCATGTTTCCTAGAGTACCAGCATATTATCATAGAAAAATAAACAAACTAAGCAGGGGTGAAACCTTCAAGGTGACCGAAGAACAGTTTGTTTATTTAGCTTCTGGTGAAATAAGTGTTCCTAATGAAATGTGTGTTCCCAGAGCCAGATCATGGGGTGATAGTTTAACAGAAGTAAAACCTGGGATGTCCGTTTACGCAGTAGAAGATTCTTTAATTGTTAGAATGTCAAAAAATGAACTTACGATATAAACCACACCATTATCAATGGATCTTACATTTTGGTCTTGCCAATGTAATATTAGGGTTTGCTTTGGTCATTTTTGGTACTTCATGGTTATGGCTTCTAGGTTCATTTATAGTATATTCATTCATGGCTATGATAAATTCTGCAGGTTTTCATAGACTATTTGCACATAGATCTTACACTACTACTCCATTTTGGGAAGCATTTTTACTTTTCTGTGGTACACTTACTTCATATGGATCATCCTTTGTTTGGTGCGTAGTACATCATCAACACCATAAACATAGTGATACTGAAAGAGATCCTCACAAATTTGATTCTGTTAAGAGTATTTTCACTGCCAATTATGAGATGAACAAGGTTGATTATTCGGCTAAAAAAGTAATACGAAAACTTATGGATAAACCATATCATAGTTTCGTACATAGACACTATTGGGCATTTCCTATTGCGTTTTCACTTATTCTTGGATTGATTAGTTTAAAAGCTTTGGTGTTCCTATATTGGGCACCAATTGGATTAGTCATTCTTTCTGCTGGCATTTTCAATTATATAGCACACAACGAAAACGGACCAACAAATACTGCATATTATGCTCTTCAAGCTTCAGGCGAATGGCGACATAAATTGCATCATGAGCAGCCTTGGCGATGGGATCTAAGAGAAAAATGGTATCACTTAGATCCAGCAGCATATTTCATAAGGCTTATTAAAAATGATTAGAAGATTAACAACCGAAGATTTACCATTTATTTTTAGAATTTTAGATTCGCGTACTAAACTGCAACTAATGACTCTGGATAGTGGAGCACACGATTGGTTTAAACAATATTATGCCGAATTATTATCAAATCCGAATTGTTACTTCTTCGGAAGATGGGAAGATGGCGATGATCGAATGAGAGGATTTATTAGTTTTACTCTTTTCAGACAAACTGCAGAAGTAGTTCTAGGTGCTTCATGGAAATTAAGACTCGAAGAAGAAGAACCACATGCAGCACCACTCGTGAGCAAATCTCCATTCGATCAATATCTACTTTTAGCAATACCTATGTTTAGGAAATTCAATGTAGATACATATTGGAGAATGTATTCTATTGATCCTGATTGGCATTATCTAGTCAGTGACGTATTTGATGATGAAACTAAATTTAAGAAAATAGTATTTGAACGTCTTGAGCCACGCCAATGGAGTTCTGATACATTTTTAAACATGGTTATGTTGCCCCGTGGTCCATTTACTACTGCACAAGAAATAGTCAAATATGTGGATCTAAATCCTATAAAGCATCCAAAACCCGGAGCGATTTCAAGCGCGCTAGAATTTGAACAACCTCCCCGAGTACCGATAAAAGAAGAACCAGTCAAAAAAAGAAGAAGATAAATGTCAAATGAAAACAGATTAGTATTGACTCTTATTGATCGTGATAATGAAATAACTGGCATCGTTTTAGACAGACAAACACCAGCTCTTACAGATGAATATGGCCATCCTACTATAGATTTTGATACACATCCATTTGTACAGAGTTGGAAACCCGGATTAGCAGAAGCCGATGATAATCCTAGTCTTACTAAGACATTTTTGAATGCATTTCTCCTAAAACCTTCACCAGGATTGCCATCTGCCTGGTTAGAATCTGAAGATCCTGAAGTCTTTGAAGCTCATATGGATGCCTTTTTGGAAGCTATGAATTTGCTGACTGGTAAACAAGTCATTGGGGTTCATAAATATGAAAAAGGAGATAATGAATGGCCATCCCTAGAAGTAGAATAGAATTTGGAGAATATTGCTTACGAGCTCTAGGTGCTCCAGTTATCGAAATTAACGTGACTGAAGAGCAAGTTGATGATGCTATTGACTATTCGCTGAAAATGTTTGCCGATTACCATTTTGATGGTTCTGATAAAATCTTTTACAAGTATCCCCTTACTTTGAAAAATCGTCCAGATCGTGTTTGGGAATTAAACATTATTTTTGGCGGCTCGGGATATGCTAACACAGATGTCGTAGTGTTTTCACCTGAAGTCGATACTCCTGCCATTGCTACTATTAAGACTGACGATGAAGGGGTTATAATAGACACAACCCTGGTAGATCCTGGCGCCAATTATGCTATGCCACCGAAAATATCAATAACTACTTCTACTGGTATAGGCGCTACGATTACTTCTGATCTTGCTGGATTTGTTCCGATTCCCGATAATATCATGGGCATTGTCAATATCTTTGACATTGGTGCTTCCTTCTCGAATGTAGCAAGCATTTTTAATATCCGATACCAATTGGTCATGAATGAGTTGTTCAATCTTTCAACTGCTAGTCTAGTACCATACTATATGACTATGCAACATATTGCACTTCTTGAAGAATTGCTTGTAGGTAAAGTGCCAATCCGCTACAATAGACACAAAAATCGTCTGTATCTAGACATGGACTGGGGCATTATTCAGGATGGTACCTTCCTAATCGCAGAAGCATTTGAGGTAGTTGATCCAGAAAAATTCACCGACGTTTGGGGTGATCGTTGGTTAGCTTCCTATTGTCAAGAAAGAATCAAGAAAGTCTGGGGTCAATCTCTGAAGAAATTCGGTGGGATGGCGATGCCAGGTGGAATCACATTCAACGGTCAGACCATATATGATGAAGCTATCGCTAAAATCTATGAACTTGAACACGAATTGCTAAGAAATTACTCTATTCCACCGCTTGATGCAGTAGGATAACATCCTATGGCCCTTAATACTTATTTCAGTAATTTTCAAGCATCTGGAGAACAGCAGCTTTTAGAAAATTTAATCATAGAATCCATTAGAATCTATGGACAGGATATTGTTTATCTTCCTAGAACCCGTGGAAATTTTGATGAGCTTTATGGTGCTGATGATACTTCATCATTCAACAAAGCAATCTATATTGAAATGTATATTAAGACATATGAAGGATTCCAGGGAGATGGAGTATTTCTTTCCAAGTTCAGTTTGGAAATTAGGGATCAGGTAACTTTCACAGTTGCCAAATCCAGATTTGAAGATACTGTTCAATCAGAAGCTGACATTCTTAGACCGAATGAAGGCGACCTATTGTATTTTCCTCTCCATGGTAAAGTTTTTGAAATCAGATTTGTCGACTATAAACCATTCTTCTATATGTTGAACAAACTTCAGACTTATGATCTGCGTTGTGAATTGTTTGAATACTCAAATGAAAGTTTCAATACTGGAATAGCAGAGATAGATAGTATACAAAAGGATTATGGAACTGATATTCTTATGGATGCTCTTCATAATGAAAATCTGCAACCGCTCCAGAATGAAAATGGCGATTACCTGACACTTATTTCACCTGAAGATAGAATTGAAATTTCTATGCCTACATCAGACAATCAAGAGTTGGAACATATTGGTGATAACATTATTAGCTTTGATGAAATGAATCCGCTGATAGATAGGACATACTAGTGTTAAATGAAGATCCATTTTATTTTTCTATTCTTCGGAAGTCTGTATCTTTATTTGGTACCCTCTTCAACAATATCTACGTCACCAGAACTAATGCTGATGGCGTGGTTGTTGACGATATACTTGTACCGATTATGTATGCTAATAAAGACAAAATGCTTTCTCGAGTAGATGCTGAACCGACCCTTACCGAAAGACCTGCTGCTATTTTGCCCATGATGTCATTTGAAATCCTGGGATTACATTACGATGGCGCCCGTAAACTTGCGACTATGAATAAGACTGTTGGTCTTGATTTAGAAAACAAGAACAAACTGAAACTACAGTATGGTCCTGTACCTTATGATATACAATTCGCACTGTATATCTATGTGAAAAATGCAGAAGATGCTGCGAAAATCGTAGAACAAATTGTTCCATATTTTACACCCGATTGGACTCCTAGCGTTTATCTAGTTCCAGAACTTGGGCATGTTGTTGACATTCCAATCATTCTGGATGCTCCAGCTGTTGAAGATTCATATACGGGTGATTTTAATACCCGAAGAGCTCTTATTTGGACTCTTAATTTCACCATGAAAACATACTTCTTTGGACCCGTCAAGAATAAACCTATCATCAAGTTTGCTAATACCAACTTCCTTGTTGGAAATACTACCGACAATTCTGGAGTGCTCGTTAATGTAAATACTCAGCCTGGTCTCGATGCCGACGGGTATCCAACCTCAAATGCGTCACTTAGCATTGGTGCTAATAACATTATTGCGACTGACAATTTCGGCTTTATTGAAACCATAACTATTCCGAGATTCCGATGACAGCAAATACCTCAAATACAAATATTACCAAATTATTCAGTCTTAATCCACCACCAGTGGTACCACAACAGGAGGAGGTTGAACTATCAGCACCAACAGTAGAGAACGATTTTACTTTCATAAGAAAAAATATTTACGAAGTAATAGAAACAGGGCAGACGGCGTTAAGCTCACTTGCCCAAATTGCGGAGCAGTCGCAGCATCCTCGAGCGTTCGAAGTATTAGCAACCCTGATGAAGACGATAGTAGAAAGCAACCGAGAGCTCTTAGACATCCAGAAAAAGAAGTTGGATCTGTCAGAGACTCAGCGCTATGGCGACAGATCTACGATAACTAATAATCTCGTAATTACAACTGCTGAACTCCAACGGATGTTAGCACAGAAAATAGAGCCACCAGATGTCAACTAATGGTATTGATGACGGTTATAATGGTAATATAAATCTTAAGAAAGAAAATACGCCCATAGAATGGACGATGGATCAACTTCTAGAATATAGAAAATGTTCCCTTGATCCGCTCTATTTTACCGAGACGTATATGAAGATCATACACGTCGATTATGGGTTAATTTCATTCAAACTCTACGACTATCAAAAAACTATGATGTCGGCGATGTTCAATAACCGTGATGTAATTATTACAACAGCACGACAGACGGGTAAGTCAACTACTACTTGTGCTTATATTCTTTGGTATATTCTATTTCACACCGAAAAAACAGTTGCTCTTCTCGCCAACAAGGGTGAAACGGCTCGAGAAATTCTATCTAAGATTAAACTTGGGTATCAACATCTTCCAAAATGGATGCAGCAGGGCATCTCAGTCTGGAATGAAGGTTCTATAGATCTCGAAAATGGTTCTCGAGTCATTGCATGTTCTACTTCATCCGATGCGATCCGTGGTTATGCTATTAACATGCTGTTCATCGACGAAGCAGCTCACATCGACAATTGGGATGAATTCTTTACTTCAACCGCACCAACAATTTCTTCTGGACAAACAACAAAAACTATTCTGGTTTCTACACCATTTGGTCTTAATCACTTCTACAAGATGTTTGAAGAAGCACTTCGTGGTGATAATGACTACATTCCTATCAAAGTCATGTGGGATCAGGTTCCTGGTCGTGATGATGAATGGAAGAGAAAAACCCTTTCACAAATGGGTGGTGATGTTGAAAAATTCGAGCAGGAACACTGTTGCTCATTTGTCGGTTCATCTGGCACATTGATCTCTGGTTGGAAGCTGAAAGAACTTCTATCTCAAAATCCTATTCAGGAAAAGAACGGTCTATATCAATATATTGCTCCTATAAGAGATCACAGATACTGTGCTATCGTGGACGTGTCTCGAGGTAAAGGACTTGACTATTCTGCGCTGCAAATCATTGACATTACTCAGATGCCATATCAGCAGGTCTGTGTCTTTAGATCAAATATAATGACGCCTACTGATTTTACAATGATAGTCCATACTACCATAAAACAATATAACACTGCAGTTGTTCTTGTAGAAATTAATGATATTGGTGCCCAGGTTGCAGATATTCTTTTTGAAGAATATGAATATGAAAATATTCTTTTCACCGAACATGCCGGTCCAGCGGGTAAAAGAATTACTGCAGGATTTAGTAAAAATGCCGACAAGGGTGTCAGAACTACTAAAACTGTTAAAAATGTTGGATGTTCATTGCTCAAATTGCTCATCGAACAAAATCAACTGGTTATAAATGATCTTTATACCATTCAGGAATTGAATACATTTTCTAAAAAAGCAACTTCATATGAAGCAGAACAAGGATGCCATGATGATCTTGTTATGTGTTTGGTTCTATTTGGATGGCTTACTTCACAACGCTATTTCAAAGAATATACGGACATAAATACTCTTGCCGCACTTCGAGATACTACTGACGAACAACTCGCCGAAGATCTGATGCCGTTCGCCGTTGTCAATGGTCTGGAAGAAATTTATGAAACTGACAACGGTAGGTATCCCATAATCGACACCATGTCTAATTTCTAAAACATATAAATACTCCTAGAATTAGAGGAATCTCTATAAAAAAGGGAGAAAACAAAAATGCCATTTCAACTTTCGCCAGGCGTAAATGTAACAGAAATTGACTTAACTACTATTGTTCCTGCTGTTGCATCCACCGACGGAGCTATCGCGGGCGTATTTCACTGGGGACCAATTGGCGAGCGTGTTTTGGTTGATTCTGAAGTATCTCTTTATAATCGCTTTGGTAAGCCCGACAGCTTTAATGCAGAAACTTGGTTTACTGCTGCCTCATTCCTTGCATATGGCAACCGCCTTTATGTATCCCGTACCGCTAACACCTCGCTTCCTACACCATCTGGGACATTCTCAATAACTGGTCCTTCAAATACAAACATTGCTTTGGTTGGTGCTAATGCTACTTTCACACCAACAACTCTTGGTGTCAATAGCCAGATGTTCACGGTCCAATCAAATAATGCCGGCGTTCCAATGGGCGTATCAGTCGTAAGTACAAATGCTACTCACGTCACTCTTTCCTCTCCAGTTACTGTTGCAGGTAACTCAGGAATCATGTTCACCACAAAAGATAAATCAGCATATAACGCCGTTGCTACAGAAGGATTCATTGCCAACCTTGCTGCACAGGTAGTACGTAATCGTACTGATTATCTTCTCAAGGACGGTAACTACGATACCGATGCCAACTATATTGCAAAATATCCTGGTGCTTTCGGTAACAGCCTTCGTATTTCAGTCTGTGATTCCGGTAGTCAGTTTTATGCTGACCTTGGACTTGCAAATGACGTTATGGACGGCAGAGTAACTACAGTCGTTGGATCTAACAATGTTAGTGTTCTTCTGACACCAGGTGTTGCTTCTAACGTGACAGCTTCAAATACTCTTGCAACAACTATACATGGTTCCGTTGCAATCAACGATTATATTCAGGTCGGTAATGCTTCTATTGGTACGCAGTATCTTAAGATTACAGGTAAAACTCCTGTAACTACTAACGCAACTGCATCATACTTCACATTCACAACAGAAGATCCATACCGTCTGTCTACCGATTACACCTCCAATAATATTCCTCGTTATTGGGAATTCTATAATGTTGCCGATCTTCCTCCCGGTCAGTCTGACTTCGTTACTGCTTTTGGTAACACTGCTGCCGATGATGAACTTCATATCGTGGTTGTCGACGACGGTGGTAAATTCTCTGGTACACCAGGAACTATTCTTGAAGTCTTCCGTGGTCTTTCTCGTGCAACTGATGCTAAAACAAATGAAGGAGCTGCTAACTACTACAAAGATGTTCTTAACCATGACTCCAAGTTCGTTTGGATGGCAAATGACCGCAGCAATGCACCGTCTGCAAATGCTGCATATGTGACTTCATCAACAAACACTCAGGCACTTGATCTTAGATTTGCTTTTGGTTCCGATGGTGCGAATGAAAATACTGTATCCATGGGTTCACTTGCTGCAGGTTATGATCTGTTCCAGTCTGCTGAAGATGTTGACATTTCACTTATTATGCAGGGCAAACCACGTGGTGGCGTTGATCCTAGCACAGGTAAAGTTGGATTCCAGCTTGCAAATTATATCATCGATAACATTTGCGAAATCCGTAAGGACTGTATTACTCTTATCACTCCTGAGTCAAGTCTGACTGTCCATAATTCTGGAAATGAAGCACTCGATCTCGTAGATTGGAGAAACAATGTTCACGGATCTTCATATGCAGTTTTGGATTCCGGATATAAGTATATGTACGATAGATATAATGATCTATATCGTTGGATCCCTCTGAATGGTGATATTGCAGGTCTCTGCGTTCGTACCGATACTACAAATGATCCTTGGTGGTCTCCTGCTGGTTACAACCGTGGTCAAATCAAGAACTTGATCTATCCTGCTTGGAATCCTCGTAAGGCATCCAGAGATATTCTCTACAAGAATGGTATCAATCCAGTAGTAACCTTTGCCGGTGTTGGAACTATTCTTTACGGTGATAAAACTCTTCTTGCAAAACCATCAGCATTTGACCGTATCAATGTTCGTCGACTGTTCATTGTTCTTGAAAAGGCAATTTCTGTCGCTGCAAGATATACACTCTTCGAGTTCAACGATGCCTTTACCCGCGCACAATTTAAGAACATGGTAACTCCATATCTTAGAGATGTTCAGGGTCGTCGTGGTCTTACCGACTTCTTGGTTGTTTGTGATACTTCAAACAATACCGGTGAAGTAATTGACCGCAATGAATTTGTTGGAGACATCTATCTGAAGCCTGCAAGATCTATCAACTTCATTCAGTTGAACTTCGTCGCAGTTCGTACCGGCGTTGCATTCTCTGAAGTTGTTGGAAAGTTCTAATACCAGTAATGCAGATAAATAACTTAACAACAAATTCAGACTAAATAGGAGGCTTTATTGGCATTTTCGATCCAAGGTTTTAAATCAAATGGTCTCGTTGGGGGTGGTGCACGTCCTACCCTCTTCGAAGTCATTCTAAACATGCCGGTTACAGGGGCCGATGTTGCAGATAAATTTCGATTTGTTTGTTCTGCTTCCCAACTTCCTGCAATGACCTCCGGAGTAATCGAAGTCGGTTACTTCGGCCGTAAAACAAAAATTGCTGGTGACACAGTATTCGCTGATTGGACTGTCAACGTCATGAATGACGAAGACTTCCTGATCCGTGATGCTCTCGAAAAATGGAAAAACACCATTAACACTCTTGAAACAAACATTCGTGTTCCTATTCAAGGTAACTCGCAAGGTCAGATTCAGGGCGGTATCGAGGGTTATAAGAATGTCGACGCACTTGTTCTCCAGTATGGAAAAGCAGGTGACATTCTTCGTTCATATAAAATGATCAGTGTTTGGCCTTCAAACATTGAAGCAATTAATCTTGATTGGGAACGTACAAACGCAGTTGAAACATTCGCGGTTACATTCGCTTATGATTACTGGTTGCCCGGCGATCCTGATGAAGGACTGTTCGGTCAAGAAGCAGTACCCCTATAACTTGAAAATGGTAAGTTCCGACTTACCATTCTTTTTTATCATGAGAGGAATATAACATCAAATTATTTGGATTCGAGATCATTCGTAAAGCAGAAGTAGCTCGGGAAACCGAGTCATTTACTGCAAGAGAAATGGATGACGGCGCGGTAGTTGTAGCGGCGGGTGGTGCTTATGGCACTTATGTAGATCTCGAAGGAACAGTCCGTTCAGAAGCAGAACTCATCACAAAATATCGTGACATGGCACAGCATCCAGAAGTGGATGATGCGATCAATGAGATCGTCAATGAGTCCATTGCGATGGATGAAGAAACTCCCGTATCTCTTAATCTTGATGGATTTGCTAAACTCGAAGTTCAAATCTCAGATGATATTAAGAATGTAATTCATTCCGAATTTAATAAAATCCTAGATCTGTTTGAGTTCAAGAACAAGGGTTATGACATTTACCGCCGTTGGTATGTAGATGGCCGTTTGTTTTTTCATGGTATTATCGACAATGAACATCCTGAACTTGGCATCAAAGAAATTCGAGCAATTGATCCCCGTAAAATCAGAAAAGTTCGTGAAGTCAACAAGCGTAGGTTGAAGGGTCTTCCAGGAGCTATTAGCAGTCAAAATGCTGATACGATCATAGCTAAAACCGCTGCTGAATATTACATTTATAATGATCGAGGATTTAATAACAGTGCTACTAATCAAACCATGGCACCTTCGCAAACAACTACAGGTATGCGAATTGCTAAAGATTCAATCATCAATATTGTTTCGGGTGTAACCGATACTACTGGTCAAATGGTGCTTTCATACCTTCACAAGGCAATGAAACCACTCAATCAACTTAGAGTACTCGAAGATGCGGTAGTCATTTACCGTCTGTCTCGTGCTCCAGAACGTCGTGTTTGGTACATTGACGTTGGCAACTTGCCCAAAGCAAAAGCTGAACAGTACATGCGTGAGCTGATGCTCAAGCACAAAAATCGTCTTGTCTATGATTCCTCTACTGGTGACATTAGAGATGATCGTAAGTTCATGACGATGCTTGAAGATTATTGGTTGACTCGACGTGAAGGTGGTCGAGGAACCGAAGTCACGACTCTTCCTGCTGGTCAAAATCTTGGTCAGATGGAAGATGTTCTGTATTTCCAGAAAAGACTTTATCAATCCTTGGGTGTTCCATCACAAAGACTTGAAGCTGCTGCACCATTTTCAACAGGCAGACCTACTGAAATCTCCAGAGATGAAGTCAAGTTCAACAAGTTCATCGTTAGACTTCGTAGAAAATTCGCACATATATTCATTAAAGCACTTGAGCGTCAACTTATTCTTAAGCAAATCGTCACCTATGATGAATGGCTTATGATCCAAAATGTTATCCAGATTGACTTTGCAAAGGATAACTATTTCACAGAGTTGAAAGATTCTGAAATTCTCCAGAGCCGTATTGAAATTCTTCAAGCGATGGATCCATCAGGTCTTTATGTCAATAGATATTACTCACATGAGTGGGTTCGTAAGCATGTTCTGAAACAAACTGATGAACAGATGATGGAAATTGATGGTCAAATTGCACAGGAAGCAATGAATCCTCAGTATCAAGATCCTCAAATTCCTGGACCTGAACCAGAAGATCAGGGAGGAGGAGAAGAGGAAGAAGAAGCTCCACCCAAGAAAAAAGAAGAAAAACCAAAAGCAAATGGAAATGGAGCGGCAGGAGCTGACAAACATAATCTCGTCGCACAAGCAAAACTAACTTATGGTAAGTTAGTAAAGAAAACAAATAGAACCCCTGCTGAGATGACAAAATTCCGCAGTGCCGTACAGATTTTGTCGCATATCCCAGGTGACACTCACAATAAATAGGATTAGGAGAAAAAAATGGCAGAACAAGAATATAAAGTATTTGATCTTATCCAGTATGTCGAACAGGGCAAGCCCCTAGAGTTTGAACGTGCCTTTGGTGCAATCGTTCGTGAGAAACTTGCTGGTGCAGTTGATGAAAAAACTAGAGAAGTAGCCGATACATTCTTTGGTGGAACAAAGATTCCTGATGATCCAACACCTGAACGATTTGCAATCGACACTTCAGTTGATCGGTTTACAATTGAACCTCCTGAAAATTACGAAGACGAAGAATCAGAAGATGGAGAAGAAAATGCCTAAGGCTCTTAAAAGCATATTACATCCTACAGGTTATACGCCAAAGGCCGAAGGTGAAAAAGCTTTTGTAAGACTTCATACCGTCAAGAAACATGAATATCGTGCTGAAATCAAGGGCAAACGAGTAGGTTCGGGTGATGAAGTATTCAATGCTTCAAAAATCAAACATGCCGATCATCCCGGTCATCCTGAAAAAGTTGTAGAAGCCTATAGAGGTCCACACGGATTAAAAGTTAGACGTGGTCTTAGTCACTCACTTACACCAGATAATCGTTCAATTCATCAAACAGCAAAACATTCATAGACTGAAAAGGGTCTTGTAAAGACTCCTCGTAGAGTACCTAAAATGCCACTCTATAAAATTCCTCAACAACCTAGATGGAAACCACCAGAAGGTTCTCATCCTCAGCAGGAATCAGTCATCCATGAAATTTCTGATAAGACAAAAGCATCTTATGGTGCAAAATCATATGGTGATTGGGAACATGCTGTAGCTCAAAAAGATAAACATCGTGCAAAGCGCCGTCAAAAGGGTCTTGATCGAATGATGAAAGATTCTGGTGGCGTTAAGGGTCATAGAGGTGGGCCTGATCGTGGCCTTGCACGAGAAGAAACAATGACTCCTGCATTGATGGAAATTTCTAGCAAAGTCTTGCGTTCCTATATCAAAAAAGCAAGTGGTGTTATGGGCCAAAAAGCTTCTAAAGGTCCAGGTCCTAAAAAAATAATGAACAGATTACAGGGAATTACTAAAGCTTATAAGATGTCAAAAGAAGAAACTGCACTTGATGAACTTTCAACGAAGACTCTAACTTCTTATCTTAGAAAACGAGATAAGGATAAAACCGATCATCATAAAATTGCTACGACTACGAAAGATCCAAGTGCTTTTAAAAAATCTATGAAAAAACTAGGTGGATATGACAGGGCTTATAAGAAAATAAGAAAAGCAGGAGCCGAATATCACTAATGAATAAGTTTGATGCCATAACTGCAGCACTGATGGAAGAGGTACAGACAGCTGATAGAGCTGCAAAATATCTTACGCAGTCGAAGCATCATGCGCGTCATGCTGAAGAGTCAAAACACTGGCATAACCTTTTTAAAGGTGAAGCAGGTGAAATAGAAAAAAGAATTTCTAAAAAACACGGTGCGCTTGCAAAGGCTCATGCCGCTGCATCTGCAGCTTGTCTTGCCCTTCACGCTGCACATAAGGAACCATAATAATGAAGCTGTTAACAGAAGTCAACGAACGATTGGAATATCTTTCAGAGGTAGATGATACTGGAAAGAAAAATCTCTACATCGAAGGGATTTTTATGCAATCAGAAATTAAGAATCGCAATGGACGTTTGTATCCTGCTGCAATTCTAGAACGTGAAGTCAATCGTTATGTTGCAGAATCAGTTAATGGCAATCGTGCATATGGTGAACTGGGGCATCCACAGGGTCCAACCATCAATCTTGATCGCGTATCACATATGATTAAGTCTCTTCGTAGAGAAGGAAATGATTTTGTTGGTAAAGCAAAAATCATGGATACTCCAATGGGTAATATTGTTCGTAACCTTATCGGTGAAGGTGCAAGAGTTGGTGTTTCATCTCGAGCGCTAGGTTCACTCAAATCGCGTGATGGCGTGATGGTTGTTCAAGAAGATCTTCATCTTGCTACCCCTGCTGACATTGTTGCAGATCCTTCTGCTCCATCAGCATTCGTTCGTGGCATCATGGAAAATGCTAACTGGATTTTCGATGCTTCGAAAGAAACATGGATCCAGGAATCACTTCATGAGACTAAAAAATCACTCAAGAAAATGACCATGGATGAAATCGAAAAGAATCAAATTCGCATCATGGAATCATTCCTAAAAAGCTTGTAAAGATAAATATAACTAGAAGATTTCAAGGGAGACCATTCAAATGGCTAAGAAAATGAAAATTGAAGCAATTAACGAAGAAACAGTTGATGAAACTGTAGCAGCAGATACTCTACATCCAGCTGCAATGGCAATTGCACAACCTGATTCCCGTACAGAAAAAATTGCTGCAGTTATCGGACATTTGGCTACTGTTGATAAGGAAAGCTTGACAAAAATTTGGGATGCCGTTATGGCTAAAGCTGCTGAAATCGGACATGGTCCCGGTGTTGGCAACGTCTCTGGTTCAAATGCCGCAACCCTTAGCATGAAACCATCAAACGCTTCTCCATCTCCAACTCCTGCTGCTATGGCTCATATTGTTTCTGGTGCTGTCAAAGAAGATCTTAATGATATTTTTGCAGGCACCGAACTTTCAGAAGAGTTCAAAGAAAAAACTGCAACTCTTTTTGAAGCCGCTGTTAATGCCCGTACATCTGCATTGATTGCAGAAGCCGAAGAACTTCTTATCAATGAAGTTGAAGAATTCAAGGCAGAATACGTTGGCGAACTTACCGAAAAACTTGATTCTTATCTTGGTTATGTAACCGATACATGGCTAGAAGAAAATGAAGTACAAATCACCAATTCAATTCGTGCAGATATGACTGAATCTTTCATCGACGGTATGAAGAATTTGTTTGCATCTCATTACATCGAACTCCCAGAAGAAAGAGTTGATGTTCTTGAAGCTCTTACAGCTGAATTGGCTGAACTAGAAACAAAGCTTGATGAAGTTCTTACTGAAAACGCTTCATTGAGAAAAGAAAATACCGATGCCGTTCTTGAAACCGCGTTTGATGATGTTGCCGAAGGTCTGGTAATGACACAGGCTGAAAAGTTTAAGGTCCTTTCCGAAGGTATCTCTTATGACGGTACTGTAGAAGATTATGTGAAGAAGCTTCTCATCATTAAAGAAAAGCATTTTCCAAAAAATTCTGTTGCCCAAAATACTCTTAATGAAGAAGTAGATGGTTCAGCAGGTGAAGTAAATGAGGCTCTTGTCGCATCAGGTCCGATGAAGCGTTATGCTCAGGCAATCTCAAATACCGTGAAGAGATAAAAACGATAAATAAACCAGCTAATAAAAAACCCAGATAGGGAGAGTAAAAAAATGTTTCTAAATGAACAACTTCAGCAAAAGTGGAAAGTAATTCTTGAACACCCAGAATTGACTCCTATTAAGGATTCTCTTCGTCGTTCAGTAACTGCTATTACGCTTGAAAATACCGAGCGTGAACTGATGAATGAAGCCGGGATTCTTAATGAAACCAATCCGACTTATACAGCCGGCATCCCTGCTAACTTCATGGGCGCTTCATCCTCTACTACCGGTACCGGTGGTATTGATACCTTTGATCCCGTACTTATCTCCCTAGTACGTCGTGCAATGCCTAATCTAATTGCATATGACATTTGTGGCGTTCAGCCTATGACAGGACCTACTGGTCTTATCTTCGCGATGCGTTCACGTTATGCTAACCAGACAGGCGCAGAAGCATTCTACAACGAAGCAAATACTACTGCTTCATCTCTAGTAGGTGCGAACAGCGCTGCAGGTGCCCGCCATGTTGGTACACTTCCTGGTTCAGGTTCTGTTACAGCTAACCTTGCTGAAACCAATACTTATAACTACGGCGTAGGTATGTCAACGGCACAGGGTGAAGCTCTCGGAACTGATGGCAATTCAGCTTTTGCTGAAATGGCATTCACAATCGAAAAGGTACTTGTTGGTGCAAAGACTCGTGCCCTTAAGGCAGAATATACTCTGGAACTTGCTCAGGACTTGAAAGCAATTCATGGTCTTGATGCTGAAACAGAACTTTCGAATATTCTTTCTTCGGAAATTCTTGCCGAAATCAATCGTGAAGTTATCCGTACCATTAACGTCACCGCTGTTGTCGGTGCCGATCAGGGTAACGTGACAACTGCTGGTATCTTCGATCTTGATACCGATTCTAACGGTAGATGGTCTGTTGAAAAATTCAAGGGTCTTATGTTCCAGTTGGAACGTGACTCTAACAGCATCGCACGCCAGACTCGTAGAGGTAAGGGAAACATCGTGATTTGTTCTTCAGACGTTGCGTCTGCACTACAAATGGCTGGTGTCCTTGACTATACGCCTGCGCTTAACTCTAACAACCTTCAGGTTGATGATACAGGCAACACATTTGCCGGTGTTCTGAATGGTCGTCTAAGGGTTTATATTGATCCTTATGCATCTGGTGGTAACTATTACAACGTAGGATATCGTGGGTCATCTGCCTTTGATGCCGGACTATTCTATTGTCCGTATGTTCCTCTCCAGATGCTTCGTGCTATGGATCCGCATTCAATGCAGCCAAAGATTGGTTTCAAAACTCGTTACGGAATGGTATCAAATCCATTCGCTCAAGGTGGTGTAACAACAAATCCTGGCGCTCTTATCAAGGACTCCAATGTTTACTACCGTCGTGTTCTTGTTACTAACTTGATGTAATCTATAAAAAGAAAAGCGATTGTAACATACAACTTGCAAACTTAACCGGGGGCTAAAAATCCCCGGTTTTTTATAAATGACGATAATATAAATAGATTATCAGGGAATCAACAACTACCAGGAGAGATTTAAATGACTGATAAAATTCGATCTGCATTTCTAACCAGACTTCACAATATCAATTTTGCTGGTCATAACGTAGCAAAGCGCGTTAATGAAGAAGTAGAAACAGAAGCTGAACTTACCGTTGATGACATTGATGTAGAATCTTGGCCTGATAACGAACTTATTGAGTTCGTTGATTCTCTTGACCACGAAGAAGCCGTCGAAATGCTCTATGAAGAACTAGAAGATGTTTCTGCTGAAGAACTTCGAGAACAGGTCCGTGCTCTTCTTGAATTGAGCCCAGGTCTTCTTGGACGTTATGCCTCAGCTGCTCGTAAACAATACCGTGCAGTTCGTCCTGTATATGCTGCAGCCCGTGCTTCAGGTGATACCAGCAATAAAACAGTTGGTAAGAAAACATTTACTCCTGCTCAATTGAAGAACAATCAATCAAAGCGTAAATGGGGTAATGCCACAGCACTTCGTAAGCTAGATCTTCACAAGTCTGGAAAGTATAAGGGTGCCGCTACAAGTGAAAAGAAAGCTGCAGCCAAAGCTCCTGCAAAGAAGAAAGAACCGGCAGCCGCTACTGCCTAAGCTAGATGTCAGCATTAGATAAGTCGCCTTTAAACCAAAACTTTCAGTCCCCCTTAAACTTTAAGTTTTTTATTAAAAAGGCGCCTTATCTAACATTCTTTGTCCAAAAGACAGCTATACCTGAAATCTCTTTACCTGCTACCGAATATCCAAATCCATTCGTTGTTATTCCACTACCAGGGGATCATATCACTTATGATCCCTTTCAACTCACATTCAAAGTAGATGAAAAGCTTAAGAATTATGTAGAAATGCATGATTGGCTTAGATCAATGGGTTTCCCTAATAACTTTGAAGAATACATTTACAAAACAAACCGTCCAAAAAGCGATCTTACTGGATTGTATTCAGATCTTCAGTTGTTGGTGCTTTCATCGTCTGAAAATCCTACATTCTCTGTAAATTTTGTAGATGCATTTCCTATTCATCTATCATCACTAGACTTCAATACTACCGATCCTACTGTTCATTTCATAGAAGCAACCGTCTCATTCAGATATACTTCCTTCTATATTGAAACTATATAGTTGACAGTCCTTAAAGAATAATATAATATAAAGGTATTGACAACTAATCATGAGGTGATCTATGACATTGGATGAGGTCCAAGCGCTATGGGATGTTGATTCCAAAATTGATCGTACGGAACTCGGTGAAGAAGCACTAAACATTCCCCAACTACATGCAAAATACATAAAGATTTTCACAGCAGAAAAGCTTTTCTTTAGAAAACTTCAAGCTGAGATGGATGTATTGAAACGCGATAAGCATCAGTTTTTTACTGATGGTCCTACTAAAGAATCAGAAGATAAAAATTGGCACTATCCAGCCCGTGGTAAGATTTTAAAAACAGATACTGATAGGTATGCTGTTGCCGACAAAGAACTTCAAGCTATGCAATTTAAACTCGATTATCAAAAAGAAAAAATAGATACTCTTGAAAGCATTATTAAAATGATTAGCAATCGCAATTTTCAAATCTCTAATGCAATCAATTGGCATAAGTTTCAGAATGGAGGATAATGGTTACTGTTAAACGCTATAACGAAGTATATAGTAAAATAGATTGTGAACCTTCGATAGCGATGGAGCTATCGGAGAAATTTTCTTTTTATGTTAATGGTTATCGTTACATGCCGGCATATAGAAACCGGATATGGAACGGTAAAATCAATCTATTCAACAGACAAACCCGTCTGATTTATTCTGGTCTCGTAGAAGAAATTGAAAAATTCTGCAAGGAACGAGACTACGAGTTTATCAACGAAACCTCTGTAGATCATGAATACTCTCTCCATGAAGCTGTTCGTGACATTAAGAACATGGAATTGTCTAAAGATCCTCGGGACTATCAGCTCGAAGCATATACACATGCAATCCGCAAATCAAAAGCACTTCTTCTTTCACCTACAGCATCTGGTAAATCCCTTATTATCTATATGCTCATACGATATTACGGTGAGCGTACTCTAGTAATCGTACCTACTATAAACCTAGTCAAGCAGGCTGTCAAACACTTTAATAGTTATGGCAACGGTATAGATGACATTCATGCTATTACCGCAGGTATTACGAAACAAATCAACATACACACTAACATAGTAATTACTACATGGCAAAGTATCTATAAACAGCCCAAAGAATGGTTTGATCAGTTCAAAGCTGTTATGGTAGATGAGGTACATCATGCCAAAGCTAAATCGCTGACCGGCATCATGGAAAAAACCGTAAACACCAAATATAAATTTGGATTTACGGGAACTCTAGACGATATTCAAACCCATATCATGGTAATAACGGGCCTTTTTGGCCCTGTGAAAAAAATTGTTTCTTCAGCGCAACTTATGAAAGAGGGACACATTGCCCCTTTAAAAATAAAGGCTATTCTTTTAGAATATCCCGAACATGTAAAAAGGTTAGCTGGAACCTATAAATATAGTGATGAGATAGACTATATAGTAGGAAACAAGGCACGAAATAGATTTATAAAAAACTTAGCCCTTTCTTTGAAAGGAAATACGCTTATTCTTTTCCAGTTTGTAGATAAACATGGCAAAGTTCTGCACGATTCTCTTAAAAATTGTGGTAAAAACGTATATTATGCCTCAGGAGAAACAGATGGTGACCTTAGAGAAGAAATAAGAAACATTATTTCAAAAGAAGATAACTGCATATTCGTAGCCTCTTCTGGAACCTTTTCTACAGGAGCGGATATGCCTAGAATCAACAATGTTATTTTCGCATCTCCAACGAAATCGAAGATTAAGGTGCTTCAGTCTATTGGACGAGGACTGAGAAATTCTCCAGGAAAGGAACATTGTACGCTTTATGATATAGCAGATGACCTTTCCTGGAAAAAGCATCAGAACTATACATTGATCCACTTCCTAGCAAGAATGAAGATCTATGCTGAAGAACGCTTTGTTTATAAACTCTATCGAGTAAAGATAAAGGCATAAACTATGGAAAAATATATGTCAATACACCTAATAACTGGTGAAGAGGTATTTGGAACTGTTCAGGAAACGGAACACACTGAACAGGACTTTAGACTTCATAATCCTCTAGTCATTCTTAAAAAAATGATGGTAGGAGGAGAAGAAGGTAAGGTTCTAGAGCGTTATAATAATAACGCTAAAGAGAGCTGGGTTGATATAAAATTAGATCATGTAGTTTCTATGTATGAACTAACAGATCTTATGGCAGAATACTATAGAAAGTCTTTAGCATACAATACTACTCATCTAGATAGAATGAATAATGCTCATATTAGAAATATCTTGACTATGTTTGATAGTATTACAGAGATTAGACCTAGAATGAATAGTAATCAGCCTAAAAGAGACCGTATAGTGACAGTAGCTAATATCCTTGATGGTAATACTACTAAACACTAATAGGTGCTACTGCTGAATATAGTTCCGGGTTTCCTGGACAGTTCTATTCTACCACAAATCTAAAACCTGTCAACCCCTAAACTCAAAAATATTGCCGATTGACAAATGAACCAACGAGGAATAGAATGTAATGAATAAGAAACTTAAAACAATTCCAAAAAAGAATCCTACAGAATTAATCGGAGGCCGTGGTAGAGCTAAACCGAGAAATCAAAATGCAAAGGATTATGTTAACAACAGGGGTTTATTAGAAACACTTGAAGTTTTAAACAAAGGCATTAGAAAAGCTAAAAGAAACAAAATACCGGAACCCCAAATTCCAGACTATGTTGGTAAATGCATTATTCTTATATGCAACCGACTGTCGATGAATAAGAATTTCGTTGGTTATACATATCGCGATGAAATGGTAGGCGACGGTATTGAAAAATGTACCGCCGCTGTTCTTAATTTCAATGCAAAGAAATCAACGAACCCTTTCGGGTATTTTACACAAATCGCTTGGAATGCTTTTATCGCTCGTATTCAACGAGAGAAAAAGCAATCCTACATCAAACATAAGAATTTCACCAATTCCTTCATTATGCAGGATATACATAACTATATGGATGGTGATGAAAACAAAAATATGTCCCAAAGCTCTTCTGAACTTGTAGATGATTTTATCCACAAATTTGAAGAGGGTATTGCTAGAAACAAAGCAAAGGCAAAATCTAAGAAAAAGGGCGTAGAACTATTTGAGGAAAAATCATGAATAAAGAACATCTAGTACCACAAGCAATTATTGACTGCGGTGAAAATCTAAAGACGGCTCCGCAACATCTTAAAGACATGCATCTTGAACGTCTTGAAGTTACTAAAAAATATATTGACGCTGTAATCCAAGCATATCATGCTAAGCTTTTTCGCGGGAAATAAATGGCACTCATAGCATTAATAACGGATACTCACTGGGGAGTCAGAAATGATTCTCCAGAATTTCATGATTATTTTGACAAGTTTTTCAGCACGATATTTTTTCCATATTTAGAAGCACATAACATCAAGACTATCGTCCATCTGGGGGATATGGTTGACCGCCGAAAGTACATTTCTTTTCAGACTGCTTCTCGACTTTGGAAAGACTTCACATCTAAAGTGTTAAATTATGACTTTCATTTGATCTTGGGCAACCATGATATTACATTCAAAAACACAAACACCCTCAATGCCGCAGTCGAACTCTACAGACATGCAAACTTCAAAGTGTATGAAAATGCAACAGAAGTAACTTTGCACGGCGAGAAGTTTTTGTTCATCCCTTGGATAAATAGCGAGAACAGAGAGGCTACAAATGTACTTATCTCTTCCACTATCGCAGAGGTCGTATTTGGACATTTGGAACTCGCAGGCTTCGAAATGTATAAGGGAATTACCAATATTCATGGTGATGATCCTAGCATCTTTCGTAAGTTTTTTATGGTTTGTTCTGGGCACTTCCATCGCCGCAGCAGTGCTGACAACATCCATTATCTCGGATCGCCTTGTGAGTTTACTTGGGCGGATTTTGATGACCCTAAAGGATTCCATGTTTATGATACCGAAACGAGAGAATTGACATTCATCCCGAACCCTTATACAATGTTCCATAAGGTGTTTTATGATGATCTCAATAAAAGCCAGGATGAAGTCTTAAATGTAGACTTCAAAGAATTAAACGGAAGTTATATTAAGTTAATTATAACGAATAAAACAAATCCATATTGGTTTGATCTGTTTCTTTCCAAATTGGAAAAGGCAGAAGTTTCAAATATTCAAATCGTTGAAGATCACCACAACATTCATGTTGTGGAAGATGCAGCAATTGTATCCGAAGTCGAGTCTACTATTGATATTTTCAAGAAACATATTTCCACAACTACATATGATGCTGCACACAAGCTTGCATTAGAAAAATGTATTGTCAGCCTCTATAATGAGGCTATTTCTATGGAGTAAATCATGACACAATTATCACGACGCAGTCTAATCAAAGGTTTAACCGCAATCTTTGCAGTTGTCACTGCTGGACCAGTCTTTATAGAATCAACAGCTGCCCTTACGAAGGTTCCTAGGGTTCCTTCTATTATGGAAATTGTTGAGATGTCCATTAAAAAGGCACTCGAACAAACTGTAGTAAAACAGAATGATTATGAAACACGAAAAGAAATATCTACTGCTCTAGTTGCTGCAGTTCGTCCATTCCAAAATTCAAGTCAAATTTACGACTTCCAGGTTGTTTGTGATAGTAGTAATAATCGTAATGCTATTTTCGAAGCTGATCTAAGTGGTATACATGTAGATGTATATGTAAAACCAGTAGAGTCTATTGACTTCTTTCTCTTTAGTTCTGTAATAACAGAAGAAAAAGCCTATCATGCAATTGGTGGGGTTTCTAACGGCCCGCTGTTGCCGGCGAGCGACCGCGACGACGGACTGCGCTATGACGGCAGCCTTAATACACTCATTAAAACGCCTAGTCCTTTGTTAGGTTAAATCCTTGATATTTTTTCAAAAAATAAGATGGAAAAATCTTCTTTCTACGGGTAATGCATGGACTGAAATTGATTTAACCAAGGATAAAATGACCCTCTTCGTTGGAAACAATGGAGCGGGTAAATCTACAATTCTAGATGCCCTTTGTTATGGTCTTTTTAGCAAACCATTCAGAAACATCCGTAAAGCACAATTAATCAATTCCTCAATCAACAAGGATCTTCTTGTAGAAATAGAATTTTGTCTAAATAACAAGCAATATCTCGTTCGCAGGGGACAAAAACCTTCTGTCTTCGAGATATTTAAAAATGACAAGATGCTTGACCAATCTGCCGATGTCAAGGATTATCAGAATATCCTCGAAAAACAAATTCTCAAAATCAACTTCAAATCATTCTGCCAAGTTGTAATTCTTGGTTCTGCAACTTTTGTACCTTTTATGTCCCTGACTACCGGCGCTCGTCGTGAAATCGTTGAAGATTTGCTTGATCTGCAGATCTTCTCAGTTATGAACATTTTAGTGAAGGAAAAGATAACACATAACAATGAAAACCAAACAAAAAATTCTGCTCAAAAAACTCTTCTCGAGGAGAAAATCAAACTTATTAATGAGCACATTGAAACGACTCTTAGTAACAATGAAACGCAGATAGAAACCAAAAAGAATAAAATCAAGAGTCTTATAGAAAACATCAATGATGCTACATCTAAATGTGATTTGTTGCTGATTAGGCGTCAAAATGTCCTTGATAAAATGAAGAATGGAAACAAATACAAAAAGAAATTTACCGAACTCAATCAATTTGAAAATAAGATAAACATCAAGTGCAATAATGTTGTAGGTGAAAAGACCTTTTTTGAGTCCAATGATGTATGCCCAACTTGTACACAATCCATTGATATGAAATTTAGACAAAAAGCGATCAATATGCATCTTGCTAAAATTACAGAATACAATAATGCACTAGAAGAATTAGCAGTTGAAAAGACCAAACTCGAAGAAAAACTCGCTAAAATTGAAGCTCTCGATAAGCATTTGCTTGACATATCGATGGATATTGTCCAACTAGAAACTCAGATTAACAATTGGAAAAAACATATCGCAGAATTAGAAAGAGATTTAGATAACATCACTACTAATTTTTTCAGTATAGATACAGGTAGAATAGTTGAACTCGAAGCATCCCTAGATGAAGTTATTAAAGAATATAATGTACTTTATGAAAACAAGAAGATAATGACAGCAGCCGCAGCATTGTTAAAGGATGACGGCATCAAATCTAAAATCATCAAACAATATGTCCCAATAATTAATAAACTGATCAATAAAAACCTTGCTGCATTAGATTTTATGTGTCACTTTGAATTGGATGAAAATTTCAATGAAACCATTTTATCACGGGGTCGTGACAATTTTTCTTACTCTTCATTCTCCGAGGGAGAAAAGTTTAGAATCAATATTGCCATATTATTTGCCTGGCGAGCTCTCGCCCGCCTTCGAAATTCAATTTCTACGAACGTGCTTATTTTGGACGAAATTCTCGATAGCTCGCTAGATCAGGAAGGAACCGATGAATTTATGAAAGTTCTTTCAGGGTTGACTGAAGATAATAATGTATTCATAATAAGTCATAAGACTGATCAATTGATTGACAAATTCCCCAATATTCTCCATTTTGAGAAAATTCACGGATTTAGTAAAATACGAGAGTTAACATGACAGAAGATGATGATATTTTCAGGGGAGTGTTATCTCTTGGACTTTTAGGATTTTTAGCATTTTGTTTTTATCTGCTCAACGCTAGCTGGCATGCTTATGCTTTGTTAATATTGGCCAATATCATATTGGGTATGCTCACATGAAAACCGACGCAACACCCAGATCATTTACGCCAGCGGATTTAAGTTTTATGGATGTTATTCCTGCAAAGGAACAGCCACGATCTGAACGCATTATTACAGATCCAAACAAACTCAAGGAACCATGTATTCCTTTTGATTTTGATAATCCACCAATGAATCCCAGTGAACTCGCTTATAATCTTGTCAAGGAAATGCGGGACTTCAACGGAATTGGTTTAGCTGCAAATCAAATGGGGTATCCCTGGCGAGTATTTGCAATGCGATCAGATCCTAATATGGTTTGTTTCAATCCAAAAATTGTTATGCCTTCTGAGGAAACTATTGCTCTTGAAGAAGCATGTTTGTCCTTTCCTGGTTTGTTCGTCAAGGTTACTCGACCTAAACATGTTCGAGCTCGCTTTCAATTAGCAAATGGGGATACTCGTACTGAGATGTATATCGGATTGGCCGCTAGAGTATTTCAACATGAGTTGGACCATTTAAACGGCATCTTGTACTATGATCTCGCTAATAAATATCATCGTGACCTAGCTTTTAAACGATGGAAGAAAAAATGATTGTTACTCCAGAAGAACGCGAATATGTAAGAAATTACATCAATGATGCTTGCATAATGAGAGTTCCACAAGGTTCTACTGCACTACCTTCCTATGGAAATCGCGGTTATTATACTTGGCAGTTTTATCTTCGTGCTGTCTTGTATGACGCAAAAGCGCTGCGTCTTATAACCAAAGATTTTTTCCTTAGACATAAGGGATTTGATTTTTCAAAATTCCGAATTGCAGGAATAGAATCGTCTGCAGTTCCGCTTCTGATTGCATTTTCACAAGAAGCACATAGATATGGTGTAAAACTTGATGTTCTTTCGGTAAGAAAGAATGCTAAGGAATATGGTCTCTGTCAATGGGTA
>Ga0190271_10000239_pt1 | contig 26957 bp, 23 predicted proteins | sample Popmic356T_FD_133747 | JGI IMG/M metagenome (GOLD analysis project Ga0190271, IMG submission 133747) | Populus adjacent soil microbial communities from riparian zone of Weber River, Utah, USA - 356 T | ecosystem: Environmental > Terrestrial > Soil > Riparian zone | place: USA: Utah | collected...
CGACGCCGGGGCGCTGAACCAGTTCTGGTAGACCCGGATCAGGATCTTCGACGGCGCAGGGAAGAACACCCAGTCGCCGGCGACGGTGACCAGCTGCCAGACGACCAGCAGGCTCAACGCCGGCGCGATACGCAGCAGCCAGGCCGTCGTTGCCGGCTGCTGCGCCCGCGGCCCGCGTTTCCGTCGGCGCCGGTCCGGCTCCGATGCGGTACTGACGGTGCTGGTTGTCCCCACGGTTGTCGTCATGACTCGGCCCCTCTCGAATCCCAGGCGACCCAGCGGCGGGACGCGACAACGGTCAGCCAGTTGAGGAAGAAGCCGACCAATCCGGCCAGAACCACCGCAGCGAAAATGCGGTCGTGGTGCATCCCCGAATAGCTTTGCAGCAAAATGAAATAGCCGATTCCGTCCTGGGTTCCCACGGTGATCTCCGCAGCGATGGCCACGGTGAGGCCGGTGGCCAGTGCCAGCCGGACACCGGTCAGGATCAGGGGCATGGCACTGGGCAGGATGACGTGCAGCCAGGTCTGCATCGTCGAGATCCGGAAGCTGCGGGCGGTCTCGACGGCCACGCGGTCGACGCCGCGCACCCCGTAGATGGTGTTGAACAGCAGCGGCCACAGAGTGACGTAGACGACGATGCAGACCTTCATCGACAACCCCTGGCCGAGCACCAGGACCAGCAGGGGAATGATCGCGATCCCCGGCACCGAACGCACGAAGTCGACGATCGGCGTCGTCGCGGTCGCCACCGACGAGTAGCTGCCGATCAGCAACCCGGCAGGCACCGCGATCACGATGGCGATCCCCACGCCCAGCAGGACGGCCTGCATGGTTGCCCACAACTCGACGATGAATGCCGGCGACACGGCCATCTCCGCGGCCCGCGGGAGCACCACCGTCGACGGTGGCAGCAGTTTCGGGTCGACCAGTTCGAGCCTGCTGAGGATCTCGTACAGGCCGGCGAGTACCGCGAAGCCGATGAGTCCGCGCACCGACGAACGCGCCCAGCTCTTCAGCCCGTCCAGCCGAGGTGGCCGTGAACTGCTCGGCTGCCTGGTGAGCGATACTGGTGTGGCGCGCACCGTGGGCCGGAAGGACCCGGTGACGGCCGGCCCGCTCATCGGGCGGCGCCGATCGTGGTCGGGGTGCGACGGGTGGCGACCACGACCAGCCCGCCGACCACGGCTGCCGCCAGCACGGTGACTGCCTGGACCAGGCTCAACACCGGCACGCCCAGCAGCGCGTCCAACGACCATCGGCCGGCACCGCCGAACAGCACCGCCACCGTCGCAGCGAGCAGCACCAGTTCGTACTCGCAACCATTGGTGCGGCGGGACAACCCGTTGCGCAGGTGCAGGGCCGCGACGTTGACCAGGGTGCTGATCAACAGCAGGCATGCCAGCGGGGTGACCAGTCCTGTCACCAGCAGGGCGCCTGCAGCCGTCTCCGCGGCACCGGCCACCACGGCCATCAGCGCAGGCGGTCGGTAACCTTGGCGGGCAAAGAATTCCGTGGCACCGGCCCGCCCTTCGCCGCCCCACCAGCCGAACAGCTTCTCGCAGCCGTGGAAGAACATCACCGCCCCCACCACCACGCGCAACACCAGCATCGCCTCATCCATTGGGTCGCCTCCTCAGCGGGTCGGGGCCACGGTCGGTGCGTTGACCCGCGGAAGGACTTCCTCGAGGAACAGCGACAGCGACCGGTCGGATACCTCTGGGGTCATGAAGCCGTAGTTGAAGAGCAGGGCCATGTGCTGGACGCCCACCGCCTCGTAGCGGGAGAGTTGTTCGATGACGGTCTCGGGGGAGCCGATGATCATGGCGCGTTCGATGAACTCGTCAGGGTTCTGCGGCGAGACGCCCACCACGCTCTTGAGGTGCTTGGCGTCCCGCAGTCCGGAGACCAGGCTGAAGCTGCGCTTCTGGTTCTCCGCCATCAGCGTCAGTCGCTCGCGGATGTCGCGCTCGGCCTGCTCGTCGGTGTCGGCGACGTACACCTGCTTCTGGACCAGACTCCACCGGAGCCGGTCAGCGATTGTCGTCTCGTCGTGCCCGTGCTCGCGTAGCGCGTACTCATAGGCGTTCCACCACGTTTCGAGAACATCGGGAGTTTCGCGGGCGGTGAAGAAATACCACCCTTTCCGGCCGGTCCAACGGGCCCCTTCAATGCTCTGGGTGGCGCGCGCGAACGGCGGATGGGCACGATAAAAACCCGCCGGCATGATCCGGGTGTGCAGGAGCCCGCGTTCGAACTCGGTTTCCCACGCCAGGGGCGGATCGCCGAGGGATTTGGCCAGGGCACGCTCGAGGATGTCGAGGTTGTGCATCATGGCTTCGTGACGGGTGCTGGGATCGCGCCCCAGCCCGGCGTATTCGACGGGTGACCCACCCGGGGCGAAACCGACGATGACCCGCCCCCGGGTGAGGATGTCGATGAGATTGCATTTCTGGGCCAACCGAAGCGGGTTGTGCAGCGTGGGCACCGCCACCGCCATGCTGAACATGGTGTCCCGCGGTACCTGCGGGGCCAGATTCGCGGCCAGCATGAAGTTGTCGCCGTAGGTGTTGTATCCCGAGAAGTGATGCTCGGTGAGGGTGACTCCGGCGAACCCCGCGGTGGTCGCTCGAACGGCCTGTCTGGTCAGCGTCTCGATGATGGGCACATCCTCGTGCGGCCCGCGCGTCTGGGCGTTGAGGTAGAGCGAGAACTTCATGGTCATAAGTGATTCCGTCCAGGTTGAGCGTTTTCCCGTCTGACAGAAGTAAAGTGATCGCCACCACAGCAAGCCACTATGTGTGAAGTATTCCACTCTGCTGCAATCGATTGCAATGAATGGGCGGGATGCACTCCTGCTCGGCGAGTTCTACCTCAGGGCTGTGGATTTCGATAGTCCACGACCCTGAGGTCGAACTCGGCGCGGGGTCAGGCTTTCCAGACCGTCTTGAGATTGCAGAACTCACGGATGCCGGCGGCCGCGAGCTCGCGCCCGTAGCCGGAGTCCTTGATGCCACCGAACGGCAGCTCGGGATAGGAGACCGTCATCCCATTGAGGAAGACGGCGCCGGCATCCAGGTGGCCGACGAACCAATCCTGTTCGGCCTCATCGTTACTCCACACCGCGGAGCTCAGCCCGAATGTCGTCTGGTTGGCGACGCGCACTGCTTCGTCACGATCGGCCACCTTGTACACCGATGCCACCGGGCCGAAGGTTTCCTCCATGACGATCCGCATATCGTCAGTCAGCCCGGCCAGCACAGTCGGTTCGTAGAACCACCCCGGCTGATCCGGGGCGCCGCCGCCGGTGAGGAGTTCTGCACCCTTGGCGACCGCGTCGTCGACCAGTTCGGCGACATCGATCCGGCCGGACTCGGTGGCGAGCGGGCCGACATCGGTGGCTTCGTCCATCGGATCGCCGACCACCAGAGCCTTCATCTTGTCGACGAACAGGCCGACGAACTGATCGTAGACGTCGGCGTGGATGATGAAACGCTTTCCCGCGATGCATGATTGACCGTTGTTCGAGATCCGGGCCTTCACCGCGGTCGTTGCTGCCGCCTCGAGATCGGCGCTGGGCATCACGATGAAAGGATCGGACCCGCCGAGTTCGAGCACGGCCTTCTTGATCTCCTGTCCGGCGGTGGAGGCCACCGACCGGCCCGCCGGTTCAGAGCCCGTGAGCGTGACGGCCTTGACGCGGCTGTCCTCGATCACGGCGGCCACGTCACGCGCGCCGATGAGCAGGGTGCGGAACGACCCGGCCGGGAAGCCGCCCTTCTCGAAGATCTCGTCGAGGTACAGTGCGGACCGCGGGACGTTCGAGGCGTGCTTGAGCAGACCGGTGTTACCCGCCATCAAGGCCGGTGCGGCGAACCGGATCACCTGCCACAGCGGGTAATTCCACGGCATGACTGCCAACACCACCCCGAGCGGCTGCCACACCGTGCCGGCGGAGGACGCCGCCACGGCGGACGGATCGGCGAGTTCCTCACCGGCGAGAAATGACTCGGCGTTGTCGGCGTAGAAACGGATGTTCTTGGCGCATTTGAGGACTTCGGCGCGCGACTGCGCGATCGGCTTGCCCATCTCGAGGGTGATCATGGCTGCCGCGTATTCGACGTCCGCTTCGAGGATGTCCGCGGTGGCGTGCATCCACTCGGCGCGCTGGCCGTAGGTGGTGTCTCGAAGTGATCGGTACGCCTGGAATGCCTGCTCGATCCGCCGTTGGACCTCGGCGCCGTCGTGCGGTTGAAAGGTCTCGACGGTCTCGCCGGTGGCCGGGTTGATGGATTCGATAGCCATGCGATGTTCCTGTTCGGTAGTGGTGTCGTTATTGGAAAACTTCGGGGTGACGTGCCAATTGACGACGGGTTCGCCGAATGTGACCGAGCAGCACCCGCTCGGCCTCCTCGGAGTCTCCTTCGCGGATCGCCGTTACCAGCATGTGGTGTTCGTCGTGCAGGATGCGGTGGCTGTCGCTGTCGAGCAGCCGCGTGAAGGCGCGGCGGTAGTGCTGGGTGGTGTTCCACAATCGCTCCACCGTGGGGCCCAGGAAGGTGGTTCCGGCGCCGGCGTAGCTGTCGAGGTGGAATTCGCGGTCCAGCGCCAGGAACGTCTCGACGTCATCGGTGCCGCGCATCTGCTCGGCCAGCTCGGTCAGGCGGTCGATCTGCCTCGGCTCCAGGTGCGGGAGGCTGTAGTGCAGCAGCAGCGGTTCGATTCTCTCTCGCACCTGGTACAGCTCGATGCATTCGTCGAGACTCAACCGCGCGATCCACGCTCCGGCGTTCGCCACCGTCGTGACCAGTCCGTCGGATTCCAAGATGCGCAATGCTTCTCGTACCGGTACCCGACTGGCGCCGTACTGGCTCGCGAGTTCTTCCTGTCGCAACCGGGTTCCCGGCGGATACACCCCGCGCAGGATGGCGCCGCGGAGCTCGTCGGCCACCCGGGCGCCGGTGACGCCATCGCGTACCTGTGGCGCAGTCATGTTCGCATCAGTCCGCCGGATGATTCGGATTCCACAGCAACACCTCGGCTTGGGACTCGTAGGCCTTCCCGTCGGGGAAGCTGACCAGCTCGAATTGCATGCCCCACGAGCTCAGAAAGTACACCCAGCGTTGGCCTTCGCTGGCGTTTCGGCTGGCCGTCGGCTCACCCAGGATGCGGACCCCTTCGCCGCGAAGGTAATCCACCGCGGCATCGATGTCGTGCACGTAGAAAGCGAGGTGGTGCCCGCCGATATCGCTGTTGCGGGGCTGGGGCGACTGACCGTCGGCTGCCTCGTATTCGAAGACTTCGAAGTTGGCGCCGGTCCCACACCGGTAGAAGCGGAGCTCCCGCATCACGGTCCTGGGATGAACGTTGAGGTGCACCTGCATCCAGTCGTCGTCGTGCGCATACGGCCCGAGTGTGTAGACGTGGGTACAGCCGAGGACTCGGACGAAGAAATCGTGCGCTTCGTTCAGATCGGGAACCGTGAACCCGATGTGGTCGGTGCCCACCAACCCCGGCAATGCCATACGAACCTCCACTGGTAGTGGATCCAATCATGGACTAAAAGTGCGAAAAAGTCCCATAAATCGCCAAAGTGCTAGCCAAGTGGATCCAATTCCGCTACGGTGAGGTGCAGCTCACACCGGATCACACCGGCGTCGCGCCGCTACGGAGACGAGGACATGCCACAGCTCAATCGCCTGGAAACGGGCTCCCCCTGGGTCGAACTGACCACGACCGCCGACGACTGGAAAGCTGCTGAACCGGCGCTTCTGGGAACGATGCTCGCTGAGCTGCACCTGATCCGCGCGTTCGAGGAGGCGGTCCTGGAACTGGCCGGTGAGGGGCTGGTTCACGGTCCCGCACACTCCAGCATCGGCCAGGAGGGGGGCGCGGTTGGATCCATCGTCGGCCTGCGGTCCACGGATGCGGTGAACGGCTCGCACCGCGGGCACCATCAATTCCTGGCCAAGGCGCTGACCCACGTCTCCGGTGGCGACCTCGACCCGGCGGCCCCGATCACCCCCAAGATCCAACGGGTCCTGCAGAAAACTCTCGCCGAGATCCTCGGGCTGGCGCAGGGGTACTGCCGCGGTCGTGGTGGCTCGATGCACCTGCAGTGGTTCGAGGCCGGCGCACTGGGCACCAACGCGATCGTGGGCGGCGGCGTACCGATGGGTGCGGGCAATTCCTGGGCTCAAAAGCACAGCGGAACAACCGATCTGACTATCAGCTATTTCGGCGACGGTTCCAGTCAGATCGGGTCCGTGCTGGAGACCATGAATCTCGCGGCCGCCTGGAAGCTGCCCTTCTGCTTCTTCATCGAGAACAACCTGTATGCGGTGTCCACCCGGGTGGACGAAATCACCGCCGATACACGACTGTCGGTACGAGGTCAGGGATTCGGCATCCCGGGTTGGCGGGTCGATGGCATGGACCCACTTGCGGTGTACCTGGCGACCGAGCAGGCCGCCGAACAGATGCGCAGCGGTGGCGGTCCGGCGGTCATCGAGGCAGAGGTCTACCGGTTCTTCCATCAGAACGGGGCGTACCCGGGAAGCGCGTTCGGCTACCGCGACAAGGACGAGGAAGCCCAGTGGCGCGCTCGCGACCCACTCGACAAGGTGGCTTCCCAGATGATCTCGCTGGGGCTGATCGACGACGATGGGGTGGCAGCGCTGCGCCGCCACGCGCAGGACGCGATGAACGTCGCGGTGTCGGAGTTGCTCGAGGCGAATCCGGAGGCACGGGGTAAACGTCGGATCCGCCCGGAGCTGTGGCCGGATCCGGGATTCGTCAGCGTCGGCGTTCGCGGAGACGGCAGCGAACTCGAGGCTCTGCCGGCGCTTGAACCGACGAGACACGACGGCCCTTGGCGCGCCGTGAAGTTCGTCGAGGCGGTCTCGGGTGTCATGGACCGGCGCATGGAAACCGATGAGCGGATCGTGATCTTCGGCGAGGATGTTCACCATCTCAACGGTGGCACCAACGGCGCCACCAAGGGACTGGCCAAGTACGGTGCGAACCGGCTGATCGGCACGCCGATCAGCGAGAACGCATTCACCGGCCTTGGCGGTGGACTTGCGTTGGACGGGCGATTCCGGCCCGTGGTGGAGTTCATGTACCCCGACTTCATGTGGGTGGCCGCCGACCAGGTTTTCAACCAGATCGGCAAGGCGCGCCACATGTTCGGCGGCGAGAATTCCGTTCCCTTCGTGCTTCGCACCAAGGTGGCCATGGGATCCGGCTACGGCTCGCAGCATCTGATGGACCCGGCCGGGATCTTCGCCACCAGCCCCGGTTGGCGGATCGTGGCGCCGTCAACAGCCGCCGACTATGTCGGCCTCATGAATGCCGCTCTGGCGTTGGACGATCCGGTACTGGTGATCGAGCACGTGGACCTCTACGGCAGTGCCGATCAAGTGCCCGAGGGCGATCTCGACTACATCATCCCGCCCGGGCAGGCGGCCATCCGGCGCGCCGGCAACGACGTCACGGTGATCAGCTACCTGTCGATGGTGGCGCACTGCGCCGAGGCCATCGAGCAGACCGGAATGGACGCCGAACTGATCGACCTGCGCTGGTTGGACCGCGCCTCGATCGACTGGGACACCATCGAAGCCAGCGTCAAGAAGACCAACGCCGTGCTGATCGTCGAACAGGGAGCACGGGGTAGCTCGTACGGCGGTTGGCTGGCCGATGAGATCCAGCGCAGACTCTTCGATTGGCTGGATCAGCCGATCGAGCGGGTGACGGGGGAGGAGGCTTCGCCGAGCATCTCGCGGGTGCTCGAACGAGCCGCCATCGCCCGCACCGAGGAAGTTGTCGCCGGCCTGGAGAAGATCCGCATCGGCATGGGGGATGTGAACTGATGGCCACCGTGGTGCGGATGCCCGAGGTGCTGGCCAATGCCACCGAGGCCATCATCCAAACCTGGCTGGTGTCTGTCGGCCAGGAGATCTCGATTGGCGATCCCATCGCCGAAATCGAAACGGAGAAGGCGGTTGTCGAATACGCGGCGGAGGTCGACGGTGTGCTGTCGCGGTTGCTTGCCGATGCCGGAGCGACCGTGGCCGTCGGTGATCCGATTGCGCTGGTGCTGGCGCCGGGCGAAGCCGACACCGACGGTGAACCTGGTCCGCTGACCGACGCGGCGTCACGGGACCCCGAGTCAGGGGCCCCCGTGCCGGAGGAGACGGACGCCACCCTCGAAACACCCGCTGGTGCGACCCTGGAAGCACCTGCTGGTTCTCCGGTGAAAACCCTTGCCGAGACCAACGGTCGTCGACTCTTCGCGACGCCGTTGGTGCGGAAGGTGGCCAAGGAGAGAGGGATTGATCTCGGCGCGGTGAAAGGAACCGGGCCCGGTGGTCGCATCGTGCGTCGCGATCTGGACCGGCTGCCCACCGCGGCGCCTGAGCAAGTACCGGCCGCCCCGGCACCTCGGGCACAGCCCGACACCGCAGCGACGGGGACGTACACCGACATCCCGTTGACGGGTATGCGCAAGGCGATCGCCCGTCGGCTCACCGAGAGCAAGACGACGGTGCCGCACTTCTACGTCGCTGCCGACTGTCGCGTCGACGCACTGCTGGATCTGCGGCGGTCGGTCAACGAGGCCGGCTCGACGAAGGTCTCGGTGAACGACTTCGTACTCAAGGCTGTCGCCGGCGCGCTGGTGGAAGTGCCTGAAGCCAATGCGATCTGGAATGGCGATTCGATTCGTCGTTTCACAGGCGCTGATATCGCGGTGGCCGTCGCGGTGGACGGCGGGCTGTTGACGCCGGTGCTGCGCGGAGTGGACACGTTGCCGTTGTCGGCGATCTCGGCGCAGATCGTCGACCTGGCGGCGCGTGCCCGTGCCGGCAAGATCAAACAGCAGGAACTCGAGGGCGGCAGCTTCTCGGTGTCCAACCTGGGCATGTACGGCGTGACGGAATTCTCCGCCATCCTCAACCCGCCACAGTCGGGAATCCTCGCCGTCGGCGGAGCCTCACAGCGGCCCGTCGTCGTCGACGGTGAACTGACGGTGGGCACCGTGATGACCGTGACGTTGTCGGCCGATCACCGAGTGATCGACGGCGCGGTGGCCGCGCAGTGGATGGCCGCGTTCGTGCGCCGGATCGAGAACCCACTGACCATCCTGATCTGAGTCGGATCATCCTGGACGGATCGATCCGGACGGCACGATGTCGGCGACCTAGTGTCGTGCGTCTGAAGGTCAAGGCAGTTCAGGGTCGAGATGTTTTCGACCACGTGAACCCGGTGCACACGTCAGCAGGAAGACATAAGTCTCGGTGATATCGGGCCGGATGGCGCGCACCTCGGAGTCGACCCAATCGTCTTAGCCTGATTCGCGAATCAGACGTCGCTGAGGTCCGGCCAGGAGGCCAGCCTCTGTGCCACCGCTGCGGTGGAGTCGAGGAACTGCCGGAGCAGACGGTCGGGCTCGGCTGCGGTGCGCACCGTCCGATAGGGCAACACGAACTCGCCGAGGTCGGTGTCGAAGTACGCGCCTTCGACACCGATGTCGGCGCTCTCGAAACCTGCGGGTTGCGGGTAGGCGTACGAGTAGAAGATGCCCTCCTCGGCGCCGCCCGGCCAGTAGCCGGCACTGGACACCTCGTCGCTGTAGGCCTCTGTCATGACCCAGTCGGGGCAGTTGGGAACTCCGCCCGGATGTGGCGGCGCCTCTCGCCCGGAGAACCGGGTGACAGCCAAATCGAAAGCACCCCAGAAGAAGTGCACCGGACTGTTCTTGCCGCTGAAATCGGCCCGGAAGGCACTCATCACGCGGTCTGCGCTGACCAACGAGGTCCAGAAGTCCTTCATCGCCGCTGCGTCGTAGCTGGCGTGCGACGTGTCCTCGGCGAACGGGATGGCCTCGGCCACTTCGACCGGACTGGGGTGGATGGGCACCGCGACGTCCAGCGCGTCGAGATGTGCGCAGAATTCCGTGTAGAAGTCAGCGACCGAACGGGGCTCCAGTGCCATGCTCCTGGACGAGCCGTCGGTGACCCGAATATGCAGACGGTGCTCCACGAAGTCGAAGCTGATGTCGAAGCCCCGATTCCGATGTGGCATCAGCGACGTGGTGAGACCCCGGGCGTCGACGTAGAGAGGTACGTGCCACCAGTGGTTGATGTGGGGACTGGCGGCCATCCTGACCTTGCCGACGATCTGTGTCCACAGGTGCACCGTGTCGCGGGTGTCTTGCCAATCCGCGACGACCAGTGCCGGCCAACCCCCGCCGGTACCCTCATTCGGTTGTGTCATGGAGTCCATCATTCCTCCGTACGGCGTGTACCCGGGAATGAATGGCGCACTCGGCGCGCTTTAGTGGTGCGTGACGTTCAAACTCGCCGGTGACTCCGCACTGCTGAAACCCATCCAGGTCGGTGACACTGCCGCTGGCAATCGAATCTTCATGGCTCCGTTGACAAGATCGCGAGCCGACGCGGACGGCACCCCATCGCCTTTGGCTGCGCGGTACTACGCCCAGCGTGCCGAGGCGGGCCTCATCATCAGTGAGGCGACTGCGGTGTGTGAGCAGGCCAATGGTGCCTACATGAACACCCCGGGTATCTACACCGACCGGCACCAGGACACGTGGGCTGAGATCGCCGACGCGGTTCACGCTGCGGGCGGCACGATGTTCGTCCAGCTGTGGCACGTCGGCCGGATGGCCCACCCCGATATCAGCGGCTTCGAAACGGTGGGTCCGTCGCCGATCGCCGCCGACATGCTGACCCATACACCGATGGGAAAGCAGCCCTTGCCGGTGCCACGGGCACTACGGGTCGACGAGATCGAGTCGATCGTCGGCCAGTTCCGGACGGCTGCGCGCCGGGCGGTCGATGCCGAAATGGACGGCGTCGAGATCCACGGCGCCAATGGCTATCTGCTGCATGAGTTTTCATCGGATGTCGTCAACCAGCGCACCGACGTCTACGGTGGTTCGCCCGAGAACCGGGCCCGGTTCACTGCCGAGGTGGTGGAGGCCGTCGCCGACGAGATCGGAGCGGGTCGGGTCGGTCTGCGGATCTCGCCAGGGAACACCGCCGGCGACATGCGCGAGAACGACAAGGTGGGCACCTACGAGGCGCTGATCGACCGCATCGCGCCCCTGGGCCTGGCTTACCTGCACCTCCTCATCCATCCCGACGACGCCGCCTTCGGCACGCTGCGCGGGCGGTGGCCCGGCTCGGTGGTGCTCAACACCGGTCGCGACCGGGACACCAGCTTCTGCCAGCTCGAGGAGTTGGCCGAATGGGGCGTGATCAGTGCCGCCGCGGTCGGTCGCTCTTTCCTGGCCAACCCGGACCTGATCGAGAGGCTGACGCTGGGCGCTGAGCTCAACGAGCCGGACGTGGCGACGTTCTACGCACCCGGGCCCGCCGGCTACACCGACTACCCGACGCTGGCGGAAGCCGAGCAACTCTCGGCCTAGATAGCCCGCCGAGCAGACGCAAACTCGCACGGAATCCGACAGGATCGTGCGAGTTTGTGTCTGCTGGCGGTATGAACCTCCCCACACTCCCAACCAACGGGTTGGGCGAGGCTGATATGCTGCCGGTCAGAGGACTGTCCTCCCGCGGACCCATGCCTTCGGGTCTGCACACCGACATCAATAGGAGTGGGACACCGATGTCCGAAGAAGCCTTTATCTACGAGGCCATCCGCACCCCTCGCGGCAAGCAGCGAAACGGCTCACTGAACGAGATCAAGCCCGTCAACCTCGTGGTCGGCCTGATCGACGAACTGCGCTCGCGATTCCCCGACCTCGACGAGACCATGATCAGCGACGTCATCCTCGGCGTCGTCTCGCCCGTCGGCGACCAGGGCGGCGACATTGCCCGCACCGCCGGCCTGGTGGCAGGTCTGCCGGAAACCACCGGCGGATTCCAGCTCAACAGGTTCTGCGCCTCCGGGCTGGAGGCCGTCAACCTGGCCGCCCAGAAGGTCCGGTCCGGCTGGGATGATCTGGTGATCGCCGGTGGTGTCGAGTCGATGAGCCGCGTCCCGATGGGTTCCGACGGCGGCGCCTGGGCCAGCGACCCGGAGACGAACTACCGCATCGGCTTCGTTCCCCAGGGCATCGGCGCCGACCTGATCGCGACGATCGAGGGCTTCTCCCGCGACGATGTCGACCGCTACGCCGCGCGCTCCCAGGAGAAGGCCGCCGCAGCGTGGTCGGGGGGCTATTTCGCCAAGTCGGTGGTGCCGGTCAAGGACCAGAACGGTCTGGTAGTGCTCGACCATGACGAGCACATGCGCCCCGACACCACCCTCGAGAGCCTCGGCAAGCTGCGGACTGCGTTCGACGGTATCGGTGCGATGGGCGGCTTCGACGATGTGGCGCTGCAGAAGTACCACTACGTCGAGAAGATCAACCACGTCCACACCGGGGGCAACAGCTCGGGCATCGTCGACGGCGCCGCACTGGTCCTGGTCGGTAGTGAGAGCGCAGGAAGTGCTCAAAATCTGACGCCCCGCGCACGCGTCGTGGCCACCGCCACCAGCGGCGCGGATCCCGTCATCATGCTCACCGGCCCCACCCCGGCCACCCGCAAGGTGCTCGACCGTGCCGGCCTGACGGTCGACGACATCGACCTGTTCGAACTGAATGAGGCGTTCGCCTCGGTGGTGCTGAAGTTCCAGAAGGACCTCAACATTCCCGACGAGAAACTCAACGTCAACGGTGGCGCCATCGCGATGGGCCACCCGCTGGGCGCCACCGGCGCCATGATCACCGGAACCATGGTCGACGAGCTCGAGCGCCGTGGCGCCCGACGTGCCCTGATCACGCTGTGCATCGGCGGCGGTATGGGCGTGGCCACCATCATTGAACGAGTTTGAGAGGGTGCGAACAGTAATGGCGGAGAACACCATTGCGTGGGACAAGGATGCCGACGGCATTGTCACACTGACGCTGGACGACCCGACGGGTTCGGCCAACGTGATGAATGAGCACTACAAGGAGTCCATGCACAACGCCGTGCAGCGCCTTGTCGAGGAGCAGGATTCGATCACCGGCGTGGTGATCGCCAGCGCGAAGAAGACCTTCTTCGCCGGCGGTGACCTCAAGGGCATGATGAACATCGGGCCCGACGATGCAGGTGAGGCTTTCGCTACCTCGGAGGGCATCAAAGCGGACCTTCGTGCACTGGAGACGCTCGGCAAGCCCGTCGTGGCGGCCCTCAACGGCGCAGCGCTCGGTGGTGGCCTGGAGATCGCGCTGGCGTGTCACCACCGGATAATCGCCGACGTCCCCGGTGCGGTCGTCGGCTTCCCCGAGGTGACGTTGGGCCTGCTGCCCGGCGGTGGCGGCGTGGCCCGTTCCGTGCGGATGTTCGGCATCCAGAAAGCGTTCATGGAGATCCTGAGCCAGGGCACCCGCTTCAAGCCGGCGAAGGCACTCGAGACCGGCCTCGTCGACGAGGTGGTGCCGACCGTGGACGAGCTCATCCCCGCCGCCAAGGCGTGGATCAAGGCCAACCCGGACAGTCACACCCAGCCGTGGGACGTCAAGGGCTACAAGATGCCCGGCGGCACCCCGGCCAGCCCGGCACTCGCGGCGATCCTGCCGTCGTTCCCGGCGCTGCTGCGCAAGCAGCTCAAGGGCGCGCCGATGCCGGCACCGCGGGCCATCCTGGATACCGCCGTCGAGGGTGCCCAGGTCGACTTCGACACCGCCACCCGCATCGAGAGCCGGTACTTCACGTCGCTGGTCACCGGTCAGACCGCCAAGAACATGATCCAGGCGTTCTTCCTGGATCTGCAGCACATCAACGGCGGCGGTTCGCGGCCCGACGGCATCGGCAAGACGCCGATCACCAAGATCGGCGTGCTCGGTGCCGGCATGATGGGCGCCGGAATCGCCTACGTCTCGGCGAAGGCCGGATTCGACGTTGTGCTCAAAGATGTGAGCGCGGAAGCAGCCGCTAGAGGCAAGAACTACTCGGAGAAGCTCGAGGCCAAGGCGTTGGAGCGGGGTCGCACCACCGAAGAGAAGTCGAAAGAGCTGCTGGCCCGGATCACCCCGACGGCCGACGCCGCCGACCTCAAGGGCGTCGACTTCGTCATCGAGGCGGTGTTCGAGTCGGTCGAGCTGAAGCACAAGGTGTTTCAGGAGATCGAGGACATCGTCGAGCCCAACGCGGTCCTCGGTTCGAACACCTCTACGCTGCCGATCACCGGTCTGGCCGCAGGGGTGAAGCGCCAGGAGGACTTCATCGGGATCCACTTCTTCTCGCCGGTCGACAAGATGCCCCTGGTGGAGATCATCAAGGGCGAGAAAACCTCTGACGAAGCACTGGCCCGGGTGTTCGACTACACGCTGGCCATCGGCAAGACCCCGATCGTCGTGAACGACAGCCGCGGCTTCTTCACCAGCCGCGTCATCGGCACGTTCGTCAACGAGGCGCTGGCGATGCTCGGTGAGGGTGTTTCCCCGGCCAGCATCGAGCAGGCGGGTTCGCAGGCCGGCTACCCGGCCCCGCCGCTGCAGCTCTCCGACGAGCTCAACCTCGAGCTGATGCACAAGATCGCCACCGCGACCCGTAAGGCCATCGAGGAAACCGGCGCCACCTACGAGCCGCACCCGGCCGAGGTCGTCGTCAACAAGATGATCGAGATCGGTCGTCCATCGCGGTTGAAGGGCGCGGGCTTCTACGAGTACGTCGACGGCAAGCGCGTCGGACTATGGGAGGGACTCGCCGAGACGTTCAAGTCGGGCTCATCCACCCCGCCGCTGCAGGACATGATCGACCGCATGCTGTTCGCCGAGGCGCTGGAGACCCAGAAGTGCCTCGACGAGGGTGTGCTCACGTCGACCGCCGACGCCAACATCGGCTCCATCATGGGTATCGGCTTCCCGCCGTACACCGGTGGTTCCGCGCAGTTCATCGTCGGCTACCAGGGCGCGCTGGGCACGGGCAAGGATGCTTTCGTCGCCCGCGCCAAAGAACTGGCAGCCAAGTACGGCGACCGGTTCACCCCGCCGGATTCACTGCTCAGCTAGTCGTCGTGTGGAATCCCCCGGAGTCGCAACGGTTCCGGGGATTCTGCGTAATCGGGCAACGGCATGGTGTCGTAGAGCCGAACGCCCCGGTCGTTGAGACGGGCGACGGCCTGTGTCACACCGGTCGGAAGGACGGACACCAGGCGCGCAATGCCGACCAGAGCGTTCACGCCCCAACGGCTTGCGGGCACGATGGTCTTGGCGTTCACTTTCGCCAGCGAGCGGCTGCCGAGGACCGGCTGCAGCATGGTGTGTTCGTAGGCAGTGAACGCGGCGGCGTAGTCACCGCCCGTACGCGCTAGCTCGTGGGCCAATACGTACGCGCCGTATACCGCGAGGCTGGTGCTTCCGCCGACCGCGGGGCCGGGGCAGTAGCCGGCGTCGCCGACGAGCGTCACCCTGCCGCTAGACCAGCTCGTCATCTGCAACTGGGTGATCGCGTCGAAGTAGAACGCCGGTGTCCGTTCCAGGTCGGCGAGCCAGCTGTCGACCTCGCCGGCCATTCCGGCGAATGCGTGTCGGAGTTGGTCCCGTTGGCGCGGTACGTCGCGATGGTCGTAGTCCAGAGGCCGCTCCGGGCGGAAGATGAACACGGCACGGGCATCGTCGAGGTGCTCGGCGGTGTAGACCATGGCGACTCGCCTCGGCTCGTAGAAGCCGTTCATCTCGCCGTCCCGGGCAAGAGATTTCGGAACCGATACCACCGCCAGGTAGCCGCCGAGGAGCCGCTCCGGCACGTCGTCGCCGAAGACCAACCGGCGCACCCCCGAGTGCAGGCCGTCGGCGCCGACGACGACGTCGAACTTCTCGGAGGCCGCGTGCTCGAAGGTAACGGCGCCGTCGTCGGCGATCGCGGTGATGCGGTCTCCGAACAGGTACTCGACGTCGTCGCGTCCGGCGTCGTAGTAGATCTCACTCAGATCGTCGCGCATGATCTCGACGTGGCGGTCGGACATCACTCCGACGAGCTTGGCGTAGTCGATGCGCGCGATGCGTGATGTCCACGGGCGGTTGACCGTGAGCAGGGTGGTTCCCGTCGCGCGGTCCTGGATGCGGGGAAGCACGCCCATACGTTCGGAGATTTCCATCGCTGGGCGAAACAGGTCGACCGCGTGACCGCCGGTTTTGCGCAGTGCCGGGGCCTGCTCGACGACAGTGACGTGAGCACCGCTGCGGGCCAGCCAGTAGGCGGCCACCGGCCCCGCGATGCTGGCTCCCGAAATCAGTACGCGCATTGCGCCTCCTCCTCCGCTTACTTAACGATCGGTAAGTGTACGTCACGCAGCTTACCGTCCGTTAAGTAAGTTAGGGTAGGTACGTGACCAGGCCTGGGTCGGACACCCGGCACCGCATCCAGGAGGTGGCGCGCGAGCTCTTCACGCAGCGAGGCGTCCAGCGCACCAGCCTGCAGGACATCGCCGATCGGCTCGGCGTCACCAAACCTGCGCTCTACTATCACTTCCGGTCGCGCGAAGACCTGGTACGCAGCATCCTGCAGCCCCTGCTCGACGAGGGGGAGGAGTTCGTCGCGGGGCACGAGCGGCGCCGCGGCAGGGCGCGCGCCACTCCCCGGGATCTGCTCGAGGGCTACTTCGACTTCCACTACAAGCATCGGGCCGACCTGGTGCTCGTCGTATCCGAGCTGACGACACTTGCCGATCTCGGGCTGATCGACCTACTGCTCGCGTGGCGGGAGCGGCTCAGCCGGCTGGTATTCGGCAACAGGCCGACCCTCGCGCAGTCCACTCGCGCAGTGATCGCTTTCGGCGGCCTGCAGGACTGTTGCCTGCAATTCCCCGATGCGCCGCACGACGAGCTCCGCCGCGCGACCGTCGACGGTGCGATGGCGGCCCTCGCCCTGCCGACGTAGTGCGGGTCAATCGGGGGCATGGTGCCTCGAGTTCGGCCGAACCAGCTCGATAATCGCGACGGTGTCTCATTCTGGTATTGACAGTGATCTACCTCACTGGCACAGTGAGGCGAGACAACGTCTCATTTGTTAAGACAGGATGGTGAATGTGCCCAATCTGACGGGCGCGCAGTACCTCGCACAGTCTCTCGACGCCTACGGCGTGACAGCGGTATTCCTCGTTCCCACTGTTCTCAGTCGCACCCTTGTGGAGATGGAACAGACTCCGATCCAGCGGATCGTCACCCACGGTGAGAAGGCGGCGGCCTACATGGCCGACGGCTATGCCAGGGCCACCGGAAGGCCCGGCATCTGCATGGCGCAGAACGTCGGCGCGGCCAACCTCGCTGCGGGTCTTCGCGATCCGTATCTCGGCTGTTCGCCGGTGATCGCCATGACCGGCGGTCCCTATCGGTGGAGCCGGGGACGCAACTACTACCAGGAGATCGAGGATTACCCGCTGTTCAAGCCGGTGACCCGATCCAGTCGTCAGGTCCTGCACGCTGACCGGTTGCCCGACCAGCTGGACCAGGCCTTCCGGGACGCCACCGTGGGCAAGCCGGGGCCGACGCATCTCGAACTTGCCGGCCACACAGGTGACGACATCGAGAACGACACCCTTGACGCCGACGTGCCCGAGCCCGCAGTCCGCGGGCTTCCCGGCCTGCGGATCGCCCCCCACCCCGATGCGATTCGTGCGGCCGCTGATGCGTTGCGCAGCGCACAGCGCCCGGTGATCGTCTCCGGAGGTGGTGTTCGAGCATCCGGCGCGGGCGCCGAAATCATCGCGCTGGCAGAGAGATTCGCAGCTCCGATCGCGACATCGCTGAACGGTAAGGACACCGTCCCCGGTGACCACCCACTGGTCGTGGGCATCCCGGGGCTGTACGCCCGGGCATGTGCCAATGAGGCGCTCTTGGAAGCGGACCTGGTCTTCTACGTCGGCAGCCAGACCGGCAGCCAGCTCACGCTCAACTGGACGGTGCCGGCACCCGGCATCCGGGTCGTGCACCTCGACATCGAGCCACGTGAGATCGGGCGGCACTACCAGACCGAGGTCGCCATCGTCGCGGATGCGAAGTTGGGGCTCAACGCGTTGCTGGCCGAGGTGGCCGGTGACCCGCCGAGGCAACGTCCGGAATGGGCCGGCCGCACCGCCGAACTCGTGGCGCGCTGGCGGGCGTCGGTGGCGGATCGGGTGGAAGAGCAGAGCCCGCTTCGACCGGAATGGCTCGCGGCCCGGCTCGGCGGTGTCTTGCCCGACGACGCGCTGGTGGTGGCGGACACCGGGCACGCAGGCATGTGGACCGCCGCCCATCTGGATCTCGTCGCGGGACAAGGCTTTATCCGCGCCGCGGGGTCGCTCGGCTGGGGGTTGCCTGCGGCCATCGGTGCCCAGATCGGCAGGCCGGATCGCCGGGTCGTGCTGTTCACCGGCGACGGCGGCCTGATGTACCACCTGAGCGAGTTGGAGACCGCCGCCCGCTGGAAAGTGCCGCTGGTCGTGGTGGTGAACAACAACCACTCGCTCAACCAGGAGATCAACCCGTACACCGTCGCCTACGGCGGCGCCCTGCATGGGCGTCACCACGAGTTGTGGCACTTCCTGGACGTCGACTACACGCGTGTCGCGGAATCCCTTGGGGTCATCGGCATCCGGGTCGAGAAAGCGAGCCAGTTCGAGCCGGCCATGGCACAGGCGATGGCCACTGACGGGCCGGTGCTCATCGATGTCGTCACCGATATCGACGCCGTCGCGCCGAAGGGTTCGGCACAACCCGCATCACTGTGACTCACCCGCATCACTGTGACTCCCCGCATCACTGTTCACCAACACTTTCACCCACAGGAGGACCGGACATGATCACCACCAAGCCCAACGTCGACACCGTGCGCGAGTTGAGCGCCGAGTACTCCAACTGGGGTCGCTGGGGCGATGACGACCAGCGCGGCACGCTGAACCATGTCACCGAGGCCGACGTGATCAGGGCGGCAGGGACCATCCGCTCGGGCAAGCGAATCTCGATGTCCCTGCCCGTGGACTCCCAGGGACCGCAGATCGGCGGCTTCGGTCGGTTCAATCCGATTCACCTGATGTTCCGCGACGGTGGCGACATCGTGGCGGGAACGATCGTCGACGATTTCTACGGCGGCAATGACCGGCACATCCGCGGCACCGACGACATGATCATCATGCCTCTGCAGTCTGGGACTCAGTGGGATGCGCTGGCGCACATCATGTTCGAGGACAAGATGTACAACGGGTTCCCTGCGCGTCGGGTCACCAGTAAGGGCGCCCACGTCAACGACATCACGCAGGCCAGGGACCAGATCGCGGGACGTGGCGTGCTGCTCGACATCGCCCGCTACAAGGGTGTCGACGCACTCGAGCCCGGCTATGCGATCACGGCCGAAGACCTCGAGGGCTGCGAGCAGGCGCATGGCGTCATGGTCGGCCGTGGTGACTTCGTGTTGATCCGCACCGGACAGCTCGGCGAACGCCGCGGCAACTGGGGCGACTACGCCGGCGGGCCGGCACCAGGCCTGGGGTTCGCGAGCGTGCCTTGGGTCGCCGAACGCGAGATCGCCGGAGTGGCCACCGACACCTGGGGAATGGAGGTTCTCCCGAACGAGACCCCGGATGTGTTCCAGCCGCTGCACTGCATCTTCATCGTCGCGATGGGACTCTACGTCGGGGAGATCTTTGACCTGGAGGAGCTTGCCGCCGATTGCGCAGCCGACGGTCAATACGACTTCTTCTTTTGCGCGCCACCGCTTGTCATCACCCAGGGGGTCGGTTCGCCGGTCAACCCGATGGCCATCAAATAGTGGCCCGGTCCGGCGTCCACAGCATCGCGGTCATCGCCGGCGACGGCATCGGCCGGGAGGTGATGCCTGCCGCGATCGAGGTGGTCGAAGCGGTCGCCGGCCCGTTCGGTTTCAAGGTCGAGTTGACCGAGTATCCGTGGAGTTGCCAGACCTACACCACGACCGGTCACATGATGCCGGTCGACGCCGTCGACAGACTCGCAGATCACGACGCGATCCTGCTGGGTGCGGTCGGCGACCCGACCGTGCCTGACCATGTGTCGCTGTGGGGCCTGCTGATACCCATCCGCAGGGCGTTCGACCAGTACGTCAACCTGCGGCCGGCAGTACTGTTCCCGGGGGTGCCGAGCCCGTTGCGTGACACCGGCGCGGGCATCGACATCTTGATCGTCAGGGAGAACACCGAGGGGGAGTACTCCGAACTCGGTGGCCGGGCTTACGCGGGTACCGCGCACGAATTCGCCACGCAGGAAGCCATTTTCAGTCGGCGCGGAATCGAGCGGGTGGTCGAGTACGCCGCGACTCTCGCCAAGTCCCGCAGCGGCAGGCTGACATCGGCGACGAAGTCGAACGGGATCATCCACACCATGACCATGTGGGACGAGGTCGCCGCGGAGGTGGTGGCACGCCACGACGGCCTCGAATACCGGTCGATGCACGTCGATGCGCTGGCTGCACGCTTCATCAGCCAGCCCGATGAGATCGATGTGGTCGTGGGGTCGAACCTGTTCGGCGACATCCTCAGCGATGTCGGCGCCGCGATCGTCGGCAGTCTGGGGATGGCACCGTCAGCCAACCTCAATCCCGAACGTGACCAACCGTCGATGTTCGAGCCGGTCCACGGCTCGGCACCCGACATCGCAGGCGCGGGTGTGGCGAATCCCATCGCGCAGATCTGGTCGGCGGCGATGATGCTCGACCACCTCGGTCATCCGGATGCCGCCGAGGCCATCCTCATCGCCATCCGCCGGGTGCTGGCCGAAACCACAGTGCGCACACCGGACCTCGGTGGAACAGCACGAACCGCGGAGGTCACGGCGGCGATTCTCGACGCCGTCATCAGTATTGATGAAAGTGAGACAGTGTCTTGACTTCAGATGTTAGGTCTGTCACATTAGACGAGGGGAATGGTTGCCGTCACACCGGCGTACGCCCAGGCTCAGCGCAGCACCCATGCAGCACATTCCGAACCAAAGGAGATTCGCGATGAAGAAACGACTTGCCGCTCTCGCCGCTATGGCGAGCGGGGTACTGGTCCTGGCCGGATGCTCCAGCGGCGGTGAGAGCACCGAGGAAGGTGCGAGGCAGTCCCTGAAGATGGGGATGGCCGCCACCGACACCTTCACCGCGGAATGGTGGGGCTGGCTGGCCGCCGACAAGCTGGGCTACTACAACGATCTGAACCTCGACGTCGAGTTCGTTCCCACCGGTGGCAGCGGCGACGCGATCGAGCAGCTCATCGCCGGCAACCTGGACGCGGGCAACCCGTCGATGCCCAGCGTCGGCGAGGCGTTGCTCGGCGGCCAGGACGTCGTCAACATCTTCACCTACAGCACCGGCGCGATTTTCGGCGTCTTCGCCCCCAACGACTCCGGCATCAAGGCGATCGCCGATCTCAGGGGTAAGAAGATCGGGGTGTCCGAGGCCGGCGGCGGCGAGGTCGCCTTCCTGGAATCCGCGCTGCGCGCCGAGGGCATCGACCCGATCAGCGACGTGACCATCATCCCGATCGGCGACGGCGGGCCCGAAACATATGCCGCGCTGAACAACAAGTCGGTGGACGCCTACTCCACCGCCTACAACGATATCTTCGGTCTGCAGACCAGCGGCATGTCCCTGGACGACCTCACCCCCGAGTCGTACAAGAGCTTCCCGGCCCGCGGCATCATCACCACCTCGAAGGTCATCGGGGAGAAGCCCAGAGCGCTCGAAGCACTCTCACGCGGCACCGCGATGGGCATCGAGTTCTGTCTTGCGAATAACGAGGCCTGCATCGACTTCCTCAAGGAGGCGAACCCTGCCGCATTCGAGGCGAATGCCGATGGGGTGTCCCAGGGGCTGCTGCGTTTCGACCTCTCGCTGACCCAGGTGCCGCCGAAGAATCCCGAGCGCATCGGTGCGCACGACGAGGAACAGACCCGGATCTTCCTGGACACCATCGCCTCGACGATGGAGAGCTCGTCTCCATACGATCTGAACACCTTCCTCAACACCCAGTTCCTGGACTTCGCTAATGATTTCGACCGGGCGCAGGTACGTGAACAAGCCGCCAACTTCGGCGGTTGAGGGCAACCGCGATGGAAATGATGACGATGACCAAGACCGATCCTCTGGTGCGGGCCGCCGGTATCAGCAAGACATATCGCAGCGGCGGCGCGGACATGGTGGCCCTGTCCGGGATGGACCTCGACGTAATGGACGGCGAGTTTCTGTCCCTGCTCGGGCCCAGCGGCTGCGGTAAGTCGACGGCACTGAACATCATGGGCGGGCTGCTGGCCGCGACATCGGGGACGGTGACGTTCGACGGCAGGCCGATGTCTGGTCCGAGCCGCGATATCGGGATGATGTTCCAGCAAGCGGTGATGTTCCCGTGGCGCACCACGATCGACAACGTCCTGCTGCCCATCGAGGTGTTCGGACAGTCCAAGAAGAAGTACCGGGCCAGGGCCGAGGAACTGCTGTCGATGGTGGGCATCGAGGAATTCGCGAAATCCTACCCTTGGCAGTTGTCAGGCGGCATGCAGCAGCGCGCGGCGCTGTGCCGGGTGTTGATCCACAGCCCGAAACTGCTTCTCCTCGACGAACCCTTCGGCGCCCTCGACGAATTCACCCGTGAATCGATGAACGCCGAGCTGCTTCGCCTGCAGGCACACACCAAGGCGACCGCGATCCTGGTGACGCACAATATCAACGAAGCGGTCTTCATGTCCGACCGGATCGCGGTGATGAGTGCGCGGCCCGGGCGGTTGGTGGAGGTCATCGACGTGCCTTTCGAGCGTCCTCGCACACCGGAACTGGCGCTGACACCGGAGTTCGCAGCCCTGGCATTGCGAGCCCGAACCGTGCTCGGGCTGCCGTGACCTCGGCGCTGCGGGCACGGCCGACGAAGGCCGGAGTCGCCAAGGCCGAGGGCGACGGCAGCAGCTGGTGGATCAGCGTCGGGACCATCCTGATCTTCGCGGTGGCCTGGGAGGTCGGGCCGAGGCTCCTGGAGGACCGGACGCTGTTCCCGACGCTGTCGGACACCCTCTCCGGACTGGTGAGATTGGTGACCGCAGGCTATTGGTGGGAAGACCTGACCAGCACGCTGCTCTCGGTGGTGCTGGCCTGGATGATCGGCTGCAGTGTCGGTTTGGCCGCCGGCATCGCTTTGGGCACCGTGCCTTTCGTCCGGACAGCCATCACGCCGTATGCGATTGCCGTGCAGGCGCTGCCGAAGATCGTGCTGGCTCCGCTGTTCATCGGCTGGCTTGGCTTCGGACCCCAGAGCAAGATCGCCATCGCCGTGGTGATCTGCTTCTTCCCGGTATGGATCGACACCATGGTGGGCTTGGCGCTGCCGAAGGCGAACGAGTTCAAGCTGATGCAGTCGCTGAATGCGACACGCGCCCAGACGTTCTGGAAGCTGCAGCTGCCGTCCGCCGTCCCCCTGATCATGGTCGGCGTCAAACACGCGATGCTGCTGGCGTTCACCGGCGTGCTGGTCGCCGAGATCCTTTCGGCCTCCGCCGGCGGCCTCGGCACCTTGACGAAGGAATTCTCGTCCCAGCTCAACATGCCTCTGACATTCGCCGTCGTCGTCGTCGTGGTGGTCATCGCGATCACCCTGGTGTCGATCATGGACGTGATCGAACGCCGAGTGGTGTTCTGGTCTGAGGAATCGAGGTCGCGGAAGTCATGACGACGATTCAGGAGCGTGTCACCGAGTTGCGCGCCGAGGGTCAGACCAGACGGTGGACGATATCGCCGTACGTCGTCACCGTGCTGATTGCGCCGGTGTTGTTCGGAGTGTGGTACTACCTCACCAACAGCGCTGTGGTGCCGTCGATTCTGCTCCCCACGCCGCAATCCGTCGCCGAGGCCGTACCCCGGGTCATCGGGGCGAACGGATTCTCCGACCATGTGATGCGAACCGTCACCGAGATCATCCTCGGCTTCGCGCTGGGTGCGCTCGTCGGTTTCGCGCTCGGCATGCTGCTCGGATCCTCGATACGGCTGCGCACCGCGTACCTGCCGTTCCTGTCCGCGCTCGAGGCCATTCCGACGGTCATCCTGGCGCCGGTCATCATCACGTGGTTCGGCTTCGGTATCGAGGGCAAGGTCTTCCAGGCCGCCATCGCCTGTTTCTACGCGGTGTTCATCACCACGCTGAGCGGACTCGGTCTCGCCGAACCCAATTCGGTCCAGCTGATGCGGTCGCTGTGCGCCTCGAAATGGCAGATCATGCGGAAGCTGAAGATTCCGGCAGCGTTGCCGGTGATCTTCGGCGGACTGCAACTCGGTGCGACCACGGCGATCATCGGCGCGATCGTATCGGAGTTCGTCGGATCCGACGCGGGACTGGGCTACCTCCTACAGCGGTACCGGTCCGGCTTCGACACCCCGGCGGTGTGGGTCCTCATCGGGATCTTCCTGATCTTCGGCCTCATCTCTTACCTGACCCTGTGGCTCGCCGAACGCAAGATCGTGTTCTGGCGTGCCGCTGACATCGCACGACCCGACCTGGAGAAGAAATGACCACCGACATCCACGCCCACATCGTTCCTGAGGCGTTCATCGACGAGCTGGCCTCCGAGGTGCCCGCGGCCAAGCCGAAGATCGAATCTCGAGAAGACGGTTGGTATTTCAGCTATCCGAGCGGTCGGGTCAGCGGCCCGTTCCCGGCGGGCATGTTCGATGTCGGCGCCCGGCTGGCCGATATGGACCGCGATGGTATCGATGTGCACGCGCTGTCGATCCCACCCCCGCAGTTCCAGTACCGTCTGGAGCGCGCAGCGGCTGCCACGCACACAAGGCTCTTCAACGATTCGCTGGTCGACATCGCCCGTGCACATCCCGACCGGTTCGTGGTTCTGGGAACGCTGCCGATGCAGGACGTGGCGGCCTCCGTCGCCGAGGTCGAGCGGTTGGTATCGGTGCCCGAAGTCGTAGGGCTGGAAGTGGCCACCAATGTGATCGGGACCAACCTGGGCGATGACGGTTTCGCCGAATTGTGGACCGCGATCGCGGACGCCGGCCTGGCGGTGGTGCTGCACCCGTCGGATGTCGCCGGGCACGACCGGATGCACGACTACTATCTGCACAACTTCGTCGGCAACCCGACAGATTCGACGCTGGCGGCGGGCTCGCTGATCTTCAGCGGTGTGCTGGAACGCAATGCGGCACTGCGGATTGCGCTGCTGCACGGTGGTGGCTTCCTGCCGTACCAGATCGGCCGTTTCGACCACGGCTGGAAAGTGCGGCCCGAACCCAAGGCCAGGATCGGGCGGGCACCGTCGGAGTACCTGGACCGCTTCTGGTTCGACACCCTCACCCATGACCGCGCGTCGCTGGAGTTCCTGCTCCAGCGGGTCGGTGCCGACCGGCTGGCCCTGGGAAGCGACTACCCGTTCGACATGGCCGACCCTGATCCGGTGGGCTCGGTGCGTGCCGCGATCACCGATCCCGGCGCGTTGGAGAAGGTGCTCGTCGAGACACCGCAGCTGCTCCTCACCCGCACTACCGATCTCAGCCATGCGTGAGTGTGACGAGCTCAGCCTGACCGTCCTTGTCGACAACTACATCGACATGCTCATGTCGAACTCGCCGGGCATCACCCGCCAGGGCATGCCTGAGCATTTCGGGGCGCGGCGTGGCACGCCGCTGGCCGAGAACGGGATCTCGTTCCTGCTGAAAGCCACCACGGCCGGGCGCACCACCACGATTCTGTTCGACGCGGGGATGAGCCCGATCCCGCTGGTGCACAACGCGAAACTGCTCGGCATCGATCTCACCGAGGTTGATCAGGTGGTGTTGTCCCACGGGCATCCCGACCACTTCGGCGGGATCTACGCAGCACTGGACGAGATCGGGTACCGGGTACCGGTGCTTGTTCATCCGTCAGCCTTCGCGCCGCGCCTGATCCAGCGTCCCGACGTCACCCTGCAGTATTTCAACAAGGCGTTGACCGAGGCGGAGCTGACGGCTGCGGGTGGGGCCGTGGTGGCACTCTCGGACGCGCTGGAGATCGCTCCCGGAGTGATGACCAGCGGCGAGATCCCGACCACCCTCGATTTCGAGGAAGAGGTTCCGGTCGGCAGGATGTCGATCCGCGACGGCCACGTCTGCGCCGACCCGATCGAGGACTATCAGACTCTGATCGTCAACGTGAAGGGTCTGGGGCTGGTCATACTCGACCCCTGCGGGCACGCCGGGGTGGTCTCCTCGATCGACCACGCCGTGAAGCTGGCGGAGGTCGAGACTGTGCACGGTGTGCTGGGCGGGTTCCATCTCGGGCACGCAGGCATCACCCAGGCGAAGGTGGATCGGACTGTCGACGAGCTGATCAAGCGGGGGCCGTCATGGGTATCTCCTATGCACTGCAGCGGTTTTCGTACCCAGCGGGCGGTCGCAGAGCGGATGCCTGATGCATTCCGCCTGATGACGGTCGGCACCGTCGTGAAGTTCGCGGCCTGACCGGAGCGGCGACTCAGCCCGCGTTGTCGGGGGAGTACCCGAGAAGATGAGAGAGATTGCGGGCGGCCTCGCGCACCGCGGTGCCGAATTCCTCGATGCGGGTGACGTCGAACCGCGTGGACGGACAGGTCCACAGGATCGCGGCCACACAGTAGCCGTCAGCCCGCAACACCGGCGCGCCGATACCGCGTCCGCCGGCGACCCGCTCGCCCAGGCTGACGCTGTACCCGCGCTCGCGGTCCTGCTCGACGAACTTCTGGAGCAGTTCCCGGTCGGTAACAGTCTCCGTGGTCATGGGATTCACCGTCGCGCGGTCCAGGTAATCGGTGGCTTCATCGACCGGCATGCCCGCCAGAATCGCCCTGCCCGCCGCGCCCGCGTAGAGCGGAGAAACCACTCCGGGCTCGATGACGTAGCGGATCGCCTGCCTGCAGTCGATTCTTTCCTGGAAGCGGGCTTGGTTGCCTTCGCGCACAATGAAATAGCACGTCTCGTCGAACCGGGCTACCAGATCCCGAACGA